>Ga0209097_10001566_pt1 | contig 19351 bp, 26 predicted proteins | sample AD_UKC052_MetaG_FD_184419 | JGI IMG/M metagenome (GOLD analysis project Ga0209097, IMG submission 184419) | Active sludge microbial communities of municipal wastewater-treating anaerobic digesters from USA - AD_UKC052_MetaG (SPAdes) (version 2) | ecosystem: Engineered > Bioreactor > Anaerobic >... | reverse complement strand
CCCAGGTCATGAAGACCGAGGGCCTGCGGCAGGCGATGGACAAGTACAAGTTCGACGCAGCCTTCGGCGGCGCGCGTCGTGACGAAGAGAAGAGCAGGGCGAAGGAGCGTATCTTCTCGTTCCGTACAGAAAACCACGGCTGGGATCCTAAGAACCAGCGCCCGGAACTCTGGAGCCTTTACAACACCCGCAAGGCGCCGGGCGAAAGCATCCGTGTCTTCCCGATCTCCAATTGGACCGAGCTCGATATCTGGGCCTACATCGCCGAGGAAGAGATCCCGATCGTCCCCCTGTACTACGGCAAGAAGCGTCCGACCGTCATACGTGACGGGCAGATATTCATGGTCGACGATGATCGCACACCGATGAAGCCCGATGAAAAAGCCGTCGATCGCATGATCCGCTTCCGCACGCTGGGATGCTATCCGCTCACCGCTGCCGTCGAGAGCGATGCTGCAACACTCGACGACATTGTCGCTGAAATGCTGACCGCGCGCACATCCGAACGCTCCGGCCGCCTTATCGACCACGATGAAAGTGGCTCGATGGAGAAGAAGAAGCGCGAGGGCTATTTCTGATGGCCACGAAAGTTACGCCCCTGCGCCAACCCGCTTCGCCCACATCGGTTCGCGACCTTGCTGCCGCTGAAAAGGGCGTGCTGCGTTTCATAACGTGCGGCTCCGTCGATGACGGTAAATCGACGCTCATCGGCCGCCTGCTCTATGACACCAAGCTGATCTTCGAAGACCAGCTCGCCAGTCTCAAGCGCGATAGCGTCAAGCATGGCACGCAAGGCGAGAACATCGACTTCGCTCTTCTGCTCGACGGCCTTGAGGCAGAGCGTGAGCAGGGCATCACCATCGATGTCGCCTACCGCTTCTTCTCGACCGACAAGCGGAAGTTCATCGTCGCTGACACGCCCGGCCACGAACAATACACACGCAACATGGCGACCGGCGCATCGACCGCTGACCTTGCGGTCATCCTGATTGACGCGCGCAAGGGTGTGCTACCGCAAAGCAAGCGTCACACCTACATCGCGAACATGCTTGGCGTTCGGCATATCGTCGTGGCCGTCAACAAGATGGATCTGGTTGAATACAGCCGGGCACGCTTCCACGAGATCGTCGCGAGCTACCTTCAGATCGCTGAAAACCTCGGCTTCGAATCTATTACGCCTATCCCGATGTCTGCCCTGAAGGGCGAGAACATCACGAAGAAGGCCGATACGATGTCGTGGCATGATGGCCCGACGCTTCTCGAGCATCTCGAAGCCATCGAGATTGCGGACGATCGCGCTAACGCGCCCTTTCGCTTGCCGGTCCAGTGGGTGAACCGTCCCAACCTCGATTTCCGTGGGTTCTCCGGGACGATCACGTCCGGTTCCATCAAGCCGGGTGATGAAGTGGTCGTCACCAAATCAGGCAAGACTTCAAAGATCAAAGCCATCGTCACCGCGGATGGTGATCTTCCTCAAGCGGCAGCCGGGCAGGCCGTTACACTCGTCATTTCTGATGAGATAGATGCCTCGCGCGGCGATATCTTTGCTTCGCCTGACGCTCGTCCCGAAGTCTCCAACCAGTTCACCGCCAACATCCTCTGGATGGCTGAGGAAGAGCTCACCACCGGCCACGCTTATTTCCTGAAAATCGGCGCGCAGATGGTACAGGCGACTGTCACGTCCATCCGGCACAAGATCGACATCAACACGCTCGACAAGGCTCAGGGTCACGCCCTTGGGCTCAACGAGATAGGCTTCTGCAATCTCTCGACCAGCCAGCCGATCGCGTTCGACCCCTACAAGGCGATCCGGGAAGGCGGCGGATTCATACTGATCGACCGCTTCACCAACCAGACGGTTGCGGCGGGCATGATCGAGTTCACGCTCAGCCGGTCGACCAACGTTCACCGCCAGGCGATGGACGTCACCAAGTCGTCCCGCTCTTTGCTGAAGGGGCACAAGCCGGCTGTTCTGTGGTTCACGGGCCTTTCCGGCGCGGGTAAATCCACCATAGCAAACCTCGTTGAGCGCAAGCTCGCCGCCATGGGCGCGCATACCTACGCGCTGGACGGAGACAACATCCGTCAGGGCCTCAACAAGGATCTCGGATTCACGGATGACGAGCGCATAGAAAACATCCGCCGCATCGGAGAAGTTGCGAAGCTCTTCGTGGACAGCGGCCTCATCGTCACCGCCAGCTTCATCTCGCCCTTCCGCGCTGAGCGCGACATGGTCCGCAGCCTTGTCGACAAGAGCGAGTTCATCGAAGTGTTCGTGGATGCGCCGCTGGCCGTAGCCGAGAGCCGCGATCCCAAAGGCCTCTACAAAAAGGCCCGCGCAGGTCAGATCCGGAACTTCACCGGCATCGACAGCCCCTATGAGCCGCCTCTGGACGCGGAACTTCGCCTCGATACATCGAACGCGACGGCGGAAGCGCTGGCAGATGAAGTCATCGCTTATCTGCACAAGCAGGGCATTGTCGGCTCGTCTGTGGATCAGTCTCTCGACTTCAGTATCTGATCCGGGGCTGTCTGAGGCCGGCGGCCGAAATCGAGGCTTGCCCGGCAGGTGTTACTATGTAACACAAGCGCGCGGGCTTCTCGGCCTGCGGCGGAATCCTGATGTCTGGCTCTGAAGCAGCTATTGTCCTTGGCGCAGGCGCGCTTTCCGTTGCCGGCGTGGCGTTCGCGCTGCTGGCCGCGACAATGGCGAAGCGCGTCACTGACTATGTCGGCCTGCTTGGCGGCGTTGTGATCCTGCTCGTCGCAATTACCCATCTCGCGCCTGAAGCCCTCGAAGCGGGAAATGTCGAGCGCATGTTCCTGCTTGGCGGCGCCGCCGCTGGCGTCGTGCTGGAGCTGATCTTCCGCGCGCGCTCGACGCCATCGCCTTCCACTCAGCGCGTAGCCGCGTGGTTAGGCGTCATTCTTCTTGCCATTCATTCAACGCTCGATGGCGCGGTTTACACCGCTGTTTTCTGGCATGGCGAAGGCTCGGGACTTCTCGCGTCGCTTGGTTTGATCCTGCACGAGGCGCCCGAGGGCGTCGTCGCCATGGCGCTGGCCTTGCAGGCCGGTTTGCGCCCGCCGATCGCCGCTATGGCTGCCATTCTCGCGTCTTCCGTTACGACGCCGATAGGCTGGGTGATTGCCCATGCGATCGGCGAGTCGGGCCATGGCGTCATGCAAGCCATGTTTGCCGCTTCCGCGGGACTTCTTCTTTATGTCGGCTGGCATCTCATCGCGGGCGGTTGGCGGGCGCTTCGTGCCAAGGGAAGCGTCTGAGCCCCTGTGCTCCGCACGTATTGATCTTTATCTGCCGCTCATGCGCACGAGCATTCCAAAACCCTATCGAGTTCGTTCCGAAATATTGGGTTCATAAGGACGCCCCGCACGTTTCGTTCGCGCGTCGCTGCGCTATATAACCCGGCAAACGCCGGAGACTCTCATGGCCGACATCTTTGACAATCCGCTGGGCACAGACGGTTTCGAGTTCGTTGAATACACGTCGCCTAATCCGCATGAACTCGGGAAGCTGTTCGAGGCTTTCGGCTTCACTGCCGTCTCGAAACATCGCTCCAAGAATGTTGTCCGTTACAAGCAGGGCGACATCAACTTCATACTGAACATGGAGCCTTCAGGGCAGCCCGCCGCTTTCCGGGGCGTACACGGCGCCGGCGCCAACGCTATGGCGTTCCGGGTAAAGGATGCATCGAAAGCCTACGCCGAAGCCCTCAAGCGCGGCGCTGAACCCGCCTTCGGAAATGTCGGCCCGATGGAGTTGAACATCCCCGCCATCCAGGCCATCGGCGGGGCCTACATCTATCTGGTCGATCGGTATGGCGCACACGGCATCTACGATATCGACTTCGTGCCCATCCCCGGCGCCGATGAGAAGAAGAATTCGGTCGGTCTCACCTATCTCGACCACCTCACGCACAACCTGCATCGCGGCAACATGGCGAAATGGGCGGATTACTACGAGCGCATCTTCAACTTCCGCGAAATCCGCTACTTCGACATCGAGGGCAAGCAGACCGGTCTCGTCTCGAAAGCTATGACCAGCCCGTGCGGCAAAATCCGCATCCCGCTCAACGAGAGCCGCGACGACAAGAGCCAGATCGAAGAGTTCCTCAAGGACTATGGCGGCGAGGGCATCCAGCACATCGCGCTGGGCACCGACGATATCTATGCCAGCGTCGAAGCCCTGCGTGAGCGCGGCATCCCGTTCCAGACCGCGCCCGACACATACTTCGAAGGCATCGGCCAGCGTCTCGGCGCCCATGGCGAGGACGTGCCGCGTCTCCAGGCGAACCACATCCTCATCGACGGCGCGCCGACCAAGGGGCAGGGCCTCCTGCTCCAGATTTTCACGGCCAACCAGATCGGCCCGATTTTCTTCGAGCTGATCCAGCGCAAAGGCAATGAAGGCTTCGGCGAAGGCAATTTCCGCGCGTTGTTCGAGTCGATCGAAGCTGATCAGGTGCGCCGCGGCGTTCTGAAAGCAGAGTAGGAATTGCCGATGACCTTACAGTTCCCCGTCGAAGGCAGCTGCATGTGCGGGCGCGTGAAGCTGCGTGTCACGCTTCCGCCGATCATGACTGCGGCTTGTCATTGCGGCGGTTGCCAGAAGCTCAGCGCCAGCGCGTTTTCGCTGACCGCGATGATCCCGACTGAGGGTGTTGAGGTGATTGGCGATACAGCCATTGGCGGGCTGCACAACGCTTCAAAGTATGAATACTGCCCGCATTGCCTGAACTGGCTGATCACCCGCCCGGCGGGAATGCCATTCGTGAATGTGCGGCCGACCATGTTCAGTGTTCCGGCCTGGTCCACGCCTTTCATGGAAACCTGCGCGGGCGAGAAGCTGCCGTGGGCAAAAACATCGGCGGTCCACAGCTTCGACCGCTATCCGCAAGAGGCTGACTATGGCCCCTTGATGCAGGAATACGCAGCGAGAGCAGGCCAATGACCGGAACGATCCTTTACGGCTACTGGCGCTCCTCCGCGACATACCGCACGCGCATTGCGCTCAATCTCAAAGGCATCGCCTACAAGACGGTCGGCGTTCACCTGTTGAAGGACGAGCAGTCCCAACCTGCTCATCTCGCGCGCCATCCATCCGGCCGGGTGCCAATTCTGGAGATCGACGGCCATCGCATCGGCCAGTCCATGGCGATGGTGGAATATCTGGATGAAACCCGCCCAGAGCCGCCGCTGCTTTCGCGCGACGCATATCTTCGCGCTCACGTTCGAGATCTGAAAGATCAGATCGTCGCCGACATACACCCGCTCAACAATACATCGACGCTGGCGAGGTTGCGCTCGCAGTTTGGCGCCGACGATGCTGCCATCGCTACTTGGTATGAACACTGGATCGTTCGTGGGTTCCAGGTTCTGGAGCAGATGCTGCCATCGACTGGTGATTTCTGTGTCGGCAATGCGGTGACGCTGGCTGATATCGTTCTGGTGCCGCAGGTAGCCAACGCTCGCCGCTATCCGCAGATCGATCTCAAACAGTTTCCGAACATTCTCAGGATCGATGCGGCGTTGCGCCAGATCGAAGCCTTTGCGAAAGCCGCGCCTGAAAATCAGCCGGAAGCCAAGGAAGCTCCCTGAGTTCCTAGCGTTTCGCGTTGGTGTAATTGAGCCCGGCGACGAGTACGGAGACCGGCATCAGGTAGGCGCATACGGCCGCATAAAAACAGGCGCGGGTGAAATACATTGCTCAACTCCCGAAGCAGGCGGTGGGTGCGGGTCGTGAACTCTGTTACGCTCCGGACAGGATGCGCCCCGATTGTTAATGAGCTATGGATTGTCTCAGGGCTCACACGCTCCATGTTCTGGACGGACTTCAACATCCTGCTCGTGAGACTTCCATGACTCGCTTGTTCGTCGCGACCGCGGCCGCAGCTCTTCTTCTGAGTGCCTGCGGAGGCGAGCCGGCCCCTGCTGCTCCGGCCGAACCGACCGCGCCGGTCGAGTCATCCACGACACCAGCCGCGCCAGATGCGACCGCCTTGCCGATGCCGGCGGTCGGACCGTCGGGCGTTGCCGCGATGAACCTGATGTGCGGCGGCGCCACGTTCCGCGTGGCTTTCGTTGATACGCATGCCGAAGTCGTCAACGACGACGGGACGACGACAGAGCTTCCGGCGTTGGCGGCAGACGCCAACTCCGCGCCCGGCGTGACGACCTATACCGATGGCAAAATGACGTTCGCCAAATCAGGCGGCGGCGACACGCAAACCGTGATCCGCTTTGCCCGTGGCCGCATGGCCTTCCAGGATTGCGCAATCGCCGTGAACTGACGAGGGCGAAACGCTGCTTTCACGCAGGCGTCAGCAAAGAAATGTCTTCACGGCATTTCGTTGCGACAGAGTTTGATCCCAGCCGCATTTGACGGCATAGAGACGGGATGAAACTCGCTTCTCTGAAACACGGCCGTGATGGCAGGCTTGTTGTCGTCTCCCGCGATCTGACGCGATGCGCCGACGCCTCGCACGTCGCTCCGACCCTTCAGTCCGCACTCGACAACTGGAAACGTGCGGAGCCACGCCTTCAGACACTGGCGGAGGAAGTTGAGCTCGGGTCAGTCCCCACGGAACGCTTTCACGAACATGAGTGTGCATCGCCCCTGCCTCGCGCTTATCAGTGGGCGGATGGTTCGGCCTACGTGAACCACGTCGAACTCGTGCGCAAAGCGCGGGGCGCGGATATGCCCGCAACGTTCTGGACGGACCCGTTGATGTATCAGGGCGGCTCCGACACCTTCCTCGGTCCCAGAGACGTCATCCCGCTCGCGGACGAGTCGTGGGGCTGCGACATGGAAGGCGAGGTCGCCGTCATCGTCGGCGACGTGCGCGGCGGCGCGACAGTTGACGAAGCGCAGAAGGCTATCCGCCTGGTCATGCTTGCCAACGATGTCTCTCTTCGCAATCTGATCCCGAACGAACTGGCCAAAGGTTTCGGCTTCTTCCAGTCCAAGCCATCGTCGGCCTTTTCGCCGGTTGCGGTCACGCCGGATGAACTCGGGCCGATGTGGGATGGCGCGCGCCTCAACGGCGCTCTCAACGTGAAGCTCAACGGCGAGCTTTTCGGCAAGGCGTCCACCAAGGTCGACATGACCTTCGATTTCCCCGCCCTGATCGCTCACGCCGCCAAAACACGTTCCTTGTCCGCCGGCACGATTGTTGGTTCCGGCACAGTCTCCAATCGCGGCGAGGATGGCGGGCCGGGCAAGGCAATTGCCGAAGGCGGTGTCGGTTATTCATGCATCGCTGAGGTGAGAATGATCGAAACAATCAACCAGGGCGCGCCGAAGACAGGTTTTCTGAAGCGCGGCGATCGTGTTGAGATAGAAATGCTCGACAGCAAGTCGCATTCGATATTCGGTCGCATTGATCAGGTCGTCGGCTGACCGGATTCAGCTGAAGCAGGCTAGGGGTTACGCATGGCAGGCAAAGTCTATCCCAACGCGCAAGCGGCTCTCGAAGGCAAGCTGTTCGACGGCATGACGATCATGGCCGGAGGCTTCGGCCTGTGCGGTATTCCCGAAAACCTGATTGCCGAGGTCAAACGGTCGGGCGCGAAGAACCTCACGGTGATCTCGAACAATGCTGGCGTGGACGGCTTTGGTCTCGGCGTTCTGCTGAACACCAAGCAGGTGAAGAAGATGATCTCGTCCTATGTCGGCGAGAACAAGGAATTCGAACGCCAGTATCTCTCCGGCGAACTCGAGCTTGAATTCAATCCGCAGGGCACGCTGGCCGAACGTTGTCGCGCGGGCGGCGCTGGTATTCCGGGCTTCTACACCAAGACTGGCGTCGGCACGATTGTCGCTGACGGCAAGGAGCATCGCGAGTTCAACGGCCAGACCTACATCCTTGAAACGGCGCTGATCTCGGACCTGTCGATCGTCAAGGCATGGAAGGCCGACGCACAGGGCAATCTCGTCTTCCGCAAGACGGCTCGCAACTTCAATCCAGACATGGCGACTGCTGGCAGGTTCTGCGTCGTCGAGGTCGAGGAGATCGTGCCCGTGGGCTCGCTCGACCCTGATCAGATCCACCTGCCAGGAATTTTTGTGAACCGCATCATTCAGGGCAAGTTCGAGAAGCGCATCGAACAGCGTACCGTTCGCAAGAAAGTCACGGCCTGATCCATGCTGCGTGTTCGCGTCATGCTGCAGCCTCTCGCTGGCGGCGATCACCAGACGATCTGGGATCGCCCGCTGCACGTGAAGCATGAGGATCGTAAGCTGAAGGAATTCCGCGAACTGTCGTGGGATACGCAGAAATTCGGTGAACGCATGGAAATGAGCTTCGACGATGGTTCGGGTAGCCGATGCCGCGTCGATGCATCGTTTCAGGGTGCGCATATCTTTCCGGTAGATGGCGGAACGCAGGTCGACCTGACTTTCGCCGGTGACAAGTACAGGGTCTGGTAAAACAGACTACAGGAGACGGACATGGCCTGGGATCGCGATCAGATGGCCGCCCGCGCGGCGCAGGAACTTAAAGACGGGTTCTATGTGAACCTCGGCATCGGCATCCCGACGCTTGTGGCCAACCACATTCCCGAGGGCGTGGACGTGACGCTGCAATCGGAAAACGGAATGCTGGGCATGGGCCCTTTCCCGTTCGAGGGCGAGGAAGACCCTGACCTGATCAACGCCGGCAAGCAGACGATCACGGAGCTTGATCGCTCTGTCTATTTCTCGTCGTCGCAGTCCTTCGGCATGATCCGTGGCGGCCATATCGATCTTGCCATTCTCGGCGCGATGGAAGTTTCCGAAAAGGGTGATCTTGCGAACTGGATGATCCCGGGCAAGCTCGTGAAGGGCATGGGCGGGGCGATGGATCTCGTCGCGGGCGTGAAGCGCGTCGTTGTCATCATGGACCACGCCAGCAAGGCCGGCGAGACGAAGCTTCTGAAGGAATGCTCGCTGCCGTTGACTGGCAAGGCTGTAGTCGATCGCATCATCACCAATCTTGGCGTTTTCGACGTTGTCGATGGCGGCCTGAAGGTCGTGGAGATGGCTCCTGGCGTTACACGTGACGAAGTTGATCGGATGACCCAGGCCAAGCTGGTCTAACCAGAAGGAAAAGCGCGATGGTGAGATTGCTGCCTGTTGTGGCCTCTGCAGTGGCGCTCGCTGCCGCTTGTTCCGGTTCCACGCCTGCATCACTCGTCGGAAGCTGGTCGGGCACAATCACTTGCTACAGCATGGATTCGCCGCTCAGCATGACTGTCACTGCTGCGGCGCCGTCGCGAGCCGCCATGGCCATGGGCGATGATGGCGTTTTCCCGTGGGAAGCTGCCATAACTGTCGATGGGTCACGCGTGACGATCAAGTCGGATATACCAAGCGGCGACGCGCAGGTTCTGACCGGTGCGCTCGATGCCGCTGGCAACGCGATTACCGGTGAAATGCAGGGCCAGCTCTGCAACAAGTTCACGCTGACTCGCAAAGTCTGACGTTCCGACAAAATCCTGCCGCAAGCATCCACGAATGTCCGGCTGATTGCCGGGGACGTTCATGATCCGCTTCAGTTGTCTCGCGCTTGTCGCGACCGTGCTTGCGCCGGTTGCCTCCGCTCAGGATGTGACGGGTGAATGGACGGGACGCTATATCTGCGGCCAGGGCGTCACGGCGCTCAATCTCACAATCGTCAAGGCGGCCTCCCCCAGCGCGCTGACGGCGACGTTCCGCTTTGGCCCGCTGCCGGAAAATCCCGAGGTGCCGAAGGGCTCCTATCAGATGCGCGGCACGTTTGATTCCGCTTCGCGGCATGTGCGTCTGGACGGCGTCAGATGGATTGATGCGCCCTCGGGCTACATCATGGTGGGGCTCGACGGCCACGTGAATGTGTCGGGAAGCCGGATTACCGGCTCCGTGCCGGACATGTTTCCGTGCAGCTCGTTTGAAGTCTGGCGGGCTGATCCACTGGTGGGCTGATCTACGGAAACGGAACCGCAGAGTCAGTTTGCTCGGGAACACCCGTGATAAGCAGCCGTTCTTCCATCCAGATATTGGTTGGATATTTCAGATGGTGCTCAGCACAACGGCTCTTCTACTTATTGTCGTTCTTCTGGTTCTGGTGCTTGGCGTCGTGCCTTCATGGCCGCACAGCCGCAGCTGGGGCTATGCCCCATCGGGCACGCTCGGCACAATCCTCGTGATCGTCCTGATCTTTGCGCTGCTCGGCTATCTCTAGGCCTTGCGAACCGGAGGGACTTTCCACGACCGGTTGCGCAATTCTGCTTTCGGCAGATAGGCGCGAAGAGACATCCGCATCTGGCCTGCAGCAGCTGGCAGCCAGTTTGATGCCAGTGCTCCTGTCGGCGCGTCACGCTGGATCAAGATGTCGATCGATCCATCTGCGTTCCTGACAAGGTCTGGAGTGCGATCTCCAATCGAAAACCGATTGATCGGGTTCTTCACGAGGAAGAAGCGACCGTCGGTTTCTGTCTGGTACATCGTCAGCGACCAGAACGCTCCAGCGGGCACGCCGTCGGGCGGAATGCGCCAAACGTACTTGTTGGCTCCATCGAGGCGAGCGCCGGCTTCGTCGTTGGTCGCCTGAAAGTACATGGCTTCCGCTTCCGGCAGAGCCGCGAGGCCGCCGAGTGCGATCGCCGCGCGCAGATAATCGCTGGCCGAAGCCTCGCCAACGCCCTTTTCCTGATAGCCCCAGCCATTGACGGTGAGGTCGCGGAAAATGAATTTCTCTTTCAGTTTCGCGATGCCCTTGGGCAGGTAGGCGCTCCACATCGCGATCATCTCTGGCGTTGGCGTGAGACCGGGGCCAACGCCGACCATGGCGAAGTTGGATGCACGCGACATGTGTCCAAGTCCGCCCGGCGAGCGCGCCATCATGTCGTTGACGACGGCGAGGAAGTTCGCGGCATCCTCGGCATTGGTGCAGGCAACGCCGAATGGTTTCGGCGGCGTTGTCGCCAGCGACCTGATGCGGATCTTGTCCTGCACGGCTTTCGCCGCGGCGAGATCGGCTGGCCCTTCCACCACGATGCGGCCGAGCATCCAGACGTCGTTGGTGGATGAGCGGAGCACTGTCACGCCAGCAGGCGCGGCGCCTGACCATTGCGGGCCGACGACCCAGAATGTGCCGCCCTTTCCGTTCGTCAGGCGTGTGCCGATGCCCGCGAAATTGTCGGTGAAGGCGTCCATGAAGGTGATGTTGAAATAACGGTCGGTCTCGGTCGGTGCGATGACCTCGATCGGGCCGCCGGAGAGTTCGAGCTGTGCGGAGGAATAGACGGTGTCGTTGTTCGGTGCGGTGATCTGGCGGGAGGTGTCGTCGGAAAGAACGGCGCGGGCGCCGAGTTTGTTGAGGCCCGGCAAGGCAGCGCGATTCTGGCCGGTGCGGGCGATTTCGTAGAGCGGGAAGGCGTAGAAGAACGCAGCCTCAAGGCCTGCTTCGTTGGCTTCAACCGGATCCGTCGCGCCAACTGTGCTGCACGCTGACGCCGCAAGCGCGCCTGTTGCGCCGATGCCCCACAAAACATCACGACGACGCATTCAACCCTCCATCGATACCAATCGGTAGCATTCAGCATCATTCGTGCGACCACGCAAGTCTGGCCCGCCACGAATGAAAAGTCCCGCGCTGTAGCGCGCGGGACTCGAAGGTCAGCGTGGAGATTTCTCTCAGTTGAAAGCGGCTTCGGCGGCGAGTGTGCGGGAGACTGCGTTTACGACGGCGCCGATGCGAACAGAGGCCTGGATCTGTTCGGTCGTGAAGCCCGCCTTGCGGAGTTCAGCTTCGTGCGCGTCCATGCACATGCCGCAGCCGTTCACGGCGGAGACGGCCATGCACCACAGTTCGAAGTCCGGCTTCTCGACGCCCGGCGCGCCGATCACCGTCATCCGCAGCTTGGCGGGCGTCGTGCGATAGACTTCGTTGTGAACGAGGTGAGTGAAACGATAATAGACGTTGTTCATGCCCATGATCGCGGCGGCGGCCTTGGCGGCCTTCACGGCTTCCGGGGTGAGTTTGCCTTCCGTCTCGCCGATCAGCGCGCGCACGGTGGTCGCTTCTCCCACTGCGAACGCGCAGGCGAGGAATGTTCCCCACTTCTGCTGGTCGGTCAGTGATGTCTCGTTCGAGAGCGTGCCGAGGTTGAGCTTCAGGTCCTTGGCGTAGTCAGGCAGAGCGGTCTTCAGCGTTTCGAAATTCATGGTTGGCCCGTATCAGTAAAATGAAAGCCTCCCGGCCGTGGTTGGGAGCGGTCCGGGAGGCTTCCTCTGTTTCTTAAGGTGTCAGTCCGCGTGATTACGCAGCTTTCAGCGTCTCGCCGCCAACCGCGCGGTTGCACGGGCAGAGTTCGTCGGTCTGCAGGGCGTCGAGAACGCGCAGCGTGTCCGCCGGCGCGCGGCCAACGTTGAGGTTGGTGACATAGACGTGCTGCACGACGTTGTGCGGATCGACGACGTAGGTGGCGCGCAGGGCGACGCCCGATGCGTCGCGAACGCCGAGGCCGTCCGTCAGCGAGCCGTTGGTGTCGGCGAACTGCCAGATCGGGAGCTTGGCGAGGTCCTTGTGGTCGCGGCGCCAGGCAAGTTTCACGAACTCGTTGTCGGTCGAACCGCCAAGGACGACTGCGTCACGGTCAGCGAACTCGCCGCCGAGGCGGGCGAATTCGGCGATCTCGGTCGGGCAGACGAAGGTAAAATCCTTCGGGTAGAAGAAGATGACCTTCCATTTGCCTTCGAACGAGTCCTGGTTGAGGGCCTCGAAAGCCGACTGGCCGTTTTCTTCGTGGTTCATGAAACCCGGCTTCACGCCGGTGATTTCAAAAGCGGGGAGTTTCTGGCCAACGCCGAGCATCTCGTATCTCCAAATTATTGTCGTTTCGGCCCAGCAGTCCCTACGGAAACCAGCACCGTTGTGGGGACATAGAGGGCGCTGTTCGCATCTGCAACAAGAAATTAGAACGATTCCATTTTTGTCGCAGGTTGGAGTGGTGTTGCGCGATTTGTGGGCGGGGCGGATGGGCGTTTGTGCTTGGTTTGCCCTTTCGGTTTTGCAGCGAAGATGCGGTCGTCCTCCATTATGCCAAGCCAACAACCTGTCATCCCGGAAGCGCGGAGCGCTATCCGGGAACCATTGTGAGAGCACGACGGCGTCCCGATGGGTCCCGGCTCTCCGCTTCGCTGCGGCCGGGATGACAGTTAGTGGGCGCACTCTCTCATTCGCACGGGCGCGGCCCTGCGTGATGCTGTAGCTCGTCTCCCCGTTGAGGGAGCGGGGCGCGGTGTGAAGCGCCGTGGGTAGTCCTGTGCCTGCCTTGCGACAGGCGCTGCGCGTCGCAACGCGCCCCGTATCGGCCGTTCATTCCCGGTTGGTTTGCCTCCCCATGCGTAGCAGCGGGAGGTGTAGCTCGCGGCGGCGAGCACGTCGGTTCAGGCCGCCTGTGCGAAGCCTTCAATTTGCGCCTGCATGGCGCGCTGGAAGGCGGGGCGGGATTCGCAGCGGAGTTTGTAGGCCTTGAGGGTGGGGAACTCATCGACGATGCCGGTTGAGTCGATGATGCGGAGGACGTCGGCCATCATGAGGTCGCCGACGGTGAAGCGGCCTTCGAGATAATCCTTGTCGCCGAGGGCGTGGGCGAGCTGGCCGAGGCGTAGGCGGACGAATTGCTCGACTTGCGGGCGGCGTTCCTTCGCCCACGCCGCGTCCTTGTGGAAGAAGATGATCGAGCCGAGTTCCTGCACCGCGTTCTCGATGGAGTTGAGAGCGGAGAAAACCCAGGCGGTGGCGCGTTCGCGGCCGACGCGGTCTTTCGGCATGAGGGCCTCGCTGGTCTCGGCGATGTAGAGAGCGATGGCGCCGCTTTCATGCATGACGAGGCCGTCTTCCTCGATCGCGGGGGCCTGTCCGAAGGGCTGGCGGGCGAGGTGTTCGGGCGATTTCTGTTCAGCGCCGAGAGAGACGAGGCGAACATTGTAGGGCTGGCCTGCTTCCTCAAGCGCCCAGCGGACGCGGAAGGCGCGCATCAGGGGCTGGGCGAAGTCGGGCACCCATTTGTAGGTGGTGAGCGTGATCATATCTGCAATCCAAGCTTGATGCCGTAGGCGAGGTTTTCGGCGTAGATCTGTTCGTCGTTGATGAAGGAGTTCCAGCCGCCGAGATGGTTGTCGCGTTCCTTCACGGTCTCGAATGGGGTCTGGTGGAAGGTCTGGATCGTCTTGCCGTTCTTCTCGGCGAAGGTGACGGTGACGACAGTGTCCATGTCCGGGCCGGACTCGTGGGTCCAGGCGAAGGTGAAGACGATCTTTTCGTTCTTCACGATCTCCCTGTATTCGCCGCCCATCTTGCTGATCTTCCATTCCCTGGAGACCATGGTGGCGTTCCATTTGCCGCCGGGGCGAAAATCCATCTCGAGTTCCGTGGTGGTGAATTTCTCCGGCCCCCACCAGCGGATGGCGTGGTCACGCTCCTGCCAGATGCGGAAGACGAGTTCGACGGGCGCGTCGAATTCGCGTTCGATGAAGAGTTCGTCGTCGCGCATGGAGCGTGTCATTGCTTTTTGCCTTTCGCGGCCGGTTTCTGGATCTGGGCGAGATAAACGTCCATGCGATCGAACGAGCCTTCCCAGAAGTGGCGGTATTTCGAGAGCCAACCGTCGAGCTGCTTGAGCGGTTCCGCCTTGAGCTTGCACGGGCGCCACTGGGCGTCGCGGCCGCGCGTGATGAGGCCGGCGCTTTCCAGCACTTTGAGATGGCGCGAGACGGCGGGGAGGGAAATGTCGAACGGCCGGGCGAGATCGTTGACGGTGGCTTCACCCTGGGCGAGGCGCGCAAGGATGGCGCGGCGCGTTGGGTCTGCGAGGGCCGAGAGCGTTTGGGAGAGGGGGTCGTGTGTCGGCATCATTTAACAACAATGTTAATTAACATGATTGCTAAATAGTGACGGAAACCCCTTTGGTCAAGCGGGTTGGAGGAGGCGCGCGCATTCGCTTCCGTTCCGCCATGTTTCGGGTATAAGCCGCGCACATCGGAGTGTGGCGCAGTCTGGTAGCGCATCTGCTTTGGGAGCAGAGGGTCGTTGGTTCGAATCCAGCCACTCCGACCATTTCCCTTCATTTGTGGCCTGAATCAGCAGCCTTAACGGCGGCGTGGATGGCCTGTGTCTTGCTGTCTGACGGGGTGGCTTGTGGCTGGCGGCGTGGTTGCCGTTTACCAGCAGGATGCAGGGCCGACAGGGATTTCGGGTGACGTCGCAGGGATCGCAAATGCCGCCGGGTGCGGCGCCGGCCGCTCTGGAGCTGCCGTCGCTGACCTCGCTGCGCATTTTCGCGGCGAGCATCGTGGTGCTCTATCACTTCAAGACCAATGTGGCGTTGCCGGCTGAATTGCTCGGGCCGCTGGAGTTCGGGCAGACGGGCGTCGACCTGTTCTTCATGCTGAGCGGGTTCATTCTCGCCTACGTGTATCGTCCGCAATTCGATGCGCGGAAGTTCGATCACAAGCGCTTCCTGCAGAAACGGCTGGCGCGGATCTATCCCGTGCATCTGGTGACGATGGCGATCGTGGCGGCGTGGTATCTGTGGGAGCAGGCGGCGCTGGGTGGCGTTGGGCCGAACCCGTATGACGTGCTCGCCAACGTGTTGTTGGTGCATGCGTGGGGCACGGTGGATGGCGTGGCGCTGAACTATCCGTCGTGGTCGATCTCGGCGGAGTGGTTTGCGTATCTGGCGTTTCCGATTCCGATGATCATCGCGTTCCGGCAGAAGCGCGTGTTACTGGCGCTTGGCTTTGCGCTGGCGGCGTTTGGCGTAGCCTATTTGGGGCTGGCGGAGGCGGGTAAGCCGCTGCTGAAGCAGACGGGCCTGTTGTCGCTGGGGCGGATTGCGATCGAGTTCTCTATCGGGGTGACGCTGTTCGCGGCGGCTTCGGCGCGGCCGCGCGAGACGTTGTGGGTGCTGGTTGCGGCTTTCGTGGCTAGCATTGTCGCGTGCCTGGCGGGCTTCATCGATGCGGGGTTGCCCGTGGTGATGGCGATGCCGCTGATCATCTTCGTGCTGTTCCGCAGGCCGACGCTGATGGCGCACCCGGCGCTGGTCTATGGCGGGCATATTTCCTACAGCCTCTACATGGTGCACGCGCTGGTGCAGATCATCGGGTTCAAGACGGTGGAGCGGCTGACGGATTATCCGCCGGGGCAGTTGCCGGTGTGGTGGCTGGTTCCCGCGATCATCGTGACGTTCGCGGCGGCGGCGGCGCTCTATCATTTCGTCGAGGAGCCGGGGCGGCGGTGGATCACGTCGCTGGGCGCGCGGCGGGTTGCTGGCGCAGGCGCGAGTGTGCGATAGCTCTATCGCAATCTGACTTCGTGGTAGGCTGATGACTGATCGCCCCGTGATCCTGCTGGCGGCGCATGGCGAGCGCGGCGGGGCTGCGAACAATGCGCGGCTGGCGAAGCTTGTCGAAGATGTGGGCGCGGCGATACCCGAGGCAGACGTCGGCTCGATCCTTGTGAACGTCGAAGGTGTGGCGGAGCGGACGCTGGCGGCGTGTGGCGGGCGGAAGGTGGTGTGCCTGCCGCTACTGTTCTCGGACGGGTATTTCTACACGCAGAGGCTGAAGCCGTTCTTCGTGGCGCCGGAGCATGTGCTGGCGCCTCCGCTGGCGCTGTGGCGGTCGTTCGCGCCGTTCCTAGCGGACAATCTGGCGCTGCGGACGATCAGCCATGCGGCGGACCCGCGCGTGGTGCTGGTGGCGCATGGATCGAAGCAGACGGGCAGGTCGGCGGCGTGCGCGCGGCAGGTGGCCACGCTGATGCAGGCGCGTTACGGGCGGATCGAGGTGGGGTTCCTGGAGGAGGCGCCGTTTGCCAGCGATCTGGCGGCGGCGGCGACACCACCCTGGTCAGCGATCGGGCTGTTCCTGGGCGAGGGGATGCATGGGGGCGAGGATTTCGACGTGCTGGTTTCGACCGCCAGAAACGCCCCGGTTGCAGCGTTTACAGCGGGAGAATTGCCCGGTCTGGCCAATCTGATCGTGGCGGAAGCCCGCGACCGCCTGCGCAGTTGAATTTTCACCCTTTTGCGGGCAGATGGGTGGCTCCACGGAGTCGCCTTATGCTCGCGAAAATCTACCGCCCCGCCCGGAACGCCATGCAATCCGGCACGGCCAAATCCCAGGACTGGCTGCTCGAATTCGACAGCGAGACGGCGCGCACGGTCGATCCGCTGATGGGCTGGATCTCGAACGGCGACACCAACCCGCAGGTGCGCATGACGTTTGCGACGCGCGAGGAAGCGATCGATTTCGCCAGACGGCAGGGCATTCCCTTCCAGGTGACCGAGCCGCGCGAAGCCAAGCGCGTGATCAAGGCCTATGCCGACAACTTCTCGGCTGTGCGCCGGAAACAGTGGACCCACTAGAGGCATCTGGCCTCCGTCCGTGAACCCGCATAAAGACGCCTCTGCTGCGCCAGAGATCCCGTAGCTCAACTGGATAGAGCACCCGCCTTCTAAGCGGGTGGTTGCAGGTTCAAGTCCTGCCGGGATCGCCACTGCTAGATGACATCGCGATGGATTGCCGCAATATTGCTTTTGAAGTGACGGGACGGGCGAGCGAATGTTTGCCGCCTGAATGTGTCAAAAGCCGTGGGGGCGCGATTTGGCTGACGTATTTCTTTCCTACAAGAGTGACGATCGCGCGGCCGCGCAACGTGTCAGTGATGCGCTAGCAGAAGCGGGATATGCGGTCTGGTGGGACACTGCGGTCATTGCTGGGGAGCATTTCAATAGCGCTGTCGAGCGCGAACTGTTGGCAGCAAAGTGCGTTCTGGTTCTGTGGACACATGCGAGCCATAGAAGCAACTGGGTGCAGGCTGAGGCTTTGCATGCGTTTGAGAAAAAGAATCTCGTCTGCGCGCGATTGGATGATGTGGCGGTTAAGTACCCTTTCGGCTCCGTGCAAATAGCCGATCTTCGTCAGTGGCTGACTGGGCAAGACCTCGCCGCAATAAAATCTGTTCTGGTTGGAGTGGGAGACAAAGTCGGGCGTTCGCCGAAGGGGCTAACCGATGAAGAGCGAAGCACGCTTGCAAACAGAGACAAGCTTAAGGGCGCTGCGTGGTCGCTCGCAAAGACACTCAAGGGGCATCAGTACGAGATTTTCCACGTTTCGTTTTCGCGAAACTCCGCTCTTCTCGGCACGACTAGCACCGACTCGGTCGCAAAAGTCTGGGACGTTGCTTCTTGGCAATTGATCGACAGCAAAACGCTTGATCCCGATAGCAGTCATCCCGGTGTGCTGAAGCATTCCATCGAGTTTGCTGGTGAATCGGGATGGGTAATTACAGCGAGGTCTTTATCGGGGCTGCATGCGTGGAATCTGCGCACCGGCCAAAAGAACACGTTTGGATCAAGAGGCGGTGAACGAACACTTGGCGGAAATCTATGTGCAGTTTCCAGCGACGGCCGTATGGCAACGAGCGGAGGCCTATTTGGCTTGGTTATTTGTAACCTCACGTCAGGAAAGGCTACAAAACTAAGCGGACGAATTGATGGGGAGGAGATCACCGCTTTGGCGTTAAGTCCGACGGGCGATCTTTGTTTCGCCGGGGATGAGTCTGGAAAGGTCACTGTCTGGAAAGCTCGCAAAGGGCTGCTCGGCGTAAATTACGATGCCTCCGCTTTGAGGTTGCATGCTGCGAAGGTGACCTCGCTTTGTGTTACGCTAGATGGGCGCTTCCTTCTTTCATCCAGTGAGGACCACACCGCGGGCATCTATGACCTGCAAGCCAACAGATTGGTCGCCAGACTTGAAGGGCATGTCGATATTGTTACCGGTGTAACTGCGACTGCAGATGCGAGCATGTTTGCTACCTCGTCCAAAGATTCAACGGTCAAGCTGTGGGATAGCACCGGTGCGCTGCTACATCCCAATCTTCTCTCACGAAAGGTGTATGCCGGTTCAGGCGCAAGCGCCGTCGCATTTTCACCAAACAACAGGTACCTTGCCGTTGGACTGGGGGATAAAGTCGTTGAGATTTGGGAGCGCGCTCCTGCTTAATGCATGAAGACCGGCGTCACGTTTTCGCCGAAGCAGCCGATCCCCAACGCGCTTTTGAAGAAGTTTGCGCTGGCATCCAGGGCGGCGCAGAAATCCTGACTGGTTATCCCGCTTGACGGGACTGGCTGGGCAATCAAGCTGTCTCCAATCGTGAAGGGGACATCATGAGACTTGTCGGGGTGGTTCTGGCTTTGGGGATGGTGCAGGCGGCGTATGCGCAGCCGCCGGCGGTTCCTGCTGAAGTGCAGGCGGTGATTGACGAGCTAGTGCAAGCGTATGGGCTGACGCCGCTTGGCG
>Ga0209097_10001563_pt1 | contig 19363 bp, 16 predicted proteins | sample AD_UKC052_MetaG_FD_184419 | JGI IMG/M metagenome (GOLD analysis project Ga0209097, IMG submission 184419) | Active sludge microbial communities of municipal wastewater-treating anaerobic digesters from USA - AD_UKC052_MetaG (SPAdes) (version 2) | ecosystem: Engineered > Bioreactor > Anaerobic >... | reverse complement strand
GAGCGCGTTGCGAAGGCTTTCCCGAAACTCAGGCGTGCCCGGCCGGGCGCTCTTCAGCGCGGAGGTGAGCGCGCCTTCGAGGATCAGCCAGCCATCCCACGAGGCCCCTGCAAAGCTGGAGCGGGACTCCGGCCCATATTTGGCTTCCAGCGCCTTGTCGAAGGCCAGTCCGACCTGTTTGTTGGGGTGGCCATCCGGCAACTGTTCGGCCACCAGCACCGGCGCCACGGCCAGGCGGGCGCCCTCCACGGCCTTGCCGCCGACCCGCAGGAAGTCCTTGTTGGCGACGGCGTGGGAATGGTAGATCGGGCCCGCATAGCCGCGATCCCGCAGGGCGGTGTGGGGCATCACCGCCGGGGTGCCGGAGCCGCCGACGAATACCGCGTCGGGCTTGGCGGCCACCAGCTTCAGGGCCTGGGCGGTCACGCCGTTGTCGGTGCGCCCGAAACGCTCGGTGGCAACGATGCGGATGCCCGCCGCCTCGGTGGTCTTGGTCAGGCCCTTGAGCAGCAGCTCACCCCAGGAATCCGAAAATCCGATGAAGGCCACCGTCTTGACACCGCGCTCCTTCATGTCAGCCACCACCCGGCCCACCATCACGTCGGCCAGGGGTTCCACGCGAAAGGCCCATTTGTGCTTTTCAGGCGGCACCACGATGGGTGCCTGGGACAGCAGCGGCACCTTCTTCTCGTTGGCCACGTCGGCAATGGCCAAGCCGGAGGTGATCAGGTTGGGGCCGAAGAACACATCCACGTTGTCCTCGCCCGCCAGCTTGCGGGCGTTCTTGACGGCGTTGGTGGGGTCGGTGGCGTCGTCGAGGACGATGTAGTTGATCTTTTCCTTGCCGATCATCTTCGGCATCAGCTCGATGGACTTGCGGGTTTCCAGGCCCAGCGAGGCCGCCGGCCCGGTGAGGGAAAAGATGACCCCAACGTTGATGTCAGCACAGGCCTGGCCGGCAGTCAGGGCCATGGCGGCGGCCAGGATGGGCTTGCGGAAGTGGCGCATGTTCATGATGTCTCCTCTGTTCTTGTGATGGGTGGGGTGCTGCGCAAAGAAAGTGCGGGACGCCTGCTGCTAGTCATTAAGAGGCTTGTCCAGTACGGCGCCAAGGGCGGTGGCCAGTAGTTCGCTTGCTTCGGCCACACCGGCAGGCGACTCGGCATGGCGCCATGCCACATACCCGTCCGGGCGCACCAGCAGGGCACCTGCCTCCGGAAGCTCGCGTATGCGCTGCCAGCCGCAGTAGGGGTCGGCCACGCCCGGCTGGCCAATCACCACCGCCCGTAGATAGGGAAGATCCAGCTCATGAACCGCTTCAGACCACGCACCCCCGGCCAATCCGGTGACCAGCGAGAAGCAGCCCTTGCCCGTGACGTCCAGGGTTGATACGCGGATGCCGCGCCTGTCCACCAGCCAGGCATGGGGAATCTTGGCCCCCGGGCGGGTGGTGGGCTGCAGGTGGAGTTGCGCATCCCGCCGCCACACCTCCTCGCCGGCGGCGGGATCGGGCACCACGGCCTTGGACACGTAACGCTGGTTCATCTCAACTCCCTGGGCGTTGAACTCGGTGTTCTTGAGGTCCAGGGCCGCCTCGACAGCCTGCCGGGCGGCCACCCCTTCCGGCCCCGGGTCCTTGAAGCGGGCAATGCCCGCCGCCACCGGATTGTCGGCGCCTTCGACGCGGAAGGCGGCCTTGAGGGGCGCATAGTCGAGGCGCGACTGGTTGGCCCGGGTCACGATCTGCCGCCCCACCGGCGCCCGCTCGGCGCTGTAGCTGTCGAGCAAGCCGGGGCCGGCGTAGCCCTTGATGACGTAGGCGAGCTTCCAGGCCAGGTTGAAGGCGTCCTGCACACAGGTGTTGAGGCCCAGGCCGCTGGACGGCGGGTGGCGGTGCACCGCGTCCCCGCCGCAGAACACCCGGCCCCGGCTGTACTCGGTGGCATAGGCCTGGTTCACGTACCACACCGAAGTGCGCTCGATCTCCACCTCCAGCGCCGGGTCGCCCACCAGGGTGCGAATCCTGTCGAGGAGCAGCGCGGGGTCGAGATCGGGTTCGCCCCGGGAGATGTCGAAACCCCAGCCGGCAATCCAGCGATCCCACGGGCGCACGGCCCGCAGCAGGCCCATCCCGATCTCGCCGAAGCTGGCGCTCGGGGTGACGATCCAGTGCAGGATGCTCGGTCGGTGGGCCACGTAGCGGCTCAGGTCGGCCTTGAAGATCACGTACACCGTGCCGGCCCGGGCCAGATGACCCTCGATGTTGAGACCCAACTCATCCACCACCTTCGACTTGGCCCCGTCGGCCCCGACCAGGTAGCGCGCCCGCAGCGTGTATTCGCGCCCGGTGAGGCGATCCCGGAGCGTGGCCGTGACGCCCTCCCCGTCCTGCTGGTGGGACAGGTATTCGGTGTTGAACGAGAAGTGCGCGCCGCGCTCGGCCGCATTCTTGAAAATCACCGGCTCGATCAGCGGCTGGGGAATGTCCTGAAGGCCACAGGGGCTGCCCTGCAGGTAGTCGCCCTTGCGTTCGTCGCCCGTGCCCCAGGTGCGCAGGCGCACCAGCTCTTCGCCCGCCAGGCTGGTGGTGAACAGGGTGTCGCCCATCTGCTCCCAGGGCGTGGCGTACTTGATGGCCTCGTCCTCGATGCCCAGGTCGCGCAGCACCTCCATGGTGCGCTGGTTGGTGATGTGGGCCCGCGGGGTGTCGGCCAACCAATGGGTGCGCGAGACGAGGTGCACCCGCACGCCCTGGGTGGCCAGGGCCAGGGCGGCCGTACCGCCGGTGGGGCCGGAGCCGATGATCAATACGTCGGTGTCGAAATCTGCGCTGGTTTCCACGCTCTGGGTCTCCTCGCCGCCCATGGCGGGCGGATGGGTCGATGAAGAACTGCCTCAATGGAAGCGCACTCTACAGTGCTTGCATGCTAGCATGCAAGCACTGCATTCAGACCCTGCCCCACCCCGGTGCACCTGTCGCTCTTACCCGCCGGACCGCCTGCGCCGAGGGTGATACCATCCGCCCGCACCCACCCAACCGCACCCGGACGCACGCCCATGGCCAAGAAGAACTACATCTACCAGGAGATCCTCGAGCGCCTGTTCACGTGCCAGTACCGCTTTGGCGACCGTATCCTGGTGAAGGAGATCGGCGAGGAGATGGGGGTCAGCCGGCATCCCATCATGACCGCCCTGTACCGCCTGCAGGAGCGGGGCTTCGTGACCATCACCGCCCAGGTCGGCTGCGAGGTGGTCACACCGACGCCCGAGGCGATCCAGGACTTCTACCGCATGTTTGCGCTCACCGAAGGGCTGATCGCCGAGCTTGCCGCCAGCCGGGCCAGCGCCGCCGACATCAGCCGCCTGCGCCTCATCAACGACCAGATCCACGCCCTCGACGCCACCCGCAACGCCAACGCTGACGAATACCGGCGGCTCAACGTGGACTTCCACACCCAGCTCCACGCCATGGCGAAGTCACCCCTGCTGTGCAGCCGGCAGCTGGCCAACTTCGAACTGTCGGATTTCTTCATCGTGCAGACCTGCGGCTTCCGCGCCCACCTGGGGCTGGTGGCCGATGAACATAATGCCGTCATCGCCGCCATCGTCGCCCGGCAGCCGGAAGCGGCCAACCGGGCTGCCCGGGAGCACATCGAAAGCGTGTCCCGCAGCGTCGCGGCGGCCCTGGACAAAACCACCGCGGGCGACGAAGGCAGCGCAGACACGGCCCCCTGACCCATCAGGCCGCGGGGTATGCTGCCGATTGGAGGTCAATGCCCCGTGCCCCGCTCCACCCCACTGCTCCTCGCTACCGCACTCTTCCTGTGCAGCTGCATCTTCGTCCCCCGGACAACACAGCGCTACGACCCCGCCTGCGGCATCACCGAGCGCCACATGACCTTCGACGCCTACCAGATCGGTGCGTTCGGCGGCTGCCGGAATGAAGGCTGCGCCGAACTCCTCGTCCTCGCCGGCGCGGTCTCGGCCGCCAGCCTGGTGGTGTCGGGCAGCGTGGTCGTGGTCGGTGAAGTGGTGTACTGGCTGGAGGCGAAGGGACGCTGCTTAGCCCGGTAGAGAAGCGGGAGCCCCTGAAACAGTCCGCGGACGGGTGGCCCGCCAGGCGATCAGACCGGCCAGCCCCACCAGCAGGCCCGTGCCGGGCTCGGGCACCGACTGGGTGATCGGCGTCCCGACGATTTCATACACGGCCGTGTTGAGAAAGGTCTCGGTGGTCACCGTGGTCCGCAGCAGGTAATCGGCAATGCCGGCAGACGTGAGCAGAACCGTGTCGCCGGCGGCAACGAAGACGTCTCCGAAATCCACGGTGCAATCGAAGGAGACCCCTTTCACCAACGCCACGCAGCCAAACTGGGCCGAATTGAGGTGGAAGAGCTCTTGGCCCACCAGTTCGACCGTATCCACCCAGAGCACCTCCTCCCCCGTCTTGACCTCCGAGACCGTCGATGACGAGTTGCTGAGCACCCGGCTGCTGGATGTGAGCGTGGGACCGGAAAAGGACAGCGGATTGACGGACGCTGCCGCCAGGATGCTCCGGGTCGTGACGAACGCCGCCTGAACGGCCGCATCACCGAAAGGCAGCACAAACTGAACATTCACCAGCGCCGTCGGGTCGCCGGCCAGGAAGCCCAGCACCTGCGTCGAGTAGGTTTCCACGGTTCGGGTTTCCGCTACCGTGGTGACACTGTCGACGCGGTGTTCCAGGGTCATGGCGGTCGTCCCGCCCGTGGTCTGCGCGGCGGCGAGCCCCGCCTGCCCCAGCAGAGCACCGGCCAGCGCCGATAGCGCAAGAGCCTTTCCAATCCGACTATTGAACATCGTGCACTCCGTTTCTTTGGTTGAAGGTAGGTATGTTCCCCTGCCTCCATGAATCGGAGTGGTAGCCGCCGGGTTGAAGCCCTCCAGCAAATTTGATGCCATCTGCACAAGGCCTTCAATTCATGCAGACTTTTCTCCCACCTTGGCGCTCCGTGTAAATTTTTCCGTCACAATTCCTTGACCGATGCCCGGGGCAGGCTGGCGCCTCAGGGGTCCGAACGACGCAGGGGCGGCTCCCCCCGGAGCCGCCCCTGCAGGCACGCCGACTGCTTGCCCGAGATCAGCAACCCGCGGTCTTCTTGAAAGACTTGCTTTCGTTCTTGCCGCCGGCATTGTCGTACTTGGCGCGGATCTCGTCCCCTTCGACAATCCGCTTGTCCTTGAATTTGTCGAGGGTAAGGTCATCATTGATGTTGATGGTCACACTGTCGCCGGACTTGTTGTCCTTGAGGGTGGCCACAGCAGACTTGCCATCGGACGCCATTTTGATTTTGGTGATGACGCCGACCATCTTCACGTCGTCGGCTGCCACCGGCGCACTGAAGGATGCGGCCGAAACGGCAACGGCCAGGGAAAGCATGAGCTTGGAAACAAATGTACGCATGACAGGATTCCTTTAAGACGATGGGGCGTGCTGCCCTGGGATCCGGTGAAGAGATCGTCCTGCGCGGCTTCGAGTCCGCCCCGGGAAATGCTGCCGGGCAGGACGTCCGGTGAGCATCGCGGGGGAAAAATCGGGCCGCGCGGTGGATCTCTTCACACGCTTTCAGAACTTCACTTCAAAGGTGGCGTAGGCGTTGTACGCGTTGTCGAGCGGCGTGGTGGTCATCATCTGGCCGTTCACATCCGAGATCTTGACGGGCGCGCCTACCCAGTTGTTGCTGCCGGTGTATTGGAAGTCGTAGTACTGGAAGCCAAGACGCACGAAGGTCTTGGCCAGGTGCGACGAGATCGGCCGGCTGTTGAGCTCCTGGATCAGGTAAAGCTCATACACATTGCCCCGGGTGCCCACCTTGGATGTCCACATGTCGGTGGCGGCCGGGGCAAAGGTGATCCAGTTCTTGGAGCCGTGGTTGAATTCGAGACCTAACTTGGTGCGGGACGGCAGGTCGTAACGCACACCGAGCGCGATGGCCGTACCGGTCTTGTCGCGGGCGGCCTCGGGACTGAAGAAGCCCCCGGTGAGCAGCCCCTGGAAGCCGAACTGGGCCGACACGTTGTTGTTGGGGTGGGTGATGCTCATGCCCAGGTCGGCGAAGTAGTTGAGGTCGCCAACCCCCACCTGCTTGAGTGTGCCCATGGCGCCGAGGCCGTACCAGTCGATGTCCCCCAGATTGATCTTGGGCGCGGTGTTGCCGAAGTAGGTGCCCTGCATCTTCGGCGCGTCGAAGATCTTGAAGCCGCGATTCCACTGCATCCACACCCGCAGGGGGTCGGTGTCGATGGGGATGATCGACACGCCGAGCATGTCGGTATCCTGCAAAGAGTTGCCCGGGGTGGAGCGGAAACCGCTCTCGAAGCCCCTGCCGTAACAGATCTTGCCGTAGGCACCGGGCAGCCCTTCAATGTCGGGCGCCCAACCGACGGTCATGCCGTCAAAGGCATAGTCCACCAGCAGCGAGGGCGTGCCCCCATTGCCCGGGCGTGGCGTATTGAGGCGCAGGTTGCTCGGCGCACCATGGGTGGACGGACGGCGGCCCACCGAGAACCAGATGTCCTGATCGGCGATATTGCTCCAGGTGGCAAAGGCGCGATCCACGTTGAGGTAGCTGCTGGACGGGATGTGGCCAAGGGTGCCGTCAAAGACGCCCACCCGGTCGGCAAAGTAAGGTGCGGACCCGCTATTGGTGACCGCATCGTCGTCGCCGGCGCCGAAGGTCTTGTACATCACCAGCCGGGCGTTGACGGTCACATCCTGGGTGGCCTTGGCGCTCAGATCGAGGCCGAAGCGATTGGTGTAGAGGGTGTCGTTGCGCGGCTTGTAGGCCGGCACCTGGGCGGCGAAATTGCCCAGCGCGCCCATCATGGCGGCATTGGCACCCATGAAGCTCTGGGCCTGCTGGTAGGTGCGCACGCCCGACATGTTCTGGGCAAACTGCATCAACCCGGTCAGCGCCGCGCCGGTGGCGGGCGTGGGGTTGGCAAAGAAGGCGGCCTGGAGCTGCGCCTGGGCGTTGGCGAAGGTGGCACTGACGTCGGTGAAGGGCTTGGTTTCACCCCACAGACTGTCTGCGCGGAACTGGTAGTCACCGCCGATGGTGAGCCAGCGCTCGGACGACTTCTCTTCGGCTTTGCCGACCTTCTCCCTGAGCTCTTCGGTGGCCTGGCGGTTGGCCGTGGTCGCGGCATTGTTGGCCTCGATCTGACCCTTCAGGCGGGTGAGCTCCTGAGACAGCGCCTCGATGCGCTTGAGCAGTTCGACATTGCTTTCGGCTCGGGCCTGGATGGGCAGGAACAGCCCTGCCACCAGGACACCGATCAAGGTTCTGACATGACGTGTTTTCATGACCACTCCCTTTAATCTGCTTTTTTGTTTGAATCAGTGATCGTCATCCCACCCGGTGAACATGGCCCGGAAGTGGGCCAGGGGCGTGTGACCGGTGGTGCCGAGGTAGATGTGACCGATCAGGAAGGCCAGCATCAGGAAGGCGCCCACCGTATGCACGGTGGCGATGGTGCCCAGATCGATGCGGTAACCGGCTGCCGTCAGCTCGTTGTAGAAGAGATAGGCCAGGCCGGAGAGCCACAGCAGCGGCGTCACCACCACGGTCACGCCGAGATAGGTCTGCGCCTGCATCGGGTTGTGCTTGCGCTCCCGGGTCGGCCTGAAGGGATGGGGCTCCCCCTTGAAGATCCCCACCGCATAGAAGCGGACGATCTTGTCGATGTTCTTCATCGTGGGGATGTATTGCCGCCACTCGCCGGTCGTCAGGTGCCAGAACATGGCAAACACCCACAGCCCGATGAAGGCCCATACGGTCATGGTATGCACCCGGTGGGCCTGTTCGAAGCCAAGCAGGTGGTAACTACCGTGAATCTCGAAGCCCGTCAGCAGCATGCCGATGATCAGCACCGCCTGGATCCAGTGCCAGAGGCGCTCGAAGCGGGTGAAGATATAGACGCGTCCCATGATCCCGTCTCCCGTTCAGTGCTTGCGATTGACGAAGCGGATGAGGCCGTGGACCAGCACGCCGGCGAGAATCGCCGCCGATGCCAGCCAGCCCAGCGTATCGACGAGGCGGTTGCCGCCACGGCCGGGGATGTAGATGCCTTCGACCTTGTCCAGGCGTCCGCCGCGGGCGTGACACTCGTTGCAGGCCAGGGCCTTCTCCTTGGGGGCGACCATGTGGGTGATCGGCCACATCGCCACTGTCTCGACGAAATCCACCTTACCCGAGAAGGGCTTTCCGACCGCGGCCATACCCGCAGCGATGGCCTTTTCCCAATCCATGTTCTTCCAGTAGGCGGTGTCGTCCTCGCCGGCCAGATGGGTCACCACCAGTGTGCGGTGGACCGGATCGAAGGGCTGCTTGCCGCGGAAGAGCTTGACCGGCCAAATCATCGACTTGCCGTCATCCGGCCCCCCTTCGAAGGTGTTGATGGCAATGGGCTGGCGGCTCTTGTCGATGTCGTCACCCATCAGGGTGTACTTCACCGAACCGTTGAACCACATGTATTCAGGACGCACATTCTCTTCGAGCACGAAGTCGCCCTTGATGCCGTTGTAGGTCACGTGACCATCATCGTTGGTGACCACCAGCGGCTTGCCCTTGGCATCGCGCTTGCCGGCCGTGGACCAGTCCCAGGACATCTTGGTGGGCATGTCGCCACGGGCGAAGGCGGGGATATGGCAGGTCTGACAGGCCACCTTGTCGGTGTGGTCATTGAGCTTGGCCATTGAGTGAGGTGCCTGGCCGTGACAGGCCTGGCAAGTTGCCGGATTGGTGCTGTCGGCCTTGCCGCGGATATGGGCGCCGCCCTTGTCCATGGCCGTCGGGGCATAACGGCTGCCCGGCACCTGGTGGCCCTCGGTCTTGTGGCAGGTGGCGCAGGTGAAGTTGTTGCCCTCGGCATCCATGTGCACGTCCAGGGCCTTGTCCGGGCGATCGAGGGAGCTGTCCAGGTCTCCGTGCTTCACCGCGTCGCCACCACCACCGTAGAAGTGGCAGGTGCCACAGGTCTCGCGGCGGGTCTTGCCGACCTTCTGGGCAATCGCCTGGAGATCAATGCCGCGGACGATCTTGCCCGAGCCGGGGGGAAACTCCGTGTCCTTGGTCACCGGATGGCCGGAGAAACCGGAGGGCTTCTTGTACTTGCCGGTGGCGTCGTGGCACACCAGACAGTCCACGTTCTCCTGGGACGCAAAATCGAAGTTCTTGTCGTCAAGCCCGTAGCCGATGTGGCAGCTCGCACAGGCCTTGTAATTGGACGACACGGAGGTGCAGAAATTGTTGATCACGTGACGCTTGCCGAGCGTCTGCCCGGTGCCGGGATTCACGTATTCCCACTTCCAGTGTTGGGTCTGGTGGATCTGCCTGGCGGCTTCCGTGTGGCAGGTCAGGCAGGCCTTGGTGACCTCGGGGCCCGACTGGAAAGGACGCTGAAGCTCCTTGAACTTGCTGTGGTCAGCGGTCGATCTGAGCAGCGCCGCATCGGACGCCCCCGCCTTCTGATCAGCGGCCGAAAAGGCCGACCCCATCATTGCCACTGTCGCCAGGGCGACCAATATGTGCTTGAGCGCTTGCATACGCCCCCCTCTCTTGCGAACCATCCGATTGAAGTGGTGCACCGCAAAATCAGTACAGGGCGATTTTAGAATGTTCGTATGTTCGAATATTGATGTGTATCAATGGTAGATCCAGCCTGCCGGACAAGCCTGGTCAGGGCAGGACGGATGTCGCAAGCGCGCAACGCAACGCATTGGGAGCCCTGCAACCATGCGGGGCAGAAGGAAGGCTCCTGGCGCCATCAACCCGGAAGCGTCGCGGGCCACCTCACCACGTCGGGCGCACGGGTCCGCAGTGGCATCAAGTCCGTACGACGCGCATCGCGGTACCGATCGCGACCACCTGCAGGAGGGCAATGCCGACCAGTACCGTGGTGAAACGCCCCCCGTCCATCAGCCCCCCGAACACCAGTGGCGCCAGGGCCAGGCCGGTGTCCAGGCCGGAGTAGACAAAGCCATACACCCGCCCGAAGGCGGCCTGACCAAAACGGGAAGTTGCAGCACGGCGCACCAGCAGATCCCGGGATGGGCCGGCCAGGCCGGTCAGAAAGCCGATGGACGCCATCAGGCCGACCACGGCAGAGGCCGGCACCCAGCCGCTGGCCAACAGCAGCACCGCCAGCGCGGCCGCCCCCAATGCACAGGCAATGACCGCGTCCTGCCGTGCCGAGCGGGCCAGGAAGCCCCCGGCCAGGATGCCGGCCGCACCGCCGAGCAGGTAGGTGGACAAGGTTGCCGCCGCACCGGCCACGGACATGTCATACAGCCCCTGCATCAGCGGCGCGCCAAAGTTCTGGAAGGCACCGAAAGCCATGGTGAGCAGGAAGAAGAAGGCAAAGCACATCCACACCGGGCCCACCTTGAGGATCTCGAGGGTAGTCACCGGCTTTCCCGCCGGCGCTGCATCGCGGCTCTCATCCACCAGATGGCGCCGACCAAGGACGATCAATGCCAGCGCTGGCACCGCCAGCAATCCCGCCGCCAGCGCCGCCACACGCCAACCGGAATGGGCCGCGATACCCGTCATGAAGACCGGCGCGAGGGCCCACCCGAGATTGCCCGACAAGCCATGCACTGAAAAGGCATGCCCCAGACGCGGCGTCGACACATTGCGGTTGAGGATGGTGAAGTCGCACGGATGAAAGACACTGTTTCCCAGCCCCGCCACCGCCGCCACCAGCATCAGCGCGGCAAAGGAATCCGCCTGGGCAAGCAGCAACCCGGCGGCAATGAAGCAGCTGATGCCCGCCGCCAGCACGCGCACCGGTCCAAAGCGGTCAACCGCCAACCCGGACAAGGCCTGCCCCACCCCTGACACCACAAAGAAGACCGTCATGGTGCTGCCGATTCCCACGAAATCGAGGCCGAACTCGGGCATGAGCCAGGGGAAAAGCGGCGGCAACAAGAGGTGGAAGAAATGCGACACCCCGTGGGCGAACCCCACCAGGGCAATCACGTAAGCATCCTGCCGGGGGGGTGCAAGGCTTGCCTGGACGGTCATGGGCGTACTCTCCGTGGCTGCTTCATCGGACCGGCCCGCCGCGTTGTTGTATTGAACCGGCCGGAAATCAGCCCGATACTAGCGCTCACCCCGGTGGCTGTATTTCGACAAACTGACAGATATTTGCCCAAACATGCCACTCCCGCACACGCGCCGGTCCTTTGACCCCCTGCCTCGCCGCCCCCCTTCCGCCACGGAGCCGGTGACCGTCAACGTCCGCACGCTACCGCCGGACGTGGTCGTACCCTCCCATCATCACCCCTGGGCGCAGCTTGCCTATCCGATCCGTGGTGCCATCCGCATCTGCGCCGCCGGCACGGCCTGGATCGTGCCGGCCAACCGTGCCGTGTGGATCCCGCCGGAGATTGACCACGATGTGACGGTACTGGGCGCCGTGGAGCTGCGCACCCTCTACATCAGTTCCGCCGCCGCACCCCTGCCCCTGGATGCCTGTACCGTGGTGGACGTGTCTCCCCTGCTGCGCGCCCTCTGCGAGGCCATCGCCGAGGGCGTGGGCGACACCCGACATCACCTGATGATGCAGCTGGCACTGGAGGAGATGCGCATCGCGCGCCCCCTTTCCCTGGGCCTGCCGCTCCCCCGCGACCGGCGCCTCAAGACCCTCTGCGACGCCCTCATGGCCGACCCGGCCGACGGTCGTGGGCTGGCCGAGTGGGCCGAACAGGTGGGCGCCAGCGAGCGCACCCTGGCCCGGCTCTTCCAGTCCGAGCTGGACACCAGCTTTGGTGCATGGCGCCAGCAGTTGCGTCTGGCCCGGGCGGTGGATGAAATATCCCGCGGGCTACCCGTGGCCCAGGTTGCGGCCACCGTGGGCTATGCCAGCCAGGCCGCCTTTTCAGCCATGTTCTCACGGGCACTGGGCGTACCACCGAGCCGTTTCGGAGGGCGCTGAACGGGCTCCTCGCTTCGGTAAGGTCAGAGGCACGCCGAGCACAGCCGAAATCCGCCGCCTACAGGCAAGGGGCCAAGCGACACCAGGAATTGACCCCATGTATTCCATGGGTATTGACCCTGACATTTTCTCAACTCTATAATAATATCGATTCTCATTTGCGAATGAATCTTAGCTGTACTTTACATTCGCAATCTGCAAGCCAGCCAGGCCCGTTGACGTGCCAAGCCAGCCAGCCAATGCCTCGCTCCGGCGATGCCCCGCCCGCATCCTGAGCGACCTGTCTGAAAGCTGCCCATGCACCGTCTTGCCCAAATCGCCTGCATGATCCTGACCCTTTGCCTCACGGCCTGCGGTGGCGGAGGGAGCGGCGGCTCCAGCACGTCGTCCTCAACCCTGTCGGCCGCCGCACAGGTCGGGGAGAGCCTCTTCAACGACCCCATCCTGTCCAGTACCGGCGCCATGTCCTGCGCCTCCTGTCACGACAAGGCCAACCACCACGCGGCACCGGACACGCGCTCCGTGCCGGCCGGCGCCAATGCCGGCCACGAGGCCGGGCGTCAGGCACCTTCCCTGCAGTATCTCAAGTTCAACACCGCCTTCACCTTTGCCGGTGACGGCACCCCGACCGGGGGCTTCACCTGGGACGGACGTGCCGCCTCCCTGGCCGATCAGGCCAGCGGCCCTCTCCTCAACCCCAACGAGATGGCCAACACCAGCATCGAAGACGTGGTCGCCAAACTCAAGCGCTCCACCCACGCAGCAGCCTTCCGCAAGGTGTTCGGCAACGACATCCTGGAACGGCCGGCCGACGCCTTTGCCCGACTGCAATTCGCCCTGCAGCAGTACCAGATCGAAGACCCCGACTTTGCCCCCTTCAGCAGCAAATTCGACCTTTGGCAGGCCGGCAAGGCACAGCTGACAAGCGCCGAGCTCAAGGGCTGGTCGCTCTTCAACGACCCGGCCAAAGGGAATTGCGCGGCCTGCCATGTGAGCACATCGGTGGGCGGCAATCCCCCCCTCTTCACCGACAACACCTTCGATGCCCTCGGCGTACCCCGCAACCCCGAGATCAAAGCCAACGCCGACAGCAACTACTATGACCTGGGCCTGTGCGGCCCCTCCCGTGCCGATCTGGGCGGCCGCACGGATCTGTGCGGCGCCTTCCGGGTACCAACCCTGCGCAATGTGGCCAGGACCGCGCCCTACTTCCACAACGGTGCCATCAAGACCCTTACGGACGCCGTGCGTTTCTACGTGCGCCGGGATACCCACCCGGAGGAGTGGTATCCCACGGATCCCAATGGTGTGGTCCTCAAGTTCAATGACTTGCCAACGGCTTACCACGCCAACGTCAACGTCACCGAGGCCCCCTATGACCGCAAGCGTGGAGACGCGCCGGCGCTGAACGAAAGCGAGATCGCCGATCTGGTGAGCTTCCTCAACACCCTGACCGACGGCTACACGCCCTAGGCCCGGCCCTCTTCCGCCCCCTGCCCGCCCCGCCCTGGAGTTCCGCCCCCATGAAGGCCACCCGATCTGCCTGGCCCTGGCCATGCTGTTCCCGGCTGGCACCAACCATGCCGCCACCAACGCAAGACTGTTGGCCCGCATCGCGCGCATGGCCGCCGAATGATGGTGACTTGATAGTCAGTTTTCATGGCACACAGGGGACACCATCGCTGTCCCATCAAAACAAGCCCCACCACGGAGAGCGCCATGAACACCCGATCGAACGTGACACCTTCGGCCCCATCGATTTCCGGCCGACCGCGCCCGCAGTTTCAACGATCACTGCGCCGTGGGCATCGAGCCGAACCGTGAGCGCATCGCCCAGTTGGTCGGCGACTCGCTGATGCGGGTCACCGCCCTCAACCCCCACATCGGTTACGACAAGGCCGCCGCGATTGCCAAGAAAGCCCACAAGGACGGCACCAGCCTGCGCGATGCCGCCCTGGCCCTGGGCTTCGTGAGCGCCGACGACTTTGATCGCTGGGTCGCCCCCCGGCGCATGGTCGGCCGCGACTGAAGCCCTTCTCTCGAAAGATCGAAACACGCATGCATACCCCCAAGCAGAACAGCATCCGGAGCCTGCCCGAGTACTGGCGCTGGTTGGGCACACGGGTGCGGCTGGGACTCACCCCCGACGAGCCGCGCCTGATCACCGCCTACCTGGAAACCGGCCGGCAAGCCTGCCTCGCCGATCTGTTGCACCCCTGGCAGATGAACGAACAAAGCTTCCAGACCCTTCTCGCCGCCGCCCTTGACCCCCATTTGCCCTGGCACTGGCGAAGCCACTGCCTCAACCACAGCCATCAGCCCCTGATGCAACTGGGAGATTTCGCCGAGCGTCGGCCGGAATGGCGCCCCCGGTTCATCACACTGGTGGAGCAGCTTTCCCGGGCGAAGATGCCCCCCGAGGACCGTCCCGAGGAGACGCCCTACAGCGAACGCGCCACATTCGGGCGCGGGCGCTGATTCCAGGCCGCCGTCTCCTTGGTCGGACGTCCTTCCGTCGCCAGGCGCTCCTCCGTCCCGGTCTGCCAGCCTCATCAACTTGCGTCCCTGACGCAGGCGGCACTCCCGTGCCGTTTGCACCTGACTTGCAGGACAGGCGAGATCTACCTGATGCCGGTGATCTGATCGAACACGCCGCCGTCTGCAAAATGGGTCTTCTGGGCCTTGGTCCAGCCGCCGAACACCTCGTCGATGGTGAACAGCTTGACCGGGGCGAACGTCCTGGCGTACCGGGCGGCCACCGCCCCATCCGTCGGCCGGTAGTGGTGTCTGCCGGCAATATCCTGGCCCTCCGGCGAGTACAGGTACTTCAGGTAAGCCTCCGCCACCTTCCGTGTGCCGCGCTTGTCCACCACCCTGTCCACCACGGAGACAGGCGGCTCCGCCAAGATGGACAGGGACGGGGTCACCACGTCGAACTTGTCCGGCCCCAGCTCCTTGGTGGCCAGATAGGCCTCGTTCTCCCACGATATCAGCACGTCGCCGATGCCCCGTTCGGCAAAGGTGGTCAGGGAGCCGCGGGCGCCCGAGTCGAGCACTTTCACATTGTCATAGATCTTCTTCACCAGATCCCTGGCGGTGGCTTCGGAGCCGCCGGGCTGTTTCACCGCATAGCCCCAGGCCGCGAGGTAGTTCCAGCGGGCACCGCCGGAGGTCTTCGGATTGGGGGTGATCACCTCGATACCGGGCTTGGCAAGATCGTTCCAGTCCCTGATCTTCTTCGGATTGCCCTTGCGCACCAGGAACACGATGGTGGAGGTGTAAGGCGAGGCGTTGTGGGGCAGACGCTTCTGCCAGTCGGCCAAGATCCACTTGCCATTGTCGTGCAGGGCATCCACGTCGGCGGCCAGGGCCAGGGTCACCACATCGGCCTCCAGGCCGTCGATCACCGAGCGGGCCTGCTTTCCTGAGCCACCATGGGACTGCTTGATGGTGACAGTTTCATTGTTCCTGGACTTCCAGTACTTGGCGAAAGCCGCGTTGTATTCCTGGTAGAGCTCACGGGTGGGGTCATAGGAGACGTTGAGCAGGGTCACGTCGGCATGGGCCAGGCTGGTTGAGCCGATGAGAAACGCCAAAACCAGGGAGGCACGGCGGGCGGTCGGAAAAGGCATGGGATGCTGTCCTGTGATCAGTTGTGAAGTGCAACCGAGTGTAGGGAGGACGCCCCCCGGAACGAACCAAGAAAAATTCCCATGCATATTCGAGGCGGAGTGGAATGCTATTTACCGCATCCCGGGTTTCACGCGGCGGACACCCCGCCATGCCGGGAATCGCCGTACCAGCGCAAACCCCTACTACGCGCAGGGTTGAAGTTGGCGCGCCATGCGGCCAGACTGGATTGACCCTCTGAGCGGAGCCTTCCGTGAGCGAGAATTGCCCCGTCGATCCCGCCTCACACACTACCCGGCCGCGGCGCGCCGCCGGGCCCCGGACGGCCCGCGCCACGGATCCGCGTTTCGACGAGATCCTCGCCAGCGCCAACGACGCGATCATCTCCATCGACGAAGCCCAGACCATCACCCTGTTCAACCGGGGCGCCGAGCGCATCTTCGGTTACAGCGCCGCCGACATGATCGGCCAGCCCCTGGACCGGCTCATCCCCGAGCGTTTCGTTGCCCGTCACGCCGGCCAGGTGAGGGATTTCTCGGCCACCCCGGAGGCTTCGCGGATGATGGCCCAGCGCGGCGAGATCTACGGTCGTCGGCGCGACGGCAGCGAGTTTCCGGCGGAGGCCTCGATCTCCAAGTTCCGCGGTCCGGACGGGCTGGTATTCACCGTTATCCTGCGCGACATCACCGACCGCCGCGCGGCCGAGCAGATGCTGCGCGGTGCCCATGACGAGCTGGAAAAGCGCGTGCGTGAACGTACCGCCGAGCTGGAAGAGCGCAACGCCCAGCTCCAGCAAGAGATCCACGAACGTCGGCGTGCGGAGAAGCAACTGGCCGAACAGGCCCGTGAGCTGGCCCGCTCCAACGCCGACCTGGAGCAATTCGCTTCGGTCGCCTCCCACGATCTTCAGGAACCCCTGCGCATGGTGGCCAGCTATACCCAGCTACTCAACCGGCGCTACCGCAGCCGCCTCGACGCCGACGCGGATGAGTTCATGGGATTCATCGTGGATGGTGCCCTGCGCATGCAGCGGCTGATCAACGATCTGCTGGCCTTTTCCCGGGTGGGCAGCCGCGGCAAGAGCTTTCAGCCGGTGGACCTGGGCACCATCGTGGCCGCGGCACTGGGCAGCCTGCGGGCCGCCATCGAAGAGAGCGGCGCCCACATCCGGGTCGGCGCCCTGCCGGTCGTGCATGGCGACCCCACTCAGATGGAGCAGCTCCTCCAGAACCTGATCGGCAATGCCATCAAGTTCCGCAAGGGTCCGGAGCCGCAGGTGCACATTGATGCCCGGCGAGAGGACACGCTCTGGCGGATCGACGTCTGCGACGACGGCATCGGTATCGACCCCCGCTTTTCCGAGCGGATCTTCGTCATCTTCCAGCGCCTGCACACAGCCGCCGAGTACCCGGGCACCGGCATCGGGCTGGCCATCTGCAAGAAAATCGTCGAACGCCACGGCGGACACATCGATGTCCGCTCCACCCCCGGCCAGGGGGCATGCTTCAGTTTCACACTACCCGACCGGGAGGAGCCCCCCCATGCGTGATCGCCCCATCCGGATACTTCTCGTGGAGGACAACCCCGGAGACGTCCGCCTGACCATCGAGGCCTTCAAGGACAACCGCGTCGAGACACCGCTGGAAGTGGCCCGGGACGGCATCGAAGCCCTGGCCTACCTGCGCCGCGAGGGCACCCACGCCGGCAAACCGCTGCCCGACCTGATCCTTCTCGACCTCAACCTGCCACGCATGGATGGTGGTGAAGTGCTGGCCGCCATCAAGGCCGACCCGGCGCTGATGCACATCCCGGTGGTGGTGCTGACCACGTCCCGGGCCGAGCAGGACGTGCAACGCGCCTATCAGCTACAGGCGGCCTGCTTCATCACCAAGCCGGTGGATTTCGAGTGTTTCATCCAGGCCGTGAAACTCATCGACGCCTTCTGGCTGAGTGTCGTCACCCTGCCCTGCGGAGCACGCTGATGGGCGAGGCGAGCGCCACCGTCCTCCTGGTGGAAGACAACCCCGGCGACGCCCGCCTGATCCAGGAGATGCTGGCCGACGGCAGCGGCAGCCGTTTCCGCCTGTGGCGGGCCGACCGTCTTTCTGCCGGCCTCGACATGCTGTCGAGCGGCCTCGTCGGCGTCGTGCTGCTCGACCTGTCCCTGCCCGACAGCCTGGGCATCGAGACCTTCTGCACCATGTTCGCCCACGCCCCCCAGGTGCCCATCATCGTGCTCACCGGTACCGATGACGAAGTGATGGCCCTGCACGCGGTCAAGACCGGTGCCCAGGACTACCTGATCAAGGGCGAGGTGAACAGCAACCTGCTGCTGCGGGCAATGCGTTACGCCATGGAGCGCAAGGAAGCCGAGCGCGCCCTGCGGGAAAGCGAGGAACGCTACGCCCTCGCCGCCGCCGGTGCCAATGACGGCCTCTGGGACTGGCACCTGCAGACCGGTCACGCCTATTTCTCCCCGCGCTGGAAATCCATGCTGGGCTTTGGCGACGACGACATCGGCCACGATCCGGAGGCCTGGCTGGCCCTGATCCATGCGGATGACATCGACAGCTTCCGGGCTCAGCTCAATGACCCGCGGACCCTGTCGGGCGCGCCCCTCAATGCGGAGTACCGCATCCGCACCCGGGCCGGCGACTACCGCTGGATGCTGTGCCGCGGCATGGCCGTGCGCGACCGCGACGGGCGCCCCCTGCGCATGGCGGGCTCCCAGACCGACATCCACGACCGCAAGCTGGCCGAAGAGCGCCTGCTGCGGGACTCCCTGCACGACGGGCTGACCGGCCTGCCCAACCGCAACCTGATCATCCACCGCCTGCACCAGGCCATCGACCGCATGCAGCGCCAGTCAAGCCGCCGCTTCGCCGTGCTGTTCCTCGACCTGGACCGTTTCAAGAACGTGAATGACAGCCTGGGCCACACCACCGGCGACAAGCTGCTCATCGAATTCGGGCGTCGCCTGGGCCTGTGCTGCCGTCCCCATGACACCCTGGCCCGCCTCGGCGGCGACGAATTCGTGCTCTTGCTCGAAGACATCGACGAGGAGATGGATGCCATCCGGGTGGCCGACCGCATCCAGCGGCACTTTGCCACCCCCTTTGTCATCAGCGGCTACGAACTGTTCATGAACTGCAGCATCGGCATCGCCCTGTCGGCCCCCGGCTACCGTCACCCGGACGAATTGCTGCGCGACGCCGACACGGCCATGTACCGGGCGAAGGCCGACGGCAAGGCCTGCTATGCCCTGTTCGATTCCGACATGCACCACCGGGCCGTGGCGGCCCTCGACATGGAAAGCAGCCTGCGCCGCAGCATCGACCGGCAGGCGTTCGTGCTCCACTACCAGCCGGTGATCGAGCTGGAAACAGGCCGCATCGCCGCCTTCGAAGCCCTGATCCGCTGGCCCCACGAGACCCGCGGACTGATCCCACCCACCGAGTTCATCCCCCTGGCCGAAGAGACCGGTCTCATCCTGCCCATCGGCCGCTGGGCCTTGCGCGAAGCCTGCCGGCAACTACGCCGCTGGCAGGGCGCAGACGAGCGCCTGGCCAAGCTCGGCATCGGTGTCAATCTGTCGGCGCGCCAGTTCTCGGACGAAGGCCTGGTGGGCCAGGTCGCCGATGTGCTCGCCGAAACCGGCCTGCCGCCCGCGTGCCTCAAGCTGGAGATCACCGAGAGCATCCTGATGGTCAACGCCCAGGTGGCGCTGGCGCGCCTGAACCCCCTGAGAGCCATGGGC
>Ga0209097_10001560_pt1 | contig 19391 bp, 18 predicted proteins | sample AD_UKC052_MetaG_FD_184419 | JGI IMG/M metagenome (GOLD analysis project Ga0209097, IMG submission 184419) | Active sludge microbial communities of municipal wastewater-treating anaerobic digesters from USA - AD_UKC052_MetaG (SPAdes) (version 2) | ecosystem: Engineered > Bioreactor > Anaerobic >... | reverse complement strand
GAAGGCTGTTGAATGGTTCGAAAAATCAGCTGCACAAGGCAATGCTTATGGTCAACGCTGGCTGGGAAGCGCGTATGTAGACGGTAATGGAGTTCCGCAGGATAATAAAAAAGCGGTCGAATGGTACAAAAAAGCGAACGAATGGATTGAAAAAGCTGCTTTACAGGGTGATGCTCAGGCTCAATACGTATTAGCATGTAGTTATCAATACGGCGAAGGCGTTCCTCAAGATTACAAAAAAGCGGTCGAATGGCACGAAAAAGCTGCTTTACAGGGTGATGCGCAGGCTCAATTAGCGTTAGGTGTTATGTATTATAATGGTTATGGCGTTTCTCAAGATTATAAGAAGGCTGTTGAATGGTTCGAAAAATCAGCTGCACAAGGCAATGCTTATGGTCAAAAATGGCTGGGAACCGCGTATAATGAAGGCAAAGGGGTTCAGCAGGATAATAAAAAATCGGTCGAATGGTATGAAAAAGCTGCCTTACAAGGCGATTCTGATGCTCAACTCATATTAGGGAACAGGTATACCGATGGCATCGGTATTCCAAAGGATTACAAAAAAGCGTTCGAATGGTTCGAAAAAGGCGCTTTACAAGGTAATGCCAATTGTCAATTTTTTTTAGGTATGAAATATTATATTGGCGAGGGTATTACGCAGGACTACAAAAAAGCGTTCGAATGGTATGAAAAAGGCGCTTTACAAGGTAATGCCACTTGTCAATATGCTTTGGGTGCTGCGTATAAAAGCGGTAAAGGGATTATTCAAGATTACAAAAAAGCGTTCGAATGGTTTGAAAAAGCTGCCTTACAAGGCGATTCTGATGCTCAATACCTTTTAGGTACTAGTTATATCAAGGGTGATAATGTTTGCCATCAAGATGACAAAAAAGGATTTGAATGGATTGAAAAAGCTGCTTTACAAGGCAATTCTAAGGCTCAAGGCTTGGTGGGTGCGATGTATTTAAAAGGCAGAGGGGTTCCTCAAGATTACAAAAAAGCGTTCGAATGGTTTGAAAAAGCTGCTTTACAAGGAAATGATGAGGCTCAATACACGTTAGCTATTATGTATAAAAATGGCGAAGGGGTTCCTGCTGATTTTGTTTTTGCTTATGCTTATTTAAATATTTCTGCTTCTGTAAATAACCATCCTGAAGTAATCGAACAGAGAGATCTAATTAAAAAAGAAATGACACCAGCACAAATAGAAAAAGGGCAAGATCTCAGCCGGGAACTTTTAAAAAAAATTAATGAAAATAAGAAATAAAAGGCTCTGTATTATCAATTAAAACACCATAAAGGAAGCGTGGTAATAATTGAAAAAATATACAATGTATCATCAAATTATTGAAAAAGTCAAATCATATAATGCTGATGACCATCAGGCCGTGCGGGATTTTAGGTATTTTTATCATTAAATTTTTCCTTATAATTTTAAAGGGAGGATGGATAAAATGACTTTAATAAATTGTCCAAAATGTAATAAAGATGTGCCTAGTGAAATAAAATTTTGTCCTCAATGCGGTACATTTATAATACTTGATATAACAAAGTTAGAACTTTGTAAAGAAAAACTTAAAATAAATCCTAATGATGAAATTTTATTAGAAAATTATGCAATGCTTCTCAAAACAATAGGAATGAAGGATATATTAGAAGTAGAATGTTTGGAAGCTGTAAAAATTTTTAAGCAATTAAAAAAAATAAACATTCTTAAAAATAAACTCTGCGATGATTCGATTAAAGAATTAAAAGATTTTTGGATTAATTTCTACCAAAAAAATTATAATGATAGGTTACCCCAAAATTGGGAAGCCCTTTAAAAAGATATGGATCCCATTAGTTGGGCTATTTTAATGGCCTTCCCTGCTCTTTTCTGTTTCGCCCCGAAGGGGGACCGCCGCCGCCTCGCCGATAACCCGGGCCTTATGTAAACTTTCGCCCGGCCTGGCGGCCGTGCTCAGACCGCTCGCCGCGTCGTGCGGCTCGCTTTTACATAAGGCGTGGTTATCGTCGCGCGCCATCCCTGGCGCTAACGGCGGCGGCTAATTGCCAGACTGTTCTGTCTAAGTGCGCGGGCGCGCTCGCTTGCAGCTCGCACTGCCCGCCCCAAGTTATGTTCCCCATTTTCAAAACACTTAAGAAAATAAAACCAATAAAATTAAATGCATATAACGCGTTTTAAGGGGCCTTCCAATCCGCAAACTACTCAAACTACCTTTTTATTTTTTGCGTTCGTTATAGCTCCGCTCTCGGCCTCGAAATTCGTTCTTTTCTTGGAAAATAGAAAAGCAGTTCTGTCTCGATTAAAATTCTTGTCTTGAATTAACCCGGCCGCCCCGCGACGAGGGTTCCGCGAGCAGCAGCCGGCTGCTGCCCGCGATTATCTTGACTGCCGGCCGTTCTTCCGGCCGGCGACAAAGTTTCGCCGGCGTCGGGCGGCCTGGAGTTATGTTATCTTGACTTTAACCTTAAATTTAGTTAAAATAAGATGATTTTTAAAGTTTGAAAGGACTTTTTATTTATGCCCGAATCTATAACTAAACCAAGCACCATAGAAAACTTTATGAAAGCCAATACTAGTTTGAGGATCGGAGCCGATTCTATTAAAGAATTCCATACAAACTTAGATATTATCGCTGCTGCTATAACCAATGAATCTGAAAAAGCGGCGAAGGCGGCCGGCCGAAACACGATACAGCCAGGCGATATTAAAACCGCAATAACAGCCGTCACCGGCTCAACTTCCGATTTAAAGCACCTGTTTAAGCAACTTGAAAAGTTAAATGCAAAAAGCACCGCCGATTTATCCGTTATGATTCAAAATTGGATCGATGCTAATTAATGAAAAGAGTTTTTAATCTTGATTAAAAAAGACATTATTAAAAAATTAGTTAACATTCATAATATTTCCGCGCGCGAGGCCGCAGCCATTTTTCAAACCTGTCTGGATGAAATCGCCGGGGCTTTGATCAAAGACGATACGGTTGAGTTGCGACGCTTCGGAGTTTTTAAAACTAAAAAGCAAAAGCCAAGAGTCATAATACATCCTACAACTGGAAAAAAGATCAAGCGCCCGGCTAAAAAGATTATTTTATTTGAAACCAGTTCTAATTTAGATAAAAAATTAAATTCAAAGATTAAACTTTAATTATTGAGCTTGCCTCAAATAATTTTCTTGCTTTTTAAAAATTTTTATTATAGAATTACATCCATATAAAAACAAAAATAACTCATGGACAAACATGAGTTATTTATTGTTAGGGCTAACACAAAAATATAAAACACTTACCACAGGTTATTTTTTTATAATAGCCACTATTTATTCAGTTTTAACCTATTTTACATGAATAAATAAAAAAAGTCAAGTGGTTAAGTGAAAAAAGATGTTAGCCCTCAAAAAAAAGTTTGGGGGAATAATAAAATGGATTTTTCAAGTATTTTCGCGAAACCTACTCTTCAAAAGTTCGGAACTTTCCAATTAACAGACAACATTTTTGATATGACTGGCGCTGAATCGCTGGTTTATCTCGCATTAAGAAAAGTAACTTATGCAAACAAGCGTTTTTTAATCTTAACTGGCGCTGTTAAAGATATGCTTCTATCTGCTTTAAAAAATTATAAATCTTTTAAACCTATCCAGAAACTTATTAAGAGGATTTCAAAACACGGAATTATATCTATACTGCCTTACAAGAAAAATGATATCATAATATTTAATGAAGGCGACGGGTCCAAAACGGACCCAATTTTATATAGTCAGGGGTTCAAAACGGACCCGCCTATATTATCTAATAGGGTTAAAGAGGATTCTAATAATTCGGTCCCTACCGTACCCGATAAAATTAATCATAAAAGTTCATTCATTCTATCAGACCAACATGAACCAAATAATATAGATAAAAAAGAAAGAATGAACGAATCACCTAATAATATTAAAACTAAAATACCTGAAACTAAAAATGTCGTTGATAAGCAATATATTAAAACAATGGAGCAACTTCCAGAGTTCAAAAAATATAGCCAGGAAGATCAGGCAACCATACATAAGTTTATTCATAAGGCAAAATCTAAAAATATAGATATTTCCATTATAGACGATTATTGCAGGTCCATAATTTTCAACAAAACTCCATCTAACATGAAAAATCCTAAATATAAGCCGATATTAAACATCAAAAATTACTCTTATGCGGCATTATTCAATAACATGAGCATTTATCATAAAATGGATAATCCTAATTTCCCTTTTGACACCAGGACCCAGGACGAACTTAAACATGAGCAGCGCCAAAAAGAAACAATAGAAAAACAAACACTGGAACAGCAAACCTCGAAAGCAATAGAAAACACTCAAGAAAACTTCTTAACCAAGTTAAAATACTTACAGGACCTTTTTAAAGAAAATTTTGAAGCATTACTAACAAAAGCTAAGTTGGCGGTCGCACGTATTAAAAACTACAACCCGTTATTTGTTCCGGAAATCGACGCGGTCGAAGAACTTTATAATAATTACAGTATTTATGCCGGTGCTGCCGAAGCAGTTTAAAGTCAAATTAAAAACAGACTATATTTTAAGGAGGTGGTAAATATGCAGGCTAATTCCAAACGCAATACTTTAGCAATAAAGTCTAAAACAAAGGATATTCAAACGAAAAAGTTATCGACCATCAAAAATAAAAAGATAAATTCCAAAAGTATTGCGAAAGCAATAAAAGTAGATAAATTGGATAATTGCGAAAGCAATACTTCCGCAATAGATCATAAAACAAAGGAACCTTGCAAAAGTATTGCAAAAGTATTGCCTAAAAATAATATAGTTGATCTGCAAATTACGCCACAGCTCAAACAAAATATTATAAATGTAGCTCAAGCAGCGCCCGGATTATCTGAAACATCAGGTTCAGCAATTATTTTAACTATTATAATTTTTATAGTAGCCATAGTATTGTTTATTTTTATTCTTCCAATGCTTATCTTTTGGTCTATTCCAATAATAACGATCATCTTATTAGCTAGAGGAATAAATTCAGAATCAAATAGAAGAAATAGGCGATATTAAATTTAATAACAATTGAAACAATTCATTATATTAAAGAGGTTTTCATGTCCTCGGAAATTATGACCATAAAAGAACTGGCCAAATACCTAGACATAACCGAAGCCACGATCTATAAAAAGGTTAAACAAAAATATAACTAAAGTTATAAAAATAATCGATGGAGTTGAACTTATGAAGTCATCCAACAAAAGTGTAACTTCTGTTAACCGAGAAAAAACGGCCATTAACAAAAGTAATACTAAAGTTGAAAAAGCAAAAACAAAAATAACTACGAAAAAGACGGCTGAAGTTTTTAAAAAAAATACAAAGGTTTCCAACAAAAGTAATACTAAAGTTGGAAATCAAGAAAATAAAGGGTTAAACGAAAGTGTAACTTTTGTTGAAAGCAAAGAAATCCAGCTTTTTAAAAATCCAAATACTTTTAAAGCGTTTGAAGAAATATTAAACATGAAAAGTAAAATGGCTGAAGTTATTGACTGGTATGAGAAAAAACAAAAAAACGTAATAGAAATACCCGAGTTAAAAATAAATGCTCGCGCACTACACGGCAAACTAGTACTAAAAACATACAAGTTATATGAAACCGCCATAAAAAAAATAACAGATTTTATTGAAAAGCACCCGCAATATAAACAACAGGACATTATCAGCCAGGCTTTAATTGAATTTGCCGAAAAATACCATTAAACCTAAATTGTTTTGAAAATCCAATATTAACGTCAATTTTGAGCGTTACCCGAAACGGCAGTACCGCGGCTGAAAAGGCTTGTAAATCTTTGAATATATATTTCAGCTAATATAGAATGCTTGAAAATGTTTTTAGAATATTTCGATAAGTATTGCAAAGACTAAGTTTTATTCCGATGTTTTAACCCGATAACGGTCATTATGTTAACCTCGACTTCTAAGCCGTTTTATGCTATAATAAAAGATATAGACAACGATTTAGTTATTATAAAGGGAAAACATGCGTAAATTAAAAATATACCTGGACACATCGGTGATCAATTTTTTATTTGCCGACGATGCGCCAGAAAGAAAAGAAATAACTATAGATTTCTTTCAAAATTATGTCAAAAAAAGCGTTTATGACGTTTATATTTCACCGGTTGTAATTGACGAAATTAATCGCACAAAAAACGATAAGAAACGTCAGTCATTATTGGATGCGGTTGATGAATATCCGCTTAATACCATCAATTATATTGAGAAAGATACTGAAATAAAAGCGTTGGCAATAAAATATATTAATCATGGAATTATTCCGGCTCACAAACTAGAAGACGCTTTGCATATAGCCATTACTACTATATATAACATTGACATTCTGGTGAGCTGGAACTATAAGCATCTTGCTAACGTCAATAAAGAAAGAAAAATACTTGCTGTCAACATAACCGAAGGTTATCCCAATGTATTTAAAATGGCTACACCTCTGGAGGTTGTTTATGAAGAAGAAAATTAAAGATTCAAAGGCGCTTATCGAAACTTGGGAATGTAAAAATGAAGCATATGAAGAAGTGAAAAATTTAAGCCTTGAAGATGCAATAAGTAAAAGACTTTCCTCTTCTTATGTTACAGCCAAAAAACTTGGATTTTTAAGTGATGCTAAAAAAGCTGCTTAATTAAAGAGGTTATTATGTCATTAGAAATCATGACCATAAAAGAGCTCGCTAAATATCTGGACATAACCGAAGCGACGATCTATAAAAAAGTATCTAACAACGAAATACCATATACCAAGTTAGGCACGTTGCTGCGTTTTTCAAAATGGTCGATAGACCGCTGGATATCTGAAAACACGGTTAATCCGTCTGACGGCCTTTTTAACGAATTCGCCAAATTCCAATCGCGCTATCACTTTAAAAAATGGCTCGAATCTAAAGGCATTGATCCCGCGGCGCTTTCAGACAAGCAATTATTAGACTTAGTTAAAAAGGCTATAGCCGATCTCGAGGAAAAATCCTTATGACAGCCCCTGAACGCTTAATACAATATGCGCGCCGCTTAGCCGCGGCTAAGCTCGACACGGCGGCCATCCTCAAAAAACTCGGCATAAAGCAATACAAAAAAAACATTCTTAAAATGTCTAAAGACGAGCTTTTCAAAGAATTCGGCCGCAGCTTAAAAACCTTAAACAAATCACTTTTCATTAAAAACGTTATCTGGCAGACGTACGGATATATAAAAGCCGGCGCAAAGCCTTTTGACGTCGGCAATATTCGTTCATTCTGGTATTATATAAAAGACACGATGGACAGAATCGGCGCCAACAAAAAAGGCGACGCATATAACATCGTATCTAATATGTTCGTATTAATGGTTAAATCGGGGCTTTTTAAATACCGCGACTTCGGTTTCGACGACGACGACAAAGGCAACCGCCAGATCGGCGGCAAGCACGCCCACATCATTTTATTTGCCGAAAAAACATCATATACCGATATCCTCAAAGAAGTTAACCGCGATTTCGATATAACGACAATAGCGGTTGGCGGCCAGTCTTCATATCTCAGCATTGAATATTTCGTAAAAGAAATGGCCGATCAAAAAATAGATTTATCGAAACAATTCATAATTTTTTCGATAGTCGATTTCGATCCGGCCGGCGACATAATCGCCACTAATTTTGCCGATAACCTCGATGACAACGGCATAAAAAACATTAAAACTTTCGCCGGCCAATTTTATAAAAACTTCAAGCGCAATGATTTAGTTATTCCGGCCAACATGGACCCGCAGCAGCGCAAGCGCGTTTATCGCCTGCCGCTATCCGTTCGCAAATCCGGCCAGGCCGCGAAGTGGGCCGCGCGCACCGGCGGAGTTAACGGCAAAAAAAGCATCGAGCATGGAATTGAAACCATAGTCATGCCCAAGGCACAGCTTCTTGAATTATTTGAGCGCGAGTTAAGCGAGGTTATTTCGATCGACCTGGAAGCAATAGCCAAGTATCGGGAAATGAAAACGCTTAACTTTAAAATGCAGGCCTGGGCGGTTAAAAAACTTCAATTAGAGGGTTGATATGGCTTACAGCCGATGGACAAACAGTGTCTGGTATACATTTGCAACATCTAAAGACGGCTACGGCCAGCCACAAAAACGTTCAGATTGGTATTTCGCTATATTTTGCGACAGTCTTGAAACAATAGGCGGTTTCTGCTATGACGATTTAAAAAACGACATCGATAAGTGCCTTCTGGCCGTTAAAAACGATGTCAATCCAAACGTCAAGCCGCTTATAACCGAAAAAGAAATAAACGAATTAAAAACATATATGCTCGAATTTATTTTTGAAATCGAAAGAGATTGCGAAAACTGATTATTATATTGCTTTTATTTTCAAACCATGCTATAATTTAATTGGTGGGATTTTCCCACCAAGGAGGCGACCATGAATACTATGTCATTGAAAGTTGATTCTAAAGGCAGAATAATGTTACCGATTGCAATAAGAAAAAGTCTGCGTATAAACGCGGGCGATGTTTTATTTATAGAAAAAGAAGAAACGGGAATTCATCTTGCTAAGGCTGAAAACCCTTATGATATTTTAATAGAAGATGCGTTCGAGCAGCACGAAACCGGCAAAACTACAGGGCTTCGAGCGTTCGCGAAAAAAAACGGAATTAAACTCAAATGAGTGATAAAACATATAATGTCGAGCTTACTTCAACCGCCGGCAAAGAATTAGCCTCATTAAAGCCTTATGTCGAAGAAATTGTAAAAATCATATTGGTCCTGGAAAAAGACCCAAATGCGGGGCACTCATTAAAAGGCGATCTCCACCGATTCAGGGCTCTTGAGTTTTCTTTACCTGGCAGCGGACAATATCGAGCGGCTTATATTGTTATCGAAAACAAGAAAACTTGTGTTGTCTTTGCTATAGGTCCGCACGAAGGATTTTACGAAAATGTTAAATTACGTGCCAGAGCTATCCGAAAAAGGCATTATCTAAATTAATAACAATCTTCGCTATTTTCATTAGTATATATAGAAAATATGAAAATTAAATAAGAAGGTGAATTATGGAAGAAAAAGCAATATCAGCCATGGGCGAACAGCAATCCTCAAATAAAAATATTGTCGGTTATATATTAGCTTTCCTGTTGGGCGCTTTCGTTGCCACCATCATATTATATTTAACATTTTCGTCGATGTTTATAGAAATATGTAATACTGGCACAAAATAACCGCTTCACCTTTCCCCATCCCACCCCCGCCCCCAGAAAACGCATACCGCACCACTAAAGAACCGCCCACCTGTATAAACCTTAAAAAGTGACGTACCACATTATCGCAACTATCGATTAAATCGATAGATGCAACGCACCACGCCTCAAAACGCGCCTCCAGCGACGCCAATTCGGTCAAAATCCGGCGATTCAGCATCCTAAAACCCCCCCAATTCTGCCATATTCAGCCGAATCACGCTTTCCATTAAATCGCGTCTAAACAACCGTTAAAACCAATAGCAGGCGTGCCGTTAAACAGGCGAGTTCTTTCCTGCCAGAAAGGAAGGCTCAACATCGTATAATCGACGATAGGCGCAGGCCCTCCGCTTCGCTTCGGGAACGCCTGGCGGCGTTCGCCTATCTAACGATTATACGAAATTTCGCTGACGCGGCCGTTCGCCCCGGCGCAGGTCCGGCGGCTCGTTCCTCGCACGCCTCCCCCAAGTTATGTTCCCCATTTTCAAAACACCTAAAAAATACAACACAAAAATCGAATGCATATAACGCGTTTTAAGGGGCCTTCCAATCCGCAAACTACTCAAACTACCTTTTTATTTTTTGCGTTCGTTATAGCTCCGCTCTCGGCCTCGAAATTCGTTCTTTTCTTGGAAAATAGAAAAGCAGTTCTGTCTCGATTAAAATTCTTGTCTTGAATTAACCCGGCCGCCCCGCGACGAGGGTTCCGCGAGCAGCAGCCGGCTGCTGCCCGCGATTATCTTGACTGCCGGCCGTTCTTCCGGCCGGCGACAAAGTTTCGCCGGCGTCGGGCGGCCTGGAGTTATGTTATCTTGACTTTAACCTTAAATTTAGTTAAAATAAGATGATTTTTAAAGTTTGAAAGGACTTTTTATTTATGCCCGAATCTATAACTAAACCAAGCACCATAGAAAACTTTATGAAAGCCAATACTAGTTTGAGGATCGGAGCCGATTCTATTAAAGAATTCCATACAAACTTAGATATTATCGCTGCTGCTATAACCAATGAATCTGAAAAAGCGGCGAAGGCGGCCGGCCGAAACACGATACAGCCAGGCGATATTAAAACCGCAATAACAGCCGTCACCGGCTCAACTTCCGATTTAAAGCACCTGTTTAAGCAACTTGAAAAGTTAAATGCAAAAAGCACCGCCGATTTATCCGTTATGATTCAAAATTGGATCGATGCTAATTAATGAAAAGAGTTTTTAATCTTGATTAAAAAAGACATTATTAAAAAATTAGTTAACATTCATAATATTTCCGCGCGCGAGGCCGCAGCCATTTTTCAAACCTGTCTGGATGAAATCGCCGGGGCTTTGATCAAAGACGATACGGTTGAGTTGCGACGCTTCGGAGTTTTTAAAACTAAAAAGCAAAAGCCAAGAGTCATAATACATCCTACAACTGGAAAAAAGATCAAGCGCCCGGCTAAAAAGATTATTTTATTTGAAACCAGTTCTAATTTAGATAAAAAATTAAATTCAAAGATTAAACTTTAATTATTGAGCTTGCCTCAAATAATTTTCTTGCTTTTTAAAAATTTTTATTATAGAATTACATCCATATAAAAACAAAAATAACTCATGGACAAACATGAGTTATTTATTGTTAGGGCTAACACAAAAATATAAAACACTTACCACAGGTTATTTTTTTATAATAGCCACTATTTATTCAGTTTTAACCTATTTTACATGAATAAATAAAAAAAGTCAAGTGGTTAAGTGAAAAAAGATGTTAGCCCTCAAAAAAAAGTTTGGGGGAATAATAAAATGGATTTTTCAAGTATTTTCGCGAAACCTACTCTTCAAAAGTTCGGAACTTTCCAATTAACAGACAACATTTTTGATATGACTGGCGCTGAATCGCTGGTTTATCTCGCATTAAGAAAAGTAACTTATGCAAACAAGCGTTTTTTAATCTTAACTGGCGCTGTTAAAGATATGCTTCTATCTGCTTTAAAAAATTATAAATCTTTTAAACCTATCCAGAAACTTATTAAGAGGATTTCAAAACACGGAATTATATCTATACTGCCTTACAAGAAAAATGATATCATAATATTTAATGAAGGCGACGGGTCCAAAACGGACCCAATTTTATATAGTCAGGGGTTCAAAACGGACCCGCCTATATTATCTAATAGGGTTAAAGAGGATTCTAATAATTCGGTCCCTACCGTACCCGATAAAATTAATCATAAAAGTTCATTCATTCTATCAGACCAACATGAACCAAATAATATAGATAAAAAAGAAAGAATGAACGAATCACCTAATAATATTAAAACTAAAATACCTGAAACTAAAAATGTCGTTGATAAGCAATATATTAAAACAATGGAGCAACTTCCAGAGTTCAAAAAATATAGCCAGGAAGATCAGGCAACCATACATAAGTTTATTCATAAGGCAAAATCTAAAAATATAGATATTTCCATTATAGACGATTATTGCAGGTCCATAATTTTCAACAAAACTCCATCTAACATGAAAAATCCTAAATATAAGCCGATATTAAACATCAAAAATTACTCTTATGCGGCATTATTCAATAACATGAGCATTTATCATAAAATGGATAATCCTAATTTCCCTTTTGACACCAGGACCCAGGACGAACTTAAACATGAGCAGCGCCAAAAAGAAACAATAGAAAAACAAACACTGGAACAGCAAACCTCGAAAGCAATAGAAAACACTCAAGAAAACTTCTTAACCAAGTTAAAATACTTACAGGACCTTTTTAAAGAAAATTTTGAAGCATTACTAACAAAAGCTAAGTTGGCGGTCGCACGTATTAAAAACTACAACCCGTTATTTGTTCCGGAAATCGACGCGGTCGAAGAACTTTATAATAATTACAGTATTTATGCCGGTGCTGCCGAAGCAGTTTAAAGTCAAATTAAAAACAGACTATATTTTAAGGAGGTGGTAAATATGCAGGCTAATTCCAAACGCAATACTTTAGCAATAAAGTCTAAAACAAAGGATATTCAAACGAAAAAGTTATCGACCATCAAAAATAAAAAGATAAATTCCAAAAGTATTGCGAAAGCAATAAAAGTAGATAAATTGGATAATTGCGAAAGCAATACTTCCGCAATAGATCATAAAACAAAGGAACCTTGCAAAAGTATTGCAAAAGTATTGCCTAAAAATAATATAGTTGATCTGCAAATTACGCCACAGCTCAAACAAAATATTATAAATGTAGCTCAAGCAGCGCCCGGATTATCTGAAACATCAGGTTCAGCAATTATTTTAACTATTATAATTTTTATAGTAGCCATAGTATTGTTTATTTTTATTCTTCCAATGCTTATCTTTTGGTCTATTCCAATAATAACGATCATCTTATTAGCTAGAGGAATAAATTCAGAATCAAATAGAAGAAATAGGCGATATTAAATTTAATAACAATTGAAACAATTCATTATATTAAAGAGGTTTTCATGTCCTCGGAAATTATGACCATAAAAGAACTGGCCAAATACCTAGACATAACCGAAGCCACGATCTATAAAAAGGTTAAACAAAAATATAACTAAAGTTATAAAAATAATCGATGGAGTTGAACTTATGAAGTCATCCAACAAAAGTGTAACTTCTGTTAACCGAGAAAAAACGGCCATTAACAAAAGTAATACTAAAGTTGAAAAAGCAAAAACAAAAATAACTACGAAAAAGACGGCTGAAGTTTTTAAAAAAAATACAAAGGTTTCCAACAAAAGTAATACTAAAGTTGGAAATCAAGAAAATAAAGGGTTAAACGAAAGTGTAACTTTTGTTGAAAGCAAAGAAATCCAGCTTTTTAAAAATCCAAATACTTTTAAAGCGTTTGAAGAAATATTAAACATGAAAAGTAAAATGGCTGAAGTTATTGACTGGTATGAGAAAAAACAAAAAAACGTAATAGAAATACCCGAGTTAAAAATAAATGCTCGCGCACTACACGGCAAACTAGTACTAAAAACATACAAGTTATATGAAACCGCCATAAAAAAAATAACAGATTTTATTGAAAAGCACCCGCAATATAAACAACAGGACATTATCAGCCAGGCTTTAATTGAATTTGCCGAAAAATACCATTAAACCTAAATTGTTTTGAAAATCCAATATTAACGTCAATTTTGAGCGTTACCCGAAACGGCAGTACCGCGGCTGAAAAGGCTTGTAAATCTTTGAATATATATTTCAGCTAATATAGAATGCTTGAAAATGTTTTTAGAATATTTCGATAAGTATTGCAAAGACTAAGTTTTATTCCGATGTTTTAACCCGATAACGGTCATTATGTTAACCTCGACTTCTAAGCCGTTTTATGCTATAATAAAAGATATAGACAACGATTTAGTTATTATAAAGGGAAAACATGCGTAAATTAAAAATATACCTGGACACATCGGTGATCAATTTTTTATTTGCCGACGATGCGCCAGAAAGAAAAGAAATAACTATAGATTTCTTTCAAAATTATGTCAAAAAAAGCGTTTATGACGTTTATATTTCACCGGTTGTAATTGACGAAATTAATCGCACAAAAAACGATAAGAAACGTCAGTCATTATTGGATGCGGTTGATGAATATCCGCTTAATACCATCAATTATATTGAGAAAGATACTGAAATAAAAGCGTTGGCAATAAAATATATTAATCATGGAATTATTCCGGCTCACAAACTAGAAGACGCTTTGCATATAGCCATTACTACTATATATAACATTGACATTCTGGTGAGCTGGAACTATAAGCATCTTGCTAACGTCAATAAAGAAAGAAAAATACTTGCTGTCAACATAACCGAAGGTTATCCCAATGTATTTAAAATGGCTACACCTCTGGAGGTTGTTTATGAAGAAGAAAATTAAAGATTCAAAGGCGCTTATCGAAACTTGGGAATGTAAAAATGAAGCATATGAAGAAGTGAAAAATTTAAGCCTTGAAGATGCAATAAGTAAAAGACTTTCCTCTTCTTATGTTACAGCCAAAAAACTTGGATTTTTAAGTGATGCTAAAAAAGCTGCTTAATTAAAGAGGTTATTATGTCATTAGAAATCATGACCATAAAAGAGCTCGCTAAATATCTGGACATAACCGAAGCGACGATCTATAAAAAAGTATCTAACAACGAAATACCATATACCAAGTTAGGCACGTTGCTGCGTTTTTCAAAATGGTCGATAGACCGCTGGATATCTGAAAACACGGTTAATCCGTCTGACGGCCTTTTTAACGAATTCGCCAAATTCCAATCGCGCTATCACTTTAAAAAATGGCTCGAATCTAAAGGCATTGATCCCGCGGCGCTTTCAGACAAGCAATTATTAGACTTAGTTAAAAAGGCTATAGCCGATCTCGAGGAAAAATCCTTATGACAGCCCCTGAACGCTTAATACAATATGCGCGCCGCTTAGCCGCGGCTAAGCTCGACACGGCGGCCATCCTCAAAAAACTCGGCATAAAGCAATACAAAAAAAACATTCTTAAAATGTCTAAAGACGAGCTTTTCAAAGAATTCGGCCGCAGCTTAAAAACCTTAAACAAATCACTTTTCATTAAAAACGTTATCTGGCAGACGTACGGATATATAAAAGCCGGCGCAAAGCCTTTTGACGTCGGCAATATTCGTTCATTCTGGTATTATATAAAAGACACGATGGACAGAATCGGCGCCAACAAAAAAGGCGACGCATATAACATCGTATCTAATATGTTCGTATTAATGGTTAAATCGGGGCTTTTTAAATACCGCGACTTCGGTTTCGACGACGACGACAAAGGCAACCGCCAGATCGGCGGCAAGCACGCCCACATCATTTTATTTGCCGAAAAAACATCATATACCGATATCCTCAAAGAAGTTAACCGCGATTTCGATATAACGACAATAGCGGTTGGCGGCCAGTCTTCATATCTCAGCATTGAATATTTCGTAAAAGAAATGGCCGATCAAAAAATAGATTTATCGAAACAATTCATAATTTTTTCGATAGTCGATTTCGATCCGGCCGGCGACATAATCGCCACTAATTTTGCCGATAACCTCGATGACAACGGCATAAAAAACATTAAAACTTTCGCCGGCCAATTTTATAAAAACTTCAAGCGCAATGATTTAGTTATTCCGGCCAACATGGACCCGCAGCAGCGCAAGCGCGTTTATCGCCTGCCGCTATCCGTTCGCAAATCCGGCCAGGCCGCGAAGTGGGCCGCGCGCACCGGCGGAGTTAACGGCAAAAAAAGCATCGAGCATGGAATTGAAACCATAGTCATGCCCAAGGCACAGCTTCTTGAATTATTTGAGCGCGAGTTAAGCGAGGTTATTTCGATCGACCTGGAAGCAATAGCCAAGTATCGGGAAATGAAAACGCTTAACTTTAAAATGCAGGCCTGGGCGGTTAAAAAACTTCAATTAGAGGGTTGATATGGCTTACAGCCGATGGACAAACAGTGTCTGGTATACATTTGCAACATCTAAAGACGGCTACGGCCAGCCACAAAAACGTTCAGATTGGTATTTCGCTATATTTTGCGACAGTCTTGAAACAATAGGCGGTTTCTGCTATGACGATTTAAAAAACGACATCGATAAGTGCCTTCTGGCCGTTAAAAACGATGTCAATCCAAACGTCAAGCCGCTTATAACCGAAAAAGAAATAAACGAATTAAAAACATATATGCTCGAATTTATTTTTGAAATCGAAAGAGATTGCGAAAACTGATTATTATATTGCTTTTATTTTCAAACCATGCTATAATTTAATTGGTGGGATTTTCCCACCAAGGAGGCGACCATGAATACTATGTCATTGAAAGTTGATTCTAAAGGCAGAATAATGTTACCGATTGCAATAAGAAAAAGTCTGCGTATAAACGCGGGCGATGTTTTATTTATAGAAAAAGAAGAAACGGGAATTCATCTTGCTAAGGCTGAAAACCCTTATGATATTTTAATAGAAGATGCGTTCGAGCAGCACGAAACCGGCAAAACTACAGGGCTTCGAGCGTTCGCGAAAAAAAACGGAATTAAACTCAAATGAGTGATAAAACATATAATGTCGAGCTTACTTCAACCGCCGGCAAAGAATTAGCCTCATTAAAGCCTTATGTCGAAGAAATTGTAAAAATCATATTGGTCCTGGAAAAAGACCCAAATGCGGGGCACTCATTAAAAGGCGATCTCCACCGATTCAGGGCTCTTGAGTTTTCTTTACCTGGCAGCGGACAATATCGAGCGGCTTATATTGTTATCGAAAACAAGAAAACTTGTGTTGTCTTTGCTATAGGTCCGCACGAAGGATTTTACGAAAATGTTAAATTACGTGCCAGAGCTATCCGAAAAAGGCATTATCTAAATTAATAACAATCTTCGCTATTTTCATTAGTATATATAGAAAATATGAAAATTAAATAAGAAGGTGAATTATGGAAGAAAAAGCAATATCAGCCATGGGCGAACAGCAATCCTCAAATAAAAATATTGTCGGTTATATATTAGCTTTCCTGTTGGGCGCTTTCGTTGCCACCATCATATTATATTTAACATTTTCGTCGATGTTTATAGAAATATGTAATACTGGCACAAAATAACCGCTTCACCTTTCCCCATCCCACCCCCGCCCCCAGAAAACGCATACCGCACCACTAAAGAACCGCCCACCTGTATAAACCTTAAAAAGTGACGTACCACATTATCGCAACTATCGATTAAATCGATAGATGCAACGCACCACGCCTCAAAACGCGCCTCCAGCGACGCCAATTCGGTCAAAATCCGGCGATTCAGCATCCTAAAACCCCCCCAATTCTGCCATATTCAGCCGAATCACGCTTTCCATTAAATCGCGTCTAAACAACCGTTAAAACCAATAGCAGGCGTGCCGTTAAACAGGCGAGTTCTTTCCTGCCAGAAAGGAAGGCTCAACATCGTATAATCGACGATAGGCGCAGGCCCTCCGCTTCGCTTCGGGAACGCCTGGCGGCGTTCGCCTATCTAACGATTATACGAAATTTCGCTGACGCGGCCGTTCGCCCCGGCGCAGGTCCGGCGGCTCGTTCCTCGCACGCCTCCCCAGAGGGTATGTTCTCTATTTTCAAAACACCTTAAAAATACAATACAAAAATCAAATGCATATAACGTGTTTTAAGGGGCCTTCCAATCCGCAAACGACCAAAACTATTTTTTTATTTTTTGCGTTCGTTATAGCTCCGCTTTATGCCTCGAAATTCGTTCTTTTCTTGGAAAATAGAAAAGCTGTTCTGTCTCGATTAAAATTCTTGTCTCGAATTAACCCGGCCGCCCTGTGGCGAGGTTTTCGCGGGCAGCAGCCGGCTGCTGTCTGATATTATATTGTCTTAACTTTAACTTTATTAAAAAAGCGAGTTAACTTGAATAAACTTTTAAAATTTGGTATAATATTAATATGGCTAATAAAAAAAGGAAGTGATTTTTAATGGCTGAAAAAAAAGATTCTAATAAACCTCCTAAGGATACTGGTGGTCCGGTAGTTAAAACTGGACCTACCGCGGGACAAAATCGCACCAGAAATAATGACGGACAATGGCATGCTAAACGTTCTGACGCAGGCAAAGTAAGAACATAAAAAAATCAATAGTAAGGCAAATAGCATATTTTTTATTAACGGGGGGGATTTTTATGATTATTTTAAATGATAGATATTTAAACGACAAAAAATGGTTAGAAAAAAAGAACGAGCGAAAACAATCTCTTGAAGAACAATTTGAAGAATTAAAATCCCCTAAAGTAGTAGCTACAGCATTACTAAGAATTTTAGCTTGTTATTGTTAAAAATTTTTCGTTGAGTGTTGTGATGCGTCGCGTATCATAACTTTCACCCATCGAATCTCAAAAATAGACAATTTTCATAAATATTAAACCGGCCATTAAGGCCGGTTTAATATTTATGATCGAACTTTTGAAATAATTTATTCTTTAAGTAAAATTCCGAATATTTTTTCTTTTCTGAAAGATTATTTTTTTTTATAAATTTGCTGATTAGCACTATTCTTATAACAAATTTCTATTAAGTTTGTCATTTTCTTGGCCTCTTCAAAAAATAAAATACCAACCTTCAACCGCGTTGCTCGCTCGAGCGAATTCCAAAAATATCATAGAAACAAATCACGCACCATAAATTCAGTACCGGCCGGTACATTTACTAGCCCGGTCACCTATCTATTGATTCAATCGACACTTACAAAACATACTTTTCATTCCGCTTGACAATCCAGCCCAATTCGGTTAAAATATATCGAATTGGAAGTCTAAATTCTGCCGAATCAGGCAGAATCCGGCGAGCTACCATAAAGCCTGGAAACCAGTATAGCAGATTGAGGAGCGTTGAAGATGCCAGAAGCGTTAAGCATAACGAAGCCCAACACGGTCGAGACCTTTATGAAAGCGAATACCGAACCACGATCATGGCCGCTGTTACCGGCTTGGCCTCTGATTTTCCATATATCTTTTCCGTCAGCTTGAAAAGCTGACCACCAAGGAAACCGCGGTCCTTTCGACGCTGATCCAGAAATGGATCTCAACCTACTGATGATCATGAAGAAAGCCTATATCATAAAAACGCTCATCAAGAAACATGGCCTGGCCGAAAAAAGAAAAGCTGACCATTCCTACAATATAGCTGAAAAATTATATAAAAGGTTCGAATTAGAAAGAAAAAATTGTTTTAATGGCAACTTTATGATATAATTTTTTTACTCATGCTTAAATAAAGTGGAGGGACAAAAATAAAATGAGAAAGATACTCTTATTAGTGGTTCTTTTAATATTTGTTTTGGCATCCCCGATGTTTGCCGCCGAAACATTTGATGAAACTAAAAATAAAGCTGAAAGTGGAGATGCAGAGGCTCAAGCTGCCTTAGGGATGATCTATGAATACGGCAAAGGGGTTCAGCAGGATTACAAAAAAGCATTTGAATGGTATGAAAAAGCTGCTTTACAAGGCAATGCCGTTGGTCAATATAATTTAGGAGGCATGTATTATAATGGTTATGGCGTTTCTCAAGATTATAAGAAGGCTGTTGAATGGTTCGAAAAATCAGCTGCACAAGGCAATGCTTATGGTCAACGCTGGCTG
>Ga0209097_10001558_pt1 | contig 19405 bp, 19 predicted proteins | sample AD_UKC052_MetaG_FD_184419 | JGI IMG/M metagenome (GOLD analysis project Ga0209097, IMG submission 184419) | Active sludge microbial communities of municipal wastewater-treating anaerobic digesters from USA - AD_UKC052_MetaG (SPAdes) (version 2) | ecosystem: Engineered > Bioreactor > Anaerobic >... | reverse complement strand
GCGCGGCGGCGCGTAGCCCGCCTGCGCGTTCGCGGGCAGCGCGAGCGCCAGCGCGCAGGCTGCAAGGATGATGTGTGCTTTGCCGATCACGCTTCACTCCGCTCCGATACGCCAACAGACGTCAGCACGGCTCCTTGGTACAGTGTATGCGGCTTGCGTCCAGTTTGCGCACGAATGCTGGTCGACCTTCGCGCAAACGCGCGCAGTTTTTGCGCAAACGCCTCTTCGCATGGTTCACAGCGCCGCCAACCTGACAAGCGATTGTGCGACAGCGCCTAACGCCACGGCATGACGCAAGCTGAATCGCACTTGCGTGCGTTGATCCGCGCGCCAGTCATGGTGCGTCGCAACAGAATGGTCATAATCCGGACTGCGATAGAAAAAATTCGCGTCGGGCGGCTGCGTGCGCAGTCTCGCCCTGCCTGTCGTTGAGCCTGCGAAAAGCGGGCGCCCGCCAAACTGACATCGTCATGTTTTTCAGGCCTTCCCGGACGCTTCAGCTGTACCCGTGCAAGCCGGGATGACGTCATCGACCCAACAAGAAACGACGGGGATGGAAACAGAGGAGAGCACAGGCACACACGGGGACGACATTATGAAAACCAAACTTCTCTATTCGGGCATCGTCAGCGCAGTCATCGGCGTGACGTTGATGGGGGGAAGCACTGCATGGGCGCAAAGTGGCCCTGATCCGCTGCCAGAGGCAGATGATCAAAGCGCGCCGGCGCCAAAAGACGACATCATCATTGTCACGGGCACACGCACCACGGGCATGACCGCACAGGATAGCCCTGCGCCGGTCGTCGTGCTCGACGCCAGCGCTCTTGAATCCATCGGCCAGCCCGATCTTCGCGTCGCGCTGTCGCAGAACGTGCCGTCCTTCACGGCGCAGGCCTTCGGCGGCGACACGGCGGCGCTCACGCTGTCAGCCAAGCTTCGCGGTCTAAGCCCGAACCACGCCCTTATCCTCGTCAACGGCAAGCGGCGTCACGGCACGTCCAACCTTGCCGTTCTTGGCGGCGGATTCCAGGGCAACGCCAGCGCCGACCTCAGCTTCATTCCGAGCGGCTCGATCGAGCGCGTGGAAGTCCTGCTGGACGGCGCCGCCGCCCAGTACGGCTCCGACGCCATCGCGGGCGTCATCAACATCATCCAGAAAAGCGCGGACACTGGCGGCGCGATTGTCGTCGACGGCGGCCAGTATTTCGACGGCGGTGGCGAAAGCTACCACGTATCGGCCAACACCGGCTGGGCACCCTTCGAAGGCGCCTACATGAACCTCACGTACGACAGCAAGTTCCGGGACGACAGCTTCCGCGGCGATTTCGATCCGCGCGTCGTTGACGGCCCGTGGAACACCGGCGCCACCAACAGCCCGGCGCGTTCGTACCCGCAGGTCACGACAGCTCCCGGCTGGCCGTATCTCAACCGCATCGCCGGCGACCCGCAGATCAAGGTCGACGTATTCAGCTTCAACGGCGGCTACGAGTTCTCGGACGATCTCGAGTTCTACACGTTCGGAACCTACGGCTTCAAACGCGGCAACGCGCACGAGAACTACCGTCTGCCCAACGTTGTCACCGGCAAGGCCCTCACCGGCACGACCCGCACCGACGTTCCGTTCCCGCTGGGCTTTGACCCGCGCCAGGGATCGGTCGAACAAGACTATGCGATCGCCGCGGGCTTCGCCGGCACGACCAACGGCTTCAACTGGGACTTCGGAACGGTTTATGGCGAGGACAAGGTGAAGATCACCGTCCTCAACACGGCCAACGCCGACTACTATCGCGATACATCCGTGCTCGCGACGGGTTCGACGCCCTATATACCTGGCTATACCCCGCGCGACATCTATGCCGGTTCGTTCAGGTCCACCCAGTGGACCACGACACTCGACGGCAGCTACCAGCTTGATGTCGGCTTTGCCGATCCCATCACGCTCGCCGCCGGCGCGGAGTATCGCGTTGATGGCTATACGCTGGGCGCGGGCAACCCGATCAGCTACTACAAGGGCGGATCGCAGTCCTACTATGGTTTCGCTCCCACAGACGCGAGCGACAACGAGCGCGACAGCTACTCGGTGTACTTCGACGTCGCCGCGAACCCGATCCCGCAGCTCACGCTCGATGCCGCTGTCCGCTTCGAGGACTATAGCGACTTCGGCGACACCACGATCGGCAAGCTGACTGCGCGTTACGACTTCAACGACGCCTTCGCCATTCGCGGCACGGCATCCACGGGCTTCCGCGCGCCGACGCTGGCTGAAGGCTACTATTCGGGCATCAACGTCGGCCCGACCAGCATCAGCGGCCAGCTCGCTCCGAACTCGCCCGGCGCGACCCTCCTGGGCAGCACCGGCCTGAGCCCGGAAGAGTCGACCAACCTCAGTGCTGGCTTTGTGGCTTATCCGCTGCCGAACCTCTCGGTGACGCTGGATGTCTATCAGATCGAGATCGAGAACCGCATTATCGGCTCGGGCAGCCTCACCGGGGCCACCTCCGCGACCGGCGCAAACGTCACGCGCCTGCCGCAGGTGGTGAACGCGATTGCGGCCAACGGCGTGCAGATCGATCCGTCGATCTACACCAACGCTTCGTGGAGCATCGGTGCCTCGTTCTTCACCAACGGCATCGACACGCGCACGCAGGGTCTCGACCTCGTCGTCACCTATGACACCGATCTCGGCGCCTGGGGCACGATTGACTGGACCCTCTCGGGCAACATGGCGAAGCACCGCGTCACCAAGGTCGCGCCGCCGCCAGCAGCATTGCTGGTCGGCGCCACCGGTCCTGACCCGGCACTCTTCAGCAAGGCGACGGCGTTCAACTTCGAGAAGGCGGCGCCGGAATACCGCTTCCTGCTGGGCGGCGTCTGGCAGATCGGCGACTACACGATCACCGTGAAGGAGACGATGAACGGCCCATCGACGTCCTATGGCCTGTCTCCCAGCGGCGCCATTCCGTATCTCACCAAGCTCGACACATCGTACATCACGGATGTCGAGGTCGCCTACGCGCTCAACGACAACTGGAAGATCGCGATCGGCGCCGACAACGTGTTCAACGAATACCCGGCCGCGTCGGCGCCTGACTGGGTGCGCGCGCAACAGCTCGCGCTGAACTCCAACGCCTATGTGACCAAATACTCCACGCTGTCGCCCTACGGCATCAACGGCGGGTATTACTACGCCCGCGTCGGTTACTCGTTCTGACGAACGGCTCCACGCGGGGGCGCGCATTCCCCCGCGTGGTCGCTGTTGAGGCGGGGGCGCTGCAATTGTCGGCGCCCGGCAAGGTTTGGAGGCTTCATCTGGCCTCCAGCCTTGTCCGCCCCGTCGGCGCGGCGCAAGCCGGATGCGAATTCCATCACCGCGGAACCTTATCGGGAAGTTGGCGTGGCGCTTAACGACATGGCGGAAATTGCTTCTCAGCAGCACTGGATCGGCCCTGCTATCCAGCAATACGGACTACTTGTTGTATCGATGCTGGTGGCGGGGCTGTTTGCAGGCTTTGTCGCGGGCATGTTCGGCATTGGCGGCGGCTTCGTGGTCGTGCCGGCGCTCGCGGCCGTATTGACCGTTTTGCCGCACGAGGGCGGCAACGAACACATCATGCATGTCGCCATCGGCACATCGCTGGCGACCATCTTCTTCACCTCGCTCCGCTCCGTGCAGGCGCACGCGAAGAGGGGAGCGGTCGACTGGAACATCCTGAAGGGCTGGTTGCCCTGGGTCGTCGGCGGCGTAATCGCAGGCGTTGCTCTCACCAGCTTCATGGACGGCGATCAGCTGAAGATCGCTTTCGGCATCTTCCTGATCCCGCTGGGTCTCCAGTTCATCTTCCGCATCCTCGGCCGCAAGGCGAAGACGGAAGAAAACATGCCGAAAGGCCCCGTGCGCGCCGCGCTCGGCTCGGGCCTTGGCGCATTCTCCTCGCTGCTCGGCATCGGCGGCGGCACGCCCGCCATCCTGATCATGACCATGAGCGGCGTGAACATGCACCGCGCCGTGGCCACCGCTGCGGGCTTCGGCACGATCATCGCCGTCCCCGGCGCCATCGGCAGCATGGTGACAGGCTTCGGGCAGCCGCACCTGCCGGTCGGCTCGATCGGCTTCGTCAACCTGATCGCGCTCGCCTCGATCACGGCGATGAGCATCCTCACCGCGCCCCTCGGCGCAGCCGCCGCGCACAGCCTTGATCCGGTGAAGCTGAAGCGGATCTTCGGCTGCTACCTGCTGGTGACGGCCGCCTTCATGCTGAAGGATTCGATCCCGGTCGCCGCGATGTGGGCCAGCGTCACGGGCGCTGCATGATCATGGACCGCCGGGCAGGCGCCCAGCGGTCCATGCGATCCGACTACTTCTTCAGCGAAGCCTCGTAGTCTTCCGCTACTTTCAGCAGGCGCACGACGTTGCCGCCCCACATCTTCTGCAGGTCGGCTTCGGTATAGCCTTCCTTCAACAGGCGCTCGGTGATCTTCGGCAGCATCGTGACGTCGTCATAACCGGCGACTCCGCCGCCGCCATCCCAATCCGCGCCGAAGCCGACATGGTCCACGCCCACCAGTTTGATGGCGTAGAGGATCTGCTCCATATAATCTTCGAACGTCGCGCGGTTCTCCGGGAACTGCTTGTTCAGCGCGCTTCTCTCGTCGAGATACTGCTCGTACTTCTCGCCGGTAAGCTGATCGGAATCGCTCCATTTTGCGCGCAGCGCAGCCATCGCGTCCGTGCGTTCCTTGCTTTGCGGCAGGTCTTTCAGGAACGAGCCAAGCGCGTTCATGTGGATCACGCCGCCCTTGGCCGCCATTTTCTTGAGCAGCGCGTCTGGCAGGTTGCGCGGGTGTTCGTGGACGCCGTCACAGCCATGGTGCGACAGGATGATCGGCGTCGCCGACAGGTCGATCATCTGTTCGATCGTGGTGTCGGCAGAGTGGCTGCCATCAAGGATGATGCCGAGTTCATTGGCGCGTTTCACATACTCGCGCCCCATCGGCGAAAGCCCGCCCCACTTGGCGCCGACGGCGCCAGGGTTGGTGGAATCGGCCAGCTGGTTGGTGCCGTTGTGAACCGGCCCCGCCATCCGCACGCCCAGCTTGTAGAAGCTGTCGAGCAGCGAGAGGTCCTCGCCCAGCTCGTAGGAGTTCTCCATCGACAGATAGACGATCTTCTTCCCCGCCGCATTGATGCGCGCCGCATCGGCGGAGGTGAGGGCGATCTCGAACACGTCCGGGTTCGCCGCGACCATCTTGTGGATCGACGTCGCGCGGATCAGCGCCTTGTCGCGCACCTGCTGATAGCCTTCCGGCGTCAGCGGACCCTGGCCCATGTAGATCGCCCAGAAGCCGCCATCGAGTCCGCCGTCCTGCATGCGCGGAAAATCAACCTGCGAGCCGTCGCGCTCATAGGAGTGCCGCTGCATGATGTCGTAGCCGCGCACGGTGTCGAAGAAGGCAGGCGTGTCCAGGTGGGTATCCAGCGTCATGAAGCGCTGGTGCATGGCGTAAACCTCGGCGCTCACGCCGGCCTTGTTCTGGCCGGTGGTCGCGGGCCCCATCGTCGAGCACGCGCTTAGCGACACTGCGCCCAGCAGGGCGAGCTTCAGGGAGTTGCGGAGCGCCATGGAAATCCTCGTCAGTGTTACCTTTGCGGAAGTCATGCACCCTGCGATCCGGCGCCTCAAGGATTTCCTGAGTTGAGGCAGGCTGCCTGTTTGCGGCGTGAAATATTGCGCAGGCCAGACCGGATGATGTGGCTTCGTTGGGCATTCTGCGCAACGCTGGCGCGGGTTTGCAGTTTGCTTGGTTCTCCGCATGGGCGTGGATGTATCGATCCGCGAGGCAGTCGTAACGGAGGCTTCCGAGATTGCGGCCGTGCGAATCGCAGCGGCTGAAGAGCTGACTGCCCGTTTCGGCCGCGGCCTCTGGTCCTCCAACACGACGGAGAAGGGCGTCCAGTTCGCAATGAAGCGCGGCCGGGTGATCGTCGCTGTGAAGGAAAGCGCCATCGTCGGCACGATGACGCTGTCGACCTTCAAGCCTTGGGCGATCAACAAATCCTACTTCACCCGGGTCAAAACCCCGATCTACCTGACCAGCATGGCCATTGCCCCTCAGGCGCAGCGACAGGGCGTCGGCCGCGCCTTGCTGGCCGAGGCCGATGTGCTGGTGCGCCGCTGGCCGGGCCAGGCGATCCGTCTGGACGCGTTCGACGCGGATGCCGGCGCGGGCGATTTCTATGTCCGCTGCGGCTATGTAGAGCGCGGCCGCACCGTCTTCCGCACGGCCCCGCTGATCTATTTCGAGCGCTTGCTTGGCGGACCGCCGGGCTCCCGCCCGGCAGACCAGTCGTCAGGCTGGTAACGCCAGACCAACCGCCGCTCTCGCGGCGCGGCCGGGCAGGAGCCCGGCGGTCTTCATCACAGCTGCGTTTTGTCGCCCTTTTGCAAATGAGAATGGGTTGCAAGTGCGACTGACCTATCGTAACGCTCAGCGGATGAAACGGGGTCGGCAGGGGCACCCGGAAGCAATGCGCGTCGGACAAGATCCGCACATCAGGGAACGGGATGGCCGAGGGGTCGAATTTGAGCGCGAACGCGTATGCGGAAGCCGAAAAGGCTGCCGCGGAAAAGGCTGCGCAGAAGGCCCACCGCAAGAAGGTGCGTCGTCTCTTCTGGATGACGCAGACCCGCGTCTGGCACTGGATCACCGGCGCGGCCACGCTGATCGGCATGCTGATGTTCGCGGTCACGGGCATCACGCTGAACCATGCGGGCCAGATCGAAAGCAAACCCGTCGTCACCGAAATTACGCGCGTCCTGCCGCCGGAGCTTCTTGCCCAGATCGGAGAGGCGCCGCCCGAAGGCGGGAAGGCGATTCTAGCCAAGCCCGTCGCCGACTGGCTGGAGAAGGAAACCGGCGCGCCGATTTCGCGCCGCACCGGCGAATGGTCGGACACGGAAGTCTATGTCGGCATGCCCAAGCCGGGCGGCGACGCATGGCTGTCGATCGACCGCGAAACCGGCGACGTGATCTTCGAAAACACGGATCGCGGCGCCGTCTCATGGCTGAACGATCTTCACAAAGGCAGGAACACCGGCCCGGTCTGGTTCTGGTTTCTCGATATTTTCTCGGTGGCGGCGATCCTGTTCTGCATCACGGGGCTGGTGCTGCTGTGGATGCACGCTCCCCGCCGCCCGCCCACCTGGTTTATCGTTGGGGCAGGACTGGTTGTCCCGGCGCTGATCGCCGTCTTTCTCGTTCACATCTGAGGCAGGTTGAGTATGCGCACGTTTCTGACTCTCGCAGTTCCGGTGATGACGGCGGGCGCTGCCCATGCCGGCGGCATCGAACTCACCGTCGAGATTCCGAAGCTCAGCGTCGCTGAATATCACCGCCCCTACGTCGCCATCTGGATCGAGGACGCGTCCGGCAAGGTCGCAGCCAACCTCTCCGTCTGGTACGATGTCGATCTCAAGGACAGCGAAGGCGAGAAGTGGCTGAAGGATATCCGCCAGTGGTGGCGCCGCACCGGCCGCACGCTCAACATGCCGATGGATGGCGTCTCCAGCCCCACGAAAGCTCCGGGCGTCAACAAGGTGACATTCCCGTCCGACAAAGGCGCGCTCGCAAGCCTCGCGCCCGGTGACTACAAGCTCATCGTCGAAGCCACCCGTGAAGTCGGCGGCAAGGAAATGGTCGAAGTCCCGTTCAAATGGGCGCCCGGTTCCGAAGCCACCGCCAGCGCGAAGGGCAAGGAAGAACTCGGCGCCATCACGCTCAAGCTGACCAAATAGCTCAACGAAATTCTGGGAGACACATCATGAAAACCCTGGCCAGGCGTATCGTTATCGCTGCCGCCGCCGCCGCCCTGATGGTCGGCGCAGCTCACGCCCACCGCGCGTGGATCGTGCCATCCGCCACCGTCGTCTCGGGAGACAATGCGTGGGTCACGCTCGACGCAGCCGTGTCGAACAACCTGTTCTTCCCGGATCACCGCCCGATGCAGGTCGATGCGATCACCATCACGGCGCCCGATGGCTCCGTCGTGAAGCCCGCCAACGCCTCGGTCGGCCAGTACCGCACCACGTTCGACCTCAAGCTCGACCAGAAAGGCACCTACAGCATCGCGCAGGCCAACAGCGGCCTCAACGCATCCTGGAAGGAAGGTACAGAAACCAAGCGCTGGCGCGGCACGATGGCCGAGTACGTCTCGCAAGGCATCGACAAGAAGCCCGGCGTTGAGCTGACGCTCTCCAACCGCCGCGTCGAAACCTTCGTCACCAACGGCGCGCCCACCCCGATCAAGTCGACCGGCAAGGGCCTCGAACTTTCCGGCGCCCACCCGAACGACCTCTATTCGGGCGAGGAAGTCACCTTCAAGCTCACCGACAACGGCAAGCCCGCCGCGAACGTCGAGATCACGCTCATCCAGGGCGGCGACCGCTATCGCGAGGAAGCCGGCGAAGTCACGCTGAAGACCGGCGCCGACGGCTCGTTCAAGGTGAAGGTCGCCAACGCCGGCATGTACTGGCTCGAAGCGGAATCGCGCGGCACGGCCTCGATGGAGGGCAAGTCCGTCAACACCATGTCCACGCTCGTCGCCGTACTCGAAGTCCTGCCGGGCTGATCCGCTGCCATCTTCCCCTGCAAGGCGGGGGAAGGACGGCGCAGCCGGGGCGGGGCGAGTTCCGAGGGGATTCCATCAAAGAATCTCCTCGCTCTTCCCCCAACCCCCGTTTCGCGCCACGTTCGCAAATGCCAGACGTACGCCTTCTTATCCCCACCGGCATGAAGCCTGCGCACGTCCGCGCCTCGCGCATCGACGCCGCCGTCCGCCGCCTCTCGGGCGCCACTATGGGCACAGGCTGGTCGCTGTCCTTCGCCGCAGCTGACAGCATCACAAACACCGCAGTCATCGCCGCGCTGGAGGAGACCTTCGCGCTCGTCATCCAGCAGATGAGCAACTGGGAGCCGGGCTCGGACCTCTCCCGTTTCAATCGCGAAACCGGCTGGCACAATCTCAAACCCGATTTCATGACCGTCCTCGCGCGCGCGCTAGAGATCGCGCAACTCACCGGCGGCGCCTACGACCCCACGCTCGGCGCCCGCATGGATATGCTGGGCTTTGGCCCCTCCGTTCATCCCGGCGAAAGCCAGGCCGCAGAGCCACATGCGCAAGCGTCGCCGCCTGCCACCCTCGATTCAGGGGCAAGCCGGAGCCAAAGCGATTGGCGAAGCATCACGCTCGACCCCCAAAACCACCGCGCCCTGCAGCCCGGCGGCGTCGCGCTCGATCTGTCTTCCATCGCCAAGGGCCACGCCGTCGATCTCTGCGCCGCACGTCTCCGCGCGCTCGGTATCCCCAGCTTCCTGATGGAAATCGGCGGCGAGTTCGTGGGCGAGGGCGTGAAGCCAGACGCCCAGCCATGGTGGGTCCAGCTCGAGCTTTCCGACATCGCCCCCGAGCCCGGCGAGCCGCCGCAAACCGACGTCGCGCTGGTAAACATCGCCATCGCCACCTCCGGCGACTTCGTCCGCCGCCGCGATGGAATTTCGCACCTGCTCGACGGCCGCACAGGCATGCCGGTCCGCGGCAATCTCTCCGGCGTCTCGGTGATGCACGCCAGCGCCATGGAAGCCGACGGCTGGGCCACGGCCCTCTTTGCGCTCGGCGCAGAGCAGGGCATGGCGATGGCCGGTACTCAGCAGTTGGCCGCCATTTTCGCCACCCGCTCGCCCGAAGGCGCCCGCTCAAAGCTCAGCGCGAAAGCGCGCGAGATGCTGGGCTAGCTGTTGCTCTTTTCGGGTTGAGCCCGGCGGATCGCATCGAGCCAGTCACTCCACATCGCGGGGTCGGCGGGTGATCCATCTGCCCACACCTGCTGCTGCATCCAGCTCAAAAGTTTCGGCATCGAGTCCTTGGGGCATCCGTCACGTTCCCAGAACGCTTCGAGAAAACTGACCATTGCTGCGTATGCGTGGCCTGCGCTTATCGAAGTGTCCCGTCCATTCGGAAAAGAGCGCTCGTCCGGTTGCGCATTCGTCGTCATCACTCCGCCTCCACCACATACTCCCGCAGATGATCCAGCACCGGCCCTTGCTCCTCGGGGCGATCCTGCATGCGGATGTGCCACTCGCCCTCGCCATCCAGCGACACGAACAGAGACCGCCCATCGTCATACGGAAGAAACGCCGTGCCGACATAAGTCCACGTCTCGCCAACCGGATGCTCCTGCCGGTCGAAATCCGTAAACGTCTTCACCACGCGATAGCGCTTGCCCGGAACCAGATGCGAATAGCCATGGCCCACGCCCCGGCTCGAATACGTCCCCTTCGGCGCGCCGGATCCGATCATGTGAGCTTCCATTTCGCGACGCGCTCGTAATACGGCCGCGCCTCATTCGCGATCTTCTGCAGGTGATGATTGAGGCGCGGCCTCTTCTCGGCCTTCGGCGCCTCGAAGCCCGTCGATTTTTCGACAGCATCATACCAGGCCGGCGCCCACACCCCGTCCGTCTCGCGCCGCCCCGGCGGCCAGCTCAGCATCGCCGCATCCCACGCAATGCCTAGCGCCGCACACAGCTTCGACAGCGTCCCCGCCGGATCGCGCAGCACGTCGATCCCCTCGACCACCGGCGGCGCGTGGCCAAGCCGGTCCGCCTCGCGCGCGAAGATTTCCGCCTGCTGCACAAAGCCAACATCCGCCAGCGTCACGTCACCGCGCTTCTCCACATAGGAAGCAAGCACCAGCTCGGGGTCGCGGATCAGAAAGGCGTTGCGGCACGCCGCCATCCAGTCGAGCCCGAAGCCCGGCAGCATGTGATGCGTCATGTGCTTCTGATAGAAGATCGTCCTGCCGCCCGGCGGCTCGGCCAGCAGCGCCTCCGCGACATCCATCGGATCGTTCGGCTGGCTCGCCAGCGTCTCCGCCGTCATCGGATGGTCCGCTCCGGATACAGCGAGATAGGCCGCATAGAACGGCTCATCGACAACCCAGGTGTCCGCGCGCGATCCAAACGACCGCATCATCGCCGTGGAGATGTTTCGTGGGCCTGACCACATGGCGATGCGGGCAGTGTCGCTCACGGCGTCCCCCGCATCTGTGCGTACAACGCCTGCTCATCCTTCAGCGCGTCATACAGCTCACGCAGGCGTTGCGTGACAGGCCCCGGTGTGCCCGCCGGCATCTGATGATCGTCCACCGCGCGCACCGGCGTCAGCCCGCCGAACGTGCCGGTGACGAACGCCTCGTCTGCGCCGTGCACATCGCGCAGCGGGAAGAAATCCAGCTTCACCGGAATGCCGTTCGCATCGCACAGGCGGATCACCGCGCCGCGCGTCACGCCATTGAAGCAGAACTCACCGGTCGAGGTGCGCACCTCGCCATCCTTCACCCAGAAGAAGTTCGTGGCATTGCAGCTCGCCACCATCCCGCCGGGATCGAGCATCAGCGCTTCATCGCCGCCACGCGGGATGACATCCAACAGCGCACGGATCAGCGGCAGGCGCGAATGCGAGTTCAGCCGCATGTCGAACATGTCGGCCGGCGTCGTGCGGATCGCCGACGTCACAACGTTGAGCCCCCTGGTGACGATATCCGGGCTCGGCTCCTTGTACTCGGCCACGATCACCAGCGTCGCCGCGCCCAACGCATTGCGCGGGTCCTGGTTCACCGCCGCCTTCACGCCCCGCGTCGCCATAAGGCGCAGGTGCGCGCCATGGCTCATGCCATTCGCCGCGAGCGTTTCGTTCAGCGCCGCCACCATCTGGTCGCGTGAAAGGCCAAGGTCCAGCGCGATGTCCGTTACTCCCGCATAGAGCCGGTCGAGATGCGCATCGAGGAAGAGCAGGGCGCCCTTGTGCAGGCGCAGCCCCTCCCACACGCCATCGCCGAGCACGAACCCGGCATCGAAGACGGATACGGTCGCCTGATCCTTCGGTACGAGCTTCCCGTTCAGCCACACCTTCAGGCCGGCATTACGCGGATCAGCTGCAAAGTCCTGACTGCCGGGCATGGTTTCCCTGTAAAGAAAGGACCGACGAGCTCCCGCCCGGCAGTCGCTGTGCAGCAGCGAATATCATCATCCCCAATTGCCCCCAACAAGATGCCAGACACGGGCCCGGCGATCCGAGCACGATCGATCCGGCGTCTGGTAGCAGCCGTATGACGGGAGCATGGCGAAGGCTTGTGGCCATCACACGCGCGGAAAAGCCGGGGAGTTTGCCCGGGGCAGGCAGGACGTTTTCGTCGGGAAGCACGGAATGGGTAAACTCAGCTCCGACAAACCGGCCTTGAAGCGGACGGCCAAAGCCAATCTGCCGTCCAAGCCGTGCGCGGGGTGTGGCCGCCCATTCTCATGGCGCAAGAAGTGGGAGCGTTGCTGGGACGAGGTGCGGTTCTGCTCGGATCGCTGCAGGCGGGATCGTCCCAGCAAGTGAATCCGCAAGACGCCGAGCATGGGCCCGGCGGTGTCACGATCATGCGGCCCTGAATTAGGCGCCGGGGCTCCAACTGGCGCATCACCTAGCGCGAAGGGTGTTCATGCCGGTTCAGCATGTTATTGAGGCAGCTTGTCTTTCGGAGCGCCCGCCGCATGCAACGTCTGATCTTCATCGGCCTGATCCTTGCCATGATCCTCGGCGTCGGCGTTGGCGCGATGGTCTATGGAGACCCGGGCGCCCGGATGAATGCAGCGGCCCAGCGGGTTGCCTCATTTGACACGAACGCCGACGGCCAGCTCAGCGAGGAAGAGTTCAACCTCTCCCGCAGCCCCGACGACATCACCTTCGCCCAGGCCGACAAGAACAAGAACGGGCAGGCAAGCGCGCTGGAAATCGAGAAAACCTCGACGAAATCGCAAACCGACCTCGCCAGCTATTTCAAGATCCTGTCCGACATCTTCCTGCGCCTCATCAAGATGATCGTCGCCCCGCTGGTGCTGACGACGCTCACCGTCGGCATCGCCCACCTTGGGGGAGGGGCCGCCGTTGGCCGGATCGGCGCGCGAACCATGGCGTGGTTCGTCACTGCCTCGCTTTGCTCGCTGGGCCTTGGCCTCGTGATGGTCAACGCCCTGCAGCCGGGCGTGAATTTCCCCGTCACATTGGATACCGCAGTGGCCGATATCTCGACGGTGTCGACAGGCTCATTCTCACTCACCGAGTTCATCACCCACGTCTTCCCGACCTCGATCGCGGACGCGATGGTGAAGAACGAAATCCTTCAGATCGTGGTGATTTCGCTGTTTTTCGGCGTCGCGCTGCAATCCCTGGGCTCCAAGGCCGCCAAGGTGACGGAGCTGATGGAGCAGGTCGCCTTCCTCATGCTGAAGGTCACCGGCTATGTCATGGCGGCGGCGCCTTTCGCCGTCTTCGGCGCCATCGCCTACACGGTCTCGCTGCAGGGGCTGGGCGTCATCGTGGATTACAGCCGCCTTGTCGGCAGCTTCTTCATAGCGCTCTTTATTCTCTGGGCTGTACTGATCACCGCTGGCTTCCTCGTCCTCGGGCCGCGCGTCTTCAAGCTGATGTGGGATGTTCGCGCGCCCGGCTTGATCGCCTTTGCGACCGCCAGTTCCGAAGCTGCCTATCCCCGCCTGCTTGAGCAGCTCGAGCGCCATGGCGTCGCCAACCGGGTTGTCTCGTTCGTCCTGCCGCTCGGTTACTCGTTCAACCTCGATGGCTCGATGATGTACTGCACCTTCGCGGTCATGTTCATCGCGCAGGCGATGGGCATTCACCTCGATATCGGCCAGCAGATCGGCATGCTTCTCCTTCTGATGGTGACGTCGAAGGGAATCGCCGGCGTTCCGCGCGCATCCCTCGTCGTCATCTCCGCGACGCTGCCCGCCATGGGCATGAAGCCGGAATGGATCGCGCTCGTGCTCGCCGTCGACGCCTTCATGGACATGGGGCGGACTGCGACAAATGTGATCGGCAACTCGATCGCGTCGGCTGTGATCGCGAAGTGGGAGGGCCTGCTCTCAGACCCGAAACAGGACCCGCCAATGGTTGAATCGGTTCTCGGTTCGGGGGAATCGGAATCGGCGCCTGCCTCGAAATCCTGACCTGAATCGGAATCGTGATCGTGCACCGGGCAGTTTCCACTTCATCGTGAGGTGTATGACTGCTGATCGCGTTGACAGCTACATTACGTAAGGGGCATATCCGCCCGACAGAGGGTCGCCGGCTCCCCACGGCGCAGCGGTTGCGGTCTATCAGCAGCTGTCAGAAAGACCCCGAAAAGCGGTGCCATTTCCGTCGGAATGCGACATCGCGCGCAACGCTGTTCTGCAAAAATCACTGCTGTCAGACTGGCGCTTGCGGCAAAAGGAAGGCATAAATTTCAGGTTCCGCCACCTAAGGCCTAGATGCCAGGGGCAGGAATATCTGGGGCGTCGAGAGCGAGAGAGACATGTATTACGCCACAAAGCGGAATAATAACACGACGCGCATGGTCGGCCTGGCCACCGTTGTGCTGGTCAACGTCGGTGCCGGCATTGCGGTCATGAATGGTTTCGGTTCGCTGGTCATGAATGGCCCGGTCGAATCGGAAGTTGTGATCATCGAGGAAGTCCCCGAGCTCGAGGACGAGCCGCCGCCACCGCCGCCGATCGACGTCGATCTGCCGCCGCCGCCGCCGCAAGTCATCCTGCCGGATTTCGTTTTCGAAACGCCGCCGCCGCAGGAAGCTGCCATCAGGGCCGACCCTGTGCCCAATCCGGCTCCGCCGCCGGCCGTGAAAGTTGCGCCGGCCCCGCCGCCGGCTGTCACGCTGAAGTCGCGCCCGAAGCCCGGCCGCCGTTTCGAGAAACCTGAATATCCCTCGGCCGCGCTGCGCGCCGGCGAGCAAGGCGATGTCGTAGTGTCGGTTTGCGTCGACAAGGACGGCAAGATGTCCGACGTGAAGCTCGTGAAGTCGTCTGGCTTCCAGCGTCTCGACGATGCGACGGTCAAAGGTCTGGCGAGAACCCGTCTTGATCCGGCCATCGGCACGGACGGCAAGCCGATTGCGATGTGCAATCCGCCATATCAGTTCACGTTCACTTGGAATCTCGAGGACGCGAAGAGGTAAGCGCACGCGCCTCGCGCGTTGCGGCCCGGCGACCGGCCGGCTGGGGTAAGGGACTCGGTCAAAACTTGGAGCAGTAAGGTCCGGCAGGCGAAGGGATAGCTTCGACCCGCCGGACTACAGTCTCGGGGAAACCCGAATGAGGAGAAGACGGTAATGAAAACGGCGTATCTCGGGGATGGTCGCAAGCGGCAGGCCTTTCCAGTAAAAACACTGCTGGCCGCAATCGCGATGTTGTTCATGCCTGCGGTCGCCATGGCGCAACCGCCGGCCGAAGCTCCGCCGGCTCTGCCGATGGAAGAGCCTGCTGCTCCCCCGGCTGTTGAAGCCCCGGCTGCGGCTCCGGCTGAAGGTGCTGCTGCCGCTGAAGGCGAAGGCCACAGCGTCGCCAATGCCTTCTCGCTCACCGCTGTGTGGGAAGAGGGCGACATCGTCGCCAAGGGCACGCTGATCATCATGATCGTCATGTTCGCCGGTTCGATCTACATCGCCGCCACCAAAGCGGTCGACCAGGTCATCCTGTCGGGCCAGATGAAGAAAATCCCGGCCTTCTGGGATGCCAACACGCTTGACGAAGGTCTCGACCTTCTCGGCCGCAACAACGCGTTCCGCGCTGTAGCGGAAGGCGCAATCGCCCAGGCCAACTCGGCTCAGGCCGGTCTCGGCGCCCGCATCTCGCGTTCGGACCGCATGTCTCACCAGGTTGGTATCGAGCTCGAGCGCATCAACACGCGTCTGCAGGGCGGCATGGCCTTCCTCGCGACCGTCGGCGCTATCTGCCCGTTCGTCGGTCTGTTCGGCACGGTCTGGGGTATCGTGAACGCGCTCATCCGCATCACCGCTTCGGGCGACGCCTCGATCGAGGTTGTGGCCGGTCCGGTCGGCGAGGCGCTCATCATGACCGCCATCGGTCTGGCTGTCGCCGTTCCCGCGGTTATCTTCTACAACCTGCTGGGCCGTCGCAACAAACTGATCTCGGACGCTGCGCGCCACTTCGCTTACGACGTCGACAAGCTGATGGCCTCGTCGGCCAAGGCCTAACCGCTTACTTGAGGAGGGCCAGTCATGGCTGACAGTCAAGAAAGCGGCGTCGGAAACCCGGCCGGCATCCAGCTGGTCGAGGAAGAAGATAGCCCCGTAAACTCGTCGATCAACACGACGCCGCTCGTCGACATCATGCTCGTGCTGCTGATCATCTTCCTGATCACGGTGCCTGTCGCCGTCGGTACGGTTGATGTGACGCTGCCTGAGGAACGGAACCTCGTCGTCCAGACCCGCAAGGAAAACGTGAACCTTGCGGTGTCTGTCGACGGATCGATCTACTGGAACACCGCGCAGGTGAGCGAAGAACAACTGGCCCAGCGTCTCGCTGTCCAGGCTCGCATCACCCCGCAACCCGAAGTGCACATCCGCGGCGACCTGATGACCGAATACTATCAGGTCGGACGTGTCGTGGAGATCGCGCAGAAGGCCGGCATCCTGAAGATCGGGTTCATCACGAAGGCGCCCCCGGGGTCTTTCGTCAGAAAGTAACGCCCCTCGGGCGATAGGAGTTAATTGCTATGGCAATGGCAGTTGGAGATAAGGCGGAAGGCGATCCGCTTTCCGAGATCAACACAACGCCACTGATCGACGTGATGCTCGTTCTGCTCATCATGCTGATCGTCACGCTGCCGCCTCAGCGGCATGCCGTGAAGCTCGACACGCCGCTGCCGCCTCCGCCGGATGCGCCGCCGCCGCCGCCAGACCTCCCGGACCCCGTCCGGATCATGGTGGACTTCGATGGCTCCATCCTGTGGAACGGCCAGGTCGTGAACCGGAACCAGCTCGATCGGAACCTCAAGGAAGAGGCCGCTCGCGCTGTTCAGCCGGAGATCCATATCGAGCCGCACCGGCTCGCCAAGTATGGTGTCGTTGCTCACGTGATGGCGTCGGCCCAGCGTAACGGTCTCACTAAAATGGGCGTGATCGGGGGAACTTGATCTCGCCGCATTTGAAGCTGGTACAATAACGGCGGCGCTCTTCCGGAAGCGGAGGGCGCCGTTCGTCTGCAGCGCAAGCTGCTGATTCACAGTTGAGGACGGTTCCTGGCCGTCTATATCGAAACGAAGACGTTTAGGTGGAGGTTTGAAATGCAGACGTTCGGCAAAGCCATGCGCAACGGCCTGCCTGCTCTCGGGCTTGGCCTTATCAGCGCGTTTGCCGTCGCCAGCGTAATCGCTGTCACGGCGCCCGCTGCGATCGCCCAGAAGGTCACGGCGAAGAAGGAGTTCGTCGAGAACTTCAACGCAGCCAACGCGGCCCTCTCGGCCAAGCGTTATTCCGAAGCGCTCCAGAAGGCTGACGCAGCCGCCGCGCACGCGGAAGGCACCCAGCAGAAGAGCGCGATCGAGCAGATCCGCGTCGGCGCGACCTGCGCCGGAACCAACCACCAGGGTTGCGTCTCGGCCATCGAGAAGGCCCGCTCGGTCGGCGGCCTCCCGTCTGCCGTGCAGCAGAACTACGACAAGATGCTCGCCGGCAAGTATGACGCCCTCGGCCAGTCGGCCAAGGCGACTGCCCAGACCAAGGCGAACATCGACAAGTACGGCGGTTCGGCCACCGAACTGCAGTACATCGCCCGCAAGGAACTGGACGCGAAGAACTACGGCGAGGCCGTGAAATACGCCCAGAAGGCTGTCGACGCCAAAGGCGGCGGCACGGCGTACAACATCATGCTCAACGCCTACAGCGCGCAGGGCAAGATGGACGACTACTACAAGGTCGTCGAACGCATCGCGCCGGCGATGAAGCAGGATACCTACTGGCGCATGCTCATCGAGCGCACCAAGAAAGAACCGAAGTTCAAGTCGCAGGAAGGCCTGCTCGACGTGTATCGCGCTCTCACCGCCGCCGGTGTGAAGCTCAATACGCAAGAGCAGAAAGAGATGGCCGAGATGGCCCTCAACCGCGGCATGGCGATCGAGGCCGAGAAGATCTGGGCTCCGCTGTTCAAGGCCGGCACGCTCGGCGGCGCATCCGACAAGGATGCCGCCCGTAACAAGCGCCTGTACGATCTGGCCGTGACCGAAGCGAAGGCCGACAAAGCGACCGACCTCGCCAAGAGCGAGACCGAAGCTGCCGCCAAGGCGACGGGCGATGCCTACGCCAACACGGCTGAGTCGTGGCTCGGCGCTGGCGATAATGCCAAGGCGATCGACCTGTTCCAGAAGGCCCTCGCCAAGGGAAACATGGATGCCGGCGTCACCGACCTCGTGAAAGTCCGCCTCGGCGTTGCCCAGTTCAAGGGCGGCAAGAAGGAAGACGCGAAGAAAACATGGGCTTCGGTGAAAGCCGACAACGGCGCCGCCTGGCTCGCCAAATCCTGGCTCGCCATCGCCAAGTCGTAAGACGAAGCCACAAGCTTACGGAAAGGCCCGCTGGAAACAGCGGGCCTTTTCTTTTGCGCGATCGCCAGAAGGAAAGCCGCCGGCCCCTTTCCTCCCTCGCCGAAGGCGGGGGAGGTGGATCGCATGCGAAGCACGCGAGACGGAGGGGGCGAGTCACAGGCGTGATGTCGAGATTGGGGGATGGACCGCTATCCAATCCGTAGGACGGCCGAAAATCTTCCCGTCTGATCTCAGCGCTCTAGCCAGAAAAGATGGGGGATAGCGCCCTCCAGATTCAACCGGGCCTTGGACGAGGGTTATTCTCTTGCCCATGACACGGCACAAACACGCGCAAACTGGGCTGGTAACCCCGTCGCCTCTCGATCGCTGGATCGAAGCGACGCTGCGCGCGTTTGCGATGCTCGTGCACTACGTCGCCTCAACACTCCAGATGATCCGCCGCCGTGAAGTCGTGAATGCCACACAGCCCACGCCTACGGTTCTGCCCCGAATGACGAATGACACAATCAAGGAAACCCAACCCGTCGCCGCAAGCGACACGTCCATCATGCACCCCACCCCGGCTTGTCATCCCGGAAGCGCGCAGCGCTATCCGGGACCCATTCATCCGGTGGGATGCACCTCGCAATGGTTCCCGGCTCTCCGCTTCGCTACGGCCGGGATGACAATCATTGCTTCGTCCGAAGGCATGCAACCCGCACGCCCTCACAATCCCGCACCACCCTCACTCCGCTCATCCCGACGAAAGTCGGGACCCAGAGCATCAAGGGCGCTCTGCGTAACAGGCATGCACCAGCAGCCCTGGATCCCGGCTTGCGCCGGGAAGAGCGGTGAATCACTCACCGCCCCAAACAAAAACGCGGCCGCCTAGGCAGCCGCGCTCAAAATCAGAAAATCCCCAACTCGCCACAAGCGAGATCGCGACCGCGCGCCTAGCCGCCAGCAT
>Ga0209097_10001553_pt1 | contig 19446 bp, 21 predicted proteins | sample AD_UKC052_MetaG_FD_184419 | JGI IMG/M metagenome (GOLD analysis project Ga0209097, IMG submission 184419) | Active sludge microbial communities of municipal wastewater-treating anaerobic digesters from USA - AD_UKC052_MetaG (SPAdes) (version 2) | ecosystem: Engineered > Bioreactor > Anaerobic >... | reverse complement strand
GGGAACAGGCAGAGCAGGAATTTATGAGCTTTCTGCCACCCGATGATAACAGGAAGTTTACCGAACTTTATAATGTTCAGCGCCTGCGTTCCTCTTATGTGGCTACCGACAGCCAGGTATGCATCAGCACCATACAGCGTTTGTATTCTATTTTAAAAGAAGAAGAACTTGAAGAAAGTGCAGAAGAAACTAATCCGGGAGAAATTCAGTGGGAAAAACGCGAACCGGTACCTGTAGGATATAATGCAAAAGTTCCCATAGAGTTTTTTGACTTTGTCGTTATAGATGAATGCCACCGCAGCATTTATAATTTGTGGAAACAGGTGCTTGAATATTTTGACGCTTTTCTGATTGGACTTACCGCAACTCCTGATAACCGGACTTTTGGTTTTTTTAATCAAAATATTGTGAGCGAATACACCCACGAACAGGCTGTGATTGATGGCGTGAATGTGGGGTTCAATGTTTATCTGATTGAAACAGCCATATCAAAACGAGGCGGCGCTATCTGGAAGGGAGAATATGTGGATTTTCGTGAGAAGTTAAGCAGAAAAAAACGCTGGGAACAATTGGATGAAGATTTGGAATATTCTGCCAAAAAGCTGGACGATACTGTGGTAAACCCAAATCAGATCCGTGAGATCATTCGTACCTTTAAAGAGCGGCTGCCCGAGATATTTCTCCGCCGCGAAGAAGTGCCCAAAACACTCATCTTTGCCAAAACCGACAGCCATGCCGACGATATTATTCAGATCGTGCGAGAAGAGTTTGCCGAAGAAAACCGCTTTTGCAAAAAAATTACCTATAATGCCGATGACCCCAAATCGGTGCTGGCACAATTCCGCAATGATTATTACCCGCGCATAGCAGTTACAGTGGACATGATTGCAACAGGCACCGATGTAAAACCATTGGAGATATTGCTGTTTATGCGCGATGTAAAAAGCCGCAATTATTTTGAGCAGATGAAAGGCCGCGGCACACGTGTGATTGAACTGGACGACCTGAAAAAAGTAACACCTTCGGCACAATACACCAAAGACCATTTTGTAGTTGTGGATGCCGTTGGTGTTACAAAATCGCTAAAAACCGACAGCCGGCCGCTGGAAAAAAAACCCGGTGTGCCGCTCAAGGACTTGCTGATGGCCATAACTGTGGGTGCGCGTGATGAAGCATTATTTACTTCACTTGCCAACCGCCTGATACGGCTTGACAGACAGGTCAGCGAAACAGAAAGGGCAAAATTTGCTGAAAAAGCAGGTGGTAAAACCATTGGCGAAGTTGCCAGGGAATTACTCACAGCATACAACCCCGACACACTTGATGAAATAAGCGAACGTATTATAAAAAACAAACCTTCGGCCACACCTACTGAAATTGAGACAGCACTGATACGGGCACAAGGAGAACTTATCGAAAATGCAGCATCTACCTTCCATGGTGAATTGAACAACTATATTGAAAATGTTCGCAAGGCACACGAACAGGTTATTGATATTGTTAACCCCGACAAACTTGAATTTGCCGGATGGGAAGAACAATCAGCCGAGCATGCCAATAAAATTATCAATGATTTTAAGGCATATATCGAAACCAACAAAGATGAAATAACAGCGCTTCAGATTTTTTACGGACAGCCCTACCGCCGCCGTGAGCTGACCTATAAAATGATCAAAGAACTGCTTGAACAATTAAAGGCAGACATACCGGCCATGGCGCCGATGAAAGTCTGGCATGCTTATGCCGCAATTGAACAAACCAACAGTTCCCCAAAAAACGAACTGGTTGCATTGGTATCGCTGGTTCGCAGGATGTGCGAACTCGACAGCACGCTGACACCTTATGATAAAACTGTGGATAAGAATTTCCAGGACTGGGTATGGAAAAAACATTCCGGCGCAGGAGAGAAATTTAATGAAGAGCAGATGCACTGGCTGAGAATGATAAAAGATTATGTGGCCACATCTTTTCATATTGCAAAGGATGATTTTGACCTTAGTCCTTTTAATGCACAGGGCGGCCTGGGCAAGATGTGGCAGTTATTTGGAGACAAAACAGAAGAAATTATTAATGAATTAAATGAAGTTTTGGCTGCTTAGAATCGGGCGTTTCGACTGCGCTCAACGCCCGGGGGGAGGACGGTGGTTGAGCGTAGCCGAAACCACCGTAACTAATAAATGAAAAATGAAAGGATACATGTACATTTTGCTTTGTTCAAACGGAAAATATTATACCGGAAGTACCAAAGACCTTGAAAAACGCTGGCAGGAACATCTGAGCGGAAATGGAGCCAACTTTACAAAAAAATATCCTCCGGTAAAACTGGTTTATTATGAGGAATATGATAGGATCGACAAAGCATTCTTTCGTGAAAAACAGGTTCAGGGTTGGAGCAGAAAGAAAAAGGAAGCGTTGATAAACGGAGAAAATAAAAAATTACATGATTTTGCAGAATGTATGAATGAAAGTCATTACAAGAACAAGAGGCTTGCTTCGACTCCGCTCAGCAAGCCCAACTCAGCGAACGGTAATGACAGTGGTTGAGCGAAGAATAGGCGTTTCGACTTCGCTCAACGCCCTGGACCACGCGGTGGTTTAGCCTGGGTCGTTTCAACTTCGCTCAACGACCTGGACTATGCGGTAGTTGAGCGTAGCCGAAACCACCGCTCACACCGTAGCCGAAATTACCGCAAAAAAGGAAAATATTAAATAATAATTGAAGGAATAAATTAGGTTTTAGCAGCATAATTTATTTAATTTTGTAAAAAAAAGATGAAAGACTTATTACAAACAAAACCCCTTTTAGGATTGGGAATATATACTATTCCTGATATGGCCTCCATATTGGGTATTCCATACGCAAAAGTTCTGCGTTGGATAAATACCTTTTGGAATGATCGTTTTGGAAGTAAATATGGTCATTCATATTCCTGGAACATTGATTTGACTAAAGCTGTTAACTTTCATACTCTTATTGAGCTCTATACTTTTTATGAATTATCTCAGGCTGGCGTCAAAACCAAAGAAATTCTTCAAGCACATGAATTATTAAGTATTGAATATGCTACCCATTATCCTTTTGCTAATAAAATTATACTGAATAGCATAAGAACAGATGGCAGAAAGATATTATTTGAACAAAAAGACGGTTCTATTCACACTATTGATGCTGCCAAACAGTTTAATTTGGGATTTATCAGAGAGTTTTTTAAAAATCTTGATTTTGATACAGATTCCTTGGCTATTCGTTTGTGGCCATTGGGAAAAGAAAAGTCAATTGTTTGTGATCCGCATCATCAATTTGGACAACCAGTAATTAACGGAACCAACATACAATCTGAAGCATTATACAGGATGCATCTTGCAAAAGAGCCAATTAATTTTATAGCTTCTCTTTATAATATTTCACCTAAAAATGTTAAACATGCTATTGAATTTCATGAAAAGGTTGCATAATGAGAAATTATAAAATTTATATCGACGAAAATATGCCTTCCCAGTTAGCAAAAGGGCTTCATGAACTTCAACAACCTCAAAACAAACGTGATGAATTAGAAATACAGGTTTTATCTATTAAAGAAATTTATGGACAAGGCGAACAGGATGAAGATTGGATACCAAAAGTTGGAAAAGAAAATGGAATTGTAATTACACAAGATTATCGTATTCAAACGCAAAGACATCAAAAAGAGTTATACATTGAAAATGGAATAGGTATTTTATTTTTTAATCCGCCATCGAATGGTGGATTTTCATATTGGGAAATGGTAAAGCAATTAGTTAATCATTGGGAAGAGATAAAACAAATTATTCGCAAAAACAAAGTCCCATTTGCATTTCGCTGTTCTGCAAGAACAAAGTTTGAAAAAATGGAGTTGTAATTTTATTCCATATTTTATTATTTTGACTAAAAAAAATTGGCTATTGATATTAAGCAGCAATGCCAAAAAGCGAATGTTGCTTTTTATTTTAAACAATGGGGCGGAACAAACAAAAAGAAATCCGGAAGTAAACTTGATGGTAAGTCATATAAAGAAATGCCATTAACTAATGATATTGTTGATAATATAAGGTTTTAAACTAATATTATTCAACTATAAGGTTTTTTACTTATATTTGCACATTATTAGGTTTTATACTTATAAAAATGAAAAAAGCAGTTATAACAGGAGACATTATTCAATCCGGGAAATTAAAACCCGAAGAAAAAGAATGGCTGACAAAAACCATTAAAGGCGGTCTTAAAAACTGGGGTAAAGATTTTCAAATGAAAAGTGAGATGTATCGTGGTGACAGCTTTCAGTGCTTATTGCAAAATCCTGCTAGCTCCCTGAGAGTAGCGGTGATAATAAAAACCTTTATTAAAAGTTTGAACCCATCTGCCGTATACGATATTTACAGCAGAGAAACTCAATCAGTTAAAATGACCCGAATCTTTTCAACTAATATGATTGATGCGCGTATTTCAATAGGAATAGGAACGGTTGATCTTGAAATGAAATCTGTTACTACTTCAGATGGCATTGCTTTTAATATATCCGGCATGAATCTGGATAAGATAAAATCAACACGTCAAAGCATGATCATTGGAAGTGATGATGAATATAGTGCAGAACTGGAAACGGAGATAATTTTACTTGACAATATAATTTCAAAAGCAACGGCACTTCAATGTGAAGTTATATATTTAAAACTTTTAGGATACACCGAAATTGAAATAGCAAGGTTTTTAAAAATCAAACAATCGGCAGTTAACCAGCGATCAAATAGCACGGGATGGAACGCTATAGAAACATCAATAAAAAGATTTGAAACTATTTATGGATAAAATTGTATTGTTTTCTACGGAACAGGGAGTTGTTCTTATTCAGTTGATAATAGCTCATATTGTCGGGGATTTTATGTTGCAAACCAATGTGATGGCGCACGAAAAAAAGTGGAACAACTTACACATGGCGACACACATATTGATAATTTCTATTATAACCCTGCTCTTTACAAGAGCATGGTTATTGTCGCTGGTTGTTTCAGTTTTGCACTACGCTATTGATAGTATAAAACCATTATTGAAAACAAAAAAATCCTTCAATACCGCTGTTTTTATTATAGATCAGCTTGCCCATTTTCTGGTAATTATTATTGCATGGGTACTGTTCTGCCAGATTGGTATCGTTGCCTTTAAAAAACTATTGTTGTGTGTTTCCAATTATAACTTCATACTAATTCTATCGGGGTATCTTTTATTGATATACCCAGCGGGATACCTGATCGGTTTGGTTACAAAAAAGCAGGATAAAAATGCAGCAAATAAACAGGATATTGACAGCGGGGGCCGATTAATTGGAATTTTTGAAAGAATAATCATTCTAACTTTAGTGTTTTTGCATCAATATGAAGCCATCGGGTTTCTGATCACTGGTAAAAGTATCATCCGTTTTGCGGATAAAAATTCCACCCTGAAAAGCGAATATGTTTTAATCGGGACAATGATGAGTTACGCAATTGCCATACTCATGGGCGTAATTATTAACTATCTTATGATCTAATATTCGTGAACAGCGTAAACAAAATAAACACACCTTCGGCACCAGGCATACCCAATCACTGGCAACTAAAAAAACTGGGTGAAGTTGGGGAAATTATATCTGGCGGAACGCCATCAACAAAAGTTGCCGCATATTGGAATGGCACCATTTCTTGGATAACACCTGCTGATTTGTCTTGTTATGATAAAAAGATTATTACCAAGGGGCGAAAATCGATTACGGTAATCGGTCTAAAGAATTCTTCGTCAAGATTATTGCCCAAAGGTTCTATTCTTTTTTCATCTAGAGCACCGATTGGATATGTTGCAATTGCTGGAAATGAAGTTTGTACAAATCAGGGTTTTAAAAGTATTATTCCAGATAAATCAATTTTAAGTGAATATCTTTTTTATTTCTTAAAAGCTTCAAAGCAAAATGCAGAAAAAGTAGCAAGTGGAACTACTTTTAAAGAAATATCAATGAAGGCCTTTTCTCAACTCGAAATCCCTCTCCCTCCTCTCCCCGAACAACAAGCCATAGTAGCCAAAATCGAAGAGCTTTTCAGCGAGCTGGACAAAGGTGTGGAGAGTTTGAAAACCGCGCAGCAGCAGTTGAAAGTTTACAGGCAGAGTTTGCTGAAGTGGGCGTTTGAAGGGCGTCTCACTTCGGCTTACTTCGACAAAGCTCAGCACGAGCCGCTCAGTGGCCGCCCCCGCTTGTTGAGCGAAGCCGAAACAAGCGGTAATATGGCTGCCGAAGAAAAAGAAAAATATGGGAACAATGAATTGCCGGAGGGGTGGATAGAAACTGAAATAAAAAATGTTTGCTTGGACATAAAAGTTGGGATTGTTATTAAACCAACAAATTTTTATTCGAAAACAGGAAAAGGCATAAAAGCATTTAGATCTGCTAATGTTAGAGAATTAAAAATAAACGATGCTGACTGGGTTTATTTTACAAAAGAAGCTAATGAAATCAATCATAGAACAAAACTCAATTTTGGGGATGTTTTAATAGTTCGTTCAGGTTACCCAGGAACATCTTGTATTGTTTCAAAAGAATTTGAAGGTTGTAATGCTATAGATATTCTAATTGCAACCCCAAATAAAGAAAAAATTTTACCAGAGTATTTATGCTACTTTAATAATTCACCACTTGGTAAAGGTTTGTTTATATTAAAGTCAAGAGGTGTAGCACAAAAGCATTTAAATGTTGGAGAGTATTCTAAGTTGGTGGTTCATATTCCTTCATTAAAGGAACAACAACGCATCGTTGATGAATTAGAAAGCCGACTCACCGTTTGCGATAAAATAGAAAAAACAATAAACGAAGGTTTGCAGCAAAGTGAGGCATTAAGGCAAAGTATTTTGAAACGTGCATTTGAAGGGAGGTTGGTTTAATTATGGCAAAAATTGATGATAACATAAAACAAAAAATTAAAACTTTAAACAGGGAAGAACTGGAAAAGCTGCTTATAAAAGCAGCTACAAAACATAAAGAATTTCATGATTATCTTTTGGTAAACTATATTGACAAGGAGTTCGGCGAAAAAGAATTATTTGAAAGAGCAAAGTCCGACCTGAATGTGTTGTTTTACAAGTCATACAAAGGTTTCTCCGAACAATTACGCCTGGCAAATATGCTTAGCGCCTGTATCAAGCGTATCAACGAATTTGCAAAAGTCTGTAAAAACAAAAACCTCGAAGCCGACCTTATTATGTGCGTGCTTGAAGTACCTTTTTCATACAGCACCAATATGTTTGGTACTTGTTTTACTGCCTTTGATTATAAGGTCGGATTGCTGGTAAAACGGATGATAACTCTGGTAACAAAAAAAATGCACGAGGATTATCTGATTGATTACAAAGAAAAAATAAACAAATATCTGGATATATTGCACCGCACGTCAGGTCATATAGATTTCATTTATGCATTCCCTAAAAAAATTGATTGACTATGGAACTTTCAAAAAAAGATAAAAAAACCGCCCGCGAGATTATCGAAAAAGGATTGCAAACTGAATACGTTAAAGGACTTAAGCGGTTCGATAGCATATTGCAACAATGGAAAAATAAGACTATAGACAACCGCGAAGCATATATGCAATTATACGAAAGTGTCAGAAAGCACGACAAACACATTGCCCGGCGATACGACGGGATGACAGGCTCTAAATATTTAATGATAATTGCCGCACAACTGGCAGATGGAATCCTTACAGATGCTGACCTGGAAAATTTTTCTGATGAAGTAAAACAATTAATAAAACTATGGTCTGAAGGGTGAAATTTTCGTAAGAATTATTCAGGTTAACGTGTATTCAAATGATCTTTTTAAAAAATATTTTGTCAAATAAAACGAATTTATATGGAACAAGAATTAAAATCGGAAGGCAGATGCCTTTACTGTAACCAGATGTTTTCGCAAAAAGAAATCGGGAAACATTTAGGCACACACCTGGCAGAAATGGAAAAATCAACAGGCGGAAAAACCGCTCAAACCTATTGTCACGTTGTTGTGGATGCCGGCGAAATGTTCCTGCATTTGCTGGTCAAAGGCAATGAAAAAATGAAAATTATCGACACCTTTTTGAAGGACATCTGGCTCGAATGCTGCGGGCACATGAGCAATTTCGGGCATAAAGATTTTAAAATAAGTATGAATCATTTGGTAGGAGATGTTTTTGCCTCACGCATAAAAATTTATCATGATTACGATTACGGAGATACTACAAGGGTTTTTCTGAAGGGTTTGAAGAATTATCGATTGAATCTGAAAGAAAAAATAATTCTTTTGTCCCGCAACGAACCCCTGAAAATTATGTGTGATTTGTGCAAAAAAAAACCAGCGGTTAACATTTGTGTGGTTTGTGCGTGGGACACTGATTCTTTTTTTTGTGAATTGTGCTCTGAAAAACACGAGGCAGATTGTGCAGATTTTGCTGATTACGCGCGAATGCCTGTGGTCAATTCTCCCCGCATGGGTGTTTGCGGTTACGGAGGCGGCGTAATAGATACAGAAAGAGATGGGTGTTATAAAATGAAACTAAAATGACAACAAACGCAATAATCTCAAAAGTCTGGTCTTTCTGTAACACCCTACGTGATGACGGTGTGAGCTATGGCGATTACCTTGAGCAACTCACATATTTGCTGTTTTTAAAAATGGCAGATGAATACTCCAAACCACCATATAAAAGAAAGCTGTCCATACCAAAAGAATATTCGTGGGAAAGTTTAGTAACAGAGCGGGGTTCAGATCTGGAGACACATTACACAAAACTATTACGTGAGCTTGGCAAAGAAAAAGGAATACTAGGGCAGATATTCACCAAAAGCCAGAACAAGATACAGGACCCGGCAAAGCTGTATAAGCTCATCGACATGATAGACAAGGAAAATTGGGTCATGATGGGCGCGGATGTGAAAGGCGATATTTACGAAGGGCTGCTTGAGAAAAATGCCGAAGACACCAAGAGCGGCGCCGGACAATACTTTACGCCCCGTGCATTAATTCGTGCGATGGTCGAGTGCCTGCAACCCGAACCTATGAAAACCATAGCGGATCCCGCCTGCGGAACCGGCGGATTTTTTCTTTCTGCTTATGATTTTCTTGTAAAAAACCACGACCTCGACAAAGCACAAAAAGAGTTTCTGAAATTCAATACTTTTTCCGGCAACGAAATAGTTGCCAACACCCGCCGCCTGGCACTGATGAACCTTTTCCTGCACAATATTGGTGATATTGACAGTGATAATTTTATATCTTCTGCTGATTCTTTGGTCGCCGATCCCGGAACAAGAGTTGATTATGTGCTTACCAATCCTCCTTTCGGCAAAAAGAGCAGCATGACTTTCACCAACGAGGAAGGCGAACAGGAAAAAGAAGACCTTACATACAACCGGCAGGACTTTTGGGCAAGCACGAGCAACAAACAACTGAATTTTGTCCAGCACATCAAAACACTATTGAAAACAACCGGCAAAGCTGCCGTAGTTGTCCCCGATAATGTCTTGTTCGAAGGCGGCGCCGGAGAAACGGTACGTAAAAAACTACTTGAGACTACTGACCTGCATACCATTTTGCGATTGCCTACCGGTATTTTTTATGCCCAAGGTGTTAAAGCTAACGTATTATTCTTCGATGCCAAGCCTGCGGCAAAGAATGCCTGGACAAAAGAGATATGGTTTTATGATTACAGAACAAACATTCATTATACATTAAAGAAAAACCCGCTCAAGTTGGAAGACCTATCGGACTTTATCAAATGCTACAATCCAAAAAACAGGTTTAAAAGAGTAGAAACATGGTGCGACCAATCGGTGGTTGAGGCTCTCGAAACCACCGCAACAAAATCCCCTGAAGGCCGTTGGCGCAAATTCACCTATGATGACATCATCAATCGTGATAAAACCAGTCTCGACATCACCTGGATCAAAGATAAATCACTTGCCGACCTTGATAACCTCCCCGATCCTGACGTTCTTGCACAAGAAATCATAGAAAACCTGGAAGCCGGGCTTGAAAGTTTCAGAGAAATTGCCAACGGACTGAATAAAAAGGATAATGTTTCCTGACTTGTTCCTTACACGGCGCTGTCGGGCACGATGATGCTCTTATTAAAAACGTAGAAACTATTGGACTTTAAGGAATTTATAAATCAAGTTATTTTTAATTATTCAAAATAATTTCCCATTCTCCTGCCTCGTAAATAATCACTTCTAATACCGGATTAATATCTGATGTTTTTAATTTGTTTTTTGTTGTGTAGCTGATCTTTATATGGACAGGAAAAATAACCTGGTAATAAATGTACGTGTTTCCCATTGTTTGATATAAGCCATTATCGGCAAAAAAGGTAAACTCCGACAAATCGGTGTTGGTATTGCCCATTTGATGTAATTTAAGCGAAACTTTATTGCCTTCCCAGAGTTTTGTAATAGAATATCTGTCAAAGTCGCGCGCTATGTAAATCTTATAGGGGGTAGGCAAAATCTTTTTGACGAAAACATCGTTTTTCCAGATGCCGTGCAAGACGCTGTCGGCACCATTTTTTTTATACTTAAAAGTACCTTCCCCGTTTCTCAGGCCATCTTTAAAAATGCCATTATAGGTGTCACCATTAGCCCATGTGTATATGCCTGCTCCGTTAGGAAATCCGTTTTTAAACCGGCCTTCATATTTATCAATACCTTCGGCAAAGCCTTTCCCGTTTGCCAGTCCCTTTTTACAATGCCCCTGGTATTTTGCGGAAATCTCATGTTTTAACACCCGGCAACTATCCTGCGGATAAGCATAATTTGTGCAAAGCAGCATGAGTACGGTAAACAAGGATATTATCAGTTTTTTCATAGCCTGCAGGTTTATTTTTTTATTGTGCTTTGCCTTAAAAGGATTAACAAGTCTAACACAAATTTAAACAAAAAAGCCTTATAAATCAAGAGGATTTTTTATGCCGGAATAAAACAAAAAAAGCAGTTTTCACTGCTTCTTTTATTGTCTTTTTCAGTTATTTAAATAACTGATTTTCAGAATGTTTTTGAGGTACCAAGCGGATTCGAACCGCTGTACGAGGTTTTGCAGACCTCTGCCTAACCACTCGGCCATAGTACCTTGTTAGGAGGGCAAAGATATAAAATATTTTTGTAAGCAAAAAAATTTTTTCCGGCATCATTGCACATAGCCCTTGCCGAAATGCCTTATTTTTTAAGATATTTTCATCATCGTAAAAAAAATACAACGGCTGTTCTTTCTGATAAAAACTATCTTTTATTAGCATAAATAACGTAGCTTTGTATTAAAATTTTAAAAAATGGACCAGGAAAATAAAACCCCCGAACCCGCAACCCCCGCAGCGGAACAACCCACAAAAAAGGGTTTAAGTGCCCAAACCATCGTAATCATCATTATCCTCGCCCTGATGATTATCATCCCGCTGGTGATATTCCTGTGGAAGCAGGCCGAGATAAAAAGCCTGAAGAAAAACCATGAAGCACGCATAACCGAAATAACTACACAGGCCAATAATACAATCATGGAAAACAACCGCAAAAACATTGAAACGCTTACCCGTGTATTTACCTGGGCTGTGCGTTCTGAGATGTTGCGGCAAAACATGGAGCAAATAGATACTTATATGACCGATCTGGTTAAAACCGAGGGCATGCACCATATCTCGGTAATCAATAGCGAGGGCATCGTAGTCCGGTCGACCAATAAAAAATATGAAGGCGTGGTATATCCCGGCCCTATTGCCAAAGAACTTTCGGGCATTACCGAGGTAATTACAAAATCGGACGAAACCGGTGATATGGTTTCTATCTGCCCGGTGATGGGTCTCGATAACAGAATGGGAACCCTGATCATTACTTATCAGCCCAAAACCAATATCTTTGTCCCCAAAGAAGCAGTGTCGGAAGAAAAGAAATAAATAGCGCGATGTCTTTCAGTAAGTTTTCCGTTTTTTTGTGGCTTGCCCTTGCCCTGTTTTTTTTCTGCGGTTGCGGCAACGACAATAAGCCTGTGGATGAGTTTGTCATTCACGGAAAGCTAAAAAATTCCCTTGGCGAAAAGATTGTGTTGCAACAACTCGGCCTCGACAGTATCAAGCCGGTTGATTCGCTGCAGGTGGACGAAAATGGCGAGTTTACCATATCCTATAAGCCCCAGAACATCAGTTTTTATTTGCTGAAAGTTTCTGAAGAAAACTTTATTATGCTGTTGGCTGACAAAGGCGAGACAATAGAAATTACAGGCAACATCAGGCAACTGGCCAATGAATACGCCGTTACAGGCTCTGCCGGCTCGGCCTTGCTCTGGGAGCTGAACAGCTATACCCGGAAAAATATCAATAAGACCGATTCCCTTTATAAAATCCAGCTCCGTCAACAGGATAGCGCCAACTTTCCCCAGGTAAAACAACATCTGGATTCTGTATATAACACTATTTTTGAAGACCAGCGCCGCTATGTGCAGGGTTTTATCACAAAAAACAGCACATCGCTGGCGTCGATCATCGCTATTTATCAGGTCTTTGGCCGCCAAAAAGTGCTCAACGAACGCGACCATTTCAGCACGTTTAAAATGCTCGACAGCACGCTGTTTCTATTGTATCCCAACAACGAATACGTGCTCGAACTGCATAAGCGGGTCAGCGATGTAAAAAAGGCACAGGCCGACAAGCTCAAAAACCTGGCGAAACTAGATTCCGCCATGGTGGCCCCCGAAATAAAAATGAAAAATATAGGTGGTTTTCTTCAACCTCTCTCATCGTTTAAAGGACATGTTACCCTGGTGCTCTTCTGGGCGGCATCCAGCCAGCCAAGCGTAGCAGCACTCGAACAGTATAAGTGGATACACAAAAAATACCGCGAAAAAGGATTTCAGGTATATGCCGTTTCACTGGATAAAAACCGCCGCGACTGGGAATTCGCCGTTAATGAGCATCGTCTCAGTTGGATTAATGCCAGCGACCTGCTAGGCTGGGATTCGCCTGTAGTAAAAACCTATTGCATCGAGAACATCCCGCTGGCTGTGCTTGTCGATGCCGACGGACGTATTTTGAAAAGAGGCATCACCGAAGAAGAATTGCCTGCATGGTTGTATAAAATCTATAAGTTTTGACAGGTACAGCAAGTAAAATATATTTTGTGTCGGACTGCCACTTTGGGATACCCGATTACCACAGCAGCCTGGCGCGTGAAAAAAAATTTGTGGCATGGCTGGATATGATAAAGGCCGATGCTGCCGAGATTTATATCCTGGGCGACCTCTTTGATTTCTGGTTTGAGTACAAGACGGTAATACCCAAAGGATATACCCGGCTTTTGGGAAAACTTGCCGAACTGACCGACAATGGGATAAAAATACACCTGTTTACCGGTAACCACGATATGTGGATGTTCAGATACTTTGAGCAGGAACTGGGTATTGATATAAGCAGGAAACCGGTGGTTAAGGAAATCAACGGGCTAAAGATCCTGATAGGCCATGGCGATGGGCTGGGCCCAGGCGATTATGGCTATAAAATGATAAAAAAGATTTTTGCCAGCAAAACCTGCCAATGGCTTTATGCCCGGCTGCATCCGAATTTTGCCATGGGGCTGGGCCTGTTTTTTTCGCGCCGCAGCCGCCTGGCCAGAGGCGATATCGACCGGATTTATAAGGGCGACAACGGCGAACGCCTGATAGTGTATGCCAAAGAGATGCTGAAAAAAGAACACTTCGACCTGTTTATTTTCGGGCACCGGCACCTTCCTATTGACCTGAAAATAGGCGAAAACTCACGGTATATCAACCTTGGCGACTGGCTGCAGCATTTTTCTTATGCCCTGCTCGACGGTAAGGAATTTATCACCAAAAAGTATTAATTATCACCATCAAATGTCTGCCGCACAGCGCCTGGTCAGGGAATGATAATTCCCGTGTCTAAAAATGCTAAGATGGTTTTTATTATGAGGTACAAGCCAAAAATGAATAATAATATTCCCAACCCCCGGTTGACCACCGAAAGGATGTTGGGGCGCAATAATTTTTTTAGTTTATTGGCCACAAAACATTTTAAAAGATCAGTAGAAAACACGGTGCCCAGGGCCACACCGAAAAAAACGGCGAGTTTGCGTATGTCCGAATTATATTCGGCGGCCACATAACCCATGATGCCCATCCAGGTGATTAACAGAAAGGGATTTAAGAGATTCAGAAAATAACCTTTCAGGATATATACATATGGCTTGGAGGGCGAGTCGCCGAAGATGCTGTTGCTTTTTTTCTCCATTTTGTTGATTTCATTTTCGTTGTAAACCACCTTTTTACGAAAGACAAATGCACCGTAACCAAGTAACACAAGGCCTCCAATGATGCCAAACAACTTGCTGTAATCATCGTTGGTAATTAATTGCGATACGCCTAAAAAGCTCAAGGCGACAAGTGTAAAATCGCTCAGCATAATGCCTATGGCCAGGTATGCGCCTATCCGGAATCCCCTGAGGATGCTTGTTTGCAACAACGAAAAAAATGCCGGGCCAAAAACAACAGCAAGGGTTAATCCCAAAATAAATCCGCTGACCAGGGCATGGAGCATCGTTAAAATTTTTGCTAAATTATTATTTTTTAAAAATTAAATCCCATTTATTGCATGAAAAATTTCCGGATTCAGCATGCAAACTACTTTTTTCATAATGAGATACTCCCGGCCAACTTATTCTTTCTTCAGTGCGGTCCTGCTTTTACTTAACTCTATCCTGAACAGTGTGCCCTTGCCAATAGTAGATGATTTGACATAAATCCTGCCCTTATGATAGTTTTCGATAATACGTTCGGATAAGGATAGACCCAAACCCCATCCGGTTTTTTTGCTGGTGTAACCCGGGTTGAAGATGGCTTTATACTTTGATTTGTGAATGCCTTTGCCGGTATCCTGTATGTCAACATAAACATGGCGGTCGTCCTCAAAAATAGTAATCTCTATATTCCCGCTACCACTCATGGCGTCAATGGCATTTTTGCAAAGATTTTCAATAACCCACTCAAAAAGATGTGTGTTCAGCGGAACAATTATTTCGTCGGCAGAAGGCGTAATGATATAGTTTATCTTTTTAGAAGTGCGTTTTTTAAGATAGTCGATAGACTTATATACAGCTTCTACAATATTTTGTTTTTCCAGCTTGGGTTCCGAGCCTATCTTCGAAAAACGTTCGGTGATAGTCTCCAACCGCACGATATCCTTTGAAACTTCTGCCAGGGTTTCTTCATCAATGCCTTTCAGCCGCAGCAACTCCACCCAAGCCATCAACGACGACAGCGGCGTGCCCAACTGGTGGGCCGTTTCTTTGGCCAATCCCAGCCACACCTTATTTTGCTCCGATCGGCGCGAAGTGCTGAAAAGCAGGTACGCAATGAAGATAAACACCCCGATGATGATAAACTGCACATAAGGAAAATACTTCAACTGCACCAGCAGGGGCGAGTCGCGGTAAAACACTATGCAATCGTCTTTACCGGGCAGGTTTACCGCAATGGTGTTGTTGTCGGCCTCCATCGACTGTATAATTTGGGTGACGTAATTCTGATCCTGCAGTTTCACCGTGTCGATATTGCCATAGGCAATCACCTGTTTGCGGTCGGCGTCCATTACAATAACGGGAACCGAGGGGGCATTGGTAACAATCTCTGAAAGAAAGGCTTTTACCTGCTTGTCCAACACTTCACGCAATCCTGTAAAAACCTTGGAGTCCCTGTAATGCAGCAGAAGTTTCTTCTTGCCGATATAGTTGATCTCGATGGGGGGATATATTGAAAAATCTTCTTTTATCTTTCCCGACAAGGTCTTCACAGAATCAAGATTAAAATCCACATTTTTTGCTAAAGTAATTTTGTTGTTCTCATCCGTGAGTATCACAGGTATGGTGTTGTTGCCCGCGATGATGTCCAGGTAAAAGGTGAGGTCTTCTTCGTAAGTGGCATTGATGAGACGCACGTTGGCGTTGGCCCATAATTCCACTTTTTTTCGTTCTTCCGACTGCAAAAGCGTGAAAAAAGTATCCGTAGCATTTACCAGGCTGGCTTTTTTGGTGATGGCATCCACCCAGAGTTTTATTTTGTTTCGCTGGTCCGTTTCAATCTGGTTGGCCACGCGGTCGATGTACCACAATGATAAAGAGAAAATTATCAACAGGGTAACAAAAAGCAAAATCTTCCACCTTCTTTTTTTGATGTAAATGTTCATCAGCACTGTTTTTTTTCCTGTTCAGCAGGTGTTGAAACGTTCATTTGCCACTATTTATTGCCGGCCCTGGCCGTGTTATATGCGTAAATTATTGCAAATATACATAAACCTTATAAAAAAGCATACTGTCGCACGCAGTAAAACAAAAGCCTAAAAGATGTATTTTTGAAGAAAAATTTCTCAGATGAAAAAAACCGTGTTTTTTTTATGCTTCGCAGCTATAATATTTGCGGCCTGCGGACCGGATAAACAAAAAAATGACAAAACAACTGATGCAGATCAGGCGGGTGTGAGCGGAATAATCAACATTGATGGGGCCGGCATACTTTATCCCCTGATGAACAAATGGAAACAGGAATTCGCCAAAGACCGCGACGAGGTTAAGATTGGCATAAAAAGTGGAGGCCCGGGCAATAGTTTAAAACGGCTTGGCGGGGGAGAACTGCAAATGCTTATGGTTGCCCGCGAACTGGACGAAACCGAAAAACAAAGCGGCTATTGGGCCGTGCCGGTAGCCAAAGATGTGGTGTTGCCGGTAATAAGTTTTGATAACAGTAGTCTGCAGAAAATTGTTTTTACAGGCGTTACCAAAGAAAAGATGGCCGGCGCCTTTACCGGAAAAATATCTTCCTGGGGACAAATGCTGCAACAGCCATCCAAAGAACGTATAGAGTTATTTAACTTATCCGACAGCTCGGATATATCCTTGTTTTGGGCAGGTTACCTGGGAGTGGACGCCAAAAAACTCAAGGGAACCACGGTCTCTGGCGAAAATGAGATGGCGAACAACGTGGCTGGCAATAAAAATGCGCTGGGGTATTGCAGTATGACCTATGTGTTTGATATTAATACCGGGTTTAAAAAGAGTAACCTTTATGTGTTGCCTATCGACCTGAATGCCAACAACATGGCCGATGACAACGAACTGGTTTTCGATAAGCTTGATGACATAAAAAGTGCCATATCTTCGGGAAAATATCCTTCGCCGCCGTCGCGAAAACTATACCTGGTGTGCAAGACAAAGCCTGCCGACAAGGCCACGGTGACCTTTATCAAATGGATACTGACCGTTGGGCAGAACTACTGCGGACAATATGGTTTTGTAAACATCAGCAAAGAAGAAGCCGCCGGATATCTTAAACAGTTGGAATAACCCGGATTGCGCAAGCGCAACGTAGTGGACTATTGTGATCCGTGCATGAAGTTGCTGGGGGTAATCCCGACATAGAAAAATTATGTGTTAGCGTGTCTTATTATTCTTATTAATCAGATTTATAATCACTTTTATGATCGTTTCCTTTTCTTCAATTCTGCTCACCGCAATCATTAATGTCAGAGCTACTAGGGCATTGTCTGCAATTCTTTTTTTGCCCTCAAAGTCGTAAAGTAAACCATTCCTTTCTAGAAAATATAAAAATAGCATTGCTGCAATCCTTTTATTTCCATCAACGAATGAATGATTCTTTGTAATGAAGTAAAGCAGATTTGAGGCTTTCTCCTCAATGCTCGGATACAAGTCAACACCGTCATAGGTTTGGTAAATGGTTGAAATAGAGCTCTTAAAAGACTCATCTTTTTCCTTGCCAAATAGTTCGCTGTTCCCAAACTTTTTCTTTGCTCTATTAATTTGCTTTATTGCTTCATCATATGTAAGTTGATATGTTTCTTTTCCTGATGTTCCTTCAATTTTTAGTTTTTGATAATCATATTGGTCCAATATTTCTAAAGCGTAAGCATAATCAGTTATTACTCTTAATAATCCACCGCTTTCTTCATCGGAAAGTACTTTATAATCAATTACTTTTCCTAATATTTTAACGGATTCCTGAAGTTCTTTGAGTTGTTCATTCTGTTTTTTCAAGAGTTTCTCATTAATGGAATACCCTTTGATTAAGTACTCTTTCAAGATTTTACTAGCCCAAATTCTAAATTCTGTCCCACGAAATGAATTCACTCGATAACCAACAGCGATAATCATATCGAGATTGTAGTACTTTATGTTACGCTTTATCTCTCTATTGCCTTCTTTTTGAACTTGTGCAATTTTTGCACAAGTTGAATTTTCGTCTAACTCTTTTGATTTATAAATATTTATTATGTGTCTATTTATGGATGTTCTGTTCGTTTCAAAAAGGGATTCAAGTTGATTCTGATTTAACCAAACAGTTTCGTTTTCAAGTTTTACTTGAATTTCAGTCTTTCCGTCTTTAGTTTTAAATATCTGAATTTCCGAATTATTCATCCTGTTTTTTTTAGTAAGGGTAACGATTTTTCTTGCATCCTAATGTTTGCTAACGAGCCGGTGTGGCAGTCGGTAACAATATAAATGAATATTCCTACCGCCAAACCGCACAGGAAATAAACGAATCGCACTGAGCAATTTATTTTTCATTTTTTCTTTGTGGGTTCGTTAACGAAAATATTGAATTCATCAATATCTTATTTCAAATTTGGTCAATAATCTGCCTTATAGTATGTCCTATTACCAGCATTGCAATCTAAAGAACCGTGTAATCCATCTAATACCATTTTCCAGGTAGCTATTTTAGCATTGCCGTTAACATGATTGATTACAGATTTTCGTTCAACATTAGTATCAATGGGATGTGGATATTCAACAATTGTAAAGTGCTTTATGCCGCCAATGGTTAATTTATTGTCATCTGCTCTTGCTATACCACCACTATGATATTCATGGTTATTACTATAATCCACCATATAAAAATATGCACTGCTTTTTTTTATTAATATTGAGATAAATATAGCCGTATTCACGATATGATCCTCCATACCAATATCCAATAAATTCAGGTCTGTCATTTTCAACTTGTTTTTCGCAAGATGAAAGTCCTGCAAGAAGCAAACTTATGATTATTAAAGTTTTTTTCATGATTTTCTTCTTGGGGTAACCCACCAATAGCTTTATAAATATTTCAAAAGTACAAATTTATTTTATATAAGCCAATAAGTAGGTGTTTTTTTTAGAGGTGTGTTGACCGGAACGGAGTATAGCTTATGAGCGATAGTGGGCAATTAGGAGGGTTGCGTATGGTTATATACAAACCACGAGTTCAAGCGACCCCTCCGCGAGCGTCGGGGAATTTTTTCATACTTTTTTCTATCAAAAATAACTATTTTTCAGTATGTATAACTTAAAAATTAATATTATGAAAAAAAATTTCATGCTGATTCGGC
>Ga0209097_10001552_pt1 | contig 19455 bp, 16 predicted proteins | sample AD_UKC052_MetaG_FD_184419 | JGI IMG/M metagenome (GOLD analysis project Ga0209097, IMG submission 184419) | Active sludge microbial communities of municipal wastewater-treating anaerobic digesters from USA - AD_UKC052_MetaG (SPAdes) (version 2) | ecosystem: Engineered > Bioreactor > Anaerobic >... | reverse complement strand
ATATTTGAAACACTAGTCAACTGAAATGGTGCCAAACGATTCATTGTAGTATTATCTCCTAAACGATAATCTCCATTGGGTCCTCCCCAAACCCACAAAGTTCCATTGGTTTTAATAGCAAGATTATGTTCATAAACATCTATTTTTTGCCAATCCGTATCAGTTCCTATTTGAGTGGGTACATTTTTTTTTACGGTAGTATTGTCTCCCAATTGCCCGTAATCATTGTTACCCCAAGCCCAAAGTGTACCATCATTTTTTATGGCCACCGAATGAGTGAATCCCGCTTCAACTTGGCGCCAATCACTACTCGTCCCTATTTGGGTGGGAATATTTTTCAAATTTACAGTACCTAAACCCAAATAGCCATCAGAACCAACTCCCCAGACCCAAATAGTATTATCTGAGCGTTTTGCCAAAGTATGACCGTTTCCAACCGATACAGAAGCCCAATTGTTTGCTGTTCCAATTCGAACAGGAGCATATCTATTGGTAAATGTTCCATCACCAACTTGTCCGCCTAAATTGCCACCCCAAGCCCATAAAGAGCCATCCGTTTTAATAGCGGCTGTATTGTTGCTATTGGACGAAACAAATTGCCAATTGGTGTCTGTCCCAATTTGAACTGGAGTATTTCTATCCGTATTTGTTCCGTCTCCTAATTTTCCATAGGTATTTTGCCCCCAAGCCCACAGTGTGCCATTGCTTTTAATGGCAAAAACCGTGTACCAACCCGCCGTTACAAAAACCCAATCACTTGCTGTCCCCACTTGTGTAGGGGTTCTTGCATCATCCGTTACCGCTCCAATTCCCAATTGTCCATATCGATAATCTCCCCAAGTCCATAACGTTCCATCACTTTTGATTGCGGCAGTAATTAGATCTCCAGCCGATATGGTTTTCCAACATTGGGCATTGGTTACCGTGATCACAAATAAAATCAATAATAAAGTAAATATTCTTTTCATAATAATAGTTTTAAAAATTATAATTCAAAAATAGGAAGTGGGTAAAAACAAAAAAATACGATGTTTTTCGTATTTTTTTGTTTTTATACGTTTAAAAATTTTTATTTACTTTTAAAGGTGTAAAATTGTATTACTATTTTCGACCTTGAAAATTCCAAAAAAAGTATTTGGGCACATTTTATTTTTTTACAAACCCTTTTCCGTCACATTTAGAGCACCCCATTACAGTATATTGTCCTGTTCCGCCGCAATGACTGCATTTGGCCGGACCGCCAGTGTTTCCAGTATATTTGTCATAAGTAACCATCTCTTTTCTGTAGCCAGCCCCGTGACACATTGGGCATTGTATTTTTATGACTCCTAAACCATTGCATTGTCCGCACTGGTATTCGTTTTGGTTTTTATTATTAGTAGCTTCTTGAGCAGCTCTTGCCTGTTCTTTTTGCTGCTGATATACTGCTAAATTTTTTAGGGAAACAGGATGTTCAAAACTAAAATCTGGAAAATCAGAACGATTTACAAAATAAACACGTTGACAATCTTCTTCACCATTTTTTCTTACGAAACAACAATGTGATGAATACCCATCTTTCCAATCTGTAGCACTGACTTTACAGCCTTCATAACCCCAATGATTGTTATCGGTAATATAGACTGTTCCTGTTCCTTCAATTTGCCCATACGAGTTAAATTCACCTTCATAATATCGGCTATACATTCGTTGTTCAGAACGTGGAAAAGTTTGTTTACCAATATACTTGCCCTTACTAAAACCTTTGACTTCTATTAATTTTTCATCAACTGTAAGATTTCCATTTTGAGGCAATCCATTTTGATATTCACCAACAAAAGCTAGTTTCTTATCAATATAAGCTTTTGAGCATTTGCCGTGAAATTTATAGTTTTTTATTGGACCAATAATGGTGTATTTATTTCTATTTACATCTTCATCATTCGCTACAAAATCGCCAATTGGCATTCCGTTTTCAAAATTTCCTTTCATTTCAAAACCAAAACCTGTCTCAAGATTTTTAGCTACAAAAACTGTAGATTCCCCGTTTTGACAATCGCCTTTAACACAAAAAGTATATGGGGCTAGATAGGTTATAGGTTGTACTAATTTTTCTAAATAAAATTTACCCCATTTTGTAGTATTTGATTGGTCTTTGTAAGGAACATAACCTGTTATCCCATCTAAATTGAAAATGGCAAAAAAAGCACCTTTCTCGTTTTGAATTTCCCATTTTAGTATGGGTCTGTTTTTTGACAATTCTCCTTTATAAAAAAAACCTTCTTTGGTGTAAAATTCTGTATAACCATCAAAACTATTATCTGGATTTAGATAAGACTCTATTTTGGTTCCATCAGGCGTTTTATAAGTAACTTTTGATTTATAACTTTCAATATCTAATTCTATTCCGTTTTTGAATGAATAATATAGATTTCTTGATTTTCCAGTAAAATTACAGCAACCATTTCGATCACCCGACTGTATTTCGAGACTATCCCCATTAGCATAAACATATTTACCTTGAATAGGATTTCCTTCATAAAAATGTCCTTCATAACTATCGCCGTTAGAGAAATTCATCTTGCCGTAATTGATGGAAACCGTATTTTCATGTCCTCCATAATTACTACTAACCCTTCCTTTGAAAATACTTTTATCTTTAAAATTTAAAACAAAAGTATCTGTGTATGGATCTCCTTTTATTTTGCTTTTTTTTATGTATAACTCTTTTTCGGGAACGAATTGAATTTTGGGAATTTCAATTGGGAGTTTCATTTGAAATAACTCTGGAAAAAGTTCTTTAGTATCTACAGTAGTAGCTGTATTTTGTGCGAAACTTATAAAACCTATAATTGTAATGACAAGGGTATATATTTTTTTCATTGTTTGGAAAATTTAAAAAAAATTAATTTGAGATAAAAACAACATCCGATACAATTTTTGATAATGGTGTTGATGGAATAGTTTTAACTATTGAAATCAAAACACCATTGGATGTTGATTCTAATGCCGAAATTCTGTCATCGGTTACTGTTAAATTTGATTTTTCAATCGCAAAGGTTGAACCTGATAATTTATACAGATTTTTATCTTTTCCAGAAATAAGATAAATATTGTTTCCAGAAAAAACAATGTCTTTAAAAACTCTTGTAGAATCTCCAGGAAGTAAAGTAATAGTAGAGGGTAATGTAATTCCTGTTTTTACAACTTCTATTGTAGTTCCATTGAATTTGTAAATATCTAAAATATCAGAATTATATCGTCTTACAACCATATAGGGATTGTTCAAATTATTTGGATTTTTACAAAGCGTAATAGTATTTACAGAACTCCAACCTAATCCAATACTACCAATACCGTCTAAACTTGTTACATTACTAAAAGTGCTTCCATTGTAACTAATAATATTGATTTTTCCGTTAGAAAGATTGGAAGTGTAGCTCAACCAAGCCCAATATACTTTATCAGTATTACCAACTTTAGAAGCATCATTTGTCATGGGAATATTGGTATTACTACCCGCAACATAATCCATTGGAGTAACTACATCACCAATCCAAGAAAAATTAGTAGGGTTATATCGATACAACATTGGCTTACCATAATTGGAATTGTACCCAACACTCAACATAAAATTGGCGTGGCTTATAGTATGCATATATCCTTGATTGGAACTTGCCGAAATGGCTCCTGAAAAGAAATTTGGGCTATGTACATATATTCGAGTGCCTGCAAACCCATACGATCCGTGAGCTCCGCTTGTAGAATTATAGGAAATCAAACGCGTGTAATTGGTGTCAATTTCAAAATCATCGTTGGCGGAAGAATTTTGAAATCCTACTCTATTAGTACTTGATGCACTATTAAAATCGCCTTGACAATTTAAAACGGCACCATAAGACAAAAGAGAAATTGATGGAACTGTATATTTGGCAAAAGTTGAAAAAACACCATTATCATCAATAATTTTATAAATTTCGGCTGTGTGATAATTGTTATTATTGTTATCACCTTCGGTTGGTGGAAATTGATACAATCTGAACTTAAAAGTTCCACCATTGGAAGCATAAAAACTTTTAGCAGGATTGATTTCTTGAGCAATCGTTCCGGTATTATTTGAACCGCCATCATCTGATGAATTCTCACTGGAACAACCTGAAAGGGTTACTAAAAATCCCAGTAGCATAAAGATAAATATTCTATTCATAATATTAGTTATAAAAATTATGAGTCAAAAATAGCAAGTGAGCAAAAATAAAAAATACGAAAAACTTCGTATTTTTCAAGTTTCAAAACTCAATTTTTCATGACCACATTTTTTGGAATCTTAACTCTATTAATGGATGATTTCCCTTCAATTAACCTTATAAAATAGAGCATTTCGGTGGTCTCGTCATAAAATGGAGAGCCTTCGAAACCATCGCTGTTGACCTTGCTTCCTAGATTGATGGGTTCCGACCATTTTTTCCAAGTATCGTCCAATCGGTACGAAACATAAAGATCATAATTGCCGTAACTGCTGAAACCAATGCTGCTAAAAAGCAAGGTTTTTGTGTCTGACAATAGCTGAGGCATTCCTTCATCGGCGGCGGAATTGATGACTTTGCCCATATTTTGCAACAATCCATAGGTTCCGTCTTCTTTTCTGTTGGCAAAATACAAATCGGTTCCTCCTTGAGTGAAGTCGGTTTCGATTCCCATAATCAAAATTTTACCGTCATTGGACATCGTGAGGTCGGCGTTTTTTTCATAATTATTATAAGCGGCAATTTTCAATGGTTGTAGCGTTTGGTAGCTTCCGTTTTTGTTTTCGAGGAATTCAAATCCGGTTTCGGTCGTGTTCTTATAATATGCGACGCCACCTTTCAGAATGAAACTATCGCTGTAATATTCCAAATAATTATAATTGTCATTCAAACTCAAACTGGGCTCTGCTACGGCTGGTTTTGCCCATTTACCGTCGGCTTGTTTCCTGCTTGAAAAAACCACGTCTTTATTATCAGCATAAGCCGAATAGAAAATTTTTTGTCCGTCTTGTGAAACAATCACATTCGAAACTTCACTATTTTCAAACTCCAACGACTCTGGTTTTGGTAGATTTTCGAAATCAGGGGTGGAATTGATTTTTATTTCAATGGGCACTTCCGAATCTGAAATCCCAATGGCATCTATTTGTTTTTGCCCTGGAATAAGCGCAAAACTGAACTCCACTTTTACCGCAACCACATTGGCAACGGCATTTTCCAAAATGGCATACTCAATTCCGGGATTGAAAACATTGGGCACTTCCTGTACCTTTCTTCGTTTTCGACCAAAATAATAAGCGTGATCCGCGGATGCCGTTGATTTGAAAGTGGGTGTTTTCCAATCTCTTTTTCGTGTCCAAACGGTTTCATAATTTCCCGAACCATTGTCCACCGAAATTTTGGTCACACAACCAGAATTCAGGTTTTCGCAAACTGCCACTTGCTTTACGGTTTGTGGTTTTTCGAAACCCACCTCGATTATTTCGCTCCCATCAAGGGCTCTTTTTGGCATCCAAGCATTGGCCGAAGCACCGCCTTGCGGAAAAGCATCTGGTTTGCCCAAAATTCTTTTGATGCCGTTTTGTTTTCCTCCTAAATCGGTCGAGTATTTAATCAATTTACTCGCCCATTGAATTTGTTGGGCTTTTGCAGAAAAAAGAGCAAAGAATAGAGAAAATAGAATATAGAATATAGATTTTTTCATATTGAATATATTTAGAAAAAGGCTATGAAATTCGATCCATAACCCTTTTCATCACAACTAAAAACGCTTAATTGTTTACCTTAATTTTTTCTACTTTTCTGCCTTTGAAAGCAAAAATGTATTCTCCATCAGAAGTAATATCGATTCCATCACCATAAGTTGGGCTTCCTCCTTTACCTTTAGATTGTACAGACCCTTTGGTTTCTCCATTGGTCATATCAATTCCATAAATGATGTTTTTACTATTTCTTTGATCTCTCAAGAAATAATTGTCGCCAATGTGATAAAAATAATCTACCCCTTTTATTTTGTCCGTGGCATAAGCACGAGAACCATCTTTCTTGTTATAGGCTCCAAGACCTTTTTCGGACAGCACGACTACTTTATCGCCAAAATCGATTACATCTGTAGCTTTTCCAACTCCTGCATCATCGTGTTTTACATCGAATATTTGCTTACCCGAAGCAATTTCGTAGCAATAAAACTGGTCACCATCTCCTGCAAAAACAGTTTTGTCTTCATAAAGAATTAAATCCGTGATGCGTTTGTCGAATTTATCGGAACGCCAAGCCAATTTACCATTAGCGTCGTCCAAACAGACTAATCCATTTTTTTGAGCTTTGTAATCCCAATAAATATAGGGAACTTGTTGTTTATAGGTACCACCCATACCATCAGATCTAGTTTCCAACCGATATTCCTGAACTTGCACTTTTCCACCTATTTGTATCAAAACTTTATTACCAGTCTTGTAAATATTTGGAACACAAAAAGAACCTGTTACTTTCTCTGTTGCCCATAGTAATTTACCCGAAGCCAAATCGTGTTTTTCGACATATTTTGTTCTGTCTCTAGTTCCTAACATCACAATATAAACGGCATCTTCAGTAAATAAAGGATCGGCAATGGTTCTGTAATATTTTTTGCTTTTTGTATTTGAGAACATTCCTCCGCCTCCGCCATCCATATCATTTTCATAAATAGCTTCCCAAAGTTTTTGTCCAGTATTGTAATCATATACCGTAAGTCCGTTGAGATACAAGAAAACTTTATTGTCTTTGATCCACATATCCAAAATGGCTCTTCGGGTTACCAACTCTTTTTCAACAGTTCCCACAAAGGTCGCATCCCACAAAATTTCACCATTTGAAGCATTGATTCTAACCAATTGGTTTTTGAATCCTGCAAACAAAGCACCTAAAGCCGTAGGTTTGAAATTGGCCAAAATGATTTCGTTTTTATCTTTGTTATAAATGTATTTTCCAACTCCTCCTTTGAATCTGTTGGTTTCCCATATTTTTTCACCAGTATTGGCTTTTACCAAAATAATTGACCCTTTTTGTGAAATCAAGAAAGCATCCAATTCCGAGATGTATTTTACGGTTTCGAGTTCGCCTTGATCAGCACCATCTTCACTTTTTGTTCCTTTGGGAATCAGATTTTGATAGGCTTCAGAATTCCATAATTCTTTTCCGGTTTGAATATCAAGACAAGCCACTCTATCGGTACCTAATTTACGTTCATCGAAAAGAAAGAGGTAACCTCCTTTATCTGCACGCCATTGAGTGTATTGATACTCTGATTTATTGGTGCCGTTGGTGGTTAATTTTTTGTAATCTCCGTTCCAAATTGCTTTTCCTGTTGCGTCCAATACAGATGCCGAATTATCATCTGTTCCAATAACTATTTCACCGTCGTAGCCACAAACAGCTAATCTTGTGGCTTTGTTTTCGAATTCTGATTCCCAAACCGTAGCAAAACTTCCTGTTTTTTTTCCAGCTTTACCTCCGGAAACGGCTCCTTTAGCCTTGTCTAATAGTTTACCAAATTGTGCCGAAGTCGGCAATGTTGCCATCATACAGACGGCTAACATAAATAATGATAGTTTTTTCATTTTTTTGCGTTTTTAGTTAGTAAAAATTAAAATGTTATAGTGTAGCGAATTTTATAGCGCTGTTGTTTTTGGAGTTTGAAATAAAATTTATGTTCTAAAATATATTCCGAAAGGAAATTGGTAAAATTTGGATTATTAATATCGCTATCTACTTTGAAAAAAGTGGATACTTTACCGCTTTGTACTACTCCCACATCAGTAACAATCGTCCCTTTGACATCCTTAAACTTTTTGTCTTTTTGCTTCAAGAAATCTTTAGATTGAAAAAGTTCATCCATTTCCTTAGTGACCATTTCGGCTACTTCTTCTTCGTCTGTTAAAACCTTTTTTTGAGCAAAAACACAAGTTGAAACAAAGAGAAAAAAGACAATTGAATAGATATATGCCGGTCTCATTATTGAACAGTTATATTGTTAACTACTAAAACACCTTCGGTAATCGTTGCATTTGCTGTAGTATTATTTCCAATAAAACTGAAGGTTGCTCTAATCTTTTTTCCTGTCATATCCAAGGTTGTTACTTTAATTTCCCCAGAAGTAGAATTGAAATAATCTGCTGGGAAAACAGCTCCATCATTAGTTTTATAAGTAAGCCAAGAAGTAGTCATATTGAATGATTGTTGGGCAGGATAAGTTCCGGTTGCGGCTGGAAAATGCAATTCCAATACTTCTTTACCTCCTTTTTTTACAAATATGTCTATGTATTTTCCTCCAGCAACGGAATTAGTATAATGGGTTGCGGCGGTTTCGTCGGCAGTAATTACTGTTCCATTTTGTTTGAATGAGGTCTTATCTGAAGAGGTCGCTGATGAACTACTTCCAGATTCGTCATTGGTACAAGATACCATAGTGATTGCCAAAAAGGCTAACACTGTTTTTAATACATTTCTCATCATTTTGTTAAGTTTTAAATTAATAATTTAGTACTTAACAAAAGTGTTGCAAATTGCGTTGAGAATCAATACGAAGAAATACGTATTTTTTAAAACTGAATTTGAGGAAACTGTTTTTGAAGTTTCACCATTTTATCGTTGAGTTTCGATAAAAAATGCTGATGACTTTCAGAATTTGGATTGAAAGGTCGGTGAGCCAATCCTTTTTGAATGGTTTCGACTTCTTTCATAATCGAATGACTTTCTTCAGAAATAGAAGTCTCGGAAAATCGTTGCCAAATATAATCTATCGCAACGGAATTGGGGTGAATCATATCCTCGGCATAAAAACGGTAATCACGAAGTTCGTCCATCATTATTTCGTAGGAAGGAAAGTAGATTGCAGATTGCAAGATTTGATGGATAGCGGTAATCAAATGTGCTTTACTCAATTGATTTTCTACAAATCCATCTTTGAGGTGACGAACTGGTGAAACGGTAAAAATAAAATTGACGTTTGGATTGATTTTTTGGATTAAATCCAAAGTATTCTGTATCGATTTTTCGATAGTTTCAACCGATAAAATTTCTTTTGAAAATGCTGCTTGAGGCACTTTATGACAATTCGCAACAATAGTATTACTCTCTAAATTACGATAAACCCAAGAAGTTCCGTAAGTAATAATGATATGAGAAGCGGATTGCAATTGTAATTTTAAAGAAGTTGTAATAGCATTCAAATTGGCAATTAAATCCTCCTTGCTAGAATTGCTTAAATCCGAATGTGCATCAAAACAATGCCAACGCTCGTTGTGAAAAAAAACATCTTTATCGGTAAATTGTTTTCCGGAAACGGCAAAATCAATCAATTTTTCAATTGCAAGTGGATGAAATAAAATTCCAAAAGGATTGCAAGAGTTTTCGAACTTAAAATAATCAAATTTCTCTGCTATATTCACAGCAAAACAAGAACCTAAAGACACAATTTTAGCATTGTAATCTATCTTGAAATCCGTTTGAAGAATGGGAATTTTGGTTCTGAATTGCATCTACAATTTTTTACAAAAATAGAGAATTAATTGTAGAATAATTGCGACTTTAAATGTTTAGAATCAGTACCGCCAAATATAATTTTCTCGGATACAATTTCTATTGGATACCCATTTGAATTGTACTCGATTTGGCTATCGTTTCGTTTTATTGAAGATGTAACTTGGTCGTCATCTGCATTTTTAATAGAAGAAACTTCTATGTTGATGATGGTATTGTTGGTTGAAACCTCTTTGGAATAATCCAATAACTTACTGAATCCCAAAATATTATTTAAAGAATTATTTTTAGCATCATAAGCTATTTCAACAGTGTTTTTTACCAAAACTCCTATTCCTGTATTGTCAAAAATCTTCTCCTCTCTAATAAGATTTTCATTTTGAAAATATAAAGTCCCATGATATATTTTAACATCATTGTTATTTGAATCTTTTGCCAACTTTTCATAAGAAATTGTGCCGTCTGAATTGTGAACATAATTTATAACATAGTTGTCGGACGAAATTATTTTGGTCAATTTTCCAACTGAATAGGAATATTCTAAGGTGTTTGTATGCGAATTCGATTTGGTTAGCTCCACTATTTTGGTAATTAAATCTCCTGTGTAATAAAACTCCAAAAAAGCATCAACTTTATCAATAGTTGCGATTTTATTACCATTATAATTTAGAGTAGTAGTAATTGAAGTCCCATCAACTGAAACTTCTACAATCCTTTTTAACATCGGAACTTGCTCGATTGTCTCGGTAGTACAAGAACAAAGCGTCATTAAAACTACAACAAGAATCCCAACTATTTCTTTTAATTTTTTCATATGTGTAAATTATATTTTTTAGCTGTCACATATGTTATCGCATTTTTTCTATAGGTGTTTGCTTACGCAAACTTCTTGTTAATGGCGATTTCATAAAACCATAAAATCTATTTCGCCTTTTTGGAAAGCAAGACTCAAAATTTGATTACAAATCAACTTCTTATAAATAAAAACCACAATATTCACCGCTACAAACCCTATATTTCGGTTGAAATACTATTTTAAACCTCAACATGAATTGATTTCAAACAAAAACAAAACCCTTTCAGTGCTTTTACACTCAAAGGGTTTGTGTTAAAAAACTTAATTTGTTTTATTTTACAAAATCTATCGCTTTTGCTAAGGCTTCCAGAATTCCTTCCACTTTTTTTCCTCCAGCGGTTGCGAAAAACGGCTGACCACCGCCCCCACCTTGGATGTATTTCCCTAATTCACGAACCACAGCTCCTGCATTTAGGTTTTTCTCGGCAACTAATTCTTTCGAAATATAACAGCTCAACATTGGTTTTCCTTCATCGGCTGTAGCCAAAACCAAGAAAATATTTTTGCCCAATGTTCCCAATTCATAAGCCAAATCTTTGGCTCCTTCTGGACTCAAATCGACTTGTTTAGCCAAAAATTGCACTCCGTTAACTTCTTGAAGTTCCTGCGTCAATTCGCCTTTCATATTTTTGGCTTTATCTTTCAATAAAACTTCCAATTGCTTTTTCAATTTCGCATTTTCATCTTGCAACGAATGAACTGCTTTGATAACATCCTGAGGATTTTTTAAAACTGTTTTAACCTCGTCCAAAGTATTTTCCTGAATTTCAAAATAAGATTTCACTGCATCACTTGTAATGGCTTCGATACGACGAATTCCTGCCGCAACTGCACCTTCTGAAATAATTTTGAAATGCCAAATTTCGGCGGTGTTGGTTACGTGAATTCCACCGCACAACTCCATACTTTCGCCAAACTTTATAGCACGAACGGTATCTCCATATTTTTCTCCAAACAATGCCATTGCACCTTCGTCAACTGCTTGCTGGAACGGAATATTTCTTCTTTCGATTAAAGGCAATTGCTCCTGAATTCGAGCATTTACAAAATCTTCTACTTGAGTCAATTCGTCATCTGTCATTTTTGAAAAATGGGAAAAGTCAAAACGCAAATTTTTAGAATTTACCAATGATCCTTTTTGCTCCACGTGAGTTCCCAAAATACTTCTCAAAGCTTGGTGCATCAAGTGTGTAGCCGAGTGATTCGCTGCTGATTTACGTCTTAAATCTGGTCCAACAATTACTTTGAAAATCTCAGTCAAATTAGACGGTAACTCCTTCGTAAAATGGATGATTTGGTTATTTTCTTTCTTGGTATCGATAATATAAATAGCATCACCATTGGCGGTTTCAAGAACCCCGGCATCTCCGACTTGTCCTCCCCCCTCTGGATAAAACGGCGTCATATTGAAAACCAATTGGTAAATTTCGCCGTCTTTTACGCTTTCTACTTTTCTATAACGCGTGATTTTTACTTTGGCTTCGGTGTAATCGTAACCAATAAATTCCTGTTCTTCATCATCAGACAAAATGTTCCAATCGCCAGCTTTTACTTTTGATGCGGCACGAGAACGCTCTTTTTGTTTTTGCAATTCCGATTCGAAAGCGACTTCGTCTAAACTCAATCCTTTTTCAGAAAGAATCAAAGCAGTCAAATCGATTGGAAAACCATAAGTGTCAAATAATTCGAAAGCTTTTTTTCCTGAAATAACGGTATCTTTTGAATTGGTAATGATGTTTTCTAACAAAACCAATCCTTGATCCAATGTTCTCAAAAAAGAATTTTCCTCTTCTCGAATCACGTTGGTACAAAGTGTTTTTTGTGATTTTATTTCCGGGAAAGAATCGCCCATTTGATTGCTCAACGTTTCGACCAATTTATAAATAAAAGGCTCTTTTGTTCCTAAAAATGTAAAACCGTAACGAATGGCACGACGCAAAATTCTACGAATTACATAACCTGCTCCAGTGTTGGACGGCAACTGACCATCGGCAATGGCGAAAGCCACGGCACGAACGTGATCGGCAATGACACGAATGGCAATATTTACTTTATCTTCTTCTTCATTGGAAGCTTTGACAGTGTATTTTGTTCCTGTAATTAATTCGATTTCTCTAATTAATGGCGAGAAAACATCGGTATCATAATTCGATTGAACGCCTTGCAAAACCATACACAAACGTTCGAAGCCCATTCCGGTATCGACGTGTTGCGCTGGTAATTTTTCCAATGAACCATCGGCTTTACGGTTGAATTCCATAAATACGTTATTCCAAATCTCAACAACGTGAGGATGATCGTTGTTTACCAATGATTTTCCTGAAACCAAGGCTTTTTCTTCGGCAGAACGAATGTCCACGTGAATTTCAGAACACGGTCCACAAGGTCCTTGATCTCCCATTTCCCAGAAGTTGTCTTTCTTGTTTCCAAGAATAATTCGGTCTTCGGAAATTAAGGTTTTCCAAATATCATAAGCCTCTTGGTCGAAAGGCACGTTTTCTGCTGGGTTTCCTTCAAAAACAGAAACGTACAGAATATCTTTTGGTATTTTATAGACTTCGGTCAACAATTCCCACGCCCAGTTGATGGCTTCTTTTTTGAAATAATCGCCAAAAGACCAGTTCCCCAACATTTCGAACATTGTGTGGTGGTAGGTATCGATTCCTACTTCCTCTAAATCGTTATGTTTTCCTGAAACACGAAGACATTTTTGAGTATCGGCAATTCTTTTGCTTTTCGGTGTGGCATTACCCAAAAAATATTCTTTGAACTGCGCCATTCCCGAGTTGTTGAACATCAGGGTTGGGTCGTTTTTGAGAACTATTGGTGCTGATGGAACGATTAAGTGTCCTTTGCTTTCGAAAAAATCCAGAAATTGTTTGCGTACGTCTTGTGATTTCATTTTTATTGTTTTTGCCACGAATTACACGAATTCGCACTAATTTTAATATTTGACAATTTGTTTTTTATGCCCCAGATAGTAGTGGAAAGCTTCGAAGTTTTGAAATCTATTTTTTCTTGAGATGGCAGAGCGACCAAAGGAAGCTCCTGCTGGCTCATTAGAAAAAAAGATTTTCAAGACGAGAACTTGCAACGAATAGCTGGAAAAGGCACATTAAAATATTTATTATCGAAAAAAGGGTGTGAGAAATGAAACATTTATTAAATTTGTTCGACTAACCTTTTTCGATGTGCAAAAATAGGGTATTTTAAAATATGGCGAAAGTAAAATATTATTACGATTCCGAAAATCTAGCCTATAGAAAGATAATAACAAAAACCAGAAAGAAAATTGGCGTTGTTTTGTTGTTTTTAGTGGCTTCGGCGTTGTTTGGTCTTTTAAGTTTCATCGTTTTATTGAACACTCCTTATTTTGAAACTCCAAAAAATAAGAAACAGGCTCGTGAAATCGAGAATTTAAAATTGCGTTATGCCATTTTGAACAAAAAAATGGACGAAGTAGAAGACGTGATCGAGTTTATCGAAGAACGGGACAATAATTTATACAGAGTTTATTTTAATGCCTCTCCAATTCCTGAGGAAGAACGAAAATCGGGTTTTAAAGAGGTCGATAGATACAAGGATTTAGAAGGTTACGACAATTCGCAGTTGGTAACAAACACGACAAAAAGAATTGACGTGCTCCGAAAAGAACTCGCAGTTCAATCGAAATCATTGGATGATATTTTGAAAATGGCCAAGGCAAAAGACAAATTATTAGCTGCGATTCCGGCGATTCAGCCAGTGAGAAATGAGAATTTGAAAAGTATGGTTTCGGGTTTTGGGTATCGAACAGACCCTTTTACCAAGGCTAGAAAAATGCACGAAGGAATGGATTTTACCGCCAAAACGGGAACTCCCATTTATGCCACTGGTGATGGCGTTGTGGAAAGAGCTGATAATACGGCTTCGGGATTTGGAAATCATATTGTAATTCGACACGGTTTTGGATATGAAACTTTATATGCGCATCTTAGCCGATACAAATGCAGATCGGGACAACGAATTAAACGCGGCGATATAATAGGTTATGTGGGAAGTACGGGAAGATCGGAAGGGCCACATTTGCATTATGAAGTGCATAAAAATGGTAAAGTCGTAAATCCATTGAATTTTTATTACGGCAATATTTCGGCGGTAGAATATGTTGCCATTGCACAATTAGCTAATCAAGAAAACCAATCATTTGACTAGTTTTCAGGTTGCAGATGGCAGAATTTTAGAGAAAAAATTATTGATATAAAAAAACTATGCATATAGAGTTATCGGCAGACAAAAGATATTACAGCATTGGCGAAGTAGCCAAGGCTTTTGACGTGAATGCATCGCTTATTCGCTTTTGGGACAGTGAATTTGACATTCTCAAACCCAAGAAAAACGCCAAAGGCAACAGAATGTTTACGCCCGAAGATGTGAAAAATCTGCAATTGATTTATCATTTGGTGAAAGAAAGAGGATTCACACTCGAAGGTGCCAGAACCCATTTGAAAGAAGGACAAAAGAAAACTTTGGATAAATTTGACATTATCAGCAAACTGGAAAGCATAAAAGTACAGTTGACGAATATCAAGAATGAACTTTGAAAAATTAAATCAAAAATAAATACTAAACTTTAAATTTAAACAAAAATGGATTTTAAAAAATTTTTACCTTGGATTATTGGAATTGGATTAATATTAGTCATTGCTTTTTGGGTAATGGGAATAATGAACACAGGCTTGCAAAAAGACCAAGCTGTCAATAAAGAATGGGGAAATGTAAACACGGCTTACCAAAGAAGAAATGACCTTATTGGGAATTTAGTAAACACCGTAAAAGGGGCTGCCGATTTCGAAAAAGGAACTTTAACTGCTGTAATCGAAGCTAGAGCAAAAGCGACTTCAATCACTATCGACCCAGCCAATGTAACTCCTGAACAATTAGCTGCATTCAATTCGGCTCAATCTGGTGTTTCTTCATCTTTATCAAGATTATTGGTTAGTGTAGAGCAATATCCAACTTTGAAAGCCAATGAAAATTTCTTGAAACTACAAGACGAATTGGCTAGTACAGAAAATCAAATTCTAACTGCAAGAACTCGTTTTAACGAATCGGTTCAAGATTACAATGGTTATGTATTGGCAATGCCACAAAGTATCTTTTTAGGAAAATACAAAGAAAAACCATATTTCAAAGCAGTTGAAGGTGCTGATAAACCTGTTGAAGTAAAATTCTAAATCAAAAAAATGTCAAAAGTAGAAGATTTTTTAACCACTGAAGAAGAACAAGCAATTGTTGAAGCTATTCGTATGGCTGAAAAGGAAACTTCTGGCGAGATTAGAGTTCACATAGAAAAAACAACTTCCAAAGTTCCTTACGATAGGGCTTTGGAAGTTTTTCATGAATTGGGAATGGATGCAACCGAACTCAAAAACGGAGTTTTGGTTTACGTGGCCGTAGATGACCATAAATTCGTTATTTGCGGAGACAAAGGCATCAACGAGGTAGTTCCAAAAGACTTTTGGGATTGTACCAAAGAAGCTATGGCAGCCCAATTCAAAAATGGAAATTTCAAGCAAGGACTAATTGACGGCATCACTAGAGCCGGTGAACAATTGCAAAAATACTTTCCTTTTCACGAAAGTGACACCAATGAATTATCAAACGAAATATCTAAAGGATAATGAAAATTACGAAGTACGAAGTACGAGATACGAAATACCAAGGAATTTCAAAAATTCTTTTTTTCGTTTTAGTGTTATTTAATGTATCAAATACATTTGCACAATTTACAATTCCTGAAAAACCCAGTTTCCAAACTTCGGTTTATGATTATGCCAATGTTTTAAGCGCGGATGAAAAAACACAATTAGAAGAAAAACTCATTCGCTATTCAGATTCTACCTCAACCCAAATCGTCGTTATTACAATCGAAAGTTTGAAAGGCGAAGACATTGGGATTTTGACTCCAAAATGGGGACAAACTTGGGGAATTGGCGGAAGCAAAGAAAATGACAATGGTGTCATCATATTATTGGCGAAAGCCGAAAGAAAAATTTGGATCTCTCCTGGTTATGGTCTTGAAGACAAATTAACTGCTGGAATTGGTGGAGAAATTACCAGAAACATTATCATTCCGGAATTTAAAGCTGGAAGTTATTACAAAGGCTTAGACAAAGGTGCCGATGCCCTTTTTGATGTTTTCAAAGGAAAATACAAAGGCGAAAGAAAACAAAATAAAAACAAAAATTTTCCGATTTTACCTATAATAATTATAGTTGTCATCGTTCTTGTGCTTGCGTCTAGAAATAAAAAAGATGGAGGCGGAAATTCTGGAAATTCTGGTGGAGGACCAAGTTTACTAGATGTAATTCTGCTGAGTAGTTTGGGACGAAATAGCGGTGGTGGAGGTTTTGGCGGCTCATCAGGTGGTGGATTTGGTGGCGGCGGAGGCGGTTTTGGTGGCGGTTTTGGCGGAGGCGGTTTCTCTGGTGGAGGTTCAGGTGGAAGTTGGTAGAATTTAGTAATCAGTGTTCAGCTTTTTAGTGTTCAGTCTTAAAAAACAAATTAGAATTCCTTTATGAAAATTTACCTCTATTTATTTCTTTTATGTTCTTATTTCACATCTTATTCTCAACAAGTTTTTGATGAAGATGAGAAAAAAGAAATTACAAAAGATATTGAAGAATTAAACATCCTAATTATTCAAGAGCCTAGTGCAGAAAACTATTATTTTAGAGCTTATCGCTATTATGAAACTAAAGAATATCTTGAGGCGATTTCTGATTATGACAAAGCACTTTCAATAGATCCAAATGATGCTAAAATTTATTTTAGTAGAGGCATTTCAAATATGAAATTAAAAAGATTCAAAAATGCGATTGAAGATTTTACCAAAAACATTTCGTTAAATGGCAATTTAAAAAAATCCTATTTCAATAGAGCCTATTCTAAATCAAAAATCAATGATTTGAATGGAGCAATAGCTGACTATTCAAAAAGTATTGAGCTCAATCCCGAATATCTTTCAGCTTATGAAAACAGAGGTCTCTTAAAAAAAGAATTACATTTACACAAAGAAGCTATCTTAGATTTTGATAAAGTCATAAAGATTAATCCTAAGTTTGCTGAAGCCTTTCAAAATAGAGCAATTTCAAAAGCTATGCTTAATTTAAAAGATGCTATAAATGATTTTGACCAAGTGATTATTTTAACTCCAAATGACCCTGAGGGATATTACAATAGAGCTCTCTATTTTATTAATTTTAAAATTAAAAGAGATTATTGCTCCGATTTAAAAAAATCACTTAACCTTGGTTATTTAGAAGCTAAACCATTAATTACTGAATATTGTAAAAGCTAAATTTAACACCAATGCTCTCACAAAAAACAAAATACGCCCTTAAAGCGCTACTTTACTTAGCCCAGCAAGAAGAAGGTTATATTGCCAGGACTATAGAAATTGCTGAAGGCGCTAACATTCCCAAAAAGTTTTTGGAACAAATCTTATTGGAGTTAAAAAGAGGCCATTTTGTAAGTAGCAAACAGGGAAAATTAGGAGGTTATTATCTGATAAAATCCAAAAGCACAATAACATTGGCCGATATTCATCGATTATTTGATGGGGCAATTGCGCTCCTACCTTGTGCTTCTTTAAATTTTTACGAACCTTGTGTGGATTGTAAAACCGAGTCGGAATGCCTATTAAGACTGGGTTTAATTGCTGTTAGAGAAAAAACTTTGGTAGCAATGGAAGGCATTACTATCGCTTCTTTAGCAAAAAAATAAAAAAATATTTTTTAAACTCTACTAGTTTTATAGAATTAATTATATATTTGCCCCAAATTAACGCAGTATTAACAAGACAAATTTAAACGTATGAAAACGAAGCAAAACAATTTCGCTGTTTCAAAAAAACAAATCTCTAAAAAGAAACTAATAAAAATCAAAAAACAAGATTATAAAATGATGTGTATGTGTTGGCTTTAAAAAATTTCATTTAAACTCTACTAATTACATATAATTTATATAATAATGATAAATACTTATAACAAAACAATTTCGGCTTTAATTTTTATATTAATTTTCGCCACATCCTATTCTCAAAGCACTCTAGAAGGAGTCGTCAAAGACGAACAAGATTCACCAGTAGAAGGTGTTAATATAGTGGTGAAAGGAACTCTCAATACTACAACTACAGATGCTAATGGTAATTTTAGTATTGATGCCAAAGCACTTCCTTTTACTATTATTGTACAATATGCAGGTTATAACACAAAAGAACTTAGAATAACCGAACTCCCTACGAATACAAAACCATTAGTAATTGTTATCGCGACTGGTGAAGAAAAAGTACTATCAGAAGTAGTGGTTACCTCAAGACGTAGAATAGAAAAAGTACAAGATGTACCTATTGCTATATCAGTAGTTACAGGTAAACAAGCCGAACAAGCAGGAGCTTTTAACGTGAATCGTATCAAAGAATTGGTTCCATCAGTTCAATTGTATTCCTCCAATCCCAGAAATACAGGGATAAACATTCGAAGTCTTGGTTCTCCTTACGGATTGACCAATGATGGCATTGATCCGGGAGTGGGGTTTTATGTAGACGGTGTGTATTATGCTCGTCCCGCAGCAACCACTTTGGATTTTATTGATGTCGATCGAATTGAAGTCTTACGTGGTCCACAAGGTTCCTTATTTGGAAAAAATACAACTTCAGGTGCTTTTAACATTACTTCTCGCAAGCCAAGTTTTACTTCAGGTGCTGACTTTGAAGTGAGTTATGGTAATTACCAATACATTCAAGCCAAAGCATCTGTTACAGGAGCTTTAGCTAAAAAAATTGCCGGTCGTTTGTCTTTTTCAGGTACACAACGTGATGGTTTAATCGAGAACATCGTAACAGGTAGACCAACAAATACACTGAACAACCAAGGAATTAGAGGGCAGTTGCTTTTTACTCCGACAGACAATACCAATATTACATTGGCTGCTGATATTACAACACAACGTCCTGACGGATATGCTCAAGTGGTTGCTGGTGTTGCCCCAACTCAAAGAGCTGCTTACCGCCAATTTAACGCCATCATTGCT
>Ga0209097_10001545_pt1 | contig 19530 bp, 21 predicted proteins | sample AD_UKC052_MetaG_FD_184419 | JGI IMG/M metagenome (GOLD analysis project Ga0209097, IMG submission 184419) | Active sludge microbial communities of municipal wastewater-treating anaerobic digesters from USA - AD_UKC052_MetaG (SPAdes) (version 2) | ecosystem: Engineered > Bioreactor > Anaerobic >... | reverse complement strand
TGGCTCGGCATGGTCGGCATGCACGGCTCGTTTGAATCCAACAATGCGATGCACGATTGCGACGTGATGCTCTGCGTTGGCGCGCGCTTTGACGATCGCGTCACCGGCCGTCTCGACGCCTTCTCCCCGCGCTCGAAGAAGATCCACATCGATATCGATCCGTCATCGATCAACAAGAACGTCCGCGTCGATATTCCGGTCGTGGCCGATTGCGGTAAGGCGCTCGACGCGCTCGTGATAGGCTGGAAGAAAAGCAGCGCGGCCAAACACGATATCAAGCCGTGGTGGAAACAGATCGAAGAATGGCGCGCTCGCAAGGGCTTCGCCTATCCCAACTCGAAAAAGCTCATCAAGCCGCAATACGCGATCGAGCGTCTCTACGAACTCACCAAGGATCGCGACACCTACATCACGACTGAAGTCGGCCAGCACCAGATGTGGGCTGCGCAGTTCTATCACTTCCAGGAACCGAACCGTTGGATGACCTCGGGCGGGCTCGGCACGATGGGCTACGGTCTGCCCGCCGCTATCGGCGTCCAGGCTGCACATCCGAACGCGCTCGTCATCGACATCGCGGGCGACGCCTCGGTGCAGATGACGATGCAGGAAATGTCCTGCGCCATCCAGCACGACCTGCCAGTGAAGATCTTCATTCTCAACAACGAGTGGATGGGCATGGTTCGCCAGTGGCAGCAGCTGCTGCATGGCGAACGCTATTCGCACTCCTATTCGGACGCGCTGCCTGATTTCGTGAAGCTGGCGGAAGCCTATGGCTGCCACGGTATCCGTTGCGAAGACCCGGCCAACCTCGACGCCGCGATCATGGAAATGATCGAGACGCCGAAGCCAGTCCTGTTCGATTGCCGCGTCGAGAAAGCCGAGAACTGCTTCCCGATGATCCCCTCGGGCGCTGCTCACAACGAGATGATCCTCGGCAAGATCACGGGCGATGAAATCAGCGAAGCAGGGAAGATGCTCGTCTGATGATCCTGCGCGCTCTCTCCGCAGCCTCGATCCTGTTTGCTCTTTCGGCATGCACGCCGAAGGAGGAAGAGCTCGATGGCGCGCCGAAGGGCGACAATAGCGAACTCGCGGGCGGTCCGCCTGCCCAGCAGGTTGTCCTGCCCGGCGTGATCAACCTGACGCCGCCGGCCGGAACGCAGATCATTCCGGATTGCGAAAAGATCGTCGCGCCGGACTACGATCATCCGCCCAGCATGACGTGCGTCCTGTTCCTCGTGGACGCACCGGCGCCTTCGGCTCATTCGGAAACAACCGAGTCCGGCTTCTCGCGCGCCATGAAGTCTGCAGGTTGGGATTTCATCCGCGCCATGGCCGCCGAGCGCTATTTCGAGCGCCCCAAGCAAGGCACTGATTGCGCCGATCTCGCTGCCGTCAGCGTGCTCGAAGCAGATCAGCTCGACGGCATCGTCGCCGCCGCAAAGGCTGGCGAAGCTCCGCTCAACAGCGCTTGGCAATCCTACGCTATCTCCACCGCGATCCGCGAAACCTGCGGCGCTGACCGGATGAAGCCATGACCCAGAGCTCCACCAAACATCCCGGTCTGGTGCAGACGGCAAAGGGCCCGCTGGTCCTGCTGTTCTATGATGGGCTCGAACTGAAGGCGATGCCGGGCGCGTTCGGCCACGTCTATTCCCAAGCGCGCCGCGCCGCGCGTTACGTCGTCCGCAATCTCAAGCGCACACAGGTCCGCACCGGCTTCTACGTCGCTTTCCGTGGCCTGCAGAAAAGCCTCGAGGCTGTTGGCGCCGATGTGCGCGTCAATGATTTTGCGACGGCCAAACGCATGCCGAATTATCCGATCGGCATCGGCGGCTATCCGTCAGTGATCGACAAGGTGCAGCTCCCCAACCCGACGATCTTCGGGCCCGGTGATTACGGCTCACCAGAAGCTTCCGTGAAGCTGGCTTCGCAGGACCGCTTTCGCTTCTTCATCCAGCCTTGCCAGTGGTACGTCGATTACTTCGCGCCCTATTCGGGCAAGGAGAAAACGGTCGTCTGGCCGGTCGGTCTCGATGTGAAGACGATCCCGGATTTCTCGCGCGAGCCCAAGACGATCGACGTTCTGATCTACGACAAGATCCGCTGGTTCCGCGAAGAGCGCGTCGGCACGGTTCTCGAACGCCTCACGAAGCTGCTCGATGCCCAAGGCAAGACGTACAAGGTGCTGCGCTACGGCCATCACCACCATTCCGACTTCTACGCCGCCCTCCGCGCCTCGAAATCGATGGCCTTCCTGTGCGAGCACGAGACACAGGGTCTTGCGTGCCAGGAAGCCATGGCCGCCAACATCCCGATCTTTTCGTGGGATGACGGCGTGATCGTCGATCCGGGCATGCTGCATCCTGAGGGACTAGAAGTCAGCGCCGTTCCTTATTTCGACGACACCTGCGGCGTCCGCTTCAAGCTCAACGACATGGAAACGGCGTTCACCAAATTCTGGGCAAATCTGGCCAGCTTCCACCCGCGCGACTACATCGCGCGCGAGCTCAGCCTGGAAGCGGCCGGTGAAGCATATCTGAAACTGTATGCCCGCACGGCTAATACGCCCGCGGCGCAGCGCGCATCCGGGTGAGGGGAAGATGGACGTGGCGGAATTCTTCGCGAGATTCGGGGTCGAGCAATGGCTGGCGCTGATGTCTGCTGTGCTGGCGATTTCGTCCTTCGTGCTCAACCTGCGCCTTGTCGCGCGGCAGGAAAAGCGTAACGCCACCAATCTCAAGCTCGCGCATGACAGCGACATCATCGGCTGGTCCGACAATGTGATCGAAGCATTGGCCAGCGCTCAGGAGATGCTTGCCGAGAAGGGCGTCTCCTATGGCGAGGCGGAATTCCCTGCGCGCCGGTCCGCTGCTCGTGCGCAGATTTCCGCGCTGATCGACCGCGGCCGTCTCTTCTTCCCAAACCGCGCCGACGCCACCCACGGCGCCGACAAGGAAGCCGGCTATCAGGGCCGCCGCCAGCCCGTGCTCGATGTGCTCGTAGAAGCCTACACCACCATCGACAAGTCCGGCGGCACGCCAGGCCCGGATCGCGCGGCCGGTGAAGCGCTGTTGAAACAGCGCCGCCTGTTCGTCGCCGAAGTGTTCAAGACAGTCGATCCCGTCCGCCGCGGCGAGACAATCAAGGAGCTTGCGGCATGACCCGCACCACACGTCCCCGCGCGCCCGCAAAATCCGGCGTCCGCGAAGACCCTGCCTCCGCCTACGACATGACGCCGTCGGACGAGGGCATCGAGCAGCGCACGCTCGCCTGCATCGTCGACAACGAGCCGGGTGTCCTCGCCCGCGTCGTCGGCCTGTTCTCGGCGCGCGGCTATAACATCGAGTCGCTCACAGTTGCCGAGATCGACCGCAACGCGCACCAGTCGCGCATCACGATCGTCACGTCCGGCACCAACCACGTTCTGGAACAGATCGAACAGCAGCTCCTGCGTCTCGTCCCCGTCGCGAAGGTGATCGACGTCACCAACTCCACCGGCGGCATCGAGCGTGAGCTCGCGCTGGTGAAGGTGGCGGGGAAGGGCGATGCGCGGGTTGAATCGCTGCGCATCTCGGAAATCTTCCGGGCCCACGTGATCGACACGACAAACGAGAGCTTCATTTTCGAAGTGACCGGCGCCAGCCAGAAGATCGACCAGTTCGTCGAACTCATGCGCCCGCTCGGTCTCGTCGAGGTTTCGCGTACAGGCGTACTCAGCATCCAGCGGGGGAAGGACAAAGCAGGATGAGCATCGTTCGCAGGAGAGGGCCATACATCGCCGCTTTTTCGGCCATGGCGCTGGCTCTGGTCGTCGCCTGCTCGCCGGCAGGCGGACCCGCGGGGCCAACAGTCGCCGTCGGAGGCGACACAGCAGCTACGCTCGCATCCGCCATGCAGGCCGATCGGGATTTTGCCGCCGCCGTCAAGAAGGATGGACTGAAGACTGCTTTCCTCGCCTGGTTCGAGCCTGAGGATAGTCAGTTCATCGATCGCGGCAGCATGCTTCAGGGCGCTGCGGCCATCACAGCGCCATTCGCGCAGTCTCCTCCCGGTTTCACGATCGACTGGATGCCCGATGGCGGCCATGCCGCGTCGTCCGGTGACTTTGCCGTCACCACCGGCCGCTACGCCGTGAAGATGGATGCTCAGCAGATCGACGCAGGCCGCTATGTCACGACATGGCGCAAGAATGCAGAGGGAGCTTGGAAAGTCGTTCTCGATGCAACGATCGCCGATCCGATTGCTGATCCCGCCAATGTAGTTCCGCCAACGCCCGATCCGGACGGACGTCCGGGCTAAACAACGTTTTCAGTTTCCGACTAGGGCCGGTTCGCGTATGGACCCGCCAAATCCCAAGGTGAGTGACATGAAAGTCTATTACGAAGCAGACGCCGACCTCGGCATCATCCAGTCCAAGAAGGTCGCCGTTATCGGCTATGGCAGCCAGGGCCATGCCCATGCGCTCAACCTCCGCGAAAGCGGCGTGAAAGACCTTGTCGTAGGCCTCCAGCCAAACTCGGCGTCCAAGCCGAAGGCCGAACAGGAAGGCCTCAAGGTCGTGACGCCGACCGAGGCCGCCAAATGGGCCGACGTGATGATGATCCTCACGCCTGACGAAAAGCAGGCCGTGATGTACGCCAACGAGATCGAGCCGCACACCCGCAAGGGCCAGCACCTGATGTTCGGCCACGGCTTCAACATCCACTACGGCCTCATCAAGCCGCGCAAGGACATGGACGTGTCGCTCTCCGCGCCGAAGGGTCCGGGCCACACGCTGCGCAACCAGTACCAGCAAGGTCGCGGCCTGCCGGGCCTTATCGCCATCAATCAGGACGCCTCGGGCGTCGCTCAGGCTGTGGCGCTCTCCTACTCGAAAGCCATCGGCAACACGCGCGCAGGCGTCATCGAGACGTCTTTCCGTGAAGAGACCGAGACCGACCTGTTCGGCGAACAGGCCGTTCTCTGCGGCGGCCTCGTCGAGCTCATCAAGGCTGGCTACGAAACGCTGGTCGAAGCCGGCTACGCGCCGGAGATGGCCTATTTCGAATGCCTCCACGAAGTGAAGCTGATCGTCGACCTGATCTATGAAGGCGGCATCGCCAACATGAACTACTCGATCTCGAACACGGCCGAGTACGGTGAATACGTCACCGGCCCGCGCATCGTGACCTCGGAAACTAAAGCTGCGATGAAGAAGGTTCTGGAAGACATCCAGCAGGGCCGCTTCGCCCGCGACTGGGTCCTTGAAAACCAGGCCGGCGCGCCATCCTTCCAGGCCATGCGCCACAAGATGAGCAGCCACCCGATCGAGGAAGTCGGCGAAAAACTGCGCGGCATGATGCAGTGGTCGAAATCCAACCGCCTCGTCGACCGCGCGAAGAACTAGCCGCACGTACAATCGGCAACACCGACGAAATCAGGAGGGGTCAGCCGCCAGCGGTTGACCCCTTCGCATTTTCTGCGACCTAGGAATGAAGGAAATCGTCGCCCCATGCCCTTCACTCACCGTCTGGCCACCGAAGCTGATCTCCCCGCTATCAAGGCGCTGATGGACATCGCCATCGCGGAGCACCTGAAGGATTTTCTCGATCCCGCGCAGGTCGAACTCTCGAAATCCATCATGGGCCTCGACACGCAGCTGATCACTGACCGCACCTATTTCCTTGTGGAAGAGGATGGCCGACTTGCCGGTTGCGGTGGCTGGTCCCGCCGCGCAACACTCTATGGCGGCGATCACTCCACCAGCCAGCGCGACGCGGCGCTGCTGGATATGGCGAAGGACGCCGCGCGCATTCGCGCCATGTACACGCACCCGGATTTCAAGCGTCGCGGCGTCGGCCGCCTGATACTTGAAATCTGCGAAGGGGCTGCGCGCGACGCCGGCTTCAAGGCGGTCGAACTCATGGCCACCATGTCCGGCGAGCCGCTTTACCGCGCCTGCGGCTATCACGACATCCAGCGCATCATTGCTGCTTCCAAGGACGGCGTGGACGTTCCAGGCGTCCGCATGGGCAAGGCGATCTGATTGCGAGGTTGCCGTCTCGGCTCGCAGCCTCCATCTTGTTCGAATGCCCTATGACGCCTCCAGCCCGCCTCCTCCATCAACTCAGAGCCAGCCGTTCTTCACCGCTCCGCTGATCGTCATCGTCATGACGGTTCTTCTCGTGGCGTTGTACGCAGCTTACGCGTTCGCCCCTTCCGGCGAGCAGCAGGCGGCGCTCTATGATTTCGCTCTCGCGCCCGAGCGTTTCTGGGCGCCTGCCGGATCTCCCAATGTCTATCCCGACGCGCTCTCCGGCCTGATGACGCTCCTCTCCACTGCGCTGCTGCACGGCGACTGGATGCACGTGATCGTCAATTCGCTGATGCTGTTCGCCTTCGGCAGGCCTGTGGCTCGCACCTTCGGGAAGGGGCCCACAGCTTGGGGCCTCTGGATGATTGTGTTCTCGGGATCGATCATCGCCGGCTCGGTGCTCTACCTCGCAATCGCGACTGTCGATTCGCCTTGGGTCGTGGGCGCTTCAGGCGGAACGTCGGGCCTTGTTGCCGCCGCCGGCCTGCTCGACAGCTACGGCATGAAAGGTAAGCTCTGGTCTCGGAAGTTTTTGGCGTTCACCGCAACTTTCGCGGCTTTCAACATCGGGCTGATCTTCCTTACATTTGCGGCGCCTTACGCCTTGGGCATGGGGATCGCTTGGGAAGCGCACGTTGGGGGCTATATTGCGGGGGCGGTGCTGATGTCGGCGCTCCCGGTCAAAGGTTACCGCGTGGTCCAATCATGACGATTTGGCGCCCGCCTCATTCGGGCCGCGTTCATGTAGGAAGGCCCTATATCGCCGCTGTGAAGTGGGTCGCCGGTCAAGCGTCCCGTCCCTGAGGGAGACATTATCATGAGGCTTCTTGCTCTCGCCGCGACAGCCCTGCTTGCTGTGTGTGCCGCGTCTGCGGACACCGTGAAGGACGGCGCGATCCAGGTTCAGCCCGGTAAGTGGAAGTGGAAGCAGGAAACCAACATCATGGCGATCCCGCTCAACGAGGAAAACCTCGAATGCCTCATCCCCGAGAAGGCGCGCATCACGCTGTCGAAGCTGGCTCGCGATCTGGAGGAAGGCTGCAAGGTCGATAACGTTCTTCCGATTTCTGGCGGTTTCTCGTTCAAGCTGATCTGCGAAGGCAAGACCACCGGCAAGGCGGACGCGACGCTGACGCACACGCCGACCTCGATGACTATTCGCGCCAAGGGCACAGCAAATCTTGGCTTTATCCCGGCCGGCTTCTCGATGAATGCCGACGCCACCTATATGGGCGAATGCACCGCCGCCGAAGCCGCGAAGGAAAAGGCGCGCTGGCTGAAAGACAATCCGGGCGGCGCTCCGGCCAAGTAGGCTCCTCGGCATCCAAAAAAACAGAACGCCCCGCAGCAATCACTGCGGGGCGTTCTTCATTTCGGAGCCAGGCTTTCTAGAACGACCAGGTCAGGCCGGCCTGCACGACAGGATAGATCTCGTAGTCGTCGATATCGTCCTGCAGGTTCTGCTCTTCGATTGCCAGCTGCGCCTGAAAGTTCGAATCGCTGGACAGCGTGCCGCCTGTCGACGTCATGCTCACATCTGGCGAGCCGGTGAACATGGCGCCGACGATGAACTTGAAGCCCATGCCGGGTCCCGATCCCTGGAACGTCGTATCCCACCCGACGCCGACGAATGGCGCCGTATCCTCAAGGCTGGCTTCGGCTTTCAGCGTGCCAACCTGCGCGGGCGTGAAGGTCTGGTTGCCGATCTCCACGTTTTGCGTCGGCGTCGCTGAAAGCTTCAGCCCCTTGTCGCCGAAGTAAGCGCCGGCCGTCACGATGAAGCTGTTTGAGAAAGGACGGAAATCCACGAACGCGCCCCACGTGGTGAGGTCGAGATCGCCGTCATAGGCGATGTCGTCGTAAGTGTCGTCGACGCCGTACTCGAAATAGTTGTACCCCCCACGCAGCTGTATCGTCGGCGTGATCTGCGTCTGCGCCTCGATCGAGCCGCCGGTGGTGCCGATGCTTCCGCCCACCGCAACCTGCGCCTGTGCGGCCTGCACGCTCCAGCTTGAGCCAATGGCCAATGCGGCCAGCGTCATTGTCTGTCTCATTGAGGTCCCCATGCTTGCGCGCTGATAGTTCGCGAATCTGGATGCGTTCGCCGGGCAGGGCAAGCAACGCGTTAGTCGGCGAGCGAGGAGGCTCTGCGCGCCCTATGGCCGTGCCAGGCCGATAGCGTCACCGCTGCAACAATTACCACTGCGCCCGCCCAGACCTGCCAGCGTGGCGTTTCCGAGAAGAAGAAATAGCCGAGCAGGGCGCTCCAGATCAGCGCCGTGTATTCAGCCGCCGCAAGGCTTTGCGCAGGGGCGCGGGCGTAAGCCTGCGTCAGCAGGAACCACAGCAGGAAGCCGGTAAGCCCGGCAACCGCGAAGATCGGCAGGTCGCCAGCCGCCGGAGCAACACCCAGAAATATTGCCGGGCCGATCAGGTAGAGCGATGGGAATACGTTGCCCAGGAACGCCGTTACGACCGCGTCATCCTTCTGCGCCAGTTGCCTCAGCAGCACGACGGACAGGGCATAGAGCACCGAGGCCGAAACGCCGGAGATGATGCCTTCCATCCGCCGGGCATTATCTGCAGCTTCGGGCGCGCCCTGCACGGTAATCAGCACGCCCACAAACCCGACGGCCAGCGCCGCCGCTGCGATCGGCTGCATCTTCTCGCCGAGGATCCACCACGCCAACGGCGCAATCATCAGGGGGGCGCCGAAGATCAGCACCGTCGCCTCAGCGATCGGAAGAATGGTCAGGCAATGGAAGAACAGCACCGCAGACCCCGTCACCGCCACGGACCGCAACGCGTGACGCCTCAACCCCGCCGCGTCCGGCAGCTTGCGCCTGAGCACCAGCACTGTTGCGCCGGAGAAAACTGTTCCGAACAGATAGCGTGCGGTTGCGATCAATATCGCCGAGTAAGCGACGCCCAGATGCTTGATCATCGCATCCATCACGCAGCCCATGGCCACCCCGATCATCGCCAGTGCAAGCGGGGGCAGGGGCAAGGGGCGGCGAAGGGTGGGCACATCGGCCATCGGCCCATCCATCACGTCACGCGGGTAATCTCAACGACCGTTTGATGAAGTATGCCGCTAGGGAAGCCTGAATCGATTCAACCAACTTGCCTGTCCGCGACAATTTGGGCATGTTCCCGCCATCTTGCCGGGCGGGCCAAGCGCAATTCGATGGGGGATTGCGGGGAAGTCGTCCAAATTCAAACCCGTTAAGAGGACGACACATGAGCGACTTGTCGCTGTGGCTGCCCATCGTGGCAGGCCTTATCGCCGTAGGATACGGGGTCATCACGACCCAGCGTCTCATGGCTCTGCCAACCGGCAGCGCCCGCATGCAGGAAATCGCAAAGGCCATTCAGGAAGGCGCCAACGCCTACCTCAACCGCCAATACCGCACGATCGCGATGATCGGCGTGGTAGTCACGATCGTCCTCGCGATCTTCTTCAAGAACTGGCAGGCCCCGCTCGGCTTCGTGCTTGGCGCGGTGCTCTCTGGCGCCGCTGGTTTCATCGGCATGAAAATCTCGGTGCAGGCCAACGTCCGCACCACTGAAGCTTCCTCCAAGGGTCTCGGTCAGGGCCTCGCCGTCGCGTTCCAATCGGGCGCCGTCACCGGCATGCTCGTCGTTGGTCTCGCGATCATCGGCCTCGGCGGCTACTACGCGCTGCTCACAGTCGGTCTCGGTCTTGAGCCGGGCGACCGCACCGTTATCGACGCGATGGTCTCGCTTGGCCTTGGCGCTTCGCTGATCTCGATCTTTGCCCGTCTCGGCGGCGGCATCTTCACCAAAGGCGCTGACGTCGGCGGCGACATGGTGGGCAAGGTCGAAGCCGGAATTCCGGAAGATGACCCGCGTAACCCCGCCACCATCGCGGACAACGTCGGCGACAACGTCGGCGATTGCGCCGGCATGGCGGCCGACCTGTTCGAAACCTACGCTGTGACCATCGTCGCAACGATGGTGCTCGCTTCCATCTCGTTCAATGGCGTCGCCGAAGCCGGCATGATGATGCTCCCGCTCACAATCGCGGGCGTCTGCATCGTCACGTCGATCATCGGCACGTTCTTCGTTCGCCTTTCGAAAGACTCACGCAACGTGATGGGCGCCCTCTACAAGGGCTTCATCGCCTCTGCCGTCCTTTCGGTTCCGGCGCTCTATCTCGCCATCTACATGACGCTCGGCGACCCGATGACCGCCACGGTCACGATGGCCGACGATCTGTCGACCCCGATCACCGCCATGAACCTGTTCCTGTGCGGCATCGCTGGTCTGGTTGTCACCGGCCTCATCATCTGGATCACGGAATACTATACCGGCGTTGGCTACCGTCCTGTGCGCTCGATCGCCCAGGCCTCGGTTTCCGGCCACGGCACCAACGTGATCCAGGGTCTCGCCGTCTCGCTTGAAGCCACGGCCATCCCGGCCCTGATCATCATCGCGGGCATCATCTTCACCTACACGCTCGCCGGTCTCATCGGCGTCGGCATCGCCGTCACGACCATGCTGGCCCTCGCCGGCATGGTGGTCGCGCTCGACGCCTTCGGCCCTGTCACCGACAACGCTGGTGGCATCGCCGAAATGTCCGGCCTCGACGACTCGGTCCGTGAAACGACCGACACGCTCGACGCCGTCGGCAACACGACGAAAGCCGTGACGAAGGGCTACGCGATCGGCTCCGCCGGTCTCGGCGCGCTGGTGCTGTTTGCTGCCTTCACCGCCGACCTCGACTTCTTCTCGACCAATGCGGTCGAAGGAGACTTTCTGTACGGCGTCGTTCCGAACTTCGAGCTGTCGAACCCTTACGTGGTCGTCGGCCTGCTGTTCGGCGGCTTGTTGCCGTTCCTCTTCGGCGGCATGTCGATGATGGCGGTGGGTCGCGCAGCTCAAGCGGTGGTCGAAGAAGTCCGCCGTCAGTTCCGCGAAATCAAAGGCATCATGGACTACTCGGCCAAGCCGGATTACGGCCGCGCCGTGGACATGCTGACCAAGGCGGCGATCAAGGAAATGATCATCCCGTCGCTGTTGCCGGTGCTATCGCCCATCGTCCTGTTCTTCGTGATCTGGGGCATCGGCGGCTTCGCTGACGAGTACAAAGGCCACGCCCTCTCGGCCGTCGGCGCCATGCTGCTCGGCGTGATCGTCACAGGTCTCTTCGTCGCTATCTCGATGACCTCGGGCGGCGGCGCCTGGGACAACGCCAAGAAGTCGTTCGAAGACGGCTTCCGCGACAAGGACGGCGTCGTTCACAAGAAGGGTTCGGACGCCCACAAGGCCTCCGTCACCGGCGACACCGTCGGCGACCCCTACAAGGATACGGCTGGCCCCGCCGTGAACCCGATGATCAAGATCACCAACATCGTCGCGCTGCTCATGCTCGCGGCCATGGCGGGCGGCCACTAGCCGCAAGCTGATCTGAAAACTGAACGGGCCGCGGAGCAATCCGCGGCCCGTTTGTTTTGGCGGCCTAGCCCGGTGGGGGAAGGGCGGCGGCCGAGGCCATGTGATCGCCCAGATAGAAGGGCCACACGAAGATGCCCGCCAGCCCGCCCCAGAAGTTCAGCTTCGCGTACCCGATGCTGAACAACCAGCCTATGAGCCAGACCAGGCCCAGTCCGCTGTGTTGTTCGATATGTATCTTCCTCGGCATGTCAGACATCGAAGATCTCCTCCGTTCGAAACTCCTGCAATCATCGTGGGTTTCCGTCATTGACGCGCGTCAATCGTTCTCGCATCGCCGAACGCGCGGAGCGTTGCTGACACCTCCCTGTCAGCACGATCCTGCAAAGGTGCAGATGCAGGCAAGCGGAGGCCAGCATGCATCTCGTCCGCTACCACGTTGCAGTCAGCCTCGACGGCTTCATCGCGCCTATCGATGGCTCAACAGCCTGGCTTGATCCCTATGGCAAAGTCGCCATGGGTTTCATCGGCCCATGGATGAAACAGATAGGAGGCATCATTGTCGGCCGCGTCACCTACGACCAGTCGATCGGCATGGGCGGCTGGATGTGGGGCAAAACGCCAGCTCTCGTCTTGACGTCCCGCCCGATCGAACAAGGCCCACAAACCATCCACGTCCACGGCGGTGATCCCGGTGAAGGCCTGACCAAACTCCGCCAGCGCATGAGCGAGAAGGATTTCGATACGGATATCTGGCTCTTCGGCGGCGGAGTGACGGCTGGCCTGTTCCTGAGACACAACCTGATCGATCTCGTCGAAGTGGCGGTCGTCCCGGTTGCATTGGGCGAAGGGCGGCCACTGTTCTCCGGCGCTTCAACGCAAATCACGTTCGAGCACGCATCATCCCAGCCCATCGGCATGGGATGCGTCGTCAATTCGTACAGGCGGGTCGTCAGAAAGGCGCTGGTCAAACGCTAAGCCGCACTCACCAGTCAGGTGATGGCGCTATTCCGCGCCGTGCAGAACATCATTGCGCACTGCATAGCCGGTGATGGCAAAGTCGGTGAAGAACCCGTCGATCCCCAGTGCAAAAAACTCTTTCATCGACGTTGCGATCGGTTTGCCGCCGATCGGCTGGTCATCGCGGAACGTCCAGGGGTGCACCGGAATGCCCTTGGCGTGCGCTGCCTCGATCACGCCAGTCGATTTGCCATCGGCGTCACGCAGCATGCCGATATTGGGGCCTAGGCCCTGCCAGAAGGGGGCGCCGGGCATGGCCATCGCCGCATCAAGTCCCGCCTTGTCAGCTACCAGCATGACGACGGGCAGGCCGGTCATCCCGTCGATCTTCTTGACGAAATCCGGTTCGAACGACTGGATGAACACACGCGATCCCGCGCCGTCCATGCCGTGCTTTTTGAGGCTGGCGAGAATCTTCTCCGCCATGTCCGCATGCCCGATCCCCGCGTGATACGCGGGCGACTTCGCTTCAGGGTAAACGCACACGGGCTCGCTCGTTACCGTCACGCGCGACTTCGCCAGTTCCAGCACCTCGTCGAAAGTCGGGATCTGGTAAAGCCCGTCGAACGTCTTGGGCCGGCCCTTGAATGATTGTATCGCGCGCAGCGTCTTCAGTTCAGCCAGCGTGAAATCCGCTGCCCACCAATCTTCCTTGTCGCTGAACTCCGGATCCGGCGACTTGCGCTTGCGGCTTGCGAACTCTGGCCTCGAGGCCACGTCGGTTGTGGTCGACAGGAAAGTGTCATGGCGAACCACCAACACGCCATCCTTGCTGAACACCAGGTCCGGCTCGATGCAGTCCGCGCCGTCGTTCAGCGCGCGCTGGTATCCCTCCAGCGTATGCTCCGGCAGGTGCCCCGATGCGCCCCGATGTGCGATCAGCAACGGGGTCTTGTTGCCAAGCGAGGCATAGGGCCACTCGCCCTTTGCATTCGATCCGCCGGGAAGCGTGTCGCAACCTATCAGGGCGAGGGGAAGGGCGAGAAATCCAAGAATCTTCATGCGCATCATGGCAGGGAGCATGCTCATGTGACGCCGGTATGTCGAGCCGCCAGCGATCGGTTGGCGCGCCTCTTTACGCCTCTCACGCCTCATGTTCATGTGAGCAAACACTCACAACAGGGAAACGCCGCCATGACCGCAGAACAGCAAGCTCCCTTCGGTTCCGGCTTCGGCTATCGGTCCACGGCGGCCGATGTCCTCAAGGATATTGATCTCAGCGGCAAGAACGTCATCGTCACCGGCGGCTATTCCGGCATTGGCATTGAAGCTGTGAAAGCGCTCGTCAACGCCGGCGCTTCCGTCACGGTCCCCGCCCGCCGGCCCGACAAGGCGCGCGAGGAACTCGCCGGCATAGGCGCTGAAGTTGCCGAACTGGATCTCGCAGACCTCAAGTCGGTCAAGAAATTTGCCGACAGCTATGTCGCCACCGGCAAGCCATTGCACATTCTGATCAACAACGCCGCCATCATGGCCAATCCTGAAACGCGCGTTGGGCCCAACTGGGAATCGCAATTCGCCACCAACCATCTTGGCCACTTCGCACTGGTCGCTGGTCTTGTCCCAGCATTGAAAGCGGCCAATGGCGCCCGCGTGGTAAGCGTATCTTCAACCGGCCACAAATTGTCGTCTGTCGTTTTCGACGACATCCATTTCAATTCGCGCCCGTATCACAAATGGCAGGCTTACGGTCAGGCGAAGACCGCCAACTCGCTCTTCGCTGTCGAGCTTGATCGCCGTGGCCAGGCCCATGGCGTTCGCGCCTTCGCTATCCATCCGGGCGGCATCATGACGCCGCTTCAGCGCCATCTGCCGAAGGAAGAAATGATCGCCGCCGGCTGGATGGACGCGGAAGGCAACGTCAACGAACGCTTCAAGACGGTGGAGCAGGGCGCTGCCACCGAAACCTGGGCCGCCACTTCGCCGTCGCTAAACGGCAAAGGGGGGCTCTACTGCGAAGATTGCGACGTCGCGCAGCTTACACAACCGGGCACATCGCGCACCTCAGGCGTCGATCTGCACGCCGTTGATTCCGAAGCCGCACAGAAGCTCTGGCAGGTTTCTGTCGAACACACCGGCCTCGATGCGTTCTGATTTATAGTCGCCGCCTGTCATTCCCGCTATCGCCAGGCTTGGTCGTGACGCCAGGCTTCAATGCTTCTGCCGCGAACTCGCACGCATGTTCGCCGTCAGCGTATTGACGCGTGGCGTCTTTGGCGGCGGCGCTTTTGCCTTGTTGCGCGCCTGTGTCAGCCGCAGGCGATAGGTGCGCGGCGCTTCGCCGAACCAGCGGCGGCAACTGCGTGAGAAGGCGGAGCTGTCGGCGTAGTCAAGCATCTGTGCAATCTGCGACAGCGACACGGACGGTTGGACAAGCAGCGATTCCGCCCACTCGCGGCGGACATCATCCTTGATCTTCTCGAAGCTGGTTCCTTCATCCTTGAGGCGCCGTTGCAACGTGCGCGCATGAACGCCCAGTGCCTTTGCCGCTTGTTCGGGCGTGCATTCCCGCCCTTTCAGCAGGCTGCGGGCCATCGTCGTGACGCGCTTGGTAAAAACCTTTTCGCGCATGGGTGTCTGCGCCTGCAGGTAGGTCTCGGCGATCTCACGCATGTGCGAAGATCCGCCGGGTCGCCACGTGTCCAGCACCGACCGCTCGATTGCGATCCCCATCGCAGGCCGTCCAAAACTCGGCGTCATCCCGAACACCTTGCGATAGACCGATAGCGGCGAGATCGGCTCGTGCATGAACCAGACCTCATGAGGCTTGTAGTCTGCGCCACCCATCAACCCCAGCGATCGGTGGAACGAGGCGATGATCCGTTCGTCATTCTGCTCGCGACGTTTCTGGTTCCGCAGGTCAAGCGACGCGGACAGGAAGTCGCGTGACGTTCGAGGCATCGGCGTCAGCGTCATGGTGAGGGCAGGGTTGTGCACGTGCATGAACTTCGCAGCGATATCGATGCCTTCGCGCGCCGTGGATGAGTTGATGATGGCGATCGAAAGCGCGCCCAGCGCCGACATGTTCTGCATCTGGCCGAACTGCAGCCCGAAATCGGGCCGATCCAGCCGCTCTGCCGCTATCGCCAACGTATCCACGAAAGCCCGAAGCGGCACATAGCGCTCTGGTTCCGATAGCGAGGACTGTGAGACCTGGGCCGCTGCGAGAATCACATCGGCGTCGCCGCCCAGCTCGATCACCAGCTCGCGAAAGCCGTTCCAGGCACTGGCTCGGATGATTTCCCTCATGTTCGTGGGGTCTGCGTCAGGATGCCACCGGAATTCTCGAAAAAGTGTCGCGAAAAGACAAGTCTTTGTCGGCCAGAGAAAAGCGCCGAATCCGCCGACGCTTTATGTGCCGCTGACAACAACGAGAAGACTGCCACCGCTCCCCCCGGACGACAAACCATGCCCGCCGACCCCGTACTGGTCAAGAAACCGCAGCCTCCGCGCGTCCTCATCGCCGATGACGCTTCCGGTATGCGTACTTACCTGCGTCTTGTCCTCGAATCGGGCGGGTATGCCTGTACCGAGGTCGTCGATGGCGGCGAGGCATTCGACGAAGTTCTGAAGAACGCCTTCGACGTTGTCATAACCGACCTTGAAATGCCGGGCATGGACGGGTTCCAGCTGCTTTCCGCGATCGGCCTTCTTCCGGCCGCTCGTCGTCCTGCGGTTATTGTCGTTTCGGCGTTGCTCGACGAAACACTGGCCGATCGTCGCCCGGAGCTTCGGGCTGCGGCTGCTCTGCTGGCCAAACCCGTCCAGCCAGCCGATCTTCTGAAGTCCATCGGCAAGGTGATCGGCAAGCGTGCTTGCGGATAGGGTCTGGCGCCGGCGATTCTTGACGACCCCGGCCCAAGGGCGCATTTGGGCCCCCGAATGAATAAAATAGCCGCCTTCCTCAACAATATGGACGCCCGCGCCTGGCGCACCATCTGGGTGTCGCTTGCCCTGCTTGGCGGCGTTGGCGTGTTGATGATCCTCGGCAAGTCCGGCGCTTTCGGCTTCGCGGATCACATCGATGAGCAGCTTGCCGGCCTGCGCAACAGCCCGTGGGGCCTTCCCGCCACCATCGCGGTCTTCGTCCTCACGGCTTTCGTCGCCGCCCCGCAATTCGTCCTGATGGCGGGCTGCATCGTCGCTTTCGGGCCTTGGCTTGGCAGCGTGTATGCGATGGCTGGCCAGATGGCTTCGGCTTGGTTGCATTTCTACATGGGTCGTTTCGGCGGCCGTGAACTGGTTGAGCGCTATGGCGGCAACACGGTGAACCGCCTGTCGCGCTTCATCGGCCGGAATGACTTCCTCGCTTCGATGATTGTCCGCTCAGTCCCCACCGCGCCCGCCATCGTCGTGAACATGGCTTTCGGCGCCTCGAAGGCGAAGTTCGGACGCTTCATGGTTGGCTGCTTCATCGGCACGATCCCGAAGACGTTGATCGTCGCCCTGCTTGGCCAGTCGGTGATGTCGGCCATGGGCGGCGGCATCGTTCTCGCCGTGGGCGGAGTTGTCGCCGTGGTCTCGATCTGGATCGTCGTGGCGCTCGCCGCTCGCCGGGCAGTGCAGGGCGAACCCGACCTTAAACCGTCGGAGGATGCTGCGCCGGCCCCCAATGAAACGGTCGCCAAAAGCTGATCGCCGGGTGCGATCTGCCTCGTTATGCCCTCCGATGAGGCTCAATTTTCCGACACTTGACCTGCCACTACAGGCCAATCATAGAACAATAATGCGCAACCGGGGTCTCACCCTTTTCCTCACCCTGCCGGGGCTGCTTAGCAGCCCCTGGGCGCGTTCGTGATCCGGGCAGGAAGCTGCGGGTCGCGCGTCCAGGGGATTTGAAGCCCTCTCGAGACAAAGCCCTGACAGGACCGCCCACATGACAATCCGCACCATGAAGCCCGCTGGCCCGACCGTATCCGGCAAGGACCGCGTCCTCATATTCGACACCACCATGCGCGATGGCGAACAGTCGCCAGGCGCTTCCATGACCGTCCGCGAGAAACTCGAACTCGCCGAGCTCCTTCAGGAAATGAAGGTCGACGTATGCGAAGCTGGCTTCGCCGCATCGTCCGAGGGCGACTTCCAGTCCGTGTCGCAAATCGCCGAAAACAATCGCCAGGCGCTTCCATGACCGTCCGCGAGAAGCTCGAACTCGCCGAGCTCCTGCAGGAAATGAAGGTCGATGTCTGCGAAGCTGGCTTCGCCGCATCGTCCGAGGGCGACTTCCAGTCCGTGTCGCAAATCGCCGAATTCGCGAAGGACATGTCGATCTGCACGCTCGCCCGCTCCACGCTCACCGACATCGATAGGGCAGGCGAGGCGCTGAAGAAGGCAAAGAACCCGCGCATCCATACCTTCATCTCGACCAGCCCGGTCCACATGAAGCACAAGCTCAAAATGGGCCCGAACGCCGTGCTTGAAGCCGTGGGCGCGTCCGTTACCCATAGCCGCAAATTCGTGGGCGACGTCGAATGGTCGGCCGAAGACGCAACCCGCACCGAGTTCGACTTCCTCTGCAAATGCATCGACGTGGCGATCCAGTCCGGCGCCACCGTCATCAACGTGCCCGACACGGTCGGCTATTCGCACCCCGCTGAATACGGTGAGCTGATCCGCCGCCTGATCGAGAACATTCCGGACTCGGATAAAGTCATCTGGTCCACGCACTGCCACAACGACCTCGGCCTTGCCGTCGCCAACTCGCTGGCCGGGGTCATGAACGGCGCTCGCCAGATCGAATGCACCATCAACGGCATCGGTGAACGCGCCGGCAACGCCGCGCTGGAAGAGGCCGTCATGGCGTTGAAAGTACGTGGCGACTCGCTGCCCTTCTACACCGAGATCGTCACGCCGAAGCTCTCACGCGCCTCCAAGATGGTCTCGTCCATCACCGGCTTCCCGGTGCAGTACAACAAGGCCATCGTTGGCAAGAACGCCTTCGCGCACGAGTCTGGCATCCACCAGGATGGCATGCTGAAGAACCGCGAGACCTACGAGATCATGAAGCCCGAGGATGTGGGCGTACCCTCTACCTCGCTCATGCTGGGCAAGCTGTCGGGCCGCAACGCATTCCGCGACAAGCTGGAATCGCTGGGCTACGTCCTCGAGCAGGACACGCTCAACGACGCCTTCAAGCGCTTCAAGGATCTGGCCGACAAGAAGAAGCATGTTTTCGATGAAGACATCATCGCTCTCGTCGACGACCAGATGGCTGGCAAGCAGGAACGCATCTCGCTGACGCGCCTGAAAGTCGTCGCCGGCACGGATGGCCCGCAGACCGCCGACCTCGAACTCACCATCGACGGCGAAGTCCGCTCCACGAGTGCGACGGGCAACGGCCCCGTCGACGCCGTTTTCAACTGCATCCGCCAGCTCGTGCCGCACACTGCCGTGCTCGAACTCTATCAGGTGAGTGCGGTAACCGAAGGCACGGACGCACAGGCCACAGTCTCCGTGCGTCTCGCGGAACAGGGCCTCGTCGCCACCGGCAAGGCCTCCGACCCCGACACCCTCGTCGCGTCGGCCCGCGCCTACGTCCATGCCCTTAACAAGCTCGAAGTACGCCGCGCCAAGGCAACGGGCGCTGCGGCCTAGTAATATGCCCTCATCCTTCGGGGCGCCGCCGCGCGGCTCCTCAGGATGAGGGCTGCTCTTCGTCCAGCAGTTCAGCTCTCATCCTGAGAAGGCCCAACGAGCCGTCTCGAAGAACGAGGGCGCGCTCACCGGCCTGTGTCATACGCCCATGCCCCCACCGGTCATCTCGATCCGCAACGTCACAGTCCTCCGCGATGGCGCAGCGCTTGTCTCTAACCTCTCTCTCACTATCGCTTCCGGCCAGAACGCCGTCATCCTCGGCCGCAACGGTTCAGGCAAATCCACGCTGGTGAAGCTCATCACGCGACAGCTTTTCCCGACGACGGGTGAGCCGGTGGAAATCTTCGGCCGTGACGCATGGAACGTTACCGAACTGCGTTCACGCCTTGGCGTTGTCTCGTCCTCTGTGCAGCTCGACATGGCGC
>Ga0209097_10001541_pt1 | contig 19555 bp, 21 predicted proteins | sample AD_UKC052_MetaG_FD_184419 | JGI IMG/M metagenome (GOLD analysis project Ga0209097, IMG submission 184419) | Active sludge microbial communities of municipal wastewater-treating anaerobic digesters from USA - AD_UKC052_MetaG (SPAdes) (version 2) | ecosystem: Engineered > Bioreactor > Anaerobic >... | reverse complement strand
CGTCGCCATTGCCTTCCTGGGCACGCTGCTGCTGCTCTCCGCAGGGGAAGCGGGCGAAGCCCTGCCCGGATTGATGATGGTGGGCTTTGGCTTTGCAGCGGTCTATCCCATCGTCCTTGGCTTTGTAGGCGACCGCTATCCACAGCTCAGCGGTACGGCCTTCAGCATGGTTTTTGTCATGGCCCTGACCGGCGGCAGCCTCATGCCATGGATTTCAGGGCTGCTGGGCAAGGCCTTTGGCCTGCGCATGGCCCTCGCCATCGTGCCGGCCGGGTTGATCCTGATGACCCTGGTCTTTACAATCGTGCGCAACAAATATCCCGTAGATAAAAAGGAGTAGAATATGCTGGCAAAAGAGTGGCTGGAGAACGCCCGCGGGGTGATGGACCGGATTGAATCCACCCAGGTCGAGAATATCAACAAGGCCGCGGCGCTGATGGCCGATGCCATCGGCGGCGGGCATTGGGTCCATACCTTCGGCTGCGGACATGCGACCCTGCCGATCGAGGAGATGTACCCCCGCATCGGCGGCTTTGTCGGCTTTCATCCCATGATCGAGATACCCCTCTCCTTCTTCACCCACATCGTCGGCGAGATGGGCGTCCACCAGTTCGTCTTCCTGGAACGGGTCGAGGGCTACGGCCAGCAGATCATGAAATCCTACAATTTTGATCAGAACGATGTCATGTGGCTCTTTTCCCATTCCGGCATCAACAACGTCAATATCGACATCGCCCTCGAGGCCCGGCGCCTGGGCATGAAGATCGTGGTTTTCGGATCAGCCGGCGAGTTCTCGGGAGTAAAAACCCGCCACTCCTCGGGCAAACAGATCTTCGAACTGGCCGATGTCGTGGTCGACACCTGCGTGCCGGCCCAGGACGCCTCGGTGCCCCTGAAAAACCACGTCGACAAGATCGGCCCGGTCTCGACCATGGCCTTCGTCACGGCGGTATGGATGACCATCTGCACCGTGGCCGAAATCCTCGCCGACCGCGGCGTCAAGCTGCACATCCATCCCAGCCACAATGTGCCGGGCGACACCACCGCCCGCCAGCGCCTGGATGAGGCCCTCGCCGAATACAAGCGGCGGATCGCGGGGGTATAATAAAAAAGCCCGGTGCGCTGAAGGCGCACCGGGCGAATCCGGCTCGACGGCGTGGTACTGCCGCCTAATAGGGGAGATCGTTTTCCTCCCGCTGTTCTTCGATGCGGAGGACCTGGGTGACGACATATCTGCTCATCCCCCGCCAAGGCAGGGCATGGAGATACTCCTTGTAGCGCAGCTCGACGAACTTGCCGCTGGCGTTTTCGAGCTTTTTGGCGACCTCATCCGAAACCACACTGAATTCGAATTCATTGCTTTGCATCGAGCCGGGGGCCGGGGTCTTGAAGCCGGTCTGGATCAGGCGGCCTTCCCAGGTCTTGAAGACATAGCCCTTTTTCACCAGAAAGTTGAGATCGCCCGCCTTGACACCCTCGCCGAAAACGAAGTAATAGCGCCACCAAGCAAAGAGGCCCAGGGCAATAAGAAAAAAGAGCATCCCGCAGCCGAAATACTTCTTGCCTTTCATGGTCCTTTTCTCCCTGATTGGAATCATAGATAAGATTTGCCACAAAAATTAGCTAATCGCCCAGCTAAAAACAAGTAAAATGTCATTTGGCTCTGCGGGACGATCAAAAAAAGCCCGCCGGCCCTGCCGGATCCGGACTGCCGAGAATAAATTCGCTTTAATTTTGGTTTCAGTTTTATACCTTGGTGTCCATCGAAAAAAAAGGAGAAAACCATGGCTAAAAATCAGGATGTAAAACCCAAAGAGAATAAAAAGAAATCCGAGAAAAGCATCAAGGAGAAACGGGCTGAGAAGAAAGCAAAAAAAGCAGCCAAATAAGCTCCGAAACACAAAGGGCGGCTGACAGCCGCCCTTTGTGTTTACCAATCCCCCGCCCTTCGCCGCCGCTCCGGAGGGCGCTCCGCAGTCGCATGCAAGGGTTTGAGAACAGGACTATGCACAAAAGCATCGAAGGTGAACTCCAGGATCTAAAAAAACGGCTGGGCCCCTCCCCCATCACTCCGGTCTTCGAGGGATTGGCTTTCATCCGCTATCATGTCACTGCGGGCACCGGGATCGAGCTGATCCGTGAGGTGGGCCGCAAGACCGGCTACCGTCTGGCCAGGGCCTGGCGGCAGGTCAAGGCTGGTGAGGTCTATTACGAGCTGCTGCTCGATCCCTCCCTGCCGGCGATGATCGTTTACGAGAACGGACGGAGCCTGGAGGGCTATCCCCGGCTCGATGGACTAGCCTTCCGCGTGCGCGACCTCCAGCCGGTGCGCGACAGCCTGCGCAATGCCTGCATCCCCAGCCGTGAGGAGCCCTGGGGCATCGCCACCGATCCTATCCCCGGCCCCGGAGATCGTTTCCTCTATCTCCCGGAAGGCGCACCAGCCTGGCACGAGGCGCCCGGCATGGAGCCCCTGCAGATCGCCCCTGAGGCGGCTGGCACAGCCCCATTCACGGACGTCCGCGCCAACATCGGCCATCTCGATCACATCGCCTACCGCGTTCCCCTCTCCCACGTCCACCGGACGGCGGAGATGATTATGAAACTGAGCGGTTACTCCTTCGATTCCTGCTATACTGTGGGCGATCAAAATGCCGAGACCATGGTCTTCCGCTGGGGCAGCCGCAAACCCGCCATCGTCGTCTCTTACGGCTGGGACGAGCAGTCTGTAGTCCACGCCTATACGGCCAAATATGGCCCCCGCGTCCATCATACCGCTTATTATACGGATGATCTCCGCACTGTTTTGCAGCGCCAGCAGGAACTCGGGCTCACCTTCACCACTGAAGAACTCATCGGCGACGAAACCCGCGGCATCCTGCAGATTTTCGGCACCCCGTCACCGATCAGTCACGAGATCACCGAATATGTTCAGCGTTTCGGCTCATTCACCGGCTTTTTTGACAAGGGCAACGTCGGCGAGCTGATGGGGTCGACCAAAGGGTTGAGCTGAGCCGCCGCGCACCTTGCTGCGGCCGGCGGCGGCCCGGCATCGATCAGCGCACCAGCGTGACCCGTCTCACCTCGACTCTGCCCTCGACTCTGGCCTGGATGAGATACTCGCCCGGCGGCAGCGCCACGCCCGCATCGTCGCGACCTTCCCAGCGCAGCAGGTGATCCCCGGCGGAGAGCATGCCGGCCTCGATCCGCCGCACCCTCTGCCCAAGCATGTTAAAGATGACCAGTTCGACTCCCGCGTTTCCCCGCAGGCGCAAGCTCAGCTGTGTGGAGCCGCGGGTCGGATTAGGCCAGACAGCCGGCAGTTCAAAACGCTCGGGCCCGGAAAAAACAATCCCAATCTCCCCGGAGAGGGTCGAGCTGCCGTCAAGAACTGATACTGATACTGATAGGAAATTTGATTTTGCTGGGGGGCATAACTGACTGATAGGAACTGATAGGAAAACTGATAGGAACTGATAACTGATAGGAAATTTGATTTTGCTGGGGGGCATAACTGACTGATAGGAACTGATAGGAAAACTGATAGGAACTGATAGGAACTGATAGGAACTGATAGGAAATACTGATAGGAACTGAACTGATAGGACTGATAGGAAATTTGATTTTGCTGGGGGGCATAAATCGTCCACCTCGCATCGTGAATCATGCAAATTGACAGCGACAGAGATCGTTGCCAGCAGCTTTTCATTCTGCCACGGCTTGGTTATGAAATCAGTCGCACCCCCTTTCATCGCTTTGACGGCGGTGTCGACATCGCCATAGACTGATAGGAAATTTGATTTACTGATAGGAACTGACTGATAGGAAATTTACTGATAGGAACTGATAACTGATAGGAAATTTGATTTTGCTGGGGGGCATAAACTGATAGGAAATTTGATTTTGCTGGGGGGCATAAAAATCGAGGTAATCATCCTCTGGCAAGCGACTGATACCCCATTTTCAGGGCGCCAAGCCATTATCCGGCCCCCTCATCGCCTCCTGCCTGCCGGCAAATTAGCCAATCATCCTCTGAAAATCAAGTAGTATTTCAAAAAAGCATGTATTCAGGCCCTATCGCTGCGGGATCAACTCGCGCAGAAATCAAGGAAGAACTCTAAATGCAGACGCGATCAAAATAACCGTAATCATAGCTCGGCTCACCGTCTGCTACTCTACGTTCTTGGGGCGGCGGCCGGGATACCACCTCTTTCCACAATCCACAGTGCCGCAATATTTTCTCAACAACATCCGCCTGGCATTTTTCGATAAAGCTGATGATCTTCATCTCCCCACCACACTCCGGGCAACGCAGCGGATCCACCTCGTACACCTTCCTGATCAATGCAGCCCAACTCATTTTCCGTTTCTTGATGAACGCATCAGCCTCTGCATTTTCTCCACCAGCCTTTGCCTGTGACGACGCCTCCCTTTTCTTGCGCAGGCCGCGCTCTTTATTCGAATACCACCCAAAGTAGTGGATCAGGTGCTGACCCTTCTCCGGTATATGCTGCGTCACCTCCGCCAGAAATTCCAGCACATCAAACACCTGAAAATTGCGCGACACCCCTTCCCTGAGCCGGTCATCCCCGGGCTGAGGAAAACGCACGCACTGACTTTTCCCGGCACAGTAGATCACCTGGCCATCTTCGCTAACCTTGATCATCCGCGCCAGCGAAATCGGACAGCGCGAAATATATGAAACCAGCCGCTCCATACCCTCTGTATCGTCCGCTGTAATCCGCACCGAGTTGTCGATGCTGAATCCCGAGTGCGGCCATCCCCGCATCGAGCGCACTACATCCTCGTCGATCTTTCCCTCACCCAACAGCAGATCAAATACCCGCTCACGCCATGCCTCTTTACATCGATCCATATCCACTTTGCTGATCCGGATAAAAAATCCGTCCCGCTTGAACAACCCCTCGCTCACGATCGCATGTATATGGCTGTGCCAGCCCATCAGATCGCCAAAGGTCTGAATCGCCCCCACATAACCGGGCTCACCTTCCCGATCCCCGCATGCCTGGCGTAAGGCATCCCGGATCGTCTCATAGGCCAGCCGGCATAGTTTCCCCAGCAGGCGGCGGTCGTAGCGGAAGAAAATGCGCAGCCGCTTCGGCATGGTCAACACCCACTGCCGGTGGCTAACCGGCGAAAAAACCTCCTCCGCCAGACGCATCCCCAGCAGCAGCGCCCGCTTCTGGTCGCAGGACGGGCAACAGCAGCGCTGCCGGCACGAAAACGCCACAAAAAACTCTTTACCGCAATCCGGACAGCGAACCCGCGCAAATCCCTCCCGCAAGTCCCCGCATTTGAGAAACTTGTCGATGGCTGTTCGGATGACCGGACGCCAAAAACCATACTGGGACTGGAACCGCTCGTCGTAAACCCGCTCGAACGCGTCAAAATGGTCACGCACCAATCTGAAAAAGGCCGAAACCTCCGGATTGCGGGGCCGGTACAGTTTTACCGCAGGAGCACACACGCCATACCTTGACCGTTACTAAACTGACAAACTATGGGTATAGTGTATGCTACAAAATTACTGAAAACGCGTCAAGGGCCAAAATCGCCACTGCGGTTACGAATGACTTGATCTCGAATCCGTAAAATGATCGCCATCTCTCCCCACATTCCGGACAGCGCAGGGGATCCACCTCCTACACCTTCCTGATCAATGCCGCCCAATCCATTCGCCACTTCTTAATGAACGCACCATCACCCGCACCTTTTCCATCGCTTATAGCCTCATGAACGCCCGGCTCCCTATTCCTGCGCATGCCGCGCTCTTTATTCGAATACCAGCCCAAGTAGCGAATCTGGTGCTGACCCCCTTCGACTAGCCCAGGGCAGGCTTGTTCGGTATTTGCTCCGTTACCTCCGCCAATAATTGTGTCCTGGCACCAGCTATCCTGACAGTTGTAACAAATAATGTTAAATTACCCAAAAAGCGGAAAGTAAAATTCCCCAGGTAGAAAGATATAAAAACATAGAAGGAAACTCCTTAGATTTTAATGACGAGTTAAAATCAAACAAGAGGAGCTCCTTCTATGGTACTACTGGAGGAATTTATGCAAATAGTTCATTTAAGTCAAGCGGGATACACTATATCGGCCATCAGCCGTTTGACAGGACGGGACCGCAAGACGGTACGAAAGTATCTCAGCCAGGGAGCAAGAAAACCGCCGCAGATGGCGCCCCGTCCCAAACGGCCATCCAAGATCAAGGGATTTGAAAAGGATATTTTGAATTATCTCAATATGGCTGATGGCCGGGAATTGCCGCCGAGTACTGCCATCTATGAGAGACTGGTTTCAAAAGGCTACACCGGTTCTTTGTCATTACTGCAAAAGTGGGTCAAGCGATACCAGGAAAAGGTGCTGACCAAAGTGGCCGTGCGATTCGAGACGCTGCCCGGCCAGCAAGCCCAGGTGGACTGGGGCGAAAAAAAGATCCGTGACAAGCAGAACGGCCACTATCAACGGGTCTATGTCTTCTGTATGACGTTGGCCTACAGCCGGATGCGTTTTGTGCATTTTACACCGCGGGCCGACATGTATCATTTTCTGGCCTGTCATCAGGAGGCGTTTCATTACTTCGGCGGCATTCCGGAGGAGATCCTCTACGATCAGAACCGGTGTGTAGTCATCAAGCCGGGTTTCCGCGATCCTGTCTATAATCAGCAGTTTCTGGATTTTGCGCATCACTTTGGTTTTATGCCCAGGCTCTGCCGGCCTTATCGTCCACAAAGCAAAGGCAAAGTCGAGAATGCGATCAGATACGTGAAGCGCAATTTCCTCTCTCTGCAAGATACCGCCAACCCGTTTGTGTTAAACCTGAGAAAACGAGAGTGGCTGGAAAGGATCAATAACAAAGTACACTCTACCACCCAGGAGATTCCACGCCGGCGCTTGAACCGGGAGAGTCTGACGCCGATCCAGGATCTGGCGGAGTACCCGCTCTATTGCACTGAAACGCGTAAAGTCTTTACTGATGGGACCTTCTCTTACCACAGCCATCGCTACTCAGTGACTGCCGACTGCATCGGGAAAATGGTCACCATCAAGTACCGGCCAGGAATTGACCGTATTGATGTTTATTACAGAGAGCGCTTTATCACCCAGCATCGCACTGATAGCGGCGAACACTATGTCATCAAGCGACTCCACCGCCATCAGCTCTGGCAGGTATGGCGCAACGACACCCCTGCTTTTTATCGTCGCAGAGCAGCCATTCTGCGGAATAATCATCCTCTGGAGCTCTACGAGCAAATCAGCAGAGAGGAGGCCGGAAGTGCGACCACCTCTGCTGGATGAGACATTGCGCGTCAATTTGCGCAAGCTGGAGCTGCTGCAATTGGAGCGGCGGCTCGATGCTGTGCTTGAAGAAAAGGACTTTGCTGAAAAGAGTTTCAAAGAACAGCTCAACCAGCTGCTGGAAGAAGAGGTCGGCTTTCGTCAGGAGCGCGCCATCAAAATGCGCCTGAAGTTGGCCAGATTCCCGGTAGTTAAAACCATCGATGCGTTTGATTTTACGTTTCAGCCGGAACTCGACAAAGAATCCGTGTTATCCTTGTTTTCACTGGCTTTTGTGCAGGACAAGAGTAACATCGTCTTTATAGGTCCCAGCGGTGTCGGTAAAACTCATTTGGCCATCGCCCTGGGTGTCGCCGCTTGCCAGGGTGGATATACGGCCTACTTTACCACCTTCCAGACTCTGCTGGAGAACTTACGCAAGGCTGAAGAACAAAACCGGTTGAGAAGGAAACTGCAGAGCTACAGCAAACCGCATGTATTAGTCATTGATGAGCTGGGATATCTCCCCCTGAATCGCAGTGATGCCAACCTTTTCTTCCAGTTGGTATCCACCCGCTATGAAGCGGGCTCCATGATCTTGACCAGTAACAAAAGCTACATTGATTGGGGACAACTCTTTCCTGATGAGGGTATTGCCGCAGCAGTACTGGATCGACTGCTCCATTACTCAAAAACCATCAAAGTCGAAGGAGCATCGTATCGTCTGGCGATGAAGAAAAAAATGGGGTTGTTTCAAACATCACACGCTTAATTTTTTTACCCAGGGTGGGGAATTTTAAATTCCGTTTTATGGGGAAATGACAATTCCACTTGACAGACAGTGACAGGGAGATGGCAGGGTATCCGGTGTTTGGTAGAGAATACACTCCTCGATGTATGGCCGCGGTAAGCGTATCGCTTTGCCAAAAAGTGCCCTGATCCAGTAAATCAAATTTACTGGCATCATAAAGGATACGGCAGGAACAGCCGTCCATGTCCTCATAGGGCCGTCGCGGATTCAGGGCAAGGATGTTATGGTATACGCCGAGGCCGGATTCCTCCCAGTTTTCGAATGCATCCTTGATCGCCATGGTCTGAAATTTCAAACCCTCCTGTGTGCCCATAATATCGGGCGTGTGATTCTTGAGTACGTCGATCATGATCGGTCGGCGGCTCTGCCACGATCTATATCCGCTTTAGCTATATTTTTCAAGTTGACTGGGCATCCTTGACAAAGGCCGGCATAAAAAAAAAGTCTTTGCGATTCAGACTGACACAGCCTGCTGCCCCACTTTGCAGAGAAATTCTAGGAAACATTAGAATGAGAAACAAACATTCAACGCCCGGCTGTTGCTATAAAAAACAATCGCCCGGGGCTTGATCGTCCCGGGCGATTGTCAAAAAACAGGCTGCTGAAGCCTAAACCTGGCCGGCTTTGGGTTTTATCCGTTCACCGCATCAAGAATTTCCTGGATTTCTTCCTGGCAGCCCCCGCAGACCGTACCGGCGGTTGTCGCCTCACCGACCTCTTCCACGGTTTTCAATCCCTTTTCCTTGATCGCCTTGATGATCTCAGCTCTGGAGATCTCGTTACAGTTGCAAATGATGTCATCGTTGGCCATCATGTTTCCTTTCAGTTGAGGCCGAAAATTTTCAGATCCTGTTCAACCGTGGTGTTGGCCTGTACGCCGAATTTTTCCTGCACCAGCTCTAAAACCTTCGGAGTCAGGAATCCCGGCAACGTCGGACCGATATGCGTGTTCTTGATGCCGAGATAGAGCAGGGCCAGATGAACGATGATCGCTTTCTGTTCATACCAGGCGATATTGAAGACGATCGGCAGTTGATTGATATCGTCCAGATTCAAAACCTCTTTCAGTTTCAAAGCGACCAGCGCCCAGGAATAGGAATCGTTGCATTGGCCTGCATCCAGCACCCGCGGGATGCCGCCGATGTCGCCGAGGTTCAATTTGTTGTAGCGATACTTGGCGCACCCCGAGGTCAGGATGACCGTGTCCGGCGGCAGCGCCTGGGCAAACTCTGTATAGTATTCACGGTTTTTTTGCCGCCCATCGCATCCGGACATCACCACGAGTTTTTTGATCGCGCCGGCCTTGATCGCCGCAAGGACTTTATCCGCCAGAGCTAAAACCTGCTCGTGCGCGAAACCGATGGGAATTTCACCCTTTTCGATCTCTGTGGGGGGCGGACACTTTTTCGCCTGCTCGATGATTTCGCTAAAATCTTTTTGACCAATGGCCAATTTTTTATCGAGGTGCTTCCATCCCGGCATACCCGCGGCGCCGGTGGTGTACACCCGGTCGCTGTAGGTCGTGGTTTTGCGCGGAGGGACCAGGCAGTTGGTGGTGAAAAGAATCGGGCCGTTGAAACTTTCAAATTCGTCAAGCTGCCGGTGCCACGCGTTGCCATAGTTGCCCGCCAGATGAGCGTATTTCTTTAACGCCGGATAGGCGTGGGCAGGCAACATCTCGGAATGGGTGTACACGTCCACCCCCTGGCCTTCCGTCTGCTGCAACAGCTCCTGCAAATCCTTCAGATCGTGCCCGCTGACCAGAATGCCCGGATTGTTCCTGACTCCGATCTTGACCTGCGTGAGCTGGGGATGGCCGAACGTCTCAGTGTTCGCGGTGTCAAGCAGGGCCATCACCTTAACGCCATATTCGCCGGTCCGCATCAGCCAATCCAACAGTGTCGCTTCATCCACAGAACTACCGATCATGACCAGGGCTTTTTGCATGAAATCATAGATCTCTGCCTGTTCATACCCCAGATTAAAGGCATGTTCCGCATAGGCCGCCATGCCCTTGAGGCCGTACAAGACATACTGCTTGAGGGCCCGGATGTTTTCGTCGGCGTCAAAAGCAAGCGTACCGACCGTTTCCGCTTTTGCTAAAAGCTCGGCCTCTGTAGAAGCGTTCCAATGGAGCGCATCCTGTTTTCCGCTGACAGAATGCCGGCTTTTCAGATCATCACGCAGCTTGAGACAATCCTTGGCGGCCTGAAGGATGGCCGGGTCATCAAAGTTGGCGTTGGTGATGGTGATGAATAAGCAGTTGGTGATGTGCTTGTCGGCTGCGTTCGTGTCCGCTCCCTTGGCCCGGGCCTCCAGAGCTGCCAAGGCAAGCCCCTGGCAGGCGTAAATCAGCAAATCCTGTAAATGGGCGGTAGCCGGCTTTTTTCCGCACACCCCATTGAGAGTACAACCGATATTCTTTGCCGTCTCCTGGCATTGATTGCAAAACATTCCCATTGCTCCTCCTTGAGTAAAAGATACCGTCCGGCATCGGCGCCTAGACCGTTCCGGCACAGTATAATGAATAAACTGTCATTCATTTATCTCTGCATCACATCCGGCCTAAAATTTACGCCCTGCAACGATCAAAATCAACGATTTCTTCAGATCGCTGCAAAGGTTCAGGCATAATACAAACTGAACTGATAGGAAATTTGATTTTGCTGGGGGGCATAAAAATCGAGGTAATCATCCTCTGGCAAGCGACTGATACCCCATTTTCAGGGCGCCAAGCCATTATCCGGCCCCCTCATCGCCTCCTGCCTGCCGGCAAATTAGCCAATCATCCTCTGAAAATCAAGTAGTATTTCAAAAAAGCATGTATTCAGGCCCTATCGCTGCGGGATCAACTCGCGCAGAAATCAAGGAAGAACTCTAAATGCAGACGCGATCAAAATAACCGTAATCATAGCTCGGCTCACCGTCTGCTACTCTACGTTCTTGGGGCGGCGGCCGGGATACCACCTCTTTCCACAATCCACAGTGCCGCAATATTTTCTCAACAACATCCGCCTGGCATTTTTCGATAAAGCTGATGATCTTCATCTCCCCACCACACTCCGGGCAACGCAGCGGATCCACCTCGTACACCTTCCTGATCAATGCAGCCCAACTCATTTTCCGTTTCTTGATGAACGCATCAGCCTCTGCATTTTCTCCACCAGCCTTTGCCTGTGACGACGCCTCCCTTTTCTTGCGCAGGCCGCGCTCTTTATTCGAATACCACCCAAAGTAGTGGATCAGGTGCTGACCCTTCTCCGGTATATGCTGCGTCACCTCCGCCAGAAATTCCAGCACATCAATTTGATACTATGTCGCGTGATTTTTACTATTTTGATCAAATACTTGACAATTACGGAGAAGGATGCCGCTAGAAAAAGGGGGAATTGTGTAGAATAAATGCAGAAAAAGTGGCAGCCAACGCCGTGCAGAGCGGAGACGGAGCAGAGCAGCCATGGGGAATGGTGATGGATGGAAAGGGCGCGTAAAATCAGAAACAGGGGAGGTGCTGCGCGATGACAGTGATCAGGATTGCTGCCAAACCACCTCACCCCCGATCATGGTCAAGGCGACGCTGTTGTCCGCATTGAGAATGACCAGATCGGCATCATACTCAAGGTCGATCCGGCCCTTGCGATCGCCGAGGCCGATCACCTGGGCGGCCTGGTGACTCGCCGAGGCGGCTGCCTGGGCTGGTGTGCAGCCGGTGAAACGCTGGAAGCGCCAGGCCACCTCGGCCAAACCGAGCGCCGAGCCGATGAGGGTGCCGTCGAGATAGCGGGCCGCCCCATCGCGGGATTCATACTCGCGGCCGTTGTAGAGATAGCGCCCCTCCGGAAGTCCGGTCGCCTGGATGCCGTCAGTGATGGGCACACAGCGTTCCACACCGATGAGCCGGCTGAGCAGTCGAACCATGCCGGAATGGACGTGGACTCCGTCGCTGATGATCTGGGCGGTGGCCTGCGGGTGTTCAAAGAGGGCGAGCAGGGGACCGGGCTCGCGGTGATTGAGCGCGGGCATGGCGTTGAAAACATGGGTGACATGGGGGATGCCGGCGTCAAAGCCCGCACGCGCCTGCTCATAGGTGGCCCCGGTATGGCCGAGCGCCGGCACCACGCCGTTGGCAAGCAGTTCGCGGACCAGCTTTATGCCCCCGGGCATCTCCGGGGCGAGGGTCATCATCTTCAGGGCGCCGCCACAGGCGGCCAGGATCGCATCCAGGTCCCGCACCTCGGGCGCAAAAATGCAGCGGGGATTGAGCCCCCCTTTTTTCTCGGGGTTGATGTAGGGGCCCTCGAGATGGATGCCGAGCAGCTTTGCCCCGCCGAGATATCTGCCCACCGACTCGGCCGCCAGGGCGAGGTGGCGGTTATCGCCTTCGGCAAAGGCCACGCTGGTGGCGAGAAAACCGGTCGTGCCGAGTCGCGCCAGGCTCTGCGACATCGTTTGCAGCGCCTCGGGGGTGCCGTCAAGCACATCGGCCCCGCCCGCACCCTGAATGTGCAGATCGATGAATCCCGGCACGATGCGCAGCCCGCCGGCGTCCAGAATCCGCTTGGCATCTCCCGGCAGGCGGCCGATCGCGGCGATACGCCCGCCACGGATGGCGATGTCGGTGGCCGCACTGCGTTCCAGCAGGCGCACCTCTTTGAGAATCATATCATATCGGCCGCTCATTTGCTCCTCTCGCGATTTGCACGTTCCAGCAGTTGATCGATCCTGACCAGGGTGTACCCTTTCGCGCGCAGGAGATCGATCAGGGCCCCCAGATGAAGGTAAAATTTGTCGCTCCGCCGGGGATCGGTGCCGATATGGATCAGCAGGATAAAGCCGTTGAGGCGGTGCGGATCCTCCCGCTCCCGGGCGATGATCTTTTCCCAGATCGCCATGGAGGAGCGATAGCCCACCATCTCCGGGGTGGTGTAATCGGCGTTGACGGAGGTGCCGGGGGTGAAATTGAAGAGGGTGAGACCCATCTCGGCGGCCCAGGCGACATGCCGGGTGTTGTACCATTCATAGGGGGGGATGAAGCAGTCAAGCCCATAGTCAGGCAGTCCGAAGGACTCCATGGCTGCCAGATTTTCGCGCAGATCCGCAGCGAACTCCTCCCGGGTGACCAGGGAGGAGTCGCGCTTATCCCAGGGGGCGTAAAGGAGGTGACGGCTCGAATGGGGGCCGAGATAGTGGTCGCCGCCGGCCAGGGTGTGGACGAGCTCCGCCTTGGCCGGATCCCGGTAGAAATCCCCGGTGAAGAAAAAGCCCGCCTTGACCCCCTTGTCCGCCAGGACGCGGGCGATGTGAGGGCCGCCGTCGGCGAAATCCCCGCCGGTGAAGACCAGGGCCAGATCACGGCGGCTGGTGTCGCCGCGGATGACGGCGTCATGGTCGAGGAGAAATCCCGGCCGCGGCGGAGAGCAGGCTGCAGCCGCAGCCAAAACCAGGGCGATGGACGCCGTACAGATCCGCCTCGCCAGGCGTCCAGCCGCCCGTTGCCGCTGGACAGGGAATCTCGCCGGCCGCAGGAGCCGGCGATACAGCTCAGACTGAACCATGAGTGTAATTCTGCCGGTTGAGAAAATTGGTTTCAAAATGGCTCTTGAGGATGGCGAAGGCGCTCTCCACATCGTCCACCTTGTGAAAAAGCTGCAGGTCCTCCGGACTGACCACCCCCCAATCTACCATCTTGTCGAAATTGAGCACCTCGTTCCAGTATTCGCTGCCGTACATGACCACGCAGAGGGTCTTGTGAATCTTTTCGGTCTGCACCAGGGTGAGAAGCTCGAAGAGCTCGTCCATGGTGCCGAAACCGCCCGGAAAGACGACCAATGCCTTGGCCAGATAGACGAACCAGAATTTGCGCATGAAGAAATAGTGGAACTCAAAGGCAAGTTCGTCGCTGATATAGGGATTGGGTTCCTGTTCAAAGGGGAGGCTGATATTGAAGCCGATGGTCAATCCCCCCGCCTCGATGGCGCCGCGGTTGGCCGCCTCCATGATGCCGGGGCCACCGCCGGAACAGACGATGAAGCGATCACGGGCGCTGAGGCCGAGGGACCATTCAGTCAGGCGGTGGGCCAGGGCGCGAGCAGCCTCGTAATACTGAGCCAGGCGCACGGCATGGCTGGCTTTGTCGAATTCACGCTGGAAATCCGCACCGGCGGTACCGTTGCGCTGCGATTGCGAGAGGACGCTCTTGAGCTGCTTCTGGGCGACATCAAGGGGCAGGACCCGCGCCGAACCGTAAAAGACCACCGTATTGCGGATGTGCCGGCGGCGCAGGCGCATCTGGGGTTCAAGATATTCAGAGAGGATGCGAATGGTGCGCGCATCCGAGCTGTTGAGAAAGTGTTCATTGGCATAGGCTTTGACGGGCAGTTTCCGGGCTGCGCCCGGTTTGGGGTTCTTTTTGGGGCTGTCGGACATGGCTACCTCAGTTAGGGGTGGTTCAGAGATTGCGTTTGAGCCAGATCAGACTCTGACGGATGGCCTGATGGCGGTGCGCCGGGAGCGCATAGGTATGGCTGGCGGCGGGGAGTTCCATGAAATCAGCGGGGGGCTGCACAATGTCACGAAAGGAGTCGAATCCCTGGATGAAGACCGGGGCATCCGCCATGCCCTGAACGCAAAGCTTGGGCATGGTCAGAGCGCCCAATGCCGCACGGACATCGTAGCGGATGGCATCCTCCCAGAAGGAGCGCCGGATCACCCAGCCCTCATGGATATACTCCTCCGCTTGTGCGGAGATGGCGTCGAGATTGCTGATGTAGGACTGAAAGGTCGCCTGCATGTCGGGCACGGCCGACCAGGTGACCAGGGCATCGACAGGGGTCTCCGCCAGGGTGAGGATGGCGGTGGCCCCGCCCATGCTGTGGCCCAGTACGGCGATTCTGGCGAAGCCGAGGCCGCGCGCCCAGGCGATGGCATCACACAGATTGGCGATGTAGAGGCTGATCAGGGAATCCCCGAAATCCCCGGCGCTGTCCCCGGAACCGTAGAAATCGAAGCGCAGGACGTCGAGCCCTTCGGCGGCGAAGGCGCGGCCGGTCTCGACGAAGAGGCGCCGGCATTCCGCCTTTGAACTCATAAAGCCGTGACAGAGGATGACCAGACGCTCCCCCCTGCTCTTGTGGTGCATGGCAACGATCTGATGGCCCTGGCTGAGAAAGGTAACGGGGAGTTCGGGAAGAGGCTGCGGCATAGAAACGATCCTGGGTGTAGGGTCCGGGCAGTCCGCCATGGCGCCGGTCCGGGCGGAGGCATGGCCCCCCGGCGGGTGCGGAAAAAGAAAAAAATAGCGCTGACTTTGCAGTCAGCGCTAGAAAAGGGTGTTGTCCCATCACTACACATCACTACCCACACCCGACACTGTGCCTTTCGGCACATTAATAAGTTAAGAATTTTCAACTCAAAGTCAAGTTATTTCTTGCCGGCTGTAAAAATTGGTCAAAAATTGACCATATGAGGCCCCGGCGGAGCCTGGCCCCGGGGCTGGGACAGTCGGGGCAAAAAAAAGCCCCCGCAAGCGGGGGCCTGTGACGATTAGTACATATCTGCGCCGGGAGGCATCGGCGGGGTCGCCGGTTTGGGCTCCGGCTTTTCCGCGATTGCGCACTCGGTCATCAGGAAGAGGCTCGCCACCGAGGCGGCGTTCTCAAGGGCAATGCGCGAGACCTTGGTCGGGTCGATGACACCGGCCTTGTAGAGATCTTCGAAGGTCTCGGATTCGGCATTGAAACCAAAGGCGCCGTCGGTGTCGCGCACCTTCTGGACCACGATCGAACCTTCCCAGCCGGCGTTCTCGGCGATCAGGCGGATGGGCTCTTCGAGGGCACGGCGCAGGATGGCTACGCCGATCTTCTCGTCACCGTTGACCTGGATCTTGTCCAGGGCGGGCAGGGCGCGCAGGTAGGCGATGCCGCCGCCGGGGACGATGCCTTCCTCAACCGCCGCACGGGTGGCGTGCAGGGCGTCCTCAACGCGGGCCTTTTTCTCCTTCATCTCGACCTCGGTGGCAGCGCCGACCTGGAGGACCGCAACACCGCCGGCCAGCTTGGCCAGACGCTCCTGCAGCTTCTCCTTGTCATAATCGGAAGTCGAGGACTCGATCTGCTTCTTGATCTGGGAGATGCGAGCCTTGATGTCCTCAGTCTTGCCGGCGCCCTCGACGATGGTGGTGTTGTCCTTGTCGATGGTAATGCGCTTGGCCTTGCCGAGATCGCTCATGGTGGTGTTCTCGAGTTTGAAGCCGGCCTCTTCGGAGATGACACGGCCGCCGGTGAGGACGGCGATGTCTTCGAGCATGGCCTTGCGGCGATCGCCGAAACCGGGGGCCTTGACTGCAGCGACGCGCAGGGTGCCGCGCAGCTTGTTGACCACCAGGGTGGCGAGGGCCTCGCCCTCGATATCCTCGGCGATGATCAGCATCGGACGGCCGGTCTGGGCCACCTTCTCGAGGATCGGCAGCAGATCCTTCATGGCGCTGATCTTCTTGTCATAGATGAGAACCATCACCTCTTCGAGGACCGCTTCCATGGTGTCGGAATTGGTGACGAAATAGGGCGAGATATAACCGCGATCGAACTGCATGCCCTCGACAACCTCAAGGGTGGTATCGGTGCTCTTGGCCTCTTCGACGGTGATGACGCCGTCCTTGCCCACCTTTTCCATAGCATCCGCGATCAGTTCGCCGATCGCCTTGTCGTTGTTGGCGGAAATGGCGCCGACCTGGGCGATCTCGGTCTTGCCGGGAATCGGCTTGCTCTGCTTGCGCAGCTCTTCGATGACGCTCTTGACGCCCTTCTCGATGCCGCGCTTCAGGGCCATCGGATTGGAGCCGGCGGTGACGTTTTTCAGACCTTCACGCACGATCGCCTGGGCAAGCACAGTCGCCGTGGTGGTGCCGTCACCGGCCACGTCGCTGGTCTTGGAGGCCACTTCGCGCACCATCTGGGCGCCCATGTTCTCCAGGGGATCTTCCAGCTCAACCTCTTTGGCCACCGTCACGCCGTCCTTGGTCACGGTCGGGGCGCCGAACTTTTTGTCGATCACGACATTGCGGCCCTTGGGGCCGAGAGTCGAACCGACCGCTTTGGCCAGCTTGTCCACGCCGACCTTCATCGCATTGCGCGCATCTACATTGAATTCAATAATTTTTGCCATATGGGTAAAACCTCCTGATGGATTGCTTTTTAGGTTCACATGCCACGCCTAGATGATTGCAAATATGTCGCTCTCGCGCATGATCAGATAGTCTTCCTTGTCGATGGTCACTTCAGTGCCGGAATACTTGCCGTAGAGGATCCTGTCGCCTACCTTGACCGACATCTCGATCTTGGCGCCATTCTCGGAGATCTTGCCCGGGCCGACGGCCACGATGGTGCCCTGCATGGGCTTCTCTTTGGCCGTGTCAGGAATGATGATGCTCCCCTGCTTCATTTCCTGCTCTTCGACCGGCTTCACCACAACGCGGTCAGCCAACGGTTTAATGGTCATATTGCATCCTCCAATCATTATTAATTGTTTATTATTATTTAATCACGCTAGCACTCTCTATTACTGAGTGCTAACAATCTATAATATACACATTTTAAAATCGCAGTCAAGCATTTTTTATTCCCCTGCGGGCCCGCTTTCCCGCATGGATGGGCAAATTGTTGCAGGGAATTTTATTTGCCATTTTTCGCTTGACATTGGTCCCCCCAGTGGATATATTTAAATTGATGTAAATTCTTTTGTGCTTTACATTTTCGCGCAACACCGCCAGGCAGCAAAACCCAATCCACGGTCCGATTGCACGAGCTATCACGCATGCAGGAAGGGGTGTACGGATGAAAGAATTTGTCGAGTACATCGTAAAGCATCTGGTCGACAATCCCGATGAGGTCAAGGTCTCTGAAGTATTCGGCGAAACCACGGTCGTCTACGAACTGCGTGTTTCCCAACCTGACATGGGCAAGGTCATCGGCAAAAACGGCCGCACCGCCCATGCCATCCGGGTACTTTTAAGCGCCGTCTCACGCAAGGCAGGCAAACACGCGACCCTGGAAATCCTTGAATAATTTTTTTATATGCAGGAGCCAAGGGGGGAAGCAGCCGGAAGGCTGAAGGACATAGTCCGCCCCGGCTGAGGCAGGAACCTGAGTACCATCGGACCATCGGAGGCTATCTACCGGTGGTCCCTTTTATTTGTGATAACCCTCCCCGCGCAGGATGGTCAGGGCCCGGAAGAGCTGCTCCAGCAGCACGGTCAGGGCGAGCTCGTGGGCCATGGTCATCGCCGAGAGTGAGAGGCGCTGGTTCGCCCTCCTCAACACCCCATCGCCCAGGCCGTGCGGCCCGCCCACAATGAAGAGCAGAGACTTGCGCCCCCCCACCATATGCCGCTCCAGCGCGGCGGCGAAAGCCAGCGAATCCATCCCTTCACCCCTGCTCTCCAGCACCACGCACCACTCCTGCGCCCCGATCTTCTCGAGCAGCTGTGCCTCTTCCCGCGCCAGGATCTCCGCCACCGGTCCGGTCGCGCGCACCTGCCGAATGAAATGATGCTCAACCGGCAGATAGTGGCGGATGCGTCCGAGATAGCCCTCGCAGAGGGCGTTGTAATGGGGGTCGGACGGCTTGCCGACAGTAAGAATGCGTATCTTCATGGATGGCTCCCGGGGAGATCCCGGCGAAAAGGCTGGATTCTTTTCCGGTGGAATGGTATATTATCCGGTGAGCAAACCAGGCTCATGAGCAGAGCAGACTTGACGAGGAGATCCCGTAATGGCTGATGACGACAAGAACGCCGGCGTGACCAGCAGCCGGATCAAATTTTGCGATTTGCGCTGCGAACATGCCTCTTTCCCCAGCGCGGAACATCTTGACGGCGCCAACAGCTGCCGCACCTTCGCCGCCCTCTGGTGCCGTGAGCTGCAGCAGGTCGTCACCAAAAACGCCCCCTGCGCCCTCCTCTTTGGTGCGCGCCGCCCCAAGTCCAATCTCTGAGAAGACGCAGCCCCTCCCCGGTTTTCCCCGCTACAGCCTGGGCATGGCCATATGGCCCGGGCCCGTGCCGGCGATGACACCCGGAACCTCCTCACCCCGGCGCGGCGCCGCCGCGAGCAGAGCCAGCTGCTCTTCCCGCACCCCCTTGAAGCGCTCCATCTCTCCGGCCGGGATCGGATCCCCCGAGGAGTTCTTGATCTTGAGGGGATTGACCGGCCGGCCGTTCTCGTAAAAGCAGTAGTGCAGATGGGGCCCGGTGGCCAGACCGGTGCGGCCGACATAGCCGACGACATCGCGCTGCTGCACCGCCTTGCCGATAGCGATGCCGGGACCAAAGCCGCTGAGATGGCCGTAGACCGTGGCGAAGCGCGGATTCTTGTGCCTGATCCTGATGAAATTGCCCAATCCGCCCCCCTCGTAGCCCTTTTCGATCACGACCCCGTCTGCGGCCGCAACC
>Ga0209097_10001537_pt1 | contig 19585 bp, 20 predicted proteins | sample AD_UKC052_MetaG_FD_184419 | JGI IMG/M metagenome (GOLD analysis project Ga0209097, IMG submission 184419) | Active sludge microbial communities of municipal wastewater-treating anaerobic digesters from USA - AD_UKC052_MetaG (SPAdes) (version 2) | ecosystem: Engineered > Bioreactor > Anaerobic >... | reverse complement strand
AATGTAAGCACCCCCGGTGTTTTCATTGTTCTTTTCCAATGCAGAAAAAATTTCAGCAATGGTTACATTCATCCCTTTTAGCCGGTAAGGATTAACGGCTACTTCATACTGTTTCAACAATCCACCAAAGCTGTTTACTTCGGCGACTCCGGCCGTTCCATAAAGCTGCCTTGCAACTATCCAGTCCTGCATGGTACGCAGGTCCATTGCCGTGTATTTGTTTTCTGCACCTTTCTTCGGGTGAATGATGTACTGGTATATTTCTCCAAGCCCTGTACTTACGGGAGCGAGTTCAGGTGTTCCAATTCCCTTTGGGATTTTTTCTTCTGCTTCCTTGAGTTTTTCATTAATCAACTGCCTTGCAAAATAGATATCAATATCGTCGTGAAAAACAACAGTGATTACTGACAAGCCAAACCTTGAAATGGAACGCATTTCTTCGAGATCGGGCAGGTTGGCAAGGCTTTGTTCTATGGGATAGGTAACCAATTGTTCGGTTTCCTGTGCAGCCAAAGTGGGTGTGAGTGTAATTATCTGCACCTGGTTGTTTGTAATATCTGGTACAGCATCTACCGGCAGTTTGCCGGCACTCCATACACCCCAAATAATGAGTGCCAATGTCATTAACCCAATAATGAGTTTATGTTTTATACTGAAATGAATGATTTTACTAAGCATGAATGTGATTCGATTTGGGTATTTAGCTATGGATGTGACTCACCTGCTTGCGAAAGGAATGGTTAATCACAATACGAATAAATGATTGCAGTTGCCTTAGGCCCAACGGTTGTTGGGACTATTTAGCTTTTTGATTGATGCATACATTACATGCCCTATAAAGGGCAATGCACCAAAATCAAAAATTATTAATTAGGATAACTGTGGCGGTTGCCAAATCGAGGAGAATACTTGAGAATCTGCATCTTCATTCAGTATCAGAAATTTTTCCGATAGAAAAACGGTTTTAGATGCTTGTAAAATGGGAGAATGCGTTGAATATAAGGTTGATGCGGGGCAGCAGGAGCAGCTACAAAAGGGTGAGCAGGCTTCTGACTGATGGTTGTGTTGTTGGTGATTGTCATTGGCTAATATCTTCAATTCAGTTTTGGCATTGCACTCCACACTGTCCCCGCATGGCAGGCAGGTGAGGTAGAGCATAAAGCAGCTTAGTATGAAGAAAAATAGTTTCAAGGCGGTAAAAATAGAGACAATATTTTAAAAATTGGTCGTTGATACATAGTTGCAAAAATTCCCTGTGGACATTTTTAACCTGTAATACAGTATTTGATCATAAAAAATTACACAAACGCCTATTTAAACGGTGGTATTTGCTTATAGCCAAACCAAATACTCAGCAGCTATTTCACAAAGTCCTGCAAGGAAGGCAATATCAATTGATTTTATTAACATACTTTTTTATTTTAAATCCCAAATTCGACTTCAAATCATTAGGTTTAGTTGGCGGCTTGCATACTATTCCTGTTTTGGATTTGTTGCAACTAATAACCATCTTTTTTGCCTATGCATATAAAAGGACTGTGCCCATAGGGTTATAAAATTGGTCAGTAGCCCACCATAAATAACTATTTCATCTTCATACATGATTGTTTTGTCGCTAAGTTTTATTATTGATATTTTATGGTCCCAAACTTTGGCAGCATCATCCCACTCTCTTGTCTGTAAAATTTTATTTTCTTGATCTATCTTCTCAAAATAAAGTGAATGAAGACCACCAAATGGTATAAACCCATAAACTAACATGGTTGTGGAAACGGTATCTCCTTCCTTCCATATTTCAGGAAATTGGCCACCTGCCGGTTTAAATCTTACCTTTCCTTTCACCACAAAATTCAACAATGCACTTGTCTGAACTTTGCTCCAAGCTGTACTAATATCCATTGGAATTTCAGAAGAAATGTTGATTTTACGAGCGGTAACTTGTTTCCCTTTATAACTAATTTGTATTGTTTCTGTTCTTGTCATACTAAATATTTCACGTACGATAATATTGAATAATGATAGGCGGAGCAAAATAATTATGCTTGCTCAGATATCGATAATTTACCCTTAAAACAGATTGTGCAGTAGTCTATAACACACCGGTGGAATGATGGGCCAAAGGTCAACGCTTTTGCAAAAGACTCATATCGGTTCATAAAAAGTAAGCAGGTTCCGGTGGTGGTCTACAGCATCAAATTCTTTATGGCCCCAATACTGTTCCTGAATAACTGTATCAGCACTATGTAAAACACCCGCCTTTTTATATTCGACAAATAATTCTTCAATGCCTTGTACCTGTATTCTGCAACTTGCAGTACCTGCTAAAAAAGATTCTGCCCCGGACCATATTGGTTTTAATGCTAAAAATATGCTTCTAAATTTCCAGGAACTATCACATGACTGCCAGAGATGGATTTCAATATCATCACGAACTGCAATAGCAAAATTTTCTTCCTGGTGGCGAATAGTAAAACCTAAATTGTTAGTGTAAAAAGCGCATGAAACGGCAATGTCCTGAACAGGCAGAGCAGGAATAGTCTTACGCATTTTCATTTGTTTATTTTTTAGTGCGCCGCCCTTGGCGGCTGTTTAATTTTGTCAAATGTAATCCCCAAAATGATTATCCGTGCTGGGTGTGCGTCAGCTCATAGGGATTTCATGTGTTCACTTATATTGTTTTTTAATTCCTACATGGAATCCTAAAAAGATAAGAATAATGATATAGAAACTATTTTGATAAGACTATGCACAACAAGATTTATTCAACTGAATAGGTGGACACGCAACAGTGCCATAGCTGCAAAATACGCAACAATCGCCCTGCTTTGGCTTTAATACAATGCCGCAGTTTAAACATTTATAAAAATACTGGCAGGCATCTGTTGGCATGGTTTCAGCTTTTTGAAAACTGCATACCGGGCAAGTAATTATTGATTGTAATGTTAGTGTTTTTTCCATCGCTATTTTTTCTCACTGATTATTTTAAACTCTTTTACCGTATAGCCTGTTTTATTAATAGTAGCTTCAATTGTTTTCACATCGACTATTGATTGATCAAAAGTAATAATGCTGCTTTTTGAAGCGTATGAGGTTTTGTAAGCCAATACACCATTTACTTTAGACACTGTATTATTAATATGCGCTTCGCAGCCTTCGCAAGTCATACCTTGTATCGTAAAAGCTACCTGTTGCTGATTTTCAACTATTGGCATAGCTGCAATTTGAACTTGTGACTTTGGGTAAAATACTTTTGCATACAATGGAAAGGCCATCATCAGTATAGCAAATACTGTTACGATACCAAGAAATGCTTTTGACTGAAGAAATGATGGTTTCTGTTTTGTTTCGCAGTCGCAATCCATATCATTTGTTTTAACAGGTTTTAGTTTTACATACCATGCAAAGACTAATACAGCAATAGATAATCCTATTAAATAAGGTCTTGCTGGTTCTATCCACGAAAAGTTAGCAGCAATACTGCTGCTGCCTGCAATCAAGGCAATAACAGGAGTAATGCAACAAAGCGAAGCTGCGATAGCAGAAAGCACACTTGAAGTGGTAAATGTACCCGGGGATTTTAAACTTATCATACTGTTGCCAGTTTTTGAGTTTGAATATTAATATGCTTAAAGAATGGCTTTAAAATCTTTAAGTTTTCATTTGTCAATGAATAATAAATTGTTTGCCCTTCTTTTCTTGTTTCAACAATTTTTCCATCTTTTAACTTTCTTAAATGCTGTGATACAGCAGGAACACTTATGCCAAGAATATCTGATAGGTCACAAGGACATAATTCCTTTTCTTCATCCAATAAATAAATAATCTTCAATCTTACTTCATTACCTGCTAAAGCTAAAATATCAGATAGCTGACTTAACGACCTTTGGGCAGTCTTTAATTTGCTTTTACAACTGCGTAATTGATCTTGGTCTGCAAATAACCTGATGCATGTATTATTTTCCATCAGGCAAAGATAATGTAAATTGCTATTTAAGCAAATGCTTAAATACTTTAAATTTCCCTAAATTAGAAATAAGTTGAAATGCCGAAACTAAAACCCCCTGTTGTGGCTGGTGGATTGCCTAATAAATCTTGTTCTTTCAAATAGCGGTAATTCAACCGTAAAACAGTTTGTGCAGTAGGGCGAAAGCTGACAGCCGGCATAATACTCCAAAGGTCATCCGCAATATTGCCGCCTGTAGTTTTAAATGTTCCTTTATTCCAGTCAACGTATTCAAAGCGACAGGCAAGGTTAAGCGTTGCACCAGGCCAACCAAGTATTTTCTTCTTTATTAATGGTTGCACTACATCTAAAAAACCGCCTTGCTGTTTGGTGCCGTATTGCTCAGTATAGGTTGGAGGTACATTTACTTTTATCCATGCCCATTCGGCTGTAATAAATGTATTTAATTTATGTAACGTAGTATTAAAATCAATAGCAATAACATCCACTCTCCGTTTATCATCCAATTGCAAACCATCTTCCTGAAACTTATTGTACACGCCACCCATATACGATAAACCAAGTTCGCCAATCTTACTGTTTCTTACGGCAACTTTTGTAGTTAGTAAAGGCAGGCCACTATTTATTTCTTCGAAACGATCTTCATTGCTTTTTGCAGCCGGTAAAAAAGTTTTGTTTTCAGAATTGTCAATAATGCTGTTATCAAAGTTGCCGGATAAGTAGGCTTCGTACCCAAACATCCAATCTTTATCATAATGCTTGCCATAAGCGCCAAAGCCCGCATTGCTCCAGGTGGCGGGTAGCATTTGAGTGGCCGAAATTGGCCGGTCGGTAAACTCCCATTTTGGCCCATCGTGGTTTTGATTAAATGCACCAATGGGATTTAGAATCATTCCCCCACGCAAATTTAGCAATGGGTGGAGTTCAATGTCAAGTGCTGCAAATTCTATGGATATTTCCTTTGCCCCATCTTCAAATTCTATCTCACTTAAAAACTTTAACCGCTTGCCAATAGTGGATGATACAAACAATGTCATGCGCCGGAACTGAAATTGGTGGCCGTCTGAAATACCATCCGTTGCCAAATGCTGCCAGTTGGCTTCCATATAACCGCCTAATGATACCGGAAGTTTTCCCACTGCTATAAAGGGGCGGTTATACACCGCATCCATATTCATTGTTTGCTTTGTAGTATCCTTTGGTATCCGTTTTAATAAAGCCGGATCTATTTGTGCAGCGGCTCCTACGGAAAATAGTAAAGCTGTTACAATAGTGTAAAAATTTATCATATAGCTTTCAATGAAATTTTTAATTGGTTGGCTTCAATGGTAATGGGAAATGTTCTCAGTTTATTTTCTGCCGGGCCATCCTGAACTGCACCCGTATTGGTGAACTCACTGCCATGTGCGGGGCATTGTAGTTTATCGCCAAACACCTGCAGTTCCGCGCCCTGGTGCGTGCATTGCATCCACAGCGCGGTGTATTCCCGTTCCTTGATGCGGTACACGCAAATGGGATATTGCAGTATATCATTTTGAACCACTACATATTTTTTATAGTGCTTTTCATTTTCTGCCTTTGTTTCAAAATCACTCAAGGGCACAATTAAATCGTCGCCTGAAATATTTCCACCTATAATTTTTGTAGAAACACAACTTTGTAATAAGGTAGAAAATGCAGTACCACTCATACAGGCGAAGCCGCAGGTTTTTATAAAATCTTTTCTGTCCATTGTATTTATAATGATGATAAAAACTTCAGCAGCGAAGTTTTATCTGCTGCATTTAGTTGGTTGAATTTAGTGGTACTGGTTGCTGCTTCGCCACCATGTAATTGAATGGCTTCTTCAATGCTTTTTGCCCGGCCATCGTGAAGCAAAAAATACTGTCCGCCTTGTGAGTTGGGAGATAATCCCAAACCCCATAACGGGGGTGTACGCCATTCACTTGTTTTTGCGCTGCCTTCGGTGTAACCATCATCCAAAACCGGGCCCATATCATGAAGCAACAAATCGGTATAAGGATGAAATGTTTTGTTCGATAGCGGAGCTATGTTTGAGAAACTGGTTTTTAAAGTTTGCTTGTGGCAGTTTTCGCAACCTGTTTGAATAAAGATGTTTTTGCCATTCAGTACGGTGGCATCATTTTGGTTTCGTTGAATGGGGGCTTTTAAGGTTTGCAGGTAAAATACTACTTTTCTCAAGGTATTATCGGATACTTCAGGATCAATATCCAAGCCAGAATACACATCCTTAGATTCAAAGGTGGAAGTAATACCAATATCCTGGTTATAGGCATTTACCGTTTGATGGAGCAAATCATAAGCAGCAGCCTTTTTACCGAAACGGTGTATGTATTTGTCGTTTCTTGGGATAGCATTATGGAAAGGTGTTATAAATGCAGGCAGGTGGTTATAATTGGGGACGCCACTAATTCCATCAGCATTTATATCGTTAGGGTCGGCCATTGCCAGTATATCAGCATCGCTTACCAGTTCTAAAAATCCTAAGCCGGTATTAGCCGGTGGTGTAAATTTAGAGAAGGTTGCACCAGCAGGTATTTGCTCCGGTGTATAGCCTGGCAAAGCCCTGTTTTGTAATTGAGGGCCGCCCAAATGTAAAAATTTGTTGCCGGTGCTGTCCGTTTGCCCGAACCGGGTAAGGGTGGTAAAAGGATGGCCTTTGCCATCGCCGGCATGGCAACTGCCGCAACTAGTGGCTACGAACAGGGAACCGAGTCCGGTTTGTACTGTAAATATTTCATCGTTAAAAGCCACATCTCCGTCAAGAAAAAGGCGGTTTTGGTCATATGACAATCCGGCAACCGGCCCATCCAGTATTTCTTCATCAGCAGGGGCTGCAGGTTGCAGTTTGGAACAAGCCTGTATTATTACAACCGCAATTATCAGCCCGGCCATTACCCAATAAGTTTTGTTCATACTTCCAATTATATGTTTAATGGGCAAAAGTAATAACTTAGAGCCATCTAACAAAGTATTTTCATTATGGTAATTCCCGCTTTGGCGGCTCTAACAATAGCTTTACCTTTGCTCCATGCATTCCTATACAGAAGAAAATTACCTGAAAGCCTTGTTTAACCTATCTGCCGAAAAGGGGGAAGTAACTGTAAATGAGGTGAGTAAAGAACTGGGAATTAAGATGCCTACTGTAAACAGCATGATGAAAAAAATGGCTGATAAAAAATTAGTTGTTTATGAAAGTTATAAACCGCTTAGGCTTACTGAAAAGGGAAAAAAGGAAGCTGGCCTGATTATTCGCAAACACCGGCTTACCGAAATGTTTTTGGTGCAGCAAATGGGTTTTGGCTGGGAAGAAGTGCATGAAATTGCCGAACAAATTGAGCACCTGCAATCCCCCATCTTTTTTGAAAAAATGGATGCCTTGCTTGGTCACCCCAAAACAGACCCCCATGGCTCACCCATACCTGATAAGAGCGGAAAAATGGAGTGGCTGAAATTTGAAAAACTAAGCGACTGCAAAACCGGTGACACCGTTAAACTTTCTGCCGTATTACAAACATCGGATGAGTTTCTAAAATTTTTGAGTAGCAAGGAATTGACCCTTGGGCAAAAAATAAAGGTTAAGCATATTGAAAAATTTGATGGCAGCATGACGGTAAGCTACGGCAATAAAACCGCTGAAATGCTTAGCCATACTGTAAGTGAAAGGCTGCTGGTGGAGAAGGTATAGTTTTCTAATAAATCGTGACGCTTTTTTAATAGCTAAACGTTACTCCTGCACCAATACCCATATCACTGTCATAGTGGGTTCTTAAAGAAAAGTTGCGGCCAAGAATATAGTTAAGTGCAACCATATATTCTTTGTCTGTATTTACCATAAAAGCAGCCCGTAGTCTTTTGGCAACAGGTATATCTTCTCTCATAAGTTGTAAACGGAAAATGCCGTCCGTAAATATTTCCGCCTGAAAACGGACCAACATGGGCAAAGTATAATTTACACCAACACTTAATACTGCCCTGTTATCTTTTGTGTTCGTTTGGCCAAAGAGATTTTTTTCTTGTGCATGGATACCTATTTTTCTATAACGCCAATCAAATCCCACAAATGGCATAAGCCATTGCATTTTTCCTAAATATCTGCCAATATGTGTTTCAGACTCGTAACCATGCGTATCGTTATAACCCAATCGCCACTCGGTGCCAATACTCCATCGGGTATTTTGCAACATCACTTCACCGTCATTGCCATTGGTTGCGAAATCATTCTGAAACATGAAGTGCATATTTCTATCATCTGCAAACAGTTTTCGTTGTGCCAGTTTAGGATTTGGAATTAACGGATTGGGTGCCTGATTTTCATAACTAATAACTCTTCCCATGCCGCTCATCATGTGGTATAAAATATGGCAATGAAAAAACCAATCCCCTTCTACATTCGCGTTAAATTCCAATGTATCAGTTTCCATTGGCATAATGTCAATGATATTTTTTAGGGGTGCATTTTCTCCTTGTCCGTTCAACACTCTGAAGTCGTGGCCATGCAGGTGCATGGGGTGGCGCATCATAGAGCCGTTAAACAGAATCAACCGCAGGTTTTCTCCTTTCTTAACTAAAATTTTATCAGTTTCACTCACCACTTTGTTATCCAAGCTCCAAACATAGCGGTTCATGTTACCGGTAAGTTCAAATTTTATGGTCCTTGTTGTGCTAACTGGAAGAGTTGTTTCAAAGGGGGCAGCAAGCATTGCATAATTCAGTGTAACAATGTCGGACAATGCATTACTGTTATATTGATTATGGTTGGCATGGGTATTATCCTGCATGGACGTTGTATCCATTTTTGCCATTTCCTTTTTCTGCTCTTCGCCTGTAATTTCAGGATACATCACTACATTCATATCCATCTGATTTAGGCTCATTTGCATACCCATATCATCCAAATCACCATTCATTTTCATCATGCCATTCATCATCTTCATTCCTTCAAAATATTTTAGCCTTGGGAGGGGTGATATAAGTTGCTTTATTCCATTGCCTATATAAAGCGACGATGATTGGGTTCTGTCTTCAGTAGTTGCTAAAAGTTCGTATGCAGTATTATCAGCAGGAATAGTAACAACAATATCATAGGTTTCTGAAACAGCAATGAGTAACCTATCTACTTCTACCGGTTCCACATCGTTACCATCGCTTGCTACAACGGTAATTTTTCCACCGGCATAACGAAGCCAGAAATAAGAAGATGCACCGCCATTCGAAAAGCGAAGTCGTACCTTATCTCCTGCCTTTAAATCTTTCCCATTGACGGATGGGATTTCTAATTCCGGTTTTCCGTTCATTAAAATTTTATCGTAATACACATCACTAACATCCATGGCCAGCATGCGCTTCCATTCGTTTTTTAATTTTGTATTAAAGTGCCCTGCCTGTGCGGATTCGGCATAGCTCTGCACAGCATTTTTTTTCAATGCAAACCAGTCATTTGCATTGTGCAGCATCCGGTGAACATTTTCGGGTTTTAAGTCTGTCCACTCGCTTATTATAACGGGAACGGTTGGAATATCCCATTCTTCTCTTTTATGCATAATAAATGAACCATACATACCTATTTGTTCCTGTAATCCTGAATGACTGTGATACCAATGTGTACCATGCTGTATGATTGGAAATTTATAAAGATGGGTAGTGCCAGGCTCAATAGGCATTTGGGTGAGGTTGGGAACACCATCTTCTTTATTGGGCAAAAACAAACCATGCCAATGCAAGGAAGTTGACTCTTTCAAATTATTGTGTACGTAAATTTCTGCAGTATCGCCTTCGGTAAAAGTTAACGTGGGCATGGGAATTTGTCCATTTACAGCAATAGCCCTTTTTGATTTACCTGAATAATTTACCATGGTATCAGCAATATATAAGTGATATACTATGGTACGCGGGGGTTGCAATGCAGCTTTTGTTTTTATAGGGCCTAAGTTTGCTTTAGCCTGATTATTTTCTTTCATTTCAGCATGGATACCACGCCTGCCTGAGGGATAGGAAGGCATATCCATATTATTTGCTTTTACTAGCTTCATTCCACACTTAGGACAGTTGCCGGGCTTGTCTGCCTGTATTTCATGGTGCATTGGGCAGGTATAGGTTATTTTTTCCTGTGCGGAAACAATAGAATACAGTGCTAAGCCCCAAACCATTAATAATATTTTCGTCATCTTGCTTTTTTATTTTTTTACTTTCAACATACTTGCATTAATTGCTACCACCACCGTACTGACTGTCATTAAAACCGCGCCAACGGCTGGGCTTAATAACACACCCTGATTGTACAAAACACCTGCTGCTAATGGCAAGGCCACCACATTATAACCCGTAGCCCAGATTAAATTTTGAATCATTTTCCGGTAAGTAGCCTTACCAAATAATATCAGACTTACAATATCTTTGGGATTACTGTTTACCAAAACGATACCTGCAGTTTCTGCTGCTATGTCACTACCCGAACCAACTGCAATACCAATATCAGCCTGTGCCAATGCAGGCGCATCATTTACGCCATCTCCTGTCATAGCAACAAATTCACCATTGCTTTGCAATTCCTTAATCTTTTCTAATTTTTGATGGGGCAATACTTCTGCAAAAAAACTCTCCATGCCTAATGTTTTGCTTACACTCGCTGCTACTTTATTATTATCCCCGGTAAGCAAAATGGATTTGATATTGTTTTGCTTCAAAGTTTGAATAGCTTCAGCCGATTCAGGCCGTATTTCATCTGACAAAGCAATGTAGCCCGCCAATTTATTATTAATTATTAGAAAAACTATCGTTTCCGTATCATTTGCGGTGAAACCTTCAGGCACATTAATATTCTTTTCCTTTAAATAACCCGGACTTACAACTAAGATTTTCTTTCCATCAACATCAGCTTCAACCCCTTTGCCGGTAATGGCATTAAAATTTTCTGTTGCAGGAATAACTATATTCTGATCTTTTGCCTTTTGCAAAATACCAGTTGCAATGGGATGTTCTGATTTTTGTTCTAAAGCAGATGCAAGGCGAATAATTTCATTCTCATTCAGGTCCTTTAGCAACGATACAATTTTCGATACTTCAAATTTTCCAACAGTAAGTGTACCTGTTTTATCAAATACAATTGTGCTTATTTTTCTTGCATTTTCAAAGGCTGTCCGGTTCTTTATCAGTAATCCATTCTTTGCTGATAAGGCAGTTGATTTTGCCACAACTAACGGAACTGCAAGACCTAAAGCATGAGGACAACAGATAACAATTACGGTAACCATTCTCTCCATAGCAAAGGCCAATGACTGACCTGTAAGGTACCAATATAAAAATGTAATTATCCCAGCCAGCAATGCAATAATCGTTAACCATTTTGCCGCTGTATCGGCTAATAATTGTGTGTTTGATTTGGAGTTTTGGGCATCCTGTACAAGTTTTATTACCTGCGATAAATAGGAGTCTTCGGCACCATGTAGAACAGAAATTTTTATTGCTCCATTTCCATTAATGGAACCTGCAATTACCTTATCTCCTTTTATTTTCTGTACCGGCTTACTTTCGCCTGTAAGCATACTTTCATTCAGGTAGGTTTCGCCTTCATCAATTATTCCATCTGCAGCTACTTTTTCACCGGGTTTGATAAGTATTTTGTCATTTTCCTTTAGCGTTTGTGTTTTAACATCAGTTACTTTATCGCCATTAATAAGGTGCGCATCATCAGGCATTAATTGCACCAATAATTCCAGTTCTCTTGAAGCACCGGCAACTGATTTCATTTCTATCCAATGGCCAAAAAGCATTATAAGAATAAGGGTAGCAAGTTCCCAAAAGAAATCCATGCCATCTAAACCAAATACGATTGCCACACTGTAGATGTAAGCTACTGATATGGCAAAGCCAATCAGAAACATCATACCCGGATTTTTTGCTTTTGCTTCATTTACCAATCCTTTGAGGAAAGGCCATCCACCATAAAAGTAAACGACAGATGACAAAGCAAGTAATACATATTTTGCACCGGGAAAACTGATAGGTATATTGAGCCATGCCTGTATCATTTCTGATAGTAGCATGATTGGGATGGTTAATGCCATCACCACATAGAACCGTTTTTTAAAATCACCAATCATGCCTGTATGATTGGTGATTTTATTATGTGAAGCTGAATGATCTGGCTTTGCCATTGGCTCCAATGTCATACCGCACAATGGACATTTGCCCGGACTATCCTGCACTATTTGCGGATGCATAGGGCAGGTGTATTTTTGTAAATGCTGTGGATTTGCCATAACTTTTTGCAACCGAATTTGGCCGGTCGAAACATTTTTTATTTGACCTGCATTTTATTCAGGATTATCTGAACTTTTTACAGGTATAGTAAGTTTCATCCCGCATTTTGAACACTTCTCATCCTTTTTCCCAATCACTTCCGGGTGCATGGAGCAGGCATACATTTCTTCGTGATTTTCCATTTTATTCGATTTATCGTGCATTGTGGTATCATTACCCATCATTTTATTACCGTTGTCCATCTCGTGGGTTTGGTCGTTTGTTGTTTCTTTGGGTTTTTGGTCACAAGAAACTAATACAAAAGCCATAATAACTGCTGAAAAGATTATATATTTCATTTGATTTATTTTTAAATCAATGACAAATACTTAAACAGTAAGCATAAGCACCTGTCATTGAAATGATTACTTATTACATTTTACAAGCGTCTGCACATTTCTTACAGGCATCGGCACAGCTTTTGCAGCATTCCATGTTGTGTTTACCGCACTCTTCAGCACAAGCTTCACAACATGTTACACACAATGCACAAAGTGCATCCGCAAATTGTGAATCTCTTGCACAAAGCCTTGCACATAAAGCACAAATGTCAGCACAATCCCTGCATAGTTTCATACAATCTTTGTGACCTTCTGTTTCTAAACAAATGGCAAAGCATTTTTCGCAAGCTACAAGGCAGGCAACACAGGCATCAATACAATTTTGAGAATTTTTCATATTAATAGTTTTTTATAATGGAGGAATATCCACTACCACCAAAGATAAAATTCACAATCTCGAAAATCTTACACTTAAAATCTTATTAATTGTATATTTTAGTAGCTACCAAAGGATTAAATTAAGACAAAGTATTATTTGCTTTCCCATTCAGCTACCCGTTTCTTTAATGTTATAACTGCATTGGTCATATTTTGCTTTTCTGCCAATGCAATGGCCCTTTTTGCAGCAGCAATAGCACCTTTGTAATCTTTTGAATCAGCGAGGATTTTTTGCAACAAATTGGGATAAATGAAATTTTCTTTATCTAATTTTTCAGCTTCCGAAGCCCAAACAGCTGCTTGATTTAAATCTCCGCCGGTTGAATAATAATAGTTAGCCGCTTCAAAGAACAAGCCTGCATTTTTTTCTTTATTGATAATAATACGGGTATTAATTTGGGACAGTATTTTTGCATGTACCGCATTGTTTATGGGTATTTTTACAACCGTGTTTTCCCAGGAAAGCGCAAGAAATGCATCTCCCGTTCTTTTTATATCATTTATGTCTATTGTAAATGCTTCGTAAAAGTGCTCCGACTTCTCGGGTTTCACTTTAAAACGTAGAACATCTTTGGTAGATTCATAACCAAAATCACCGTGTAGGGTTGTATCGGCATTAATAATAATTGTCCATTCATTTACACCGGGGATTGTAAAAAGCGCATACTTTCCTGCTGAAAGCTTGTTATTATTTATTATAACATCACCCGAAAAACGAATAATCGTAGATTCACTTGCACCGGTTCGCCACAGGCTATCAAACGGAACGAGACCACCAAAGATTTTTCTTCCTTTTGCCAACGGACGGGAATAGCTGACAGTTAGGTTTACATTACCTAATTGTTGTGTAAATGAAGCATCAGGGCTTGCTGGTGGAAGAGTAAAGCTGATTTTTTCTTGTGAGAAAACGGCAGATGAAATTCCAATTAAAACTAAAGTTAGTATCTGTTTCATTCAAATAATTATTTAAAAACATTAAATAATGTGTACTCAAATTTCAGGACTACGCCATTGGGTGCCGTACGTTGCATGGTGGAGTACAATTGCTGCCGGTAGCCAATATCAACCCTTGCCTGGCTGTTAATGATGAATTGCACAGAGGGAGCAATATCGAGATATGATTTGCCATTTTCGTTCAGCCGCTGCCCAAGCAGTTCAAGCATTAGGTTCATATTGGTTTGCTTGTAATCTTTATATACTTTGGGGAGCATCAGTTTACCTACGGATAGCGTATAATTCAAAGCACTATTACTCTCTGTGGATGGAAACTTATAATCAGGGTTATTATCTAAGGCTCTTTCGTAACTAATCGAACTACTGATAGCTACCTTGTGCAATAACTGTGTAGCGATAATACCTGTTTCGTAACCTGTATTATGCCCCATTGTTTCAATTTCCTGCTGATGTATGTCCGCCCTGTTCAAACTATACCTGCCATAAGCAGCCATTCTGAAATGACTTTTCAAATCATCCTTGCTTAAAAATCTGTACTTCGCATATAAACTTCCGCCTTCTGCTATTAAACCGCCTTCCTGTCTGTTGCTGATAAAACCCTGCACATGCACCATCCATTTTTTGTTGATGCCCCACATTAATTCCGGCATATTATGGTAATTCAATTTACCGTCTTTCTCAAACATAAAAGCATTCATATCTCTTACGCCCAACGATTTTGCTGGCATATTACTGGCAGGTTCGGTAAATACAAACAATTCCTGTGCAGATGCACCCAATGAAATAAAGCTTATTAATACAAAAAACAATTTCTTCATCTTAAATTGTTTTAATGTGATAGGAATTATTTTTTGCTGCATCATAGGTTGGATATTGCTTTGCCAGCTTAGCAAGTTTCTTATATTCTTTTTCTACAACAAAGCCTTTATCCAAAACCTTCACTTTTACTTCGCCTGCCAATACACCCGGCTTGGTATCCATAAAAGTATAAGTGATATTATTCAGCGTAAACGACTTGTTGTTTTCCGCCTTTTGATTGTTAAACTTGAAAACAACGATTAATTCGCCTACCGAAAAACCTGCGTCTTCCACCTTTTGTTTCAACTCGCCGGGATTTACCGTACTGCCTTTTTTGAAATGAAGAATAAAAGCTGTGTTGTTTAAATCAGTTTCAACCTTTTCCACTTCGGGTATTGATATCAACTGTTTATAGGTTGCTTTAGAACACATGGAACAAGTAAGGCCGGTGGCTGTTAATACGGCTTTGGTAATTTGAGCATTTGCAATTATTGAAGCAAATAGCATAATAGTGATGATCAATATTTTTTTCATTGTAATGTATTTTATTGTTTAATAGTTTCTACAACTTTACCACAAGAAAGCATTTGTGCTCCGTAGTAAGGATTTTTAATGGCGCTTTCCTTGCTTAACCAGTTTGCCCCTTTACCATCGTTTGCCATAGGGCAAAATTGATAATAAACAGGTTCGGATGGTTTTGCTGCTTTAATCAATTCATACATATTTTTAGAGAGAGAAATAAAATGTTCCCTTTGGTGTTCGGTGTCTTTGTTTTCTTTGATATGTTGTGCATCACTTTTTAAAGCCTTTTCCACTTTCATCCAAACAGTATGTTCTTCTACTTTCAGTTTTCCCATTTCTACTGTACTTAAGGCAGTCAATAATGCTGACCCGCTGATAGATGCTGTGTTGCCATCTGTTTTTACTAACGCATCTTTTAATGCAAAATAGTTGTCAAAAACGAATTTTAGCTGGCTTGCTTCCTGCAGATCTATAGTGTTAAGTGCCTGGCCATGTCCGCTATGACCTTGTATTGCATTTTCAGTTGTTGAAAGGTTGCCTGCAACGGGTGTTTTACCTTCCCGTTCGTACTTGCAGCATCCATGAAGTTTGTTGTAAACTTCGTCAGGAGCTAAAAAACTTGCATTATCGTACCCGGAAAGTGCGATGCTATTCAATACCGCATCAGCATTTGTCTTTATGCTGTCGTAGGTAATGGATGCCAATTTAGTATCTTCATTCCAATCGGTTTTATACAACTTTGTTTTGGTTCCGGCTTTTTCTATGTTGGTTTCGCACATGCCACAGTTGCCATATACCTTTATAGTTTCTGTTTTGGCATTTTTTATTTGCGCCTGCACTACAGTAGTTGACAACAAGCCAACCACTGCGATTAAAATAATTGCTTTCATTTTTGTTATTAATTTTTATGATTAAAAAATGTTGGATGTATAGATTCACCAAATGCTGATACACTCTCCGCCTTTGGGCAAGATTATTGTTTATGATTTAATGAATCATTCTTTTTGGGTTCAATTTCGGTAAGGCTCATACCACATTTTGGACATTTGCCTGATTTTTCAGATTTTACATCAGGATGCATAGGACATTTAAAATTTGGACTCATCCCCATTAACATTTTTTCTTTGGTGCTTAGGTTCATACTTACACCACATTTAGGGCAGGTTCCGGGCTTATCACCTTTAATCTCAAGATGTACTGGGCATTGGTATGTATTTGAATTTACAGCCTTCATTTGTTCCTTTGTTGTGAGGTTAAGCTTCATGCCACATTGCTGGCAAACACCAGCTTTAATAGTATGTATATCAGGGTGATTGGGGCAGGAATAAAAAGTGGTATGTTTCATTGTATCTACTTTTCCTGCTTTGCTTTGTGCAAATAATGTAGATGGTAATACGGCAATTGCTGCAAAAAACAGCATGATAGTTGTTTTCATAACGAGTATTTAAAAGTATAAAAAAGAAAATCGTAGTTATTTCGGCATTAGGAAATGCCAAAAACCCGACAAATTGAATTGCCTGGCTATTAAAATAAAATTAGGTATTAAATGCGGAAATTGCGGTTAAGCAGGTAAACGGGTTGAGCCTGGCTGCGGGGTGGGGAGTTGCTAAGAGGATTTTCAACTGTTATAGTCAGAAAATCAACAGTGGGTAATTCACCAAAAGATACAGGAATTGCTGTTGCCACTAACTGCATTAATTGAAAACCTGCGTCGGTTGTCTTTTGGTCGTCTGCATTTTTAATAAACTTTTGTTCATCCTTGCAGCAGCCATTATCGTTATCGCCGTCTTTTTCCATGCCACACTTACTGCAGGTTTGGGACTCGTCGTGTCCAAGGCCTGAGCCGGACAGTTCGCCCATGCAATAATGCATATATACTGTAACGCCTGTGGATGAACCAAGGTATAAAACAGCTAATATGGCTATGAGAAATTTTTTCACGAAAACGGATACGAAATTATAATAAATTTTGACTAAGCCGAGTATAAAATTTTGCGAAATTTTTTGATAAGTGGGAAATAAGTTGTTTGAAGTTGCCTTTTTATGTTGAAAGAGAACTTCCAAAAGATTCTATAAAGCGTTCTGATAAATATAAGAATCGTCATTTTACAACATTTTTAACAACATTATACCACTCATGGCAATCATTAAGCCATCTTCAATAATCGTTACGGTACTCATAGGGAGGTTAAAAACCGCACCTAAACAAGCACACTGTATTTTTCTTTTGTTTAGCACACTTTGTAATACTCCAATAATACTAATGCTCATAACAGCCAAAGTGACAATATTGGTAGCAATGGGTTGAAAATTGGTGGCGTAGGCAATTCCCAATGCCAATTCAATAAAGGCATAGACATATCCCCATGCTTTTACCTTTTTTGCTATAATATCATACATGCTGTAGCTTTCGGCAAAACCCTTCAGGTCAAGCATCTTGAAGAATGAAAAGGTAAAAAAGAACCCTGCCATAAAGATATTCATTGCCTGCATCCAATCAAATGTTTGATTGCGGGTACCCCCAATCGTGGAAATGCCAGCGATGTAAGCGAAAATTATCAAAATCGGCTTGTAAGTTGCCAGCCAGCTTTTAGCCTGCTCCGCTGTTTCGTTGTGTTCTGAGGCCGAGATGGAATATTTTTTATCCAGCGCATGTTGAAGTGTTGAAAGTGGAATATGCTTGTCCATTGTAACAATTGCTGATTGTTTTTCTTTGGAGACTTCAACATCAGTTACATTGGGCAACATCAACAAGCTGCTTGTTACTTTGGCTTCACAACTGCCGCAGGTCATCCCAGTGAGTTTATATGTATGTGTCATTGTATTCGATTTAGAATACAAAGTTGATGCAACAAATAGCAATGAGTACTATACTATTATGACAAAGAGTTTTATTTAATTGTCAAACTTTATCCAGCGGCTTTCTACTTCCACCCATATTTTTAAACCCACGGGGGGTAAGGCCGGTAACTTTTTTAAACTGGGTGGATAAATGTGCAGTACTGCTATAGCCTAATTGAAAAGCAATCTCATTTAGGTTCATTTCGCCATAAATCAGAAGTTCCTTCACTTTCTCTATTTTTTGCAGGATAAAGAACTGTTCAATAGTTATGCCTTCCACTTGTGAAAATAAGCGGGAAAGAGAACTATACCCTTTAATTAAAGCTTTTCCCAGGTATTCACTGATGCTAAAATGTTCATCCAGTTCGCCTGACTGCGCTTTCATTATCAGTAGGCTTTTAATTTTTTCAATTTGTTTTTGCCTTTGGTCGTCCAGTAGTTCAAAACCCAATTCTTGCAACCGGGTATTTAATTGCTGTAACTGGATTTTGTTAGGAGCATCTTTCAGTTCCACTTCACCCATTTTTATCTGTGCGATTTGCAGGTTTAGTTTTTCAAGTTCCTGCTTTACCACAATAATGCAGCGGTTACAAACCATGTTTTTGATGTAAATTTTTATTGAGGCCATTATCAAAAATATGGTGAAAGCTTAAAACTACAACCCCTTTTATGGCTGGAGGATTACCTAATGGATCTGGCTTACATTGACAGCGGTAATTCACCCCTAAAAACAGATTGTGAATTATGGCATAAACTGACCGCCTAAAACTTAGGACGAGTTTCTTAAATTTTTAAGTAGCAGATTGAAAAGGTGTAGAAGTAGATTTTATAAAAACCAAAGACTTTCCTTACCAAAATCCGGAAGTTTCTCATGTTGGAAAAAAGGGTAAATTTCAGCTACCATTTCAGGGTATTTGATGGTAACAGGTAGGCTAATCTGATTTGTACTTTTCCAATACATGCGGCTGAATTGATAAACCTGGTCAATTAATTGCTCCGCCAAATCTATATTGTCCAGCAGATTAGGTACCGTTGAAGACAATGCGATCTTTATAGGAAAATGATATTCCTTTTGAGCGGGTTTGGCATATTTATCATAACGGGTATTGTTAAATAGCAGGTATTCATATTTACCAACCCTGATAATAGTGCCGCTATATGGCATTAGATTTTCATGATCAGATACGTCAAAACCCAATAAATCCTTGCTTTCGGTTTTATTGATTGATACAACAATTACAGGAATTGGCAATCCTAATGCATGAAGGGTACTTACAATTGGTTCAAGTTCTTTCTTACCTATATCCTTATAAAAATGAATGACTAATCTTTTGGCAGTGTGATTAGTAACCAAGAATTTGCCTACCGCTTCCCGGATGGAGCCCGCGAGGCTTAAAGTGTCATTGCTATTGAAGCAATCAAAACCTTTAAATATTCCTTCATTATTAAAGCAGAATGCAAATTC
>Ga0209097_10001533_pt1 | contig 19596 bp, 19 predicted proteins | sample AD_UKC052_MetaG_FD_184419 | JGI IMG/M metagenome (GOLD analysis project Ga0209097, IMG submission 184419) | Active sludge microbial communities of municipal wastewater-treating anaerobic digesters from USA - AD_UKC052_MetaG (SPAdes) (version 2) | ecosystem: Engineered > Bioreactor > Anaerobic >... | reverse complement strand
TCATGTTCGACGCGAACATACCGGGTGAGCTGGAACGCGCAGAAGAGTTCGGTGCGGAAATACTTGAACTGTGCATCGAAGTCGGCGGCACGATCACCGGCGAGCACGGTGTCGGTGTAGAAAAAATCAACCAAATGTGCGTGCAGTTTTCGCCCAAAGAACTCACGCGCATGCACGAGATTAAGCACGCATTCGACAAGCATGGATTGCTCAATCCCGGAAAGGCCGTACCCACGCTGCACCGCTGCGCCGAGTTCGGCAAGATGCGCGTGGGGCAAGGGCGACCGTTGCCGTTTGCGGAGTTGGAGCGGTTCTGATGCACGCTCACAACTTAGATTCGATTGAACTTCACGACGCCAAACTGACGTCAACACACATTGACTATGCACAACGTGTTGTTGTGATCGAGCTTGATTACTACCCTGATCCTGTCATGGCTCGCTCGCGTGTTGGCGCTCGCATTGAATTTCGTAACGTCGTGTCGTTTTCGCACATCGCAGACCTAGCAATGCTTGAGCAGCATGCGTCTGCGGGGAACGTTACAAATTGGTGGCCCGAAGGCGAAGGCAAGACATATTTGTATCTCGCCGGCGGTTGTCTGATTGTTGAGGCGACCGAAGTACACATGGAATCACGGAGTAACTGATGTTGACCTTTGAACGCCCACCAGAATCTGCCGTTACGGCGACGGTTGATTCGCTACAAAAATCCTACGGCGAACGTGCCGTGACGACGCACGCTGTGCGTGAGCACCACAGCCACGGCGAAGGCATGCGCGACGCGGGTTTGCCGGACGTTGTGGTGTTCCCCGAGACGAACGAAGAAATCGCGAGCATTTTGAAGCTCTGCAACGCCGCGCGCATTCCGGTGATTGCGTATGGCACGGGCACCTCGCTTGAGGGGCACCTCAAAGCGATTTATGGCGGCGTCTGCCTTGATCTTTCGCGGATGACTAAGGTGTTGGAAATCAACGCAGAAGACCTTGACTGTCGCGTACAGGCGGGAGTTACGCGCGAGCAATTGAACGCGGATATTCGTCACACCGGTTTGTTCTTCCCGATTGATCCAGGCGCAAACGCGAGTATCGGCGGAATGAGCGCTACGCGTGCAAGTGGCACTAACGCGGTTCGCTACGGCACGATGCGCGAAAATGTGCTCGGCCTCACTGTTATCACGCCCGACGGTCGCATCATCAAAACTGGAACCCGCGCCAAAAAATCAAGCGCTGGTTACGACCTCACGCGCCTCTACATTGGCTCCGAAGGCACGCTAGGCATCATCACCGAAATTCAATTGAAACTCTACGGCGTGCCCGAACGCATCAGCGCGGCAGTGTGTCAATTCGACGATTTGCACGGGGCCGTGAACACCGTGATCATGGCCATGCAAATGGGCATTCCGATGGCGCGCATCGAACTCTTGGACGACGTGCAAATGCAAGCCTGCATCAAATACAGCAAGCTCGAGGACATGGAGCCGAAGCCCACGTTGTTCATGGAGTTTCACGGCACCGACGCTTACGTGGCCGAACAAATTGAGCAGATGAAAGCCATCACGGCAGAACACGGTGGCGGCGAGTATCGTTTTGCCGATAAGCAAGAAGATCGCAGTAAGCTGTGGAAGGCGCGGCACGATGTCTATTGGGCGGGCATGAATTTCGTGCCGGGCAAAGAGGCGTTCGCGACCGACACCTGCGTGCCGATTTCGCGGCTTGCCGATTGCATTACCGAGGCCAAACGAATTTCCGATGCGAGCGGGTTGATTTGCATGATCGTGGGCCACGTGGGTGACGGCAATTTTCATGTGCAAATTACGTTCGATCCGAACAATCCGGTTGAGCATGCGCGTGCCGATGACGCAGCGAAACAAATCGCGTTGGTCGCTATTGCGATGGGGGGCACCTGTACGGGCGAGCACGGCATTGGCATTCACAAGCTTGAGGCCTTGAAAGCCGAGCACGGCGAAGGCGTTGATCTGATGCGCACGATCAAAAAGGCGCTCGACCCGAACAACATCATGAATCCAGGGAAGACGATTCCGATGCAGTGAATTCGTTCTATAAACCTAAGCGGGCACCAATCCATAGAAATTACGCACGGCGAACAATCTTTTGCCACAGATTTACACAGATGAACACTGATTTGGCGAGTACGTTTCGGTAGAGGCCGTTTCGTGCGAATCTGTGGAAATCAACTGACTTATCTGTGAGATCTGTGTCAATAATCGCTAGCGAACCCCGTGAGTTTGGTGGATTGGCAGTACTGCCCGCCGCGCAGACTAGCCAGCAAATTTTGCAAACACGAAACGAACGGGCCGCATAAAGTAAACGCCCCTTCAACCCTTGAAACAGACAAGAGACACGAACATGGCCTACACCCTCCTAATCGGCAACAAAAATTACTCTTCGTGGTCGTTGCGCCCGTGGCTGTTGATGCACGCGTTTGGCATTGCATTCACGGAAGAAAACTACGTGTTCGACACACCGGAATTCGCCGCTGAAATTCAGTCGCGCAAACGCTCTCCGAATGGCAAAGTGCCGGTGCTGCGTGATGGTGACGTGACGGTGTGGGACTCGCTCGCAATTACCGAGTACCTCGCAGAACGCCACGCTTACTTGTGGCCTGCCGATGCAGTGGCCCGTGCACACGCGCGCTGCGCCAGCGCCGAAATGCACTCGGGTTTTCAGGCTGTCCGTAATTGGATGCCGATGAACGTGCGTCGCAGTTACCCGATTGCCGTGCCACGCGAAGACGTGCAGAAGGACATCGATCGCATTCAAGCGCTGTGGATCGAGGCGCGCGCGAAATTTGGCGCGGGCGGCGCGTTTCTGTACGGCACGTTTAGCGCGGCCGACGCCTACTTCGCACCTGTTGTGTTTCGCTTCGCGACGTACGGCGTGGAGAGTTCACCCGTTGTCGCGGAATACGTGAAAGCGATGCTCGCGCACCCTTCAATGCAGCAATGGATCGCGGACTCGAAGGCTGAGACCGTAGTGATCGGGCACGAAGAGCCAGAGCATATTTACGCGGCGAAGTAAGACGCTTCTGCTTCCCCAATGAGTTGGGGCAGGCACAGTCCTGGCACGTATCTGTCTTGGAAAGACTGAAAGTCACGTCAAATGATCGAAACTTGGCAATCTCAAATCAAAGCCGCCGCCGCATCGGGCAAGAAACTGAGCATTCGCGGTAGCGGCAGCAAATCGTTTCTATCGCCGCAGGCGGCGGGTGACGTGATCGACACGCGTGCTCACGCGGGCATCGTGGAATACGAGCCGAGCGAGCTCGTGATCGTCGTCCGCACGGGCACGTCGCTCGCAGAAGTCGAAAAGGCGATGTTGGAGGCTGGGCAGATGCTTGCGTTTGAGCCGCCGCATTTCGGTGACGGCGCAACCATTGGCGGGACGGTCGCGACTGGGCTTTCCGGGCCGCGCCGCCCCTACGCCGGGCCTACGCGCGACTTCATATTGGGTTGCAAAGTACTCGACGGCAAAGGCGATCATCTTTCCTTCGGTGGCAAGGTGATGAAGAATGTGGCGGGCTTTGATGTGTCGCGTTTGATTGCGGGTTCGATGGGGACGCTCGGCGTGATCACCGAGATCGCGTTCAAATGTTTGCCGCTCGCAAAGGCGCAACAAACGCGAGTCTTCGAAATGGGCGCGGACGCGGCCATCGTTGCGATGAATCGTTGGTACGCCGAGGCGAACCCAATCACCGCGACCGTGTGGCTGCAAGGTAAGCTCTATGTGCGCCTCGCGGGCGCAGCACCGGCAGTGGCATCCTCCGCCGCAAAGCTCGGTGGTGAAGTACTTGCGGATGATGCTGCTTGGTGGCGCAGCTGGCGCGAACAAACGCATTCGTTCTTTTCTGACGACGGGCCGCTCATTCGTGTGGCGTGCAAAACTACAGCGCCGTGGGGCGACTTTGCGAACAACCAAGACGCGCAAGCCATCGATTGGGGCGGTGCGCAGCGCTGGGTGCGTACGCAGTCAATCGCATTGCCTGCCATTCGCGAATGGGCGCGGGCAGAAGGTGGCCACGCCAACGTGTTTCGCGGCGACTCGACTGAGGCGGAGCGCACGTGTGCGCCACAGGCCGCGCTGCTCGATGTGAGCCAAAAAATTAAAGCGTCGTTTGACCCGTACAACGTATTTCCCAAAATGTAGGCTGCAGTCCCATTGCACCCAAATTGGTACCAACCGTTTCGCCACGCTGAGCACGCTTCGCACTTCAATGCACTAGGTGCAATGAGATTGCACCCTACAAACAACGCACGATCTAACCATGCAAACCAATCTCGCTGATTTCATTAAAGACACGCCCGAAGGCATCGAGGCTGATGCCATTTTGCGTTCGTGCGTGCATTGCGGTTTTTGTACGGCCACGTGCCCTACGTACCAAGTCTTGGGTGACGAATTGGATGGCCCGCGTGGGCGCATTTATCTGATCAAGCAAGTGCTCGAAGGCGCAGAACCCACGATCAAAACGCAGCAGCATTTGGATCGTTGCCTAACGTGTCGAAATTGCGAAAGCACTTGCCCGAGCGGTGTGGAATATGGACGGTTGGTTGACATTGGTCGCTCGGTGGTGGAGCGCAAAGTCGGGCGCAGCACAAAGGAAAAATTTCAACGCGACATGTTGCGCAAGGGCATGTTGAGCAAAAAGACGTTCGCTGCGGCGCTCGCTATGGGGCGTGCTGCGCGTCCGTTTTTACCCGCCTCGCTGAAGGCGAAAATTCAGCCGCGCCGTGCGCCTGGCACATGGCCTACCGCGACGCATGCGCGTACGATGCTGCTGCTAGATAACTGCGTGCAAGACGCGCTTGCGCCATCCATTGATGCGGCAGCGGCGCGCGTGTTGGCGGCCGCGGGGGTGACCTTGCAACGTGTGTCGGCGGGTGGTTGCTGCGGTGCGCTTTCGCATCATCTCAATGCGCATGGCGAGGCGGTGCAAAAAGTTCGCGCGAACATTGATGCGTGGTGGCCGCTTGTTGAGCGTGGCGCTGAGGCGATTGTCGTCACTGCTTCGGGTTGCTCGGTGATGGTGAAGGACTACGGTCATTTCATGAAGCATGACGCTGTTTACGCCGAGCGCGCGGCGAAGATCGCCGCACTCGCGCGCGATGTATCCGAGGTGATCGCTGCCGAATGGCCGAAGCTCAAGGCGAAAGTGAAGCCCGCTACGGAAAAAATTGCGTATCACCCACCGTGCACTTTGCAGCACGGAATGAAGCTCAAAGGCGGCGTCGAATCGCTGCTCAAAGACATGGGTTTTTCCCTCGCCCCTGTGGCTGATAGCCATCTCTGCTGCGGCTCCGCGGGCACTTATTCAATCTTGCAAGCCGACTTGAGCAACGAACTCAAGGGCCGCAAACTCAAAAGCCTCACCGCAGGCGCCCCCACGCAAATTGCGACGGCAAACATCGGCTGCATGACGCATTTGCAAAGTGGCACCGAGCTTGTGGTGAAACATTGGATCGAGTTGTTGGATGAGCGGTTGGCGTAACGGCACGAAACCATGACACGCGAAAAGTACAAACACTTTCTGACGATCCCGACACGCTGGATGGACAACGACGTCTACGGCCACGTCAACAACGTCGTCTATTACAGTTGGTTCGACACGGTGATTAACGAATATCTGATTCGTGCGGGCGGCCTTGATATTCACAACGCACCCGTCGTTGGTTTTGCCGTGGATTCGGGCTGCACCTACAAAAAGAGTTTTGCATTTCCTGAGCCCGTTCATGCAGGCTTGTGCGTGACAAAACTCGGTAACAGTTCCGTACGTTACGAAGTCGGTTTATTTGGTGCAGACGACGCGCCAGATGCAGAGCCGCGCGCGACGGGCTTTTTCGTGCATGTGTTCGTGGATCGTGCCACGAACAAGAGCGTGCCGATTCCGGCGTCCATTCGCGCCGCGCTCGAAGCCATCCACATTTAATTTTTAGGCGAAGCAGATGCCGCAACATCCCGATCCAGCATCCGTCGTGCAACGTCAATTGGACGCGTATAACGCGCGAGACATCGACGCGCTCATGGCGACCTACGCCGACGATATTGAGCAGTTTGATTTTCCGAGCACGGTGCTGGCGGTCGGTGCGGCGGCTGTGCGTGCGCGACAGAGCGTTCGCTTGCAAGAGCCAGATCTGTACGCACGACTCCTCGGCCGCACCGCGATGGGCAACCTAGTCATTGATCACGAAATCGTCACCCGAAACTTTCCCGAAGGTGTCGGCACCGTTGAACTCATCGCGATGTACGAAGTGCAGGGTGATCGCATCAAGCGCGCGTGGTTTAAGTTTGGCGAAAAGCGAATGGGGCGGCCTGAGTAGCTCGGATGCTTGCATCCGGGTTGCTAACCATTGTTAGTCAGTGACGGTTTGATTGCGGATGCACGGGAACCCGGAAGCGAGCATCCGGGCTACGGGACTACGGGTTGGAACGAGACTTCCACCGACACACGCCATCGCATCCGGCCAGCGCAGCAAGCGTGCCGACCGCATTCAGCATTAATACGAACCCACCTGATCGCGCACTAAATGGTGGGTCAATGAAAAGTAAGCCCGCAAAAAACACAACCGGTGCTGCGACCACAATCAGCTCGGCAAATCGGCGCGTTGGTAGAAGCGTCTTTAACAACGCGCCGAGCAGCACGGATGACAACGCCAAACAGACGGTGGCGCCTACTTCAATCCAGCGGACATACTTGAGAAATTCGTCGGGGCGCGAGTTCAACGCCCACTCGCCGATTTGGTCAATCGCCAAGAGGTTCAAGCTCCATTGCGCATACCAAAAAGCGGTGAACGCACCGACCAAGAGGAAAAAGGAGGCGAGCGGCTTTCGTGGCGATCGCGTTACGGATTGCACAGCCCTCACACCGCCACCGGCGCCTTAATCGGCGGATGACTTTCATACCCAACAATCTCAAAATCCTCAAACTCGTAATCAAAAATCGACGCGGGTTTGCGTTTGATAACTAGGCTTGGCGGCGCGAGCGGCGTGCGCGCGAGCTGCGTGGCGACTTGTTCGGTGTGGTTGTCGTAAATGTGGCAATCGCCGCCGGTCCAGATGAAATCGCCGACGTCGAGATCACATTGCTGCGCGATCATGTGGGTGAGGAGGGCGTAGCTTGCGATGTTGAACGGCACGCCGAGGAAGAGGTCGGCGCTGCGTTGATACAGCTGGCAGGACAGGCGCGGCTTGGCTGGTTGAACGGACCGTTCGGCAGACCCTTCGACAAGCTCAGGGCGAACGGTTGGAGAAGCAACGTAAAACTGAAAAAACGCGTGACACGGCATGAGCGCCATCTTCGGCAGATCGGCGACGTTCCATGCGCTCACGATGATGCGGCGCGAATTTGGGTCGCGTTTGATCAAGTCCACCGCTTGCGCGATTTGATCGATGGTGCCACCGCCGTCTTCTTCGCGCTTGGGCCATGAGCGCCACTGCACGCCGTACACCGGGCCGAGATCGCCGTCGGCCTTCGCCCATTCGTTCCAAATCGTTACGCCGCGCTCTTGCAGCCATTTCGCGTTGCCGTCGCCGCGCAGGAACCACAAGAGTTCGTACGCGATGCTTTTCCAGTGCACCTTCTTTGTCGTCAACAGCGGAAAGCCACGCGTGAGATCGAAACGCATTTGCGCGCCGAACACCGAACGCGTGCCGGTGCCCGTACGGTCGCCCTTGTGCGCCCCGGACGTGCTGACTTGTTGCAGCAGATCGAGGTAAGGTTGCTCCAAGGCGGGGAGGGCGGCGGGTGTAGAAGTGTGGGCGTGTTGCATGGTGAAAGTTTATTCGTTTCGGTCGTGCAAGGGCTTTGTAGGCGCGGACTCGGCCGCGCTCGCCGTCGCCACGGCGGCGCTGGGAGGTCGCTTAACACCCGAACCGACGGATCGCTGGATTACGTGATAACAGCTTTTTGGCGCCAGCGACCAGCGGGCGGTCGTTAGCGCTAAATTTTTCGTATAGTCAACAATATTAGAAAAGTGCCTACATCGACCACTTGGCGGTCGGTAGCGCGTAAAAGCTGTAAATCGTAATCTTCCCGTTCGCCGTGCTTGCGCCTTCGGCGATGGCATATCCTCTCGCCACCCCTTTCTTTGCCCCAAAATCATCATTTCCGCTACCGACACTCTGCCGCGCCATCGCATCCTGATCGTCGAGGACGAGGACGCCATCGCCGAAACGCTGGCCTACGCGTTGCGCACCGATGGCTTTGCGCCGGTGCACGTCCGGCTGCTCGCGGATGCGCGGCGCGAGCTGCGCGCGACGGGGGAGGCCGCTCCGGCGTTGGTTGTGCTTGATGTGGGGCTGCCGGACGGAACGGGCTTTGACTTGTGTCGTGAGATTCGCGCGATGCCGGAACGGGGGAACATCCCGATCATCATGCTCACCGCGCGCAGCGAGGAGATTGATCGCGTGGTCGGGCTTGAGCTTGGCGCGGATGATTACGTGGTGAAACCGTTCAGCCCGCGTGAGGTCAGTTTGCGCGTGCGCACGGTGCTCCGACGCGTGTCTGTGACCGCTGCGACGCGACCGACTGCTCCAACTTTCTTGCTGGACGCCACCGCGCAGCGCATCACGCTCGGCGGCGAGGCGTTGAACCTCACGCGCCGCGAATATTTGTTGCTGAAGACACTGCTCGAACGACCGAGCCGCATTTGTTCTCGCGACATGCTTCTAAACGCCGCATGGGGCACAGACGCCGAAAGCGGCGACCGTACGGTGGACACACACATCAAAACCCTGCGCGCGAAGCTCAAAGCTGCGCGCCCCGACCTCGACCCGATTGAGACGCATCGGGGTTTGGGTTACAGCGTGAGTGTTTAGATGAGCGTTCACTTGCCCGTGTGGAATGACGCCTGTTCCCTCCGTGCGTTCCGGGGAGGGCTAGGGTGGGTATGAAGTTGGTTGGGAGTGGTGTGGTCGTGCTCCCGCCCAACTTCCCGCAGCGAGCGGGGAAGGAGTGCTGGGCTTGGCCAGTCACGCGCGGAATGCGCGTTCACGGTGTGCTCTCGGTCTGGATCTCCGCCTTCGCGGGGATGACACGCTGATATGCATCTAGGCATCCGCCTTCTCTTCGCCGTTTTCGCCATCATCGGCCTTGCGGCGTTTTTCGTGCTCACGGTTTTTGTGAACGAAATCAGGCCATCCGTCGCAGAAGTGATGGAAGACGTGATGATTGACTCGGCGCATATGTTGGCCGAAATTGCAGCGAACGATTTATCGAAAGGCACGATCAACGACGGCGATTTTGCGCGCGCGTTGAAGGCCTACAACGGCCGCAATCCGAGTGCGCAAGTTCACGGTTTCAAGAAGGAGACCGTGGACTTTCGCGTCTACGTCACCGACGACAAAGGCATCGTGCAATTCGATTCGGAGAATCGCTCCGTCGGGCAAGATTTTTCGAAGTGGCGCGACGTGTTGCTCACGCTGCAAGGCAAATACGGTGCGCGCACTAGCAGGGCAACGGTGGACGCTGAAGACACATCCGTCTTTCATGTCGCCGCGCCGATCACTCGCGATGGCAAGACCATTGGCGTGCTGAGTTTGGCGAAAGCGACTAATACCGTCGCGCCATTTGTCGAGCGTGCAGAGCGGAAGATTTTGGTGAGTGGTGCGTGGCTGTTTGGGCTTTCGCTGCTCGTTGGCGTCGTCGCCACGTTGTGGATTGTCAGTGGCGTGCGGCGCTTGGCGCGCTATGCGGACGAGGTGGACGCAGGGCGGCGCACAGCGGTACCCGCGTTGCCGGGCGAGCTGGGGAAGCTCGCGAAGTCGATGGGCGCGATGCGCGAGCGTTTGGAGGGACAGCGCTACGTCGAGAACACGGTGCGCGCTCTTACGCACGAGCTGAAGTCACCGATTGCCGCGATTCGCGGAGCGGGCGAGCTCTTGCGTGAACCGATGCCTGACGCGGATCGCGTGCACTTCGCCGACAACGTCGTTGCGCAAAGCGAGCGCATGCATTCGACAGTCGAGCGCTTGTTGGAGCTTTCCAAGCTGGAGCAATTGGCCGCGCCGGAGCATCAACAACGCATCGAGGTGGCAGCGTTGTTCGCCCGCGCAACTGCGAACGCCGCAGCTCACGCGGAGCGCGTCGGCGTGCAACTCGTGTTCGACGAATCATCGACGCACATCGTGGGCGACGCAGAGACGCTGCAGCTCGCGATTGATAATTTGGTGCGCAACGCGATTGATTTTTCGCCGCGAGGCGGCGTGGTTCGCGTATCGGCGCTCGCAGTTCACCGCGCGGTGAACATCGACGTGACCGACGAAGGACCGGGGTTTGCCTCGTTCGTGCAAGAGCGCATCGGCGAGCGCTTCATCTCTACGCCACGCCCCGACGGCCGTCCCAAAGGCAGCGGCCTCGGCCTCGCCATTGCAAGACAGGTCGCACTGCTGCATGGCGGGACGCTGAGCGTGGAGCTGGCGCGTTCACTGACGTGCGTGCGATTGAGGTTGCCCGGGGCGTAGCGCTCGCAATAGGCAACGTTGCGCGCGGAGTAGGTCTGTAGGCGCTGACTTGGCGGCGCATCACGCCACGGAGCGACGCCAAGTCGTCGCCTACCGTACGTCGAATTTTCTTTGAGGAAACGTGTAGCGGCGACAACGACTTCACACAGACTTCACACACTTCATTTTCTGCGCACATGAGTTGCAGATATTCCATTCTGTTTTCAACGAACGGAGTGTGTGTATGAAGCGGTTTCCTTTGCTGGCCAAGGCGGCTTCGCTGGGTGCGGTGCTGATGGTGTTGATGGTGGGTTTGTCGATGATTGGTGGTCTGGCGGGTGAGCGCATGGGCTATCGGGCGCAGGCGGCGGCGAGCGTGCGCGAGAGTTTGGCGGGGCCGCAGACGATTGCGGGCGCGGCGATGTCAAGACGTTGTACGAAAACGGTGGAATCAACCGTGACTCGGGACAAGAAGACAGTGACCGAGCGAAACGACGAGCAGGTGTTACTGAAAGCGCTTCCGCAAAAGATTAGCTGGACTGCAAGCAGCAAAATCGAGCCGCGCTACCGAGGGCTCTACAAGGTGAACTCATTCAACTTGGAAGCAAAAGGCGACGTGACGTGGATCGCAGCGCGCGAACTCGCCGCGCCCAGCGTCAAAGCGCCTATCGTGGCCGTTCGATGCGAAGCGCCGCGCATGGAGTTCGCCGTCTCGGATGCTCGCGGAATTCGCAGTATTAAAGTCATCGGCCCGAAAGGAGCGGCCGAAGTTGTGGCGAGCACTACAGGTGAATTTTTCAAGACCGGATTCGAGTCGTCGATCAACGTCGACGAAGGCATGCTTGATAGTCCCCTGCGTGTTGAGTTGAACATCGAACTCGTTGGCACCGAGTCGCTTGGTTTTGTCGCATTGGGAAATGAAAACACCGTCGCGCTGCAATCAGATTGGGCGCACCCGTCATTTGTTGGGGCGTTCTTGCCGGTCAATCGCACGATTCGTGACGGCGGATTTGATGCGGGGTGGAGCGTTTCTTCTTTGGCTTCGAATGCGCGTGGGCAGTTAGGAAAGAACGTTTCCGCGTGCGCGGAGCGCGCCAGTGGCTCACAACAACCGACCGGCTGCCTCCAATCCTTCGGCGTAGATTTCATCGATCCGATCAATCCGGCTTCGCTCTCTGACCGCGCGACGAAGTACGGCATTTTGTTCATCGTGTTGACGTTTGCGGGCATCGTGCTCCTTGAAGTGTTGAAGGGCGAAGCGGTGCATCCGGTGCAGTATTTATTGATCGGCGCAGCGATGGCGGCGTTCTTCCTGTTGCTCTTGAGTTTGTCGGAGCACATCGCGTTTGTGTGGGCGTATGTGGCGGCGGCGGTGGCGTGCGTATTGCTCTTGACTGTGTACGCAAAAGCCGCGCTCGGTGGTTGGAAGCGCGCGCTGCCAATGTCGGCGGGCTTGGCGGTGCTTTACGGCGTTTTGTATTTGGTGTTGCAGTCCGAGCAACACGCACTCTTGGCGGGATCGCTCTTGGTGTTTGCAGTGCTCGCGGGCGTGATGCTCATGACGCGTAACGTGAAGTGGGGGCGCATCCATGAAGGCGTTTAATTTCTCGTCGCGCGCAGCCACGCGTTGGCGCGACAGCGACCTGGAGCCCATCGCCCGCGCGCATGACGTACGCGATGGGTTTGAAGTCATGTCGTGGGTACTGATCGTCGCCGCGTTTTTCGTGGGCGCGGTAGCTCGGCTCTTAACCATTGATCGCGGCACGCCCAGTATCGGCGCGTTCATTCACGTCATCATGATGGCGGCGGTTTTTCTGCTCATCGCGTTGCCAGCGGGCGTGGCCGCCGGCATGGGTTCCGCGCTGGTCGCACGACGCTGGCCCGAATCGGTGAAGTGGGCTCCGCTCTGGGCGGGCTTTGCCGCCGCGTCGGCGGTGTGGATATTCCTTCACTTGGGGCGGCACTCGCCCGCGTGGCACGTGGTCTGGCCGACGATGGTGTGGGCGGCGCTACTTGCGTGCAAAGTCTTGCCGTTGGGCGTTCGCACGGTCGAAGCGCTGCGCTCGGGAGCAAAGTCATGAGCGATGATCGTCGATTGATCGCGGCGTGGCGGGAAATGGTCGCTGCGCGGACGGTTCAAAAATCAGTGGTACAGCTTTTCACGCGCAGCGACAGTCAGGCGGCGATTAGAGGCGGTTTTATGCGCTAATCGACTTTGCAATAAATATAGCTCTAACGACCAGCTGACAGTCGTTAGAGCGAAAAAGTCGTTAACTTTCTTAACCGTGTGATGAGTCGTGGTGTACTTGTCCGCGCCCGCCCTCGGTTGGACGCGATCAGGTCAACCCAATCGCGACGATTTCGCGGTAGTTCTTCATCGCCATGAGTTGGTCGTACCAACGCCAGAGGTTGTCGAGCCTTGGTCGCAGTTCGCTGAGGCCCGCTTTGTCGAGCGGGAGCTCCATCCACGTGTAAGCCAAGATCGCCAGCGGTACGTCACCCATCGTGAAGTCGTCGCCCGCCATCCATTTGGTCTTGCCCAACTGCTGATCAACGACTTTCCAGAGTTCACCCGAGCGAGTGATGCCTTTTTTGATCATCGCCATATCCCACTCCGCTTGTGGCGAGCGGATGAGCTGCATGAATGGCTGGCCCAGTGCGGGACTCAAGGTGCCGCTCTGAAAATCCATCCAACGATCGGCCGAGGCACGGGTCTGTGCGTCGGCTGGGTAATACGGCGCCTTGGGATGCTTCGCGCACAGATAGCGCATGATCGCGTTCGATTCCCAGAGCACGAAACCGTCGTCATCAATCACCGGAATCATCGCCAGCGGATTCATGGCTTTGAACTCTGGCGTGTTGTTCACGCCAAAGTGCAGCCCGGCATCGATTCGTTCGTAGGGAATGTCCAGCTCAGCGCAGGTCCAGCGCACTTTCTTAACGTTCGATGAATTGACGCGGCCCCAGAGTTTCAACATGACAATGTCCTTCGCCTTTTGATGATCGGTCGCAACCGACGGCGTTCGGTGTGCAGGATGCAACGGCAAGCTGTGGCGCAGGTAAATCTGCGGCCTAAGAATTCGCCTACGCTTCGCCAATCGGGTTAAATGTGGGGCAATCGTACCCGGAACCTTGTGATGATTCGTCCGCTCGTCTTGATCCTGTGCATGGCACTTACGCTACTCGGTGCTTGCCGTCAGACGGATTTAGGCGAGGGCGGCAGCAAAGTCTCCGGCTCTGCGGGGCCTGCCGGCCCGCAAGACGCAGCAAAAGAATTGCTGACCTGTACGCAGCCAATTGCTACGCTGGCGCTTGCTGAAAACCCCAACGGCTACACCGTGATTGCGGGCACCCAATTGCCGCCGACGCCACTACCTTTGATCCGCGTGATCGCTCAACAATCGGGCTGCTTTCGCATCGTGGATCGTGCTGCAGGGTTGCGGGGGACGTTGCAGGAACAGCAGCTAAAAGACCAAGGCATTCTGAAAGCCGAAACCGTGCCGAAAAAAGGTGAAGGCATCGGTGCACGATTCACTCTCACGCCGTCGCTTACGTTCAGCGAGAACAATGCGGGCGGCGGCATCGCGGCAATTTTGAGCGCGATTCCTGCGCTGCGCGACTGGGCAGGAGTTGCCAGCGGCGTCAAGATCAAAGAGGCGCAAGTGGTCTTGCTGCTGACCGACAACGAGACGACGGAGCAGCTCGCGGCTGCAACTGGATCAGCCAGAGCGACTGACATCGGTGTTGGCGGCATTGTGCTCGGCAAAGTGCTGGGCGGCGCGGCGGGTTGGGGTATCACCAACGAAGGAAAAGTCGTGGCGGCCGCGTTTCTCGATGCGCACAACAAACTCGTCGTGCAGGCGCGCGCATTGCCGCAGAGGGGATAGACTATTTCGCGCGATTTTTCTCACCCACGCGACACCGAGCAACTAGGCGCGCCGGCTTCAGCGCGCGCGATGTCTCGGCATTGGGTGTCGTCGGGCATGCGGATTGTGTTCGCGCTTGTCGTGCTGGTGACGCTCGAGGGTGAGGCTCGCGCGCAAAACACGCTCCCTGTCGCCTCGCGGGTGAACGTTGAGGATGTACGAAAGCTCCATCAGCTGGAAGATCGAGGCGATCCTGCGCTCCGGGAGACCCTCACCGCGACTTTGAATCGTCTTGAGGTAGACGATCCCCCTGCAATTATTTTGGACGTTTTTCTAGCGTTCGCGCAGATGCGCTATTCGGACGGCGCGTCTGACACCGTGATTCCGTCGGTCGAGCGCATGTTGCATTTGGCGCGAGTCGTGGGTGACGAAGTGCGCGCCGCTTCGCTCGACGCGCTGGCGGGTGAAATGCAATTTGCCATGGTGCGATCACCTGAATCACAACGACGAATTGAAGGTGCCATAGCCAAACTACGCACGCTCGGACGGCCACGCGAACTCGCGCGCGAGTTGGCTGCATATGCGATGCTGCTCCCTGACATCAACGAATATGCGCTTGCGATGCGACTCTCGAACGAAGCCGTGCGTCTGGTCGCTGCCGAGCCGGACCCATTGACATCGCTTGTTTTCAGCGTTTTGTATGCGCAGGCTGAGATGTTGCGGTTGGTCGGCGACGCGGACGCCGCGCTGTCGAGTGCGAAAGCGTTAGTTGCGCGAGCCGAGCGCTCGATAAACAGTGAATTTATTGGGTTCGCGCAACATTCGCTCGCACGTACGCTGCGTAATCAGGGGCAAAAAGAGCGTGCGGCCGATTTGCTGGATTCGTGCTTTCATCGTGCGCTCACAGCGGGTAACGTGTGGGAACAGTTTGTCGGCAGCATCGAACGCGTTGAGTTGGCGCTGGAGATGGGCGCTTACGCTGACGCAAGGCGCGCGATCAATCGCGTTGCCGCGTTGCGCGACAAGATAGACGATCCGCTCACGCGAGTGCAGTTTGACTTGTTCGCCGCTTCGGTGTTGGCGCACGAGGGACGCAGAGCAGAGGCACGCGCGTCGCTTACGCGCGCGAAAACCCAGCTCGCAACTTTCGGTGAGCACCCGATGCACGCCTACGTCGCTGCGGCGGAGTCGGATGTTCTCGCCAGTGAGGGCCGAACCGCTGAGGCACTGGCGACTATGCGCAAGGCCGCGGCACTGAAAATGGAGCGGGCGCGCGAATCCAACCTCAAAGTACTCGCCGCACAGGCAGATCTACATCGCCTTTCAGATCGTGAACTGCGTGAAGCCAGACTCGCGAATGAAGCACGACTCAACGACGCCCGCGTGGAAGCGGTCGAGCAGCGGTTGCTCAACCAACGCTTGACGGTTGCCGTGGCGGTACTAGCGACGATGATTGCAGCCATGCTCGCGGGCTGGCAGGTCGTGCGTGCAAGACGTTTCCGCCGCCGAGCGGAACATGACGGACTGACCGGCGCGCTGTCACGATCGGCCATCGAAGTGAAAGCTGCGGCCGCCTTCGCGTTTGCAAAGCGCACGGGACAGCCGCTAAGCCTCATGATGTTCGATATGGACGACCTCAAGTGGATCAACGACTCGTTTGGTCATGCGCGCGGGGATGTGGCCTTAAAGACAGTTGTACGTGCGCTCTCAAGCGTGCTCACGGAGGACACGCCGGTGGCGCGCTGGGGTGGTGATGAGTTTGTCGTGTTGCTACCGAACACGGCCTTGGCTGCGGCCGAAGGTCTTCGCGATCAGGCCGTTACCGCAATCCGCGACGCTTTAGTTCGTGCAGACATTCCAAATGGCGCCTGTAGCGTGGGCGTCGCTTCGCTGGCCGCGCGGGACACCACGTATGACGACGTGTTAGCACGCGCCGATACGGCGTTGTATGCCGCCAAAGCGGTTAGTAAGAGAGCAAATGTAGCGATGAGCATGACGCCGCCTGTGCGTGGAGTCGATGCCACGGCGCTACAAAAAAAGGCATAGGCAACTGCCTGTTTCCGCAGCGAACGGTTGCGCGTCAGTAATCGCCGATAATGGCGCTCTCCTGATCCCGACCTGCAAACACTCATGAACGCATCCACTGCTCCTTCCGTTGCTACGTCCACGGGCGCGCTGGCGAAGAAAGACGTCGCCAATCACTTTCACCCGTACACCAACTTGCGCGCCATCGAAAAAGATGCGCCATTGATGATTGTGGCGGGCGACGGCATTGAAGTCATTGATGACACCGGCAAGCGTTACATAGAAGGCATGGCGGGGCTGTGGTGCGCTTCACTTGGTTTCAGCGAGAAGCGCTTGGGCGAAGCGGCAAAGCGGCAAATGGATGTGCTGCCGTACTACCACTCGTTCTCGGGCAAGGCACACAACGTGGTCGCGGAAGTCAGCGAGAAGCTGATGTCGCTCGCGCCGACGCAAGCCCTACGTGAGGGGCGTGTGATCTTCGCAAACTCGGGCTCTGAGGCCAACGATACGGCGTTTAAGCTCGTGCGGTACTACCACAATGCAATTGGCAAGCCGCTCAAGAAAAAGATCATTGCGCGCGGCAAGGGCTATCACGGCGTGACGGTCGCGTCGGCGTCGCTGTCCGGCATTCCAACGATGCATCAGCACTTTGATTTGCCCATTGACGGCGTGCTGCGTGTGGGGTGCCCGCATCCTTATCAGTTCGCGAAAGATGGCGAATCGCCTGAGCAATTTGCGACGCGCTTGGCCGAAGAGCTTGAAGCGCTCATCTTGGCCGAAGGCCCGGAAACCATCGGCGGCTTCATCGCAGAACCCGTCCAAGGTGCAGGCGGTGTGATCGTGCCCCCGCCCACATACTTCGAAAAAATCCAACCGATTTTGAAGAAGTACGAAATCCTTTTCATCGCGGACGAAGTGATTACGGGCTTGGGTCGCACGGGCAATTTGTTCGGTACGCAAACGTACAACCTCGAACCTGACTTGCTGACCACGGCGAAGATGATTACCTCTGCGTACGTGCCGTTTTCGGCGCTTTACGTTAGCGGTAAGATTTATCAAGCCTGTGCGGATGCCAGTGCATCTGTGGGCGTGTTTGGGCATGGCTACACGTACTCCGGACATCCGCTCGGTTGCGCGATTGCGCTGGAAACTCTGAAGATCTACGAGGAACGCAACATCGTCGGGCACGTTCGTGATGTGGCGCCAGCGTTTCAACGCGGGTTGCAGCAGTTCGCTGGGCACCCTATCGTCGGTGATGTCCGCGGCGTCGGTTTGATCGGCGCGATTGAATTGGCGGAGGAGACAAAGGCGCGTAAGCCGTTCGATCCAAAGCGCGGCGTTGGTGCGTATCTTGTCCGTCGTGCGCAGGAACACGGATTGATTTTGCGAGTGATGGGCGGTGACATCATCGCGTTTAGCCCGCCACTCATCATTACCGAAGCAGAAATTGCTGAAATGATGAAACGCTTCGCGTTGGCTCTTGAAGACACGGTGGCGTGGCTCAAAGTGAACGGGTAATGGCGTAGGGGCATTTTCTTTCGCACCTGACGGTTGATCTAGTCGACGCTATTGACGGGCGCGCGTCGCGCGTCTGACTTCACGACGTGCAATGCGATTGCACCTTCCAAAACCTACTCGGCGCAATCCCAATGGAACTCAAACTTACGCTCACGCCAACTGCGCAAAAACTCGTGCGCAGCACAGAGTTCACGTTCTCGACGAACGCGGAGCCCGGAATGACGATGCCGCAGGTGGGGGACTTAATGCGCGTGACGCTCGATGAACCTCCGGTGTTTTTCAAAGTCATACAACGAGCGTACGACTTCACCACGTCGCCGATCACGATCACCTTAGTGCTGGGCGCGCCTGACTGATTTTTGCAACGGTCGGGTTCACTCCTGCGGCGTTACATATGGTTACCTGCGATTGTGCGGCGCGAACGCTTCGCCCGTTCGCTCGTCTTTAGAATCTGCCTTATGAACTCAAAAACCTTTCCGCGTCGAAATGCTCTCCTAGCCGTAGCAGTCGCGGGTTCGCTCGCAAGCTACGCCGTGGCCCAAGACGCAGTTCCCTCTCCGACTTTGCCTGCGGCACCCGCGACGCCAGCGGCGACCAGCACCGAGCCTGCCGCTACGCCGGAGAAGGACCGCCCCGCCAGCACACGACCGCAACGCGTGGATGCCATCGAAATTACTGGCAAGAACCAAGCGACAGAGGAGCGTCGTAATTCCACTGCCGCGAAAATTGTCATCTCCCGCGAAGAAATTGAACAATACGGCGACAGCAATCTTGGCGACGTGATGCGCCGTTTGCCAGGTGTCACTCAAGGCGGCCGTCCCGGTCGTGGCGGCCCGATCGCCATGCGTGGCATGGGTGGTGGCTTCACGCAAATTTTGCTCGATGGGCAACGGATTCCACCCGGATTCTCGATGGAATCGATCACTCCGGAACAGGTGGAACGCATCGAAATTTTCCGTGCACCAACGGCTGAAACTGGGACGCGTGCGATTGCTGGAACGATCAATATCATTCTGCGCGAACCGCTGCGGCAAACAAACAACGATTTTCGGCCAAGCCTCGTACTCGATCGTGGCCTCTATTCGCCGACGTTCTCTTGGTCCCGCAACGACACGTTGGGCGAGACAGGAACTTATACCGCCAACGTCTCGGTCGCACGCACTCGGCAATTGACCGACAGCTACAGCACGACAACCTACGACGACGCGCTCACGGGGGCGCACCTGACCGAGCAAAACTCGTTCGGGCAATCCGAGACCGATCGAAAAAGCGTGCATGCAGGCGGCCGTCTGCAATGGCGCCTTGGCAACGGTGAACAGTTTGGACTCCAAGGCTTCACCGTGCACAACGAATTCAATAATTCGAGTTCCGGCACCCTGACGCAACTGTTCGGTACCGAGCCCGCACCCTACGCCACTCGCAGCGGCACGTCAGCGGGCACCTTCGACATGGTGCGCTTGAACGCGAACTTGAACAAGCGATTCGACGCACAAACGCGTTATGAACTCCGCGCGGGCGGCGGCGGCTACCAGAGTGACAGCCACAGTGTGTCGTCGCAATTTGCCGCGAACGGTGACACGTCATTGCTGCAAATCGTCGACAACAACACCCGTGATCGCTCGTGGAATGCCAACGCGAAGGTTGTGCGCAACTGGGGCGACCCGTCGCATGCGACCACGGCTGGCCTCGAGGTCGAAGGTGTCAATTGGCGGGAAGACTCAGTCACGACGTTGAACG
>Ga0209097_10001527_pt1 | contig 19651 bp, 17 predicted proteins | sample AD_UKC052_MetaG_FD_184419 | JGI IMG/M metagenome (GOLD analysis project Ga0209097, IMG submission 184419) | Active sludge microbial communities of municipal wastewater-treating anaerobic digesters from USA - AD_UKC052_MetaG (SPAdes) (version 2) | ecosystem: Engineered > Bioreactor > Anaerobic >... | reverse complement strand
TGCCACACAAACCATAAAACAACAACAACAACAACAACAAAACAATTTGTATTTAGAAAATATTTTGTGACTGTTTCCTTTGGTATTTTTTGAGAAAATCTAAAACTATAGACACGGCCACACGTACCAATCCAAAGGCTAACTATTTGGATTGCAAACCGGGGGCGCGCACATCAAGGCTAATGGTGTCAACAAAACCCAGCCAATGCATATAGGTGTAGTTCCAGCGGCATTTACGTACTCAATTACCGCGTCAGATCAAAATGTGCGAACGGTGTAATTACAGCCCCGACTCAGCCAATCTCGCATGGTAAAAACAACAACACAAAACCCGCAGTAAGCACTGTCGGTTTAAAAAAATAGCAAATATTGAAATTCCCAATGAAAACCATCAGAATATTTTTCCTGCTCTCAGTACTCGCGTCCTGCGGCTGCAATGACAACAATACTACGCCTGGCCCGGTCGTCAATCCACCGATTGCCGAAGAGCCAAAAACCGAAGCCGAACTCCTGGACATGGTGCAACAAGATGCCCTCAAGTATTTTGTCGAGTACGCACATCCTGTGTCAAAGTTGGCCCGCGAGCGCTACCATACCGATGATCCAGGTAATGATGCCAACATCGTTGCTACAGGCGGCACCGGTTTTGGACTCATGACCTTGATTGCAGGTATAGAGCGCGGTTTTATTTCACGTGCCGATGGCGTGGCCAGACTCACAACCGGATTGAATTTCCTTGAGACTGCCGACCGTTTTCACGGAGCCTGGCCGCACTGGATGGATGGCACCACCGGAAATGTAATTCCTTTCGGTACCAAAGACAACGGAGGCGATTTGGTGGAGACTTCTTTTGTTTGCCAGGGATTGATTTGCGTGAGGGAATATTTTAAGAATGGAACTGCCGAAGAACAAGCACTCGCCGCCAAAGCCGATTTACTTTGGAAAGGCGTAGAGTGGGATTGGTACACCCAAGGCGGGCAAAACGCACTATGGTGGCACTGGTCGCCCAACTATGGCTGGGAAATGAACTTCAAACTCGAAGGCTATAACGAATGCCTGATTACTTATATCATGGCCAAATGTTCGCCAACGCATCCCATATCTAACGCTTGCTATACTCAAGGTTGGGCGAGAAATGGTGGCATTGTCAGTTCGGCGCTGCGTTTCAACCTTCCTGTGATATTCAATTATAACGGAGCGAACGGTAACGTAGGACCAATGTTCTGGGCGCATTATTCCTACCTCGGTCTTGACCCCCGAGGGCTTACCGATCAATACGCCAATTATTGGACGCTTACACAAAACCACGCAAAAATCATGTTGGCCTATTGTGTAGCAAACCCTTATGGATTTAAGGATTACAGCGACGAATGTTGGGGATTGACCGCGAGCTATACCAGAAATACGAACGGCACGGTGGGCTACACAGCACATTCGCCCACCAATGACAAAGGCGTTATTTCGCCAACGGCGGCATTGTCGAATTATCCTTACACGCCGGTAGAGTCACTCAAGTTCTTGCGTTATCTGTATGAAAAAAACAAAGACAAGTATGTTGGTGTTGCCGGACCTTATGACGCTTTTTCCCCGCAATACAATAACTGGGTAACCAAAAGATACCTCGCTATAGATCAGGGAACGATTGTCCCAATGATCGAGAACCATCGTACGGGCTTATTGTGGAACCTTTTTATGTCTGCGCCCGAAGTAAGAAGCGGTTTGCAGGATTTGGGATTCCATTCTTCGCAGCACGGATTCTAAAATGCGAAGCAACGGTTATATATTGTCACTGGTGTTGATGCTGTCATTGCAGCCCTTATGCGCCATCGCGCAAACAGAGGTGAGCGGCAGCCTAACAGCCCAGGTCATCCAAAAGCAACAACTGGGTTATGCGCTGCATATTCCCAAAAACACAAAGGAGAAAAAGGCTTTGATTATTTTTCTGCATGGCGACGGTGAAAAAGGAACCAATCTCGAAAAAGTAAAAATACACGGCCCGTTCAAGTACCTCAAAACGCACCCGATTGATGCGTATGTACTGGCACCGCAATGCCCCGAACACGAGCTCTGGAATGCTGAAATGATATACCAATTGGTAGTGAAAATCCAGCGGGAATATCCAATCGATGCCCATCGAATTTATCTCACCGGACTGAGTTCGGGCGGTTGGGCTACCTGGAATCTCGCGCTTGCGCATCCCGATTTGTTTGCTGCAATCGTCCCGATTTCAAGTTTCGTCGACCTCGTGCAGCTGGATGACATCTGTAAAATAAAAGCGATACCTACGCGCATTTACCATGGCCTGCTCGACGATGTCGTTCCCTTGGATTATGCCGCCTCGATCTATAAGAATTTAAAAAACTGTAACCCAAACATCGGCCTCACCATATTTGACGATGCCGGACACGACAGTTGGTCGCGCGTCTACGACAATGCAGAAATTTACGATTGGATGTTGAAACAAACCAAACACGACCCGAAGTTGAATTAATCGCAACTAAAAAAGAACAATAATGAAAAAACAATACGCCATATTTTTAACCTTACTGAGCATTTGTTGCGTCGCACAAAAAGGCACTAAACCTGCTGTTTCGGACAAAGACGCTTTCGTTTCGTCGCTCATGGCCAAGATGACTTTGGAGGAAAAACTCGGGCAGCTCAACCTTCCCACTTCGGGCGATATTACCACCGGACAGGCCAACAGTTCCGACGTGGCTAAGAAAATCGAACAGGGAAAAGTAGGCGGTTTGTTCAACATCAAAACTGTTTCAAAAATCAAGGAAGTACAGAAAATAGCCGTAGAAAAAAGCAGGCTTAAGATTCCGTTGCTTTTTGGGATGGACGTCATCCACGGTTACGAAACCACTTTCCCGATACCGCTTGGCTTGTCGTGTACCTGGGATATGAACCTAATTCAACGCAGCGCACAAATCGCAGCCAAAGAAGCCAGTGCCGATGGCATCAACTGGACGTTTTCACCCATGGTAGACATTGCACGCGACCCGCGTTGGGGAAGGGTTTCAGAAGGCTCGGGCGAAGATCCGTACCTCGGCAGCCAAATTGCCAAAGCGATGGTTAAGGGTTACCAAGGCAAAGACTTTTCAAGCAATACTTCAATACTCTCGTGCGTCAAACATTTCGCGCTTTATGGCGCTCCTGAGGCCGGACGCGACTACAACACGGTCGATATGAGCCGCATCAGGATGTATAACGAATATTTTCCACCGTACAAGGCCGCAGTCGATGCAGGTGTTGCGTCGGTGATGGCTTCGTTCAATGAAATAGACGGCATTCCCGCTACCGGAAACAAATGGCTCATGACCGATGTGCTGCGTAAGCAATGGGGTTTCAAAGGTTTTGTCGTGACCGATTACACCGGAATCAGCGAAATGATAGACCATGGCATGGGCGATTTGCAACAGGTCTCGGCACTCGCGCTAAAAGCGGGGATTGAAATGGATATGGTGAGCGAAGGTTTCCTCACGACACTCAAAAAGTCGTACGAGGAAAAGAAAATCACCATGGCGCAGATCGACCACGCCGTTCGGTTGATACTGAATGCCAAATACGACTCGGGATTGTTTAAAGATCCTTACAAATATTGCGATGAATCGCGCGCAAAGTCAGAAATCTTTACGCAAAGCCACCGCAGCGAAGCTAGAAAAATTGCTGCCCAATCGCTGGTGTTGCTCAAAAATAAAGGGCAAATTTTACCACTAAAGAAATTAGGAACCATTGCTGTAATAGGGCCGCTCGCCGATGCCAAAGAAAATATGGCGGGTACCTGGAGTGTCGCCACCAAACAAGAAAACTCGATATCCTTACTGGCGGGAATCAAGGAAGTTGTCGGGCCATCGACCAAAATCCTTTACGCCAAAGGCAGTAATCTCGACGATGACGCAGCCTATGAGGAACGCGGGACCATGTTTGGCAAAACGCTGCACCGCGACAACCGCACCAAAGAAGTCCTGCAAACCGAAGCCATCAACCTGGCCAAACAAGCCGATGTGATTGTAGCAGCCATGGGCGAATCGGCAGAAATGAGCGGCGAATCGAGCAGCCGTACCGAGCTTGAGATTCCGGCTACGCAGCAGCAATTGTTGCAAGAATTGCTCAAGTTGGGCAAACCAGTTGTTTTGGTGTTGTTTAATGGACGTCCGTTGGTATTGAATCGGGAAAATGAGACCGTTCCCGCGATCCTTGACGTTTGGTTCCCGGGAAGCGAAGCCGGATATGCAATAGCCGACGTGCTGTTCGGTGACGAGAATCCATCCGGAAAACTTACCACGACTTTCCCAAGAAGCGTGGGGCAGATTCCAATCTATTACAGCCACAAAAATACCGGAAGACCGTTGGGCAACAAAGAGGGGAAGTTTGAGAAGTTTCGCTCTAACTATCTTGACCAGCGCAACGAGCCTTTGTTCCCATTTGGTTTTGGCCTCAGTTATACGACTTTTGAATACAGCAACCTTAAGCTTTCTGCACCAAAAATCAACAGCAAGCAAAATTTGAAGGTCACTGTAGATGTCGCCAATACCGGAGATTTTGACGGAAAGGAAGTCGTGCAACTCTACATTCGCGACCTTGTGGGTTCGGTCACGCGGCCGGTCAAAGAGCTCAAAGGATTCCAGAAAATCAGCATCAAGAAAGGTGAAAAGCAAACCGTTACTTTCGATATTTCAGTACAGGATTTAAAGTTTTACAATGCAGAACTGCAGTTTGTTGCAGAACCCGGTGCATTCGAGATTTTTGTCGGGGCAAACTCCGACACCGATATAAAAGCGAAATTTGAATTAGTTAATTAAGTTGTTTTGAGTACATCGGGGAAAACCCTTCAGTTTTTGCTGGAGGGTTTTTTTAAAACAAAAACCGGGAGGGTTTTTTTAAAACAAAAACCGGGAGGGTTTTTTTAAAACAAAAACCGGGAGGGTTTTTTTAAAACAAAAACTGGGACGTTTTTTTTAAAACAAAAACGGGGAGGGTTTATTTGTTGAAAGAGCAAGGTGCGACAAATAGATGCAATATGGGTTCAAGTTTAGCAATTGCTGCAGTAATTCTGCCGCGGGTATTGCGCAGGAATTCGTAGATTGCCTTCAGGGAAGGGGCAAATGCATCCCTAAAAAAAGAAAAATTCTGGAAGTGTAGAAAATCCGGATATTATCATAAAATTTAGTGCCTGGAAATGAAATGTATCCTAGCATTCAAATAATATTGCACACCCACCGGGATTGAGGCTCATAAGTAATGGATGCCCATGAAACGCTTTAGTTTTTTTTCAACTATAACGTTGTCGCAGGCTCATAACAAATCGACTGGGATTTTTGACACGACAGTATGTTTATCTTTAGCAAAAAATATCAAATGAAAAATATCTTATCCATTGCATTGTGGCTTGCAGTAATTGCGGTCGAAGCGCAGACATTACAATCACCGTCAAAAGAAATATCGGTAACCTTTAGCCTCGCAGAAAAAGGCAGTCCGTCTTACGCAGTAAATTACAAAGGAAAACCGATCATTTTACCCAGTTTAATGGGCGTTTACCTCAAAGGCGAAAGTGATCTCGCATCTGGCTTCACTGTAGACGGTGTACAACAAACATCGGTCAATGAAAGCTGGAAACCCGTACTCGGCGAGCAATCTACGATCAGGAACCAATACAATCAAATGACCATTGCGCTGGTTCAGGCCAAAACTGGCAGGAAAATGAACATTATTTTCAAGGCTTATGATGAAGGCATAGCGTTTAGATATGACTTCCCCAAACAGGAAAAACTCAATTATTTCATCATCTCCGACGAGCGTACCGAGTTTCAACTCACGGCCAACCATAAAGTATTCTGGCTTCCAGGCGATTACGACAGCCAGGAATATCCGTACACTGAAACCAAATTCTCAGACATCAATACCGATAGGGTAGACAAGAACAATGGCATTGCGCTCAAATCCATCGGCAGCAAAACCCGCATCCAGACGCCGCTGATGATGAAAACCTTCGACAAACTCTATCTCAATATTTTCGAGGCTGCGGTGGTGAATTATCCGGTGATGCACCTTGATGCGATTCCATCCGAAAACGAACTAATATCCAACCTTGTCCCCAACGCCATCGGGGACAAAGCCTACCTGCAAACCCCGTGCGTTTCGCCTTGGCGCACGATTATGGTTAGCGACGATGCGCGCGACATCGTGGGGTCTAAAATGATCTTAAATCTCAATGAACCGTCTAAAATCGATGATACTTCCTGGATCAAACCCATGAAATATGTAGGCATCTGGTGGGAAATGCACGTAGGCAAATCGACCTGGGATTACGCCGGCTCGCAAAACGCGCAGAACGCCGCCACCAAAGAATTAATCCCGTCGGGCAAACACGGTGCGACCACCGCCAATACCAAACGGTATATTGATTTTGCCGCCAAGAACGGTTTCGACGGCGTACTCGTAGAAGGCTGGAACGTAGGCTGGGAAGATTGGTTTGGCAACTGGAAAGAAAACGTATTCGATTTCACGACGCCCTATCCCGATTTCAACCTCGACGAAGTCAATGCCTACGCCAAAGCAAAAGGTGTGAAAATGATTATGCACCACGAAACCTCAGGTTCGGTGGGCAATTACGAAAGACATTTGGATCGCGCTTTCGACCTCATGAAAAAATACGATTATCCTGCAGTAAAGTCGGGTTATGTGGGTAAAATCATCCCGCGTGGCGAATTCCACGATGGGCAGGCCATGGTGAACCACTACAACTTTGTGGCTGCGCGTGCCGCCGATTATAAGCTTATGGTCAATTCACACGAAAGTTCGCGACCCACGGGGTACAGCCGCACTTACCCGAATTATATCGCCGCCGAAGCCGCGCGTGGTAACGAATTCAATGCCTGGAGCACCGGGAATCCGCCCATGCACGAAACCATTTTGCCATTTACGCGCTTACTCGGTGGCCCGATGGATTACACGCCCGGTATTTTCGAGATCAAGATGAATGTCTACGACAAATCCAAAAAAGAGCAGGTACATACTACTTTGGCCAAGCAATTGGCGCTGTATGTTACGATGTATTCGCCGTTGCAGATGGCCGCCGATTTACCCGAAAATTATGAGAAATATCCCGATGCATTCCAATTCATCAAGGACGTTGCCGTAGATTGGGACGACTCCAAATACCTTGAAGCCGAACCTGGCGATTACCTCACCGTAGCCAGAAAAGCCAAAGGAACAGAGCAATGGTTTTTAGGTGCCATCACCGATGAAAGCCCGAGAAACACCGAGGTCAAGCTCGATTTCCTAACGCCCGGCAAAAAGTACAAAGCCACGATTTACCAGGACAGCAAAACGGCACATTGGGAAACCAACCCGATCAGTTATGAAATCAAGACGATTGAAGTCACGTCTAAAAGCAAGTTGGCTTTGGTGTTGGCGGCAGGTGGCGGGACTGCGGTGCGTATAATTCCAATCAATTAAATTTTTATTATGAGCTTAATCCCGCTATCCATTGCAATCTTTTTGCTTTCTATACTGGTTTTCATCGACCGATATACAATCAAAGCAAAAAGGATTTCCATTGCTATCGGGGCTATGGCATTTGTGCTATTGTTGGGCAACCAACAAATCCTGGCGCAACAAAAAACCTATTGCAACCCCATCAACATCGATTACGGTTATTGCCCGATTCCCGACTTTGTCAAACAGGGCAAACACCGCGCGACTGCCGATCCGGTGATAACTTTCTTCAAAGGTGAATATTATTTGTTTTCGACGAACCAATGGGGTTATTGGCATTCTATGGATATGCTCGACTGGAAGTTTATCCCGCGCAAATTTTTGCGTCCGGAACACAAAGTGTTTGACGAATTGTGTGCGCCGTCGTTGTCTTTTGTCAATGACACGCTTTTGGTTGTGGGTTCTACGCAAGGCAAGGAATTCCCCATTTGGATGAGTACGAGTCCTGCGAAAGGCGAGTGGAAGGAACTCGTGCACAAATCAGAAGCGGCCGCCTGGGATCCGCAGATTTTCTGGGATAAAGAAAAGGATGAAGTCTACGAATATTACGGTTCGAGCAATTTGTATCCGTTGTACGGAATGAAATTGAATCGCAAGACGTTCCAACCCGAAGGCGAACGCATTCCGGTTTTGGCGCTCAACGACGACGAGCATGGCTGGGAACGTTTCGGCGAAAATAACGACAATACGTTTTTGCAGCCGTTTACCGAAGGCGCGTTCATGACCAAATACAACAACAAATATTACCTGCAATATGGCGCGCCCGGAACCGAGTTCAGCGGTTATGCCGATGGGGTTTACGTAGGCGACAGTCCGCTTGGGCCGTTTGAATACCAGTCGCACAACCCGTTTTCGTACAAGCCCGGCGGATTTGCAAGAGGAGCAGGGCATGGCGCGACCTATACCGATGCGAACAACCAATATTGGCACGTTTCTACGATTGGAATCTGTACCAAGAATAACTTTGAACGCCGTATCGGGATTTGGCCGGCGGGCTTTGATGCCGACGGGATTTTGTACAGTAACACCGCTTATGGCGACTATCCGACGTTTTTGCCGTCGCAGAATAAAAACCATTTGGACGCGAATTTTTCGGGTTGGATGCTTTTGAATTACAACAAGCCGGTACAGGTTTCCTCTACGCTTGGCGGTTTCCAGCCGAATTTGTCGGTGGATGAAGACATCAAAACCTATTGGTCGGCCAAGACGGCGAACAAAGGCGAATTCCTGGTTACGGATTTGGGTGAAACAAGTACCATCAACGCCATCCAGATTAATTATGCCGACCAGGATGTGGAACTCATGGGAAAACCCGAAACTACTTCGGGTCACAAATACATCATTTATGCTTCGGATGATGCAAAAAACTGGAAAATCCTCATAGACAAGAGTAAAAACACCAAAGACGTACCGCACGATTATATCGAATTGCAACGTCCGGCAAGCGCGCGTTTTCTCAAACTTGAAAATATTGCAATGCCGACGGGAAAGTTTGCAGTTAGCGGGTTTAGGATTTTTGGAAAAGGTTCGGGAGTGAAACCCGGAGCGGTGCAAAACTTCGTGCCATTGCGTTCTGCTCCAAGAGTCAAAGGCGAAAGACGCAATGTGTGGTTTAAGTGGGCACAAGAACCCAACGCCGACGGTTATGTAATCTATTTCGGAAAATCGCCCGATAAACTGTACGGATCGATCATGGTGTATGGAAAAACCGAATATTATTTCAACGGTCTTGATCGTTCGGATGTGTATTATTTCCAGATCGAGGCATTCAACAACAACGGCATCGGCCCGAAGTCGGAAATCAAAAAATCAGAATAATATTACAGCGCAAACGTTGTATTTACAAACGACTTGCAGTTATGAAATCGATTTCGTTAATAAGTTCCTTATGCTACGATTGCAGTTTCGCGCTTTAAGCATGTATATTTAGCCAGATTAATTAACCAACCAACCTTAAATAACTATGAGTTCAACAAATGTGCAAACCAAATGGGGACAATTCATTCCCTTAGTCACGGTCTTTTTCTTTTGGGGATTTGTCGCCGCGAGTAATGACATCTTAATTCCCGTTTTCAAAAAAGCATTCGACCTTTCGCAAGGGCAAAGCCAACTCGTTTCGGTGGCGTTCTATGTGGCGTATACCGTAGGATCGTTGCTGTATATGTTGATTTCTCACCTCACCAAGGGCGACATCATCAACCGCATCGGTTATAAAAACAGCTTGGCGTTGGGCTTGTCGATTTCGGCACTCGGCACTTTGTTGTTTTATCCGGCGGCAAACACGGGTTCGTTCCCACTCATGCTCTCGGGCTTGTTCATTGTAGGACTCGGATTTTCGTTGCAGCAAACCGTTGCCAATCCTTTGGCGATTGCGCTTGGCCCGATTGCTACCGGCTCGCAGCGTTTGATTACAGCGGGCGGAATCAACAACCTCGGCACGACCATTGGGCCACTCATTGTGAGTTTTGCGATTTTCGGTTCGGCTTCTTCATCCAATACAGACGCGAGCATTGAAAGCGTAAAAATCCCTTACCTTATTTTGGGCGTTGCGTTTTTGGCGGTTGCCTTATTGCTTAAGATGTCGTCTTTACCAGACCGCGTCGCCACCGATGATATCGTGGTAGAAGACATCACCAAACAATCTAAAAGTGCATTGCATTACCCACAATTGGTGATGGGAATGATTGCCATTTTCGTGTATGTGGGCGTTGAAGTATCTACGGCGAGTAATCTCCCAGCCTACCTTGAAAACGATTTGGGCTTCATCACCAAAGATGTAGCGCCTTACATTTCGCTGTATTGGGCAAGCTTGATGATTGGCCGTTGGACCGGTGCCGTTGGCGCGTTCACCAATAACAAGTCTACCCAAATGATTTTGCGTTTTATATTGCCTTATGCAGCTTTCGGAATTTTCCTCGGAGTGAACGCCTTTATGGGACATGACCTCGCTCCCTTTTATATTTATGCGTTCATCATCCTTATTTTAATTGCCGCCGATATTTTGAGCAAAGGCAATCCGGCGCGCATGCTGCTGCTGTTCTCGGGAATCGGTATCCTGGCGCTTTTCATCGGAATGTTCACCAGAGGAATGGTCAGTGTGTATGCGTTTACGAGTGTCGGCTTGTTTTGTAGTACGCTGTGGCCATGCATCTTCACGCTTGCCATCGCCGGACTTGGTAAAAGCACCAACCAGGGCAGTAACTTTTTGATCATGATGATCATGGGTGGCGGGATCATCAGTTGGTTGCAGGGTGTGGTTGCCGATAGCATCAACATCCACTACAGTTATATCGTTGGGGTATTGTGTTTTGCTTACCTCGCATTTTATGCCTGGAGAGTAAGCGGAATTCTTAAAAAACAAGGAATCTCTTTTGACACTCCGGCTGCTGGCGGACACTAAAAAACACAGTCAGTGCGCGGCAAAAGCCAAGAGGGCTTTGTAGCGATGAAAACAAAAGAAATAATAAGGAAGCCCGGTATTTATCCGGGCTTTTTTTATGCGTGGTCACAGTCTGTTGCGGGAATTTGATGCATTAAAAATAGGAAGAATTTACCTTTGGTCAGTTCGCTACTCTCGGGTCTGCTTGTAGATACGGTTGAGATTGTTTAGGGAATACATCGGCCCCTTCCCTGAAGGTAAAATACCATTTTTTCACAAGACCGCCTTACCCAAAAACTGGATTTATTGTTAAGACAATACTGCCATTTTCTCGCAACTTTACGGCAACATTTCTCTTACCTGCTCCAATCAATCTTCCGTGAGAAATACATCACCGCGCCAAGGATCGCGAACAGCCCAATGCTGCCCACAAGCAACGCATAATTCTCGAGTTGGATGATTACAAAAATGAAGCTATACAAAGCCGTCAGCGACAGCGAAATGAACAGTGGGAATTTTTTGTTCTTGAGGATAGAAATCGAATAGAGGCCAATCATGGCGATGACCGAACCCGCCGAAATTAGATAAGCGTCCCTAAAGCTACTGTGCTCGGTGATCGAGATAAGCAACGTGTAGAACATGATCAGCGCAAGCCCAATCATCGAATACTGGAAAATATGGATGTTGATCTTGCTGATGGATTGGATCAAAAAGAAAATCAGGAACGTAAGCCCAATGACCAAAAAGCCGTATTTGGACGCGCGTTCGTTTTGCTGGTATTGGTCTACGGGAATGACAAAGTCTACGCCAAAAGCGTAGCGGCTCAAATCGGGCAAGGTGTCAAAGAATTGCTGCGGGAAGGCACGGTTGATGTGCAACACTTTCCAGTTGGCGGTAAAACCGTTGGCAGTGATTTGCTTTTCGGGCAGGAAGTTACCTGTAAAACTCGGCGATTTCCAGTTGGACTGCATTTGAAGTTGTGTGGTTTTACCAATGGGCGCCATCTTGATTTGCTGGCTGCCATTGTAGTCGATGTTGAAGCTAAAATCGGCTTGACCGTTAGCAAGGAATTCAGACAGGTCAAAATAACCGGTTTCAAGCCGGTCTGTAATGGCTTCTTCTTTGGCCTCGGCTGATTGCGGCGTGGTAACTTTACCATCGGATTCGTAAACCGGCTGGAAAGCCAACTCCGTTCGGCCAAGGTTGATTTTCATTTCGTTGCGGATGCTCTTGAGGTTGGTGGTCTGGATGACAATCGTGGCTTTTTCCCATTGGATGTTCTCATTTGGAATTGCCCTGCTGCTAAAGTCTGGCCGTACGTAATTCCCGCTGAAATGCATGTTGGCGCTAAATACCGCCGATTCGTAATTGTTGCGGTTGAGCGTTTTGGTGGTCACTTTTGAGTTGGCCTTTAGTTGTTCGGGAAAGAAATAGGCATAGTTGGTTATTGCGGTTTTTTGGGTGACCGCAAGTTTGGTTTTGGCATCAACTGCCACTGTTTCCTGGTAATCGGTGTAAGGGACTTTTAAGATGGGACCGTAAAGGAAAACCTGTTCGCCCCATTTGTCGTTGATTTCGGAGATGACTTCGCTTTGCCGTTGCGAGCGTTCGAGGATCAGGTTCTTGACAAATTCAAGCGGAATCAGCAAGGCGAGGGTAAGCAATCCCACGAGGATCATTTTGGCCGTAGTGGATTGGAAAAAAGAAGTGGTTTGGTTGTCGGGTGTTTGCATTGTAATGATTTTAAATTAGGTGAATAATATTAAAAGACAGCTGTAAAAAATAATGACAGGAATGTTAATCAGCAAAACCATTGTATTGCCGATGATTTGGTTTTGGTGTGAACGGTAGAAAAGAGAGCTTGCCATCAGGCCCACAAAAGCAGCAGCGTTGATGCAGAACGACCAGCCCACGTAATAGAAACACAGCTCCCAATAGTCGGATTCGGGCGTCGCAATAAGGCACAGCAGCAGCAACACCGTCCCTATGGCAAATGACGCCCCGGCCAGGAACAACGGTGCCAGAGCAAGTATTTCGGCTGTTTGAAAATTATTTTTCATTTCAAAAATTTAAGGGCACGACACACGAAGCTTTCTGAACTACGAAACTCAAATAGACCCAAGCAACAGGAATATTACCTATCAGCAATAGTAGTTTTACAGCGATCGTCTCGCGCTGTTCAGGGTAGATGAATAACAGGAAAATCAGATTAACCAGCATGAGTAAGTTGGCAAAAACAGCTAAAATCACGAATAAAAGTCCGTAGACCAGCAAATCGAACGAGTTGGGATTGCATAGGAATAGCACGAACAAGAGCGTGCCTGTTCCAAATGAAACAAGAGCCAATGGCGTGGCGTACTTGGCTTGAGGAGGCGGTTGTAGTTGTTGCAAGTCCATGGTTAAGATATTTTAAAGGTTTGACGGATGGTGTCTACGGGAACCGTAAGCATCGCCGAAAAATCCAAGTAATGAAAGTAATGTGCAGCTTTCCCTTTCTGGTATTGGGTTAGGAAATAATCGAGTTGCATGGGGCGTAAAAGCGTGCCCACGATCAGCGAGAGGAACAGTTGTGGGTTGCGGCTGCCGTTTCCCAACAAATAGTATTGCAAACCAATTTCTGCTGTTGTCGATGTGCCAGTGTTTGTGAGTACGCGAACCGCGTCATGGTTTTCTGGCGGCGCGTCTATTCGCTGCGTGACCAGAAAACTGCCCAGCGCAAAGCCGAGGGTGTTTTCTGGTAATGATAAAAGTTCAAATTTGGCCTTGTCAGTCCAACGTTTGTTGGAGAAAAAGTCACGCATTCTGTTTTGTGTAGTGCGAAAGTTTCTGGATTCTGTTCTCATAGATCAACAGTTTAAAAGTACTTTGAATTTCAAAGTTTTGATATAAAAAAATAGCTAGCTTTTCTGGATTAGTTTTTCAAGCGCCTCGATGTGCAGTTGGAATGCTTTTCGACCCTCTTGGGTAGCGACATAACGCGTATTTGGCTTTTTGCCGATGAATTGCTTTTCAATCTGTATGTAATGCTCGGCCTCCAATGCTTTAGAATGTGAGGCAAGGTTGCCGTCGGTCACGCCGAGCAATTCCTTAAGCGTATTAAAATCGGCACTTTCGTTGACCATAAGGACCGACATGATTCCCAACCGGATTCTGTGGTCAAACGCCTTATTGATATTTTGGATGATGTTTTTCACGATTTATTTGCTGTCGTATTTGAAATACATTACGGCACCGTAAACAATGTGGCAAAGGCCAAAACCGATGCTAAAGAACAACAGGTCGTGGTTGGTAAACGCTGTTGCCAAAAGCCCGAGTACCATCAAGGTGAGTCCTAAATATCGCACGTCGCGAAACGTAAACTTACTGGCGTTGACGCAGGCCATTCCGTAAAAAATCAACAATATGGGAACAATTAGTTCGTAGTACTTTTTATCAATTAACAAGAGACCAAAAATGCCGCCGGCTATCAGAGGAATCGAAAAATTGATCACCAATCTTTTTGAGGTGCTATTCCATAAGCTATTGCCCTGACGTTTGGCTTTGGCCGAACTCAACAAAAATCCGGTGACCACAGACAGCGCAATAATTCCTAAGGCGATTCCAATCAACGGAGCGGTAAGGGTTCTCGCATCAGCAGCAGGTAAGGCGATTTCGTCATAACGCGAACCGTTGGCCGGCAAAATCCTGTCGGCAAGGTAGGCACCTATGAGTGCGTAGAAGCCTGCCATGATGCCCGACAACCCGCTCAGCGAAATGAACTGCGTAGACTGCGCCATCATTTCTTTGATGTCGCGGATGTCTTTGAGGTAATCTTTCGTTTCCATATAAAAGTACTTTGAAAAACAAAGTAAAGTTATTTCTATCGAACAAAAAAATAAAATTTGATTTTTTTTACAACCAATTGTGGTTAATTTTAGGCGATAAATCCAAACCATGAAAAAAATAGCGCTACTAGTGTTGCTCAATGCATTTGCAATCCAGGCACAAACCGATAAGGAACAGCAACTCAGGAAAATCTACGACGCCGCACTCACCAAATCCAAATGTTATGGTTGGTTGGATGACTTATCCAATAAAATCGGGTCTCGTTTATCTGGATCAGAAGGAGCCGCAAAAGCAGTGGCGTACACCAAGGCGCAAATGGAAACGATGCCTTTTGACCGGGTGTTCCTACAGGAAGTCATGGTGCCAAAGTGGGTAAGGGGCGAAAAGGAAACTGCCTACATCCGCGACGGAAAATCAAAAATCAATGTGCCGATATGCGCCTTGGGCGGTTCTATAGCGACGCCCAAAAATGGCATCACGGCCGAAATCATAGAAGTACACACCATTGCCGAACTCGAGACTTTGGGCAGCGCCAAACTAAAAGGTAAAATTGTATTCTTTAACCGCCCGATGCAACCCGAAAATATCGATACTTTTACCTCCTACGGCGGTTGTGTTGACCAACGGGGTAAAGGCGCGCGCGAAGCCGCCAAGTTTGGTGCGGTTGGAGCCATCGTGCGTTCTATGAATTTGCGGTTGGATGATTTTCCGCATACGGGCTGGATGGGTTATGGCGAATTGCCAAAAGACCAATGGATTCCTGCAGCAGCCATCAGTACGAACGGCGCCGAATTGTTGAGTAGCATGTTAAAACAGCGCCCAAACCTGCAATTCTATTTCAAGCAATCTTGTTATGCGATGGATGATGTGCTGTCGTACAATGTGATTGGCGAAATCAAAGGTTCTGAGCATCCAGAAAATATCATGGTTGTTGGCGGACACCTCGATTCATGGGATCTCGCCGATGGTTCGCATGACGATGGCGCCGGTGTGGTGCAAAGTATGGAAGTGGCCAATATTTTTAACAGCATCGGTTATAAGCCCAAGAATACGGTTCGCGTGGTACTTTTCATGAATGAAGAAAACGGCGGAAGAGGCGGAGCCAAATACAACGAGCTTGCCCAAGCCAACAGCGAACAACATATTTTTGCACTCGAAAGCGATTGTGGCGGCTTTACGCCCAGAGGCTTTACCTTTGAAGGAAGCGAGGCCAATGTGGCCATGGCACAAAGTTTTGCGCCCGTTTTTGAACCGTACCTGATTCATATTTTTAGGAAAGGGCATACAGGATCAGACATTGAGCCGCTCAAATCCCGCAACATCCTCAAGGCGGGATTGCGCCCCGATACACAACGTTACTTTGATATCCATCATGCTGCAACCGACACCTTTGACCAGATTGTAAAACGCGAACTTGAACTCGGTGCCGCGACCATGGCGGCCTTGGTATATTTGGTTGATCAGGTAGGCGTGCAACCTTAGAAAAGTAAAAGAGCCACCGTTTGGTGGCTCTTTGTTATTTGTTTTGTTTGTAACGCTTATCTGGTGTTCCGTCTTTTTTAAGCACGGTGGTCTTTGTGGTTTTGTAGCGCTTGTCTGGCGTACCATCTTTTTTAAGGACAACTTTCTCTTCTGTTTTTTTGATGACCTTACCATTTTCTTTTTGAACGGTCTTGGTCTCGGTTTGCGTTTTCTTGACGGTTTTTGCTTTTTCCTGTGCGGATACGGTTAAAGCAAAACCTAAGACTGCGATGGCTGCAAAAATTAGTTTTTTCATATCGGATATCTTTTAGATTGTTGCGCTAATTTACAAAATGCGTAAATGTCAATGAACAAAACGGGACGAAAATCAAACTTAAATTCTGTAGAAAAATAATTGGAAGAAGTGATTCACGTTTTAGAAGCATACGGCGAGTTTAAGAAAGCCGTGTCTGTCATTATTATTGAAGGACATCGGGAAATGAAGGCGATATATCATGTCACGTCACAAATCGTTCAATAAAAAAAGCCACTGTTTCGGTGGCTTTTTTGTTTAATTGTTTCTGTCGTTAAATCCTAAAGATGGCGCCAAAAGCAATGATTTTCTGAAAAAAGTAGAATTCCTGAGAAGCCCTATCATCAGCGCTTTGCGTGGTTCGGATATCTGGCATATTGATGTATCCACCCTTGAGTTCCCCCTGCAAATAAAAGTACTTAAAGAACGTAATGTTCAAACCCGCTTTGGCCGAAACGCCGTAACCCGAGATGTGAAAATCATCATGTCGTTCCTTACCCAGCAACTTGGTGTTGGTCTTAGGATAGAGTATTCCCGCTCCTAGGCCTTCAGTAAGGTTGAATTGCACTTTATCGGGGTTGCCCAGATTCAATTTGGTGAGTTTGGCAATGTCATCGTGTCGCGACACCTCGGCGTTCACGTAATTTAAACCGTCGGTGTGCTCAAAGGTGAGGAAATCTTCGGTGAGCCATACCTTGTCGCCAGGTTGCGTTTCTGAATAGGTGCCCGGATTGGGGTAATACCCTTTCAGGTCAACCGTTTTGTACTGATACATCACGTATTTCATATGGTCTACGCCAATGGCCACGCTGTAGTGGTCGTTGACGAAATACCCAATCCTAAGATTGGTCTGGGGAATGGTCATTCGCGCCGGGTTGATGTAATCGATACTCCAACCTTTTGGCTTGTCATGCGCCTGGATGTCATAAATGGTAAAGTTGTAGTCTTTACCGGTAAAAGTCACATCCGAGGTGGAGTAGGTTTCACGGTTTCCGCCCCAGGAAATAAAGAACTTTCCCTTGTTGTGTGCGGTGTATTTTTCATTTCTGTATTTTTCATTGCGCTGTGCCCGCGTGGTTTTCTGCGCACTCATATTCAACGAGAATAACGTCAGCAAGACGTATAAATGGGAAGTTTTCACACTGATAAAATTAAAAGGAGTTAACGGTTTTCCTGATGGCGACGAGTTTGGTCATCAAAGGCTCAAATAAATCGAGGTGCAGCATATTGGCACCGTCGCTTTTGGCATTCGCCGGGTCGAAATGGGTTTCGATGAAAATTCCATCTACACCAACGGCAATTCCGGCCTTAGCGATTGTTTCAATCATTTCTGGCCTTCCGCCGGTCACACCCGCCATTTGGTTGGGTTGTTGCAACGAGTGCGTGACATCCAAAACCGTCGAGGCAAACTGCTGCATGGTTGGGATACCGCGGTAATCCACAATCATATCCTGGTAGCCAAACATGGTACCGCGATCGGTTACCATGACGTTCTGGTTGTTGCAATCGAGCACTTTTTGTACCGCATGTTTCATGCTTTCCGGGCTCATAAACTGTCCCTTTTTGAGGTTTACGGTTTTCCCAGTATTGGCTGCGGCTACGACCAAATCGGTCTGGCGTACCAAAAACGCGGGAATCTGCAGCACGTCTACATATTGCGCGGCCATGTCGGCATCTTCATTGGTGTGGATGTCGGTCACGGTAGGCACGTGGAAAGTCTCAGAAACCTTGCGTAGGATTTTAAGCGCCTTTTCGTCACCAATCCCGCAAAAACTGTCAATCCTGGAACGGTTGGCCTTTTTGAAAGACCCTTTAAAAACGTATGGAATCTGCAATTTGTCTGTAATCCCGATGAGTTTCTCGGCAATGCGCATCGCCATTTCCTCTCCTTCGATGGCACAAGGTCCTGCGAGTAAAAAGAAATTGCCGCTATCGGTGTGCTTGATTTGTGGTATGTTTTGTAAATTCATAGTTGTCTGTTTGTTGGCCGCAAAGGTAACTATGAATTGTGAATTTTTGGTGAAGATTTAGGAATTTTTATGAAGCTGTTTCCCGCTATCCGTTGCAATCTTTTACTGGCTAAAAAAGCCAGCAAAAGGATTTTCACTACTATCGGGGCTAGTCTTACTTTTGGATAGGCCCAAAAGTAAGCAAAAGGCCATGCTCCAAAAATTACAATCTTGAAAACTACCTCAGAAAGCGGTCTACGGGCTAAGCCGCTCGCCTGAAAAAGGCTCGACTCCCACGCCCTCCGTTGCCGCTTATCTTCGTTGTTTTGCTTCGCCAGTTCGGCATGCTGCCTCGGGTCTACGATTCTAATTTAATGTCGCGCCAGGTCGGAAGTATTTATTTTATTTTCGGCTTGCGCGCTGCGCCGAAAATCGTTCTCCGAAGTTCAGCAATCAAAGGATGCAATTTTCTCTTTCTACAGATATTGTAAAAGAACTACCGCTTCAAAGTCAACCCAACCGGAACCATCAGTACGCTTTTCTCATAAATGTTGAGATATAACTTTAAAGGTTTGGCGTTGCCTTCCCAGCTGACTTCGTAAACGTCGAGGAATCCGGCGCCAATTTCAGTGCGTTTGGTGGGAAAAGGACAGCAGGTTTCTATTTTTTTATAGGTGATTGGTTCGCCTTTGGGTCCGGCAAGCGCGTTTAAGAAGCGCTCGATGTTCAGCGTTTCGCTTTTAGTGTCCCTGAAAAAGACGTTCACGGGATAATCCTTGTCGTAACCGTATTTTTTATCGGTACTGTTGACGTTGATGACAAAAGTATTATCGGCCTTGAGCCTGGGTGCCGGCGCATTGTCATCTACATTTTTCAGCGTAGATTTGGTACTCACGCAAGAAACCATTGCTACGCAAAGCATCGCCATCAGGAATAATTTACTATTCATTGGGTTTGTTTTTGGTTTGAACAAATAACGCGATTACCGCCGAGGTTAGTATGCCACGCGACAGCGTATCGAAAATACCGAGCAGGATGTAGTTGCGCAGGTTAAAATACACCTGTGCTTTTTCTAGTGTCTGGTATTGATGCGCCACACGATAGTCAATCATGCGGTCAAAAAAACCAGGGGTAATCCAACTGTAGATAATGGTGTTCATCGCCGGGCTCAAAATGGCAATGGCAACGGTCATGATGGTTCCAGAAAGGAATGCCTGTTTCCAG
>Ga0209097_10001526_pt1 | contig 19657 bp, 21 predicted proteins | sample AD_UKC052_MetaG_FD_184419 | JGI IMG/M metagenome (GOLD analysis project Ga0209097, IMG submission 184419) | Active sludge microbial communities of municipal wastewater-treating anaerobic digesters from USA - AD_UKC052_MetaG (SPAdes) (version 2) | ecosystem: Engineered > Bioreactor > Anaerobic >... | reverse complement strand
CTCCGTCATGTCCGTTATATCAATGCCGGCATACTCTTTTATGGCATCGGTCATGGCAATGCGCCTGTAGGGAGCCTTGTAGTCTATAACATGTTCACCCAGGGGCACCTTCGTTGTTCCATGGAGATCCATGGCCACCTTCTCCAGTATCTTTTCGGTGAACTCCATCATCCAGATGTAGTCTTTATAGGCCACATAGATCTCCATCACCGTAAACTCAGGGTTATGGGTGCGGTCCATTCCCTCGTTGCGGAAGTCTTTTGCAAACTCGTAGACTCCGTCATAGCCGCCTACTATGAGGCGCTTCAGGTAAAGCTCATCCGCTATGCGGAGGTAGAGAGGTATGTTGAGGGCATTATGGTGAGTCACGAATGGTCTTGCTGCGGCACCGCCGGGGATAGGCTGAAGCACGGGAGTCTCCACCTCGAGGTAGCCACAGGAGTCAAAGAGCTCACGCATAGACTTGATTATCTGCGTGCGCTTGCGGAAAACCTCGCGCACTTCGGGATTGATGATCAGGTCAACGTAACGCTGGCGGTAGCGCATCTCCTGATCAGTCACCGCATCGTACAGCACCCCGTCCTTCTCCTTCACTATGGGCAGAGGGCGGAGCGACTTGCTGAGCAGTGTCAGCTCCTTCACATGAACGGTGATTTCGCCCATCTGGGTACGGAATGCAAAACCCTTCACTCCGATGATGTCACCAATATCCAGAAGCTTTTTAAACAGGGTATTGTACATTGTTTTATCCTCGCCCGGGCAGAGGTCATCACGGCGCAGATAGATCTGTATGCGGCCCGATGAGTCCATCAGCTCGGCGAATGAGGCGTTGCCCATGATACGGCGGCTCATGATCCGGCCTGCCAGGCATACATCCGGGAATTTATTCTCAGTGTCACTGAATCCTGCCAGTATCTCTGCAGCTGAGGTGTTGACCGGATACATTGCAGCAGGATAAGGGTCTATCCCAAGTTTGCGTATCTCTTCAAGTGACTGCCTGCGAACCAGTTCCTGCTCACTCAAATGTGGTGTGCTCATGCTGTAAAAATTTATGCAAAGGTAGCACTTGAGAGGCAAAAGGCAATAGCGGAAATTCGCTGCAGGGGATATAACAATGTAAATATATACCTGTGTCTCTCACCAGCAGTATCGTACTCCGATGCTGGCACTGACAGATGAGACTGCCTTGATTATGCCCATGGCACTAACCCCGAGGTTCACCTGCCAGTTTTCTCCGGTACGCACATTGACCCTGCACCCTGCGATACCCCCGAAGAAGGTTCCTTCCACCACTCTGTTGACATATACTATATCTGTCATCCTTCCAATGTAACCAGGACTTTCAGGCATCTCATAGTGGTTCAGGTCAAACACATTTGACTGCCATGTTATTACCGGTCCGGCAAAAAGTTCCAGTGAAGCCACCCCGGCGTTGCCTGTAGTCACAACCGGAGCCACATGCAAACTATATGCTGCATGATGGTAGTCAAGGTCGAGCAGCCTCACGTTATTTACAGTTTTGTTCCTTTTGATTGTGCGAGAGCCGAGGGTATAGCTTCCCCCGATCTCGAGTCTGAGCCATGGCTTCAGGCTTTGCTGAAGGGATATGGTATAACCGGCGCCGCTCATCCGGTACTGTGGCATATAAATATATGAGCCCGAAAAATTTAGTGATCCGTTCTCCTGTGACCAGAGTGCACCGCCAACGGCAAGCAGGATCATTGATATAATCAGCTTTTTCATGGTTTCCGGGTTATCTGTAGTTTAATATATTCATTAATCGCACTGAAGCCAGGCTTGATTTATCAAGTATGACAAACTTTGCCTCATCACTGTCAGCCGAGATCTTAAGGGCCCATGCAGACTCTTCATCAACCTCATCGCCGGTCCAGTAATAACCTGCGCTGTTCTGTTCCCGCAACAGGCCTTCAGTAACTATCCCCGGCAGGGTGAGTTGCAGTCCGTGCTCCGCCTCTACCTGCAGGTTGAATCCTGCCAGGGTTGCTCCGCCACAGTAGTTGATCATCTCCTGCCAGTCGGCCTTTGAGGGAAGGTGGTAGTTTTTTTCCAGGGTGTCTGCCACAGACCATGGCATCAGGCTGCCGTATGCGAAACGGTCTGCAGCAGCAGTATAGTTGTACCACCCGTCTGAGTCAGGAAGCTGAATGTTCTCACAAGACCACATCCATGCCCAGAGGTGACCGGGATGGTAGAACCGGTAGGTTATTACTGAGAATCCAATCTCAAGATTCGTATGGGGCCTGAAAATCTCGTAGTTCAAATCGGTAATGAAACCCTGGTAAAGTTCCGTAATTCTTCCATCGCTGTTCCTCACCTGAAGACCTATATAGCCGCTGATTGCAAAAGGGAACTCTATTGTGACAATGGGATTGCCGCTCCAGTCTGTTTCCCATCCGAGGTGATCGCCGTTAATATCCCAGCGGTATTCGAGCCAGTCAACATCTTCTGTCGGAAAGGAGCCTGACGCATCAAGATTTACCTTGAACTTATATATCGGTGGCGTCTGAGCGCTGAAAAGGGCTACCGGCGATGTCATATCTTCCCGTTCACATGATGCCATGAGCGCTGCAGCCAGCAAGAATAGGAGTATATTTTTTGCTTTCATCTCAGGTAGTCTATTTGTTATAACTGAATAAAACTCCGAACAGAAAACTTATCTGGAATCCGAAATCCTTGTCCAGAATATTGTAGTTGCATGTAAGAGCCGAATCGAAATAGAGATGGTAGTCGAGCCGCTGCTGGTACCCGATGCCTGTCTCCGGAGTGAGCGAGCCCTTGATGTACCGTTCAAGGTAAGGATCACGTGACATTGGATCAGGGTTTTCGTCATCCGCCCTGAGGGTTATCAGGGCGAGCAGGTTACTCATTTTGAAGAGCCCGTAAACACCCTGACAGTTATTGCCGCTGCGTCCCTGTTCAATTTCTCTCTTTTTGAGGAAGTAGTACCGGCCTCCCAGTGATATACCCTGCTGGTGAAATGCCTCCTCTTTGGTCCAGGTCATGACAGAATTGATCTCGGTCACTGTGGTGAGTGACGTGTTTATCTTCTGCTCAAAGCCTCCATGCAGTGTAAATACCAGGAAACTGAAATTGTCGCTGGGCTTGAAAGGCTGGATGCCTATCTTCAGCAGCCTGTCTTCATCTCCCAGTCGCACATCGAGGTAGCGGTACTTGTTGCGGTAGTAGAATTCCTGGTCCTGCTTCAGTTCGGTCTCAACCAGTACTGTATCGGTCTGTGCAAGGCAGTTCGTTCCTGCGATGCTGACTGTAAGGATAAGAGTTATGTATGCTGTTATCTTCATCTCTTTACTGTTTTTTAAAGAGTTCGCGGGCATCGAAGCCGATACCTACAGTGATCATTGATATGGCCGAGGCGGTACTGAAATGTGTCCGGAAATCGGCCCGGGCATTCAGGTATAGTGCCGGAGTAATCTGCCGGTGGTAGTTGACTCCGAAAGTAATTCCGAAATCAAGTGTTTTTATCAGCACCTGCTCATAATACTCCATGTAGCTGTAATCACCGGTGTCAGGGAAGTAGACAAGCCATCGTCCGCCGTTGGTTGGATCTGAGTTGATAAAAAAGGCACTGCAGACACCACCGTGTATGCTGAAGAAGCGCTGACCCATCCTGAAGGGCGAGAAACCCAGTTCGGCACTCAGGTCGATGGCAGTCTGGTTCTCGAAGGCCCCTTCAATCCAGCTCTCTCCGTTGATTATCCATGATGTCAGGTTCTCCCGTATATAGAACCGCCTGCCAATGGTCTTCAGGTGAGATAAGCCGGTACCGATTCCCCAGCAGTCGCCGTCGCCTGAAAAGACAGACCCGCTGTTAATGCTGAAGATCCGCTTATTGTAAGGACTCTCCCTGAAATCCTGTCCATTTGCCTCCCGGCTCGTCAGCAGAGCCAGGACCAGGGCTGTCAGACAAAGCAAATATTGCCTTCTCCGTAAGACCCGTGTTATCAGTTTATCCTTTGTTTTCATGGCCGGATTATTTCTTTGCTATTGTAATGTCACAGTATGAAGTGGTTACATCAATAAGCCCTGCAGGAGACTGTGGTGTGACTTCCACCGGCTGGTTCCGGTATTGTTTCCCGTCAGACATGATTATTCTTCCCTGCGGTGCCTTGAGTGAATACTGGAATCTGCCCGGTTCGTCAACTGAGATGTTAACCGTGGTACGGTACCCCTTGACAATCAGAGGCCCTGATCCTGACATCTCCAGGTTTGCAGTCCCGTACGAGCAGTTAATGACTGTTGTGGCTCCGAGGGCTGTAGTTAATATGTCAGATTTTTCTGCTTTGATATCAGCCCTTCCGCGGACAGATGTCAGTTCCATATCCGAGTAGCGGGCTGTTATCCTGGCTGCCGAGCTGATATCTTTCAGCCGGAGCGAGCCGAAGGAGACATTGGCGGTTATTGAAGCGAGGTTACCGGCTTCAACGGGGCCATACAGGTTGGTGATGCTCACCGGGAGGGAAGAAGGCATGATGATCTCGATCTCCATGCTGAGGTTACTGGTTATCTGTTCCAATTTACCCCTGAATGAATTCCTGATCACCAGGATGTCACCCTCTTTCTCAGCTGAGTAATGAATATATTTCAGATCGGCTATAGCCAGCTCCCTGGTCCTGTTCCGTGAGACAGGCCTGAGCAGCACCTTCACGTCGCTGACGGCTGCGCCTCTGACAGTTATGGAGGCCTTCTCCCCATATACTGAGACCCCGCTGATACCCTTTCCGAAGCTCCTCTCATCACTCCTTGATGCCTTTTGCATCACCTCCTGTGCTGTGAGGTCACAGGTTCCCAGGAGAACAAGACTCATTGCTATGTAATGGAGAATTTTCATGAATGGATCAGTTGTATGAGTTCCTGCAGGGTGCCCGACTTAAGATTCTCGATCCGTATTACCGACTGTATGATTTCGGAGGAGTCGCCTACCTGGTCAATAACCATTTCAAGCTGGCGGAGCTCCTCGTTCAGTTCCTGATAGAGCTGCATCTTTTCCCTGAAGAGCTCTGACTGGCATATCGGGGCGCCGGTCCTGCACAACTCCCTGATGACTTCAATCGGGTCTTCGTCTGCGCCGGTCATAGTCACGGGGGAACCGTACTCTTCACCAGGGATGATTTCACTCTCAACTGTAATGCCTTTTTCTGTTGGCAGAAGTTGGGGGATTGCAAACAAAATCAGGACAGCGGCCGCAACACTGCCTATAGTCATGAGGAGCGTCCTCCGGCGAATTCCGGCACGCTTTTTCCCGGTCAGCATGATATCATCACTATCAGGAGGCATCTGCAGGGTCCTTTTCACCGTGCTGCGGAAATCTGCGTCTGACGATCTGTCCGGACGCTCCTCCTGCAATGCAGCCTCAATGTTTTCCCATACCGCGGATGACGGGTGATGAATGGGCAGATCATGGAGCTGGCTCAGGATGGCATCTTCCCTGTCAAGGAGAGATTCTATCTCCTTCCAGAGAGCCGCGGAAGGCTGGTGGGAGGGCAGCTCCCTTATTCTTTCAGATAATATGTCATCAAACTCTCTGTTCATCTGACGGTTTTGTCAGTCTGTTTCTTAACAGCTTCTTTGCATAATTCAACTGCGACTTTGAAGTCCCTTCATTTATACCCAGTATTTCGGCTACCTCCTGGTGCTTATAGCCTTCTACCTCAATCAGGATAAACACGCTCCGTGCCTGTGCCGGCAGTGAGAGTATCGCCTTCTCGAGGTGTTCAGCGGTGAAATTGAACGAGCCCTCTGACGCCTGGTCGGGAATCTCGTCGGTAATTACCTGCAGCCGGGCATTTTTCCTCAGGTAGCTCATCGCATTTCTGATTACTATAGTGCGCATCCATGTAAACAGTGACGATTCAAACCTGAAGGTTGCCAATGACCGGAAGATCTCAATGAACGCATCCTGAAGAACATCATTGCTGGCATCATGATCGCTTATCAGCCTGTATATCAGAGTGTAGAGGCGAGCGCTATACTTTTCGTACAGGGCACGCTGCACCAGCCTGTTGTTTCCCAGGCATCCCCGGACAAGCTCCCTGTCGCCCTGATTCTGTTCACTCTGCTGCATCTTTGTCTTCTGTCTATATAGTGCAGATCAGGCCTGAAAAGGTTGGAAGAGGAAAAAAATTTTTATGTGACCACTTGACATCATGGACTCAGACAGCCTGACATTCAAGGTGCAGGCTATCTATACAAAATTACCGGGATTGTTTGTAATTTACAATTCTTTATCGTCTGAGACGAGGGGGCGGATGCCGTTATCTACCGATGCGGATCACATGACTGAATGAACTCCCTGAGCAGCACCTGCAGCTTCCGTGTCAGATGGCCCGGATTACCATCCCCGATAACCTGATCACTGATCCGCGTCACTGGCACTATCTCTCCGGTGGTGTTGCAGATAAACGCTTCGTTCATGTAGGGGATCATGTCGGTGGCGACAGCCTCCTCAACCACGCTGACATCATTTGCCCTGGCAACGGAGATAATGTTTTTCCGGGTAATCCCTGAGAGGATATCATTGTTTTCCGGATGGGTGTAAAGTGCTTCGTTCCTCACAAAAAAGATATTCGAATGAGCTCCTTCGGTCACAAAGCCGTTCCGCACGAAGCACACCTCTGCAAATCCCTGGTCATGTGCCTCCTGGTAAGGCAGTACGTTGGCTATCAGGGCAGTGGTCTTGATATCGCAGCGGTTCCACCGGGGATCAGGGGTGAGCCATATAGCGACACCCCGCTCAGCAGCAAGCGTATTGATGTTGTGGCGGCGGGCAAAACCGTAGATGGTTGGTTTGACCGGCGGATCGGGAAAGGCATGGTTGCGGGGTGCAACGCCACGTGTTGCCTGGAAATAGACTATCGCACAATCAGCGCCAAGCCCGTTTCGCTCTATAAGCTCTTCAAAGATCTCCTCCAGCTTTGCTTCATCTTTCCATACCATGTTTGTCTCCTTCATGCTGCGCCTGAACCTGCCGGTATGGCCCGGGAGATCAAAGAAGTACCCGCCATACCATCTGGCTACCTCGTAAACACTGTCCCCGAAAAGAAAACCCCGGTCATCAGGGCTGATCAGCGCCTGATCCTTCGGGAGAAACTGACCGTTAAGATATACTACTTCCATATTTTAAAATTTACACTTTACCGGCCGGGTCATGTTGGCCTGCGACTCTTTTTTCCCGCATACGCGGGATTATGAAAACCAATCGTCAAAGATACATTTTCAATGGATTGGTCATACAAATTTCAACCCCTCCTTTCTCTTTTATTATGTACCTTTGCATATTCACAAAATTCGTCAATCAGGATTTATGAGAGGCAAGAGGCGACTGCCGTCGTGGCTCAGGATGGAAAGGGCAAGCGGGGAGAGTTACACCATGGTGAAGAACCTCGTTGAGAGTCACCGCCTGCATACCATCTGCACATCGGGCAACTGCCCGAACATCGGGGAGTGCTGGAATGCCGGCACTGCCACCCTGATGATCCTCGGTGACATTTGCACAAGATCATGCAAATTCTGCGGCACGAAGAGCGGCAGGCCGCTGCCGCCTGACCCGGGAGAGCCTGACAGGGTAGCTCAGGCGGTGAAGACCATGCATCTGAAGCACTGCGTCATCACTTCCGTTGACCGTGACGACCTGCCTGACGGCGGTGCTGCTCACTGGGCAGAAACGATCAGGAGGATCAGGGAGGTGAATCCGGGCGTGACCATCGAGACACTGATCCCCGACTTCAGGGGCAAAACAGAGCATATTGACATGGTGATTGATGCAGGGCCCGATGTCATCTCTCATAACATGGAAACAGTCAGGCGCCTGACTCCCCTGATCAGGTCAGTTGCAAAGTACGAAGTAAGCCTGGCGGTGCTCAGACACATCGCTTCGCGCGGTGTGCGCGCAAAATCCGGTATTATGCTTGGCCTCGGAGAGAGCGAAGGGGAGGTGACTGAAACGCTGGCCGATATTTATGCAACCGGTTGCAGAATTGTGACTATCGGGCAGTATCTTGCTCCAAGCCTTGAGCATATACCGGTTGTTGAGTATGTTACGCCTGAGAGGTTTGAGGAGTACAGGAAAACAGGGCTTGAGACCGGATTTGAATTCGTTGAGAGCAGTCCGCTTGTCAGAAGTTCCTTCCATGCTGAAAAGCATGTGAAAGAGCGACTGCACGATTTATAGTGACCAGGGAAGTTTTTGTAACAGATTATGATAAACAACGCCGGCATAAAGGTAATTTTTGATGATCTCGGTCTGAGAGACTTCAAGGAGACCTGGGATTATCAGGAGCATTTCTTCAATCTCAAGGTGGCGGAGAAGGGCAGACCGGAGAGTGATGGCAAAACTACTCCTGACCGGCTGATCTTTGTGGAGCATAACCATGTTTACACTCTGGGGAAGAGCGGATCAGAGCAGAACCTGCTGCTTGACTATATCCAGTTGCGGGCCCGCGATGCCTCGTTCTACAAGATCGACAGGGGAGGGGATATTACCTATCATGGCCCCGGCCAGCTCGTGGGTTATCCCATCTTTGACCTTGAAAAGCTGAAGCTTGGGCTTCGCGAATATATTCATCTGCTTGAAGAAGCAATTATCAGGTGCATCTCCCGTTTCGGTATTGAGGGGAGTCGCCTGGAGGGCGCCACGGGAGTATGGATTGACCCAGACAAGGGAGCCCGCGCGAGAAAAATTTGTGCCATAGGCGTAAGGGCCTCGCGGTTCGTGACAATGCACGGCTTTGCCCTGAACGTGAACACTGACCTCTCCTACTTTAACCATATCAACCCTTGCGGCTTCACCGACAAAGGTGTTACCAGCATCGGAAAAGAGACGGGAGAAAAGAGAGAAATGGATGATGTGAAGCGAGTGATGTACAACACAATGAGGGAGGTCTTCGGATATGAATATTATTAAAAATAAATATAATGGACAAAAGGTGGCTCTTGAAAGAGAGGGGCGACGAACATGTCGTCACGACCCTGGCGACAGAGATGGGGGTGCCTGTCACTGTCGCCGGCCTGATGGCTCAGCGGGGCATCACAACGAAACAACAGGCTGAGGAATTCTTCAACCCGACCCTTGAATCCCTGCATGACCCCTTCCTGATGAAGGACATGAACAGGGCGGTGGACAGGATTGCCACGGCAATATCGCGAAACGAAAAGATACTTGTTTACGGCGACTATGATGTTGACGGTACCACGTCGGTGGCAATGCTCTATTCCTTCCTGAGGGAGAGGCATTCCTGCCTTGATTACTACATCCCTGACCGTTACCATGAGGGGTACGGACTCTCCTCAAGGGGTATCGACTATGCTGCCGGGGGGGGCTGCAAACTGATTATTGCGCTTGATTGCGGAATTAAGGCAGTTGAGAAGGTGAAATATGCACGGTCAAAGGGTATAGATATCATTATTTGTGACCATCACCTCCCGGGCGAGGGAATCCCGGATGCCACTGCCGTCCTTGACCCCAAGCAGCCGGGGTGCGGTTATCCATACAAGGAGATGTCAGGGTGCGGTGTGGGATTCAAGCTGATGCAGGCTATCTGCATGGTGCAGGGAATACCGTTTGAAGAGATTATTCCCTATCTTGACCTGGTTGCAGTCAGCATCGGCTCTGACATTGTGCCGATGACCGGCGAGAACAGGATACTGGCTTATTACGGGCTGAAGCAACTGAACGAGTCACCCCGTCTGGGATTTCAGAAGATCATTGAAAAGGCAAAGATAAAAAAGCCGCTGGTCATTGAAGATGTGGTTTTCCGCATCGGCCCCCGGATCAATGCCGCCGGCCGGATGGAGTCGGGGAGCAGGGCGGTAGATTTGCTGGTATCGCAGAATTCGCAGGAAGCAATGACTATCTGTGATGCCATAGACGTCAATAATGACCACCGCAGGAAAAAAGACAGCGAGATCACTGCCGAAGCGCTCCGCATGGTGAGCGATGACATCAGGTCAGGCAACGCCCGCACTACGGTACTGTTTCACCGGGGATGGCACAAGGGGGTGATTGGTATTGTGGCATCGCGGCTGATTGAGACATATTACCGGCCTACCGTGATACTGACGGAGTCGAAGGATGGATATGCCACCGGGTCGGCACGCAGCGTTCCCGGATATGATCTTTACCAGGCAATCGAATACTGCTCTGACCTGCTCGAGAGTTTTGGAGGGCACATGTTTGCAGCCGGACTGACCCTGAAGCAGGAGAACCTGCAGGAGTTTCGCGAGAGATTTGAGCAATATGTCAGCGAGACGATAAGGGATGAGCACCTGGTGCCATCAGTCAATATTGATGAGGAGATTCCTCTTGAAGAGGTCACCATGGAATTTTGCCGGCATCTTGAGAAGTTTCAGCCGTTCGGCCCTGAGAATACGGCGCCGGTGTTTGTCTCAAGAAGGGTCAAGACGCTCTCATGCCAGCCTGTGGGTGCCAACGGTATTCATCTCAAGCTCTCCTTTGCCAGGGAGAACGGTGAGCCTGTGGGAGCCATTGCCTTTGGCCAGGCTGACATGATTGAGACCTTCCGTGAGTCCGGCGGTGTTGTTGACATAGCCTACTCAGTGGAGATGAATGAGTTTCGCGGAAAGAGGTCAGTGCAGCTCAATATCAAGGATATCAAGGGGTAGAGGTGTCAGCCATCCGGCATCAGACAGCAGCGTCTCTAGTGGGTAGTATTCCGCTACATAAGGCAGAGGTATGAGCCATCCGGCATCAGACAGCAGCGCCGGCATTGACATGCCGGCTTTCTGACGATTGCCTGTTGCTAATCGTCTGTTGACTTTTTTCTCACTTTTCCTTGACATTCTCCTTTCCCTGTCCTAAATTTGATGGAGTAATTATGTCTCATTATGATGCTGCGGTGGAATGCAGTGTTAATGCTGCTGTTTTTTCATTTTACCGGCATGCATGCCGGTGAACCGTTGTTTGTGCCTCATGGCGCGGGTGCGATGGGGGTGGCTTTCTCGGTTACGGCAACGCCGGGTCACTGGAACTGCTTCCATAATCAGGCGCTGCTCACTGCCGTCCCTTCATCAGGGTTCTCAATCGGACTGGAGAACCGGTTCATGATGCCGGCGCTCTCATCAAAGGCAGTCAGCGGTGTGCTGGCCTTCAAACCCGCTCCCCTGGGGATCATGGTTTCTCATTACGGTAACGCTGACTACTTCCGGATTTTCACGGGGCTTGGCAGCGCTGTCAGAATCAGTGACGGTATCTCCCTTGGTCTCCAGGTAGATTATATCTCTGAAAACGGAGCGGGAGAATACCGGGATGTGTCATTTGTTACATTCGAGACAGGAGTCACATGTCTCGTTGCACCTGCGCTGACTCTCGGGGTGCATCTCTTCAACCCCTTCTCTCCCCTGAATACCCTTCCTTCATCAATTGATGCCGGCCTTCACTGGAAGCAGTCCGACGAACTTTTTCTCACCCTGGCCGGTTCGAAGGTGAGCAACGAGCCGCTCTCCGTGCAGTGCGGCATTTCATGGGATGTAATGAAAAGGCTGACTTTGCGTACCGGGTATATGAGCTCACCTTCTGCCTTCGCTTTCGGTATCGGGTTCAAGACCGCCCTTCTGGAGGCTGATGCCGGATTTCTGCTTAATGGCGTTACCGGTGTTACATCTTCTGTGTCAATTACATGGTTGATCAGATAGAGTGTTGACCCTCATGGAGACCATAAGCATGACCATATTGGAAATCAGATTAACCCGGGTATCACGATCATGACTTTAATTATTCACTTATGAGTTTCAGGAGCGCTGTTGCAGTAATGATATTGTTACTCCTTTCGGGGACTCTCTTCTGCCAGGAGGAAAACCTGTCACTGAGGGAATCAGTTGAAGAGATTCTTGCGCTGTCTGATGATGCCGATCCGGCTGCCTTGCTTGAGGAACTTGAGGAGCTGAAGGCTTTTCCCGTGAATATTAACGGCGGAGATGAAAAGGAGATCTCACGGCTCTTTTTCCTGACAGAATTCCAGGTCATGGTACTTGCCGATCATGTCAGGAAGAACGGCAGCGTGGTGACCCTCTATGAGCTTGCCCTGCTTCCGGCTTTTGACCGCAACACGGTGCTGCTGATGGCTCCGTATATTTCGCTTAAGCCTGCGAAGCCGAAAGGAGGGAGGAGCTACGGACGTATCCTGGTGACGCTGACGGCGTCAGCCCGGTTCAGCAACGACGAAAGCGCTGCGGAGGGCATGCGGTCATTGATGAAAATGAAACACAAGCAGGGAAGTTTCACTTTCGGTCTGACGGCGGAGAATGACCCCGGCGAGCCATTCATCTTCAAAAATGCTCCGGGGGCCGACTTTCTCTCGGGTTATGTTCAGTATGAAGGCAAAGGATTAATAAACAGGATTATTGCAGGCGACTTTTCCGTCAGGGCGGGAGAGGGGGTGCTCCTGAACAGCAGCCGGTGGATGGGTTCATGGCTCAGCTCGCCGTCGTTCATGTCGGGACGAAGTGTTTCATCGCCCTATACATCAACAGAAGAGAACAGTTTTTTCAGGGGAATAAGCCTCACCCTCGGAGGAGTGAATTCCGGCGCCCTGCTGTTTGCCTCTTCAAATAAAATCGATGCCCGTTTGCTCTTTACAGATGACAGTGTTGCCACCGGGGTGAGAAACCTTGTCAGGGGAGGCATTCATGTCACTGAATCACAGCTTGCAGCACGCAACAGCCTCACTGAAACGGTGACCGGCCTGCGTCTGATTGCCGGTACGGGAAAGGCCAGGGGCGGGGTGACTGCAACTGCCACCTGGTTCTCCCTGCCGTTTGTCCCCGACGTGACTGAGCCGGAGAACCTTCATGCCTTTGCAGGCGACAGGCTGCTCAATCTGTCTGCCGACATCAGGGCAGGGACAGGCTCCATACTGTTTTTTGCCGAGGCAGGCCTGGGTCTTTCCGGTCCTCTGACAGGCACTGCTGGAACAGATAATCCGGGTCCGCAGGCAGACACAACCGGCACAGACCTTCCGGGTTCAGTGTCAGCCATAGACAGACTGAATCTTCGTGATTCATGGGCAGCAACAGCCGGGTTGAGGGCAAAACCATCCGGAAGGGTTACGTTTAATCTCCTAGCGCGTCACTTCGCCCCGGGATACCACGCGTTCCATTCCGGGGCCTTCAGGGCGGGATCGGGATCAGGCAATGAGACCGGTCTTTCAGCCTCGGTACACCTTGAAGCCGCAAGGCATCTTTTTATCACTGCAGCAGCTGATCACTACCGCATACCCTGGCCGCGATACCGTTCATCATCACCTTCGTATGGCAGCAGAATTGAGATCAAGGGAGAATATGTTCCCCGCGAAAACATCTCTCTGAGGTTGTCATGGACATCCTCAGCACGGGAGTATGATGCCGCTGCGGAGACGGGCACAGCTGTCCCGGTGACGCGTATCAGGCAGCAGCTGGGTCTCGTGTTTGATATGAGCATGGCCTCGACTTTGCGTCTCACCACCCGGGCTTCGGCATCCTTTATCCATCCTTCGCAGGAGAGAGGTTATCTGCTCAGCCAGGACTTTTTCTGGTCATTCCGGCGTGTACCTTTGAAGCTCTGGTTCAGGTATGCACTGTGCTCAACGGGAGGCTGGGACAGCCGTCTCTATGCCTGGGAGAATGACCTTCTTTCCTCTTTCAGCATACCGGCACTTTACGGAGAGATGGCGCGCTCATTCCTGATGCTTTCCTGGAAGCCCGCTGAATTCCTTGAGGCGAGGGTGAAGTACGGTTATACAGATGGCAGGAATAACTCAGCGGGCGGTATGAAACAAGAATTGAAGGGTCAGATCAAGATTGAGTTTTAAGTGACGGTCAACAGGCCATGCCCGGATCATCGGCCAAAACATGCTGAATTCCTATGCCCTGTTTTCTGCCTTCTGTTCCCTGCCTCATGCAACGCGCCCGGCGTATGCAATTGTTTTTTATGTACTTTTAGTGCTCAAATAATAATAATGACTATCACACCACTATTTTCATGATTTTTTAAATATGCGAACAATAAAGAAAATCAACAGAAGAATTCTTTATCCTATGCTACTGGCTTTAAAATGTGATAGGATTGTTCGAAATATCACAAACCATTCCATACTTAATCTCATGTATCATGGTGTGGTATTGAAAAATAGTGATTTCTTTTCACCCAGGCATATTACAATTGATCAATTTGAAAGGCACCTGGTCTATTTCAGACGCGAATTTGACATTATCAGTATTCCGGAAGCATTTGAATATAGAAAAAGCGGCTATAAACCCCCAAGAAGAACATTAACTATCTCTTTTGATGATGGTTACTTGAACAATTTGAATATTGTTCTCCCATTGCTTGAAAAATATAATGTTAAATCAACTTTCTTTATTCCTGGTATTTGCACTGAAGAATTAGAAATCAGAACCCTGTGGCCTGATATTATTGCATGTCTCAGGCATTTTTATCCAAATGAAATAATTGAACTTGAGAATAGAAGATTTGTCAATTATTACGATGTTGAAACCAGGCTATCGTTGGTAGATTTTTTGAAAATATGCGAACCCGATGTGAGAGATCATTCTATAAATCAGCTAATTAATAAGTATAACATATCTCATAAAATTAAGTCAGTTCCTGATGAAATATGGAAAATTATGAATACAGAGGAACTGATTAGGTTTTCTAAATCACCTCTTGTTGAAATTGGTTCACATGGTCATGCCCACTACAATTTAGCGAATATTAATCTTACTGATGCTCAGATAGATTTGAAGAATTCAAAGGAATCATTGCAGAAAGCTATAAATAAAGAGATTAAAGGAATTGCATTCCCGGATGGAAGTTATAACCCGCAAATCAAGGATATTTCAGAAAAGCTTGGTTATTATTACCAAATGGCTGTTAAATACCGGTTTTCAGATGATAAAAACGATTTAAGAATTCTGGACAGACACTGTGTTTCCTCAACAACCACATATGAAGCAAATATGATGTTAATTAATTATTCATTTAAAAACCAGGGCTTTAATTAAGTGAACGATAAACACAGGATATTATTAGTTGGCCTCACCAATAAGGCCGGTTTGGCTGTCGCAAGAAATCTGAGCAAGAGCGGTTGTATAGTAGATGTTGTATTATTTACTGATGTTGCCGCAAGGCATTCAAGATTTGTCAATAAATCTTATCATCTGGGGAATCCGGCTTACAATGTTGATTTATTCGTTATAAGACTTTCGGAATTATTACGTAATTGCTTTTATGATGCTTTATTGCCTGTCACAGATGGCGCTCTGGAAATCTGCAGGAATTATAAAAAGACAATTTCATCCCTGGTTAAAATTGTTGGTTTAAACGCTGATTCCGCTTATTTGTATTCAAAAGACAAGTCTGCATTACTGGATATTGGTATAAGGAATGGCTTAACAATCCCGAAAGGAATACTAATCAGGAATTTTGAAGATTTCAACAAATGTAATTTAGATGCATTTGAATTCCCGGTTATTGCTAAACCAGTGAGTTCAGCGTTAATCATTAATAATAAACTCATTGATTTTTCAGTACGTATTTGTCACAATATAAATGAATTAACCGATTTCATCAGGGAAACTGTAAATTGTGTTCCAATCCTCATACAGGAATATATTGAGGGATATGGTATTGGATATAATTTCATTTCCAGGGATGGAATTGTACTGAACGCATACATTCACAGACGATTAATAGAAGATAAAGGCGTTAGTACATTACGGGAATCATTGCCTTCAACAACTTATAGCATTGAAAATGACGTTATTAAAATAGTAAAAGAGATAAACTGGAATGGCGTTGGCATGCTTGAATTTAAAATAGATTCAAATAACCAGCCTGTATTAATGGAGTTTAACGGACGTTTCTTTGGATCTACTGAGTTATCCGTAAAAGCTGGAATAAACTTGCCCCTGTTATTCTTTGATTCTTTTGTACTTGACAAAACAATTGAGAGAAATATTATTGTTCGGAATGTAGTTGTAAGATTCTTACATGATGAGTTTATGTTAAAAGCTCAAGGTCTTTTTAAACTCAGAATCAAAGATTTTATATCATGGTTGGTTGATTTACTTCTTTCGGTTTTCAGTAAGAATCATTACATTGAGGATTCCATAATAGAAGATCCCGGATTCAGCATAGCACTCTGGCGATATGAGATCAAACGATGGTGTAAGGGATTTTATACGAGCTTAAGAGCTAAATTACTTAAAATCAATCCTTTGACTAAATGCTCCCTGAAAAATGTAAATAGAGTTTGCTTTGTTTGTTATGGGAATATATGCAGAAGTCCATTTGCATTTGAATATGCTAAAAACCTTAATAATAATTACACTTTTGATTCTCTTGGATTCATAGAAATGGAGAATAGAATGTCTCCTGCATTTGCTTTACTGGCAGCAAAAGAATTCAATGTTGATCTGACGAGTCACCAATCTAAATCTATATATTCCATAGATACAAATGAAGTAGATTTATTTGTAGTTATGGACAGGATGAACTATTTAAAACTGAGACATCATGGTGTGCCTGAATCTAAAATTCGTTTTCTGAGTAATAAGGAGATAAAAGATCCTTATGGTGGCACTCTTGATGATTATTTAATGACTTACAACAAAATAAAAGTAGAAATAGACAATATTTTTGGTTGATACCGTGATTCTGCAAACCGATCAGGCAATTATGCAATTATTTTGGTTGCAACTTATGTCCGTTCATGATACTTCGCCCTCCGATGGATAAGAAAAACTTATCCTTAAAGTACTGAACACACTGATGGGAACACTACCTGTTAGTCAGAAAGATTCGGCTTGTTTTCGTAGGAATCTGATGTCATCAAGCTGATAGTCGAGCTTGATTGTTCTGGCGATTGTTCCTGTTTCAGGGTCAATAAAAAGCACTCTGTTGTCACCGGTTACGCACAGATAGCATTTCGAGTCCGGATCATATCCTGACATGCAGAAGTGATAGCTGTCGATGCCGTTCACCGGTTTCGAACTTATCAGTTCACCGGTGGAGGGCTCGTAGACCTCAATCAGGCATATACCCGGTTCACTTGCCGGAGTCAGCGATATCAGGTGCCCGTCATCAGAGTTGAAAACAACATTTATCAGGGGTTTGCCGATGTCAACTGTTTTGATGGTGGTGCCTGTGACAGGGTTGATAAGAAGGAGTTTATTGTCAGCTCTCTGCAGGACGTACAGTTTATTTACAGGGTCAAAGAAATGAGTGCAGAGAAAGACACCTTCGCCCAGGTCAAATTCCTTATCAAGAATTATCTCCCCTGTCTTCAGGTCTGCAGTAAGAAGGTATGTATGATAGACCGGCAGTGTGGCACCATTGGTACTGTCAGGGTCATCAATGTATTTATACTCACCGTATGTACCTATGAGAAGGTTGTTTCCGGGGTCAACCACCGCGCTGGAGATCAGCCCTGGCAACCGAAACGACCTGATTATATCTCCGTCTTCAGTATCAACCAGTGTAAATAGTGTATCACAACTTACATAACCGTAGCCGCAGGTATTCGGGTCATATACCGTTGAGCTCAGTATGTGGCAGTTAACCGGGATTGTACTAACATACCCCGAGTCAAGGTCGATTGTTACCATCTCACTCCCCTTTGCAGAGGTGATTCCTGTGAGTACAAGGCTGCCAGACCCGGGTGCGGCCGGTTTATCCTCGCAGGCGGTCAGCGCAAGCAATATGAGGCTAATAATTACAGGATAACATTTCATGGCATTTAATATTTTCAGGTTAAACGTTTTCACTTATTTTTTATAACTCTCTTTCTTAGTTTTTTTATCTTTTAATTCTTCAGGCGCAAATTTCCGCTATGTAAATTTGTTTCTGTAAAATTGGTATAGAGGTGCAATAGACAAAAGAAAGTCACGGTTGATAATAGTTTAAGAGTACTAATCAAAAAACTTACAACCATGACTTTCAAAGAACGTGAGCAAATTACAAAGAAAAATTCAGATGACCTGCTTTCGCAGTTGATATATTATCAGGGAGAGAAGTTGATAAGTGAGATATTAAGACTTGGCATACAAAGCCTGATGGGTAAAGAGTTTTCACCTACATCGATCAGCCGGTTTTCAACCACTCTTGATGCTGAGTTGGACTGCTGGAGAGAAAGGGTTTTCACCAGGGAGTATTTGTACGTTGTGGCAGACGCCCGTTATGAGAGCTGCCGTGAGTATGAACAAGCCAAAATGGCTTTGGACAAGCTCTCGGATGATTACCGTCAGAAGTACCCTGATCTGGCCAATTTTGTATCGGAACACGGTTGGGAGACTCTTGGTGATTATTCTGGACCAAACTGAGCCAGCATTCCGGAGCAAAGTGAGCCACTATTCTGATCGAAAGGATAAGCCAGGAGCTTAAAAGAAGAAGCAGGGTAGTGAGGATATTCCCAAATCCGGTCAACTGCAGGCGGCTCTTTACCGCGTTACTTAAGGAATGGCATGAGGACTGGATCAGTGGAAGAGCATACCTCAATATGGATTTATTGAAAGAATTTGAACTTAAAAAACGGCTTCACCAGCAGGAGCGCGCTCCTGCTGGTGAAGCAAACACTATGACACATAAAATAATAACCGTGACTTGATAATTTTACAGAAAAAAAGTTGCACAACAAAAATTATCGGCTTTATTTATGTCTTATAATTATGTATTTTTGTAAAAATCAATAACTGTTGTTTTTACAAATATCCTGTAGTTATGAAAACAAGTAAAATTATTGCCGATTTAAGAAAAGCCAAAGGGTGGTCACAAGCTGATTTGGCAAAAAAAACCGATATTTCACAAGTAATGGTTGGCAAATATGAAAGAGGGGATGCCATTCCTTCAATTGAAGTTGCAAAAAGGATTGCCGATGCTTTGGAAGTTTCTTTGGATTATTTGGTAGGTGAAGGCACAAACAGTAAGTTTGATAAAAAAACTTTGATGCGTATTGAAGAAATAGAACAATTAGAGGACGATAAAAAAAAGACACTGTTTGATGTGATTGATACTTTTATCCGGGAAGCAAAAGGCCGTAAAGCTTTTGCAGTTTAATTTTTATACTGTTGTATTATGAAAATTTCAGAAACAAAAACACTACATCTTCCTATCCTGGTAGAACAAGACGAAGATAATTTTTACATTGTAAGCTGCCCGGTTTTTAAAGGTTGCCATTCTTATGGTTCTACCATTGACGAGGCATTGAGCAATATTAAAGAAGTCATTGATATGTGCATTGAGGAAGAAAAGGAAAAAACCACAGGAATAAACCGTTTCGTGGGTTTCAGGGAAATTCAGGTTTCGTTAAAGTCGGCTGCCGTTTAAAGCATTAACCATGCCCCAACTACCTGTTATTTCCGGTAAAGATTTAATCAAATTCCTGCAAACGCTTGGTTTTGTTGTTGTACGGGTTAATGGCTCTCACCACAGGTTAAAACACCCTGATGGAAGGGTTACTACTGTTCCGGTTCACAAAAACGAAGACCTGCCAAAAGGTCTCATGCGTAAAATAATCCGCGAAGATTTGGACATGGAACTGGATGATTTCCTGGCTATTTATAAAAAGTACAAGTAAAAAAGCCCCGGTTTCCCGAGGCTCTTTTTACAATTTCAAAGTCTTTCCTT
>Ga0209097_10001525_pt1 | contig 19676 bp, 12 predicted proteins | sample AD_UKC052_MetaG_FD_184419 | JGI IMG/M metagenome (GOLD analysis project Ga0209097, IMG submission 184419) | Active sludge microbial communities of municipal wastewater-treating anaerobic digesters from USA - AD_UKC052_MetaG (SPAdes) (version 2) | ecosystem: Engineered > Bioreactor > Anaerobic >... | reverse complement strand
AGTCAATACGGATACTTTGAAAAACGTTGGCATTAATACTACAACCCCAGCAAGAAACCTGCATGTTAATAATACATTGAGGTTAGAACCCCGTAACTCCGAACCAGATAACCCAGCAAAGGGGGATATGTATTTTGATGGAGTAATAAACAAATTACGGGTGTATGATGGAACTGTTTGGCAAAATTGCTGGTAAAATTATCATCCACTAAAATACACTTCATTATGAAAAATATTCTTACATCATTGCTCATTATATCTATTGTCTTCACCTCATGTAAAAAAGACAATACAACAGATTTACGCCCTGCAAATAATTACACAAGTTGGACTACCACAATTAATAATGATGATAATGGGTATTACAGCCAAAAAGCCCCTAATGGTAATGAATTTTCAGGCGGCATATGGGGAAGCATGGGTTCATTTGGACTAAATACGTTATCCAGCGATGCTTTTAAGTTTGATGCAAATAACGACCCTGTGGAGGCTCAACAAATAGCAATTGAATTTCAATCCAAACCAACTGTATCCCAAACATACCAGTTAGCCCCACAAAATGCACTATCTCCATCTACCTGTTTTTTTTGGTTCAGCGGCAATCCTAATGTTGATTATACAGCAGTTTACGGTCAATCGGTTAGTGTCAATGTTTCTGGGGCAATAGTATCCGTTTCTTTCTCTAATATCACAGTGGAGGGTCAGGAGATTTTTGGCTCAACAACCTATACAGGTAAAATTTCTGGGATTTTGCATGAAGGGAAATAATTGTAATTCAAATACACTGTGTTTATCAAAATTCAATTGAATTTTTTGCCAACCCTGTATCATTTTCCCAACTGTATCAAAATAAATCTGGAATGGCATTTTGATACACACTTAAATTGTATCAAAAAAAGTCTTTGATTTATTTTGTACTACGAATGGCTTCGTATATATTTGTGTTTCAAATCAATTACATGGAAAAAGCAATAATTGTCAGCCGTTGTTCGACTAATGAAGCCAAACAGGATGTAACACGCCAAACACAAGACCTCAATAGAAAGTACAGCAGCCAGTACCACATTGTAAAGCAATTTGAATACTACAAGTCGGGCAATAGTAACGATGACCAACTTGCTCAAATACTGGATTATGCTATTCAAAACCAAATTGAACACATCCTGTTTACAGAAGTGAGCCGTATTGCCAGAAGGGTAATAGAGATATTGGTGTTTGTAAAAAACTGCACAAAGCATAAAATCAATATTGTTATTGATAATTACAATATGCACACATTATGTGCCGACAAAACAGAAAATGCAATGACAACAACCATGTTACAAATTGGGTCAGCATTTGCAGAAATTGAGTTGAAACAGACTTTTAACAGGTTACAGAGCGGCAGGGCTAAGTATATCGCCAACGGAGGTTTATTAGGGAGAAACAGAAATTCGGGTGAAACCAAAGAACAATCACTTAATAAGCATAAGGACATTATTAAGTATATCAAACAGGGGCATAGCGTTAGAAACATTATGAAACTAACCAATAAAAGCAATGGAACAATACAAAAGGTTAGGCAGTTGTTAGCTGCATAACCTGGTCCAGTTGCTTACTTCTTAATCGGCTGGCTATAAACCTGTAAGCATCTGATAATTTCCTCAAATCTTCGATTAATTGGTTCGATAATTTTAGTTTTAGGGGAGCAAGAAGGTCACAGCAATGTGGCCTTTTTTGTTTTTCACTTGTAACTTGTCATCGTGAATAAAATACCTGTTTTACCTCTCACTCCGGTTGATTAAGCTTCTTTCTAATAACAGCATTTAACTAAGTTGCATCCATCCAGATTTTGTTGAAGAATAAATAAGGGTTACTTTCAATCAACTAAACCAGCCGGCGCCAAGGATGCCCGTTACTGCCTTTTTTGATATTGAAACAGATCGGTCAGGAAACAAAATTCTTGACATTGGGAGCATACTCCCTAATGGCTCCACCTTCCATAAAAACAATGTGGGTGATTTTGCGAAGTTTACAGAAAAGGCCCATTTTATTTGCGGACACAACATCCTGCAGCATGACCTTCCTTGTTTGCAAAAATATTTGGGAGTTGCTGACTGGGGATTCAATAAAGCCATTGATACATTACTGTTATCCCCCTTACTGTTTCCCAAAAATCCCTATCATCATCTCTTAAAAGATGATAAACTGCAAAACGAGGAGCTGAATAACCCGGTAAATGATTCCCTCAAAGCCAGCAACCTGTTTGATGATGAAGTGATGGCTTTTCAAAAACTGGATGAAGAACTAAAAGAGATATTCTATACCCTCCTTTATAAAACCACGGGGTTTAATAATTTCTTTAAATACCTGGGTTATGCACCTGCCACAGATGAAGGCCGTACGGTTGAAATAATCAAGAAAAGATTCCTCCATAAAATCTGCGACAAAAGTGATATCAGTTCCTTTGTTCATACATCACCGGTGGCATTCGCATACGCATTAGCGTTATTGAATTGTAACGACCGCAACTCCATCACGCCTCCATGGGTGCTTAAAAATTATCCTGAAGTGGAGCGTTTATTTTTCCTGATGACCAACAGCCCCTGTATTACAGGATGCGGTTACTGCAGGCAGGCATTGGATCCCTATATCGCTTTGAATAAGCATTTTGGTTTTTCCCAATTCAGGATGTATGGCGGCGAACCCTTGCAGGAAAAAGCAGTGAAGGCTGCCATAAACGGTAAATCAATTTTAGCTGTATTTCCAACCGGTGGTGGTAAGTCGCTCACCTTCCAGGTGCCGGCATTAATGAGTGGCGAAAATGCAAAAGCTTTAACAGTTGTAATTTCTCCATTGCAGTCTTTAATGAAAGACCAGGTTGACAACCTGGAGAAGAAAAATATTACCGAAGCAGTTGCTATTAATGGCCTGCTCGATCCTATTGAAAGAAGCAAGGCCATTGAAAGAATTGAAAACGGATTTGCCAGCCTCTTATACATTTCACCTGAATCGCTCAGGTCGGTCACCATTGAACGCCTGTTATTAAAAAGAAAAATTGCCCGGTTCGTTATTGATGAAGCGCATTGTTTTTCTGCATGGGGGCAGGATTTTAGAGTTGACTATTTATACATTGGCGAATTTATCAAAAATCTGCAGGAGACGAAAAATCTTGAAGATCCCATTCCTGTTTCCTGCTTTACTGCTACAGCAAAACAAAAAGTAATCGAAGACATTGGCGATTATTTCAGGGCGAAGCTGAATCTTACACTGGAAGTGTTCAGCGCTAATGCCAGCAGAACCAATCTTCATTATCGTGTTTATCGAAAAGAGAATGAAGAAGAAAAGTACAACCAGCTAAGGGCCATTATTGAATCAAAAAACTGCCCCACCATTGTATATGTTTCCCGTACCCGGAGAGCAAATCAGCTTGCAAAAAGGTTAGATGACGACGGCTTTTCGGCAAAGCCTTACCACGGCAAAATGGAGAAGGAAGAAAAGTCAGCAAACCAGAATGCATTTATGACCGGGGAGGTAAATATCATGGTAGCCACTTCTGCATTTGGTATGGGCGTTGATAAAAGTGATGTGGGCTCAGTGGTACATTATGATATTTCAGACTCGCTTGAAAACTATGTGCAGGAAGCCGGAAGGGCAGGAAGAGATGAAACGATCAACGCAGATTGTTTTGTGTTGTTTAATGAAGAAGACCTGGATAAACATTTCATTTTGCTCAACCAAACAAAGATCAGCAGCAAGGAGATCAACCAGATATGGAAAGCAATTAAAGAACTTACCAAAACAAAAGAAAAGCTATCCAATTCAGCGCTGGAGATTGCCCGAAAGGCCGGGTGGGATGATGGGATCAAAGAAATAGAAACAAGAGTATATACCGCCATAGCCGCATTGGAAGATGCCGGGTACCTGCAACGTGGCCAAAATAATCCCAGCCTTTTTGCCAGCAGCATATTGAGTACAAACGCACAGGAAGCTATCAATAAAATCAATGCTTCAGGTAAGTTTTCTCCCGATGAAAAAGTGCAGGCTGTACGTATTATTAAAAAACTTTTTTCAAAGAAAAGTAAAAGACTCTCCACGGAGGAAGCGGCAGAGTCGAGGGTAGACTATATTTCTGATCAACTAGGCATTGTGAAGGGACAGGTGATTCGTGTGATCCAGTTAATGAGGGAGGAAAAAATATTGGCGGACGCAAAAGATTTAAACGCATTTATCAAGAAAACAGAATCTGTTAATAGATTATTATCCATTACGGAAGCATTCAGAAAACTGGAAGACCAGTTGCTATCCTGTTTGCAGGAGGGAGAAGCTACCTATCATTTGAAAGAAATAATAGAAAACTGCCTGCAGGGCGGACTAAAAGATGTTACCGTCAATAAACTTAAAACCATCATCAACTTCTGGTCTATCAAGAACTGGATCAAAAGACAAAGCCTGGAGTATGCCGGTAACCATATCCGCATCGCCTTATTAATTGATAAAAAAACGTTCCGGGAAAAACAGGAAACAAGACACCTGTTGGCCAGGCGCATTACAGAGTACCTCTATAAAAAGTCCGCTGAAATCTCCACAGACGATAAACAGGAGGATGTTTTGATTGAGTTTTCTGTACAGGAATTAAAAGAGATGATCGAAAGTGAACAGGGAATGTTTACTGTAAAGGCAAGCATCGATGATATAGAAGACAGTTTATTTTATTTATCAAGAATAGGCGCCATTACAATTGAGGGAGGTTTTCTTGTTTCATACAACAGGCTTACCATTAACCGCCTTGAAAAAAACAACCGCATACAGTATAAAGAAAATGACTATGAAAAGCTGAGACAGTTTTACCAGCAGAAAGTACAACAGATACATATCGTTGGCGAGTATGCGAAAAGAATGATCCGCAACTACAACGAGGCGCTGCAGTTTGTGGATGATTATTTCAGGTTGAATTATTCCTCTTTTTTGTCAAAGTATTTCCCTGGTAGCCGGCAGGACGAAATTAAACGAACACTGACGCCGGAGAAATTTATCAAGCTCTTTGGATCACTTTCACCGGCGCAGTTGCATATAATTAATGATTCGGCCAACCAGTACATCGTGGTGGCGGCCGGACCTGGCAGTGGAAAAACAAGGGTATTGGTGCATAAGCTGGCCTCGCTGTTACTGGCGGAAGATGTAAAGCATGAGCAGTTACTGATGCTTACCTTTTCCAGGGCTGCTGCTACTGAATTTAAAAAGCGGCTGATGGAATTAATTGGCAATGCGGCTGCATTTATTGAAATTAAAACCTTTCATTCCTATTGTTTCGACCTGCTGGGAAGAATTGGCAGTCTCTCAGAAGTGGGTAATGTTATCAAAACCGTGGTGGAAAAAATCAGGACCGGCGAAATAGAGACTTCCAGGATCACTAAAACCGTATTGGTGGTGGATGAAGCGCAGGACATGAACCCTGATGAATATGAATTGGTAAAAGGATTGATGGAACAGAACGAAGAAATGAGGGTGATACTGGTGGGTGATGATGACCAAAACATTTACGGCTTCAGGGGTGCTGATGCAGCCAATATGCAAAAATTGATCACCGATAAAGAAGCAAAAAAATATGAACTGATAGAAAACTACCGCAGCAAAAAGAATATTGTTGACTTCGCCAATCAATGGGCTGCTACTATCAGCAGGCGTTTAAAAACAACACCCTCTTACCCGGTTAAGCAGGAGAACGGTATAATACAAGTAACAGCCTATAGCAGTAAAAATGTAGCGGTTCCGCTATCCAATCAAATAAAGCAGGCAGAATTAACCGGCTCCACCTGTGTCCTTACCAAAACCAATGAAGAAGCCAGCCTGGTTGCCGGTATGCTCACTCAAATGGGCATTGCTGCAAAGTTGATCCAAAGCAATGATGGCTTTAACCTCGCCAATCTTGTTGAGTTCCGGTATTTCACTGCGATTGTAAACAACAGTGGAGACAATTCCATCATACCGGATGATGACTGGCAAAGCGCAAAGCAACAGTTACAGCAGCAGATCCTTTCCAGTGATAAAAAAGAAATGGTCAACGCTGTTATCAATGCATTTGAAGGCGTGAACCCGGCAAGAAAATACAAGAGCGACTGGAATACTTTTTTAACAGAATCTAAGCTGGAAGATTTTATTACTATTGATTCGGAAATGATCTATGTTTCCACAATACATAAGGCAAAGGGCAAGGAGTTTAATAATATATTCCTGGAGCTAAAAAATTTTTCACCGGATACAGATAAAGAAAAACGTGAATTGTATGTTGCGATAACAAGAGCAAAATCAACCTTACAAATACACTATAGCGGCAAATACCTGCGGTCTTTCTCTGCAGACAATTTAATATATAGCGAAGACAATGACCCATATCCCGAACCGAAACAAATCATTTTACATCTTACGCACCGGGATGTTTACCTGGGTTATTTTGAGTTTGTGCAGCACAGAATATCCGCTCTGTTTAGTGGGGCAACCCTAACCATTATGGAGCAAGGTCTGTGCAATCAAAAGCAAGAACCCGTTGTAAAATATGCAAACCAATTCAACGAGGTGTTGAAAGGATATTTTGAAAAGGGCTTTCGCATTGCAAAAGCAAAGGTGAATTTTATGGTTTACTGGAAAGATGAGGACAAACAAAAAGAGGTAATTGTGGTGCTTCCGAGGTTATTGCTGATTAGGTGATAAGGGTTCTTTTCATAAGCAACTACTTTCCCAATGCACTGGTCTTAGCGACGTTTGGCAGATGGACAGAAGTCATGCGCCAAATGGCTAATTCCCGATGAACATTACACCTCCGCCAATAGATAACTGGTACTTCTGCCCCCTGCGTTTTCTTTCAGCAAGACTCCCTTGACGAGTAGATCATTAATATCACGTCCTGCTGTATCCTGAGATGACCTGGTGATTTTTGCCCACTTTGCAGAAGTTATTTTTCCTTCAAAATTGTCCAGCATCAGATTAAGCATCTTTCTTTGACGGTCATTCAGGTTGACGGTGGCAAGTATCTCCCAAAACCTTGCTTTCTTCAGCACAGATGCCAAAGTTTCTGCTGTGTTTTCCAGTGCTTTTGTGAGGCAATTCAAAAACCATTGCAGCCATCCGGTAATATCAAGGTCATCTTTTTGCGTGGATTCCAGAATATCGTAATAGGCTTTGCGCTCAGCTCTTATTTGTGACGACATACTGTAAAAGCGTTGTGGGTTCATGTCTGCCCTTGAAAGCAGCATATCCGTGATGGCCCTTGCTATGCGGCCATTGCCATCATCAAAAGGATGTATGGTTACAAACCATAGATGTGCAACGGCTGCTTTCAGGATGGCGTCGGTTCTTGTTTCATGGTTGAGCCAGTGAAGAAACAACTTCATTTCCTGTTCAAGTTTTTCTGAACCTGGTGCTTCAAAATGAACCTGTTCCCTGCCCAAAGCGCCGGACACCACCTGCATCGGATCTTCTTTTTGATTGTTGCGGTACTGACCGGTCACAATTTTATACATCCCGCTGCGCCCGGAAGGAAATAGTGCAGCATGCCAACCAAATAATCTTTCGTCCGTCAACAGCTCTTGATAGTGTTGTGTGGCGTCAAGCATCATTTCTACTACGCCTTCTACATTTCGGTCAATCACCTCAACAATGCCTGCCACATCCAGGCCCAGCCGCTTTGCAATGGATGACCTCACCTGTTCCGGGTTAAGTATTTCACCTTCTATTTCGCTTGATTTGATAACATCTATGGTCAATGTTTGAAGATTGGCTTCTTCTTTTAAAGTGAAACCTAAGCCTTCCATACGACCCAATAACCTGCCCTGGCGGTATTTAACATCCGCCAGCAATGGTGCAATTATATCTTTGTCCCATGTAAAATGAGGCCAGGAAGGCCACTGATGAATATAGGTCGGCATGCTTATTCTCCGCAATTTGTGTGGTAAATATACCTTATATTCTCCGCAATTTTAATAATGGCCGCACTATTTGCGGAGATTAGAGCGTTTATTCTCCGCATGAATCGCTTTAGGCTTCGTTGATTAATGTTAGCCCGTTATTGTTAGCCACTTTCATGGGTTAGCGTTTACCTCCTGTTGCTGATCTTCTTAATACACCCCTTTCATGATGTGCAGTAAAAAGTAGATAAATTTGATTCTACATGGTCACCCTGGCCCCTGCAAACTGAAATATTATTGTATGAAATCGTTGCGTTTTTTCCTGGCTGCTTTCCTGTTGTTCACTTATGCCGGAGTGCCGGCCCAGCATGTAATGAATGGAGACAGGAAACAAAATTTTGACAGCGATTGGAAATTTTTATTGGGAGATCATCAAAATGCCAGCGCCACTGGCTTTGGTGACGGCAACTGGCGGACGCTGGATCTGCCTCATGACTGGAGTATTGAAGGTAAAATAGATTCAACCAATCCCAGCGGCGCCGATGGTGGTTATTTCCCTGCGGGTATCGCCTGGTATCGTAAAACCTTCCGGGTGGGGCAGCAACTGCAGCAAAAAAAAGTGGGTATTTATTTTGAGGGGGTGTATATGAATGCGGAAGTGTATATCAACGGTCAATCGTTGGGCACCCGGCCATATGGCTATTCGGCTTTTTATTATGACCTTACTCCTTATCTTGCTTTTGGCAAAGAAAATACCATTGCCGTACGTGTTGACAACTCCCAACAAAAAAACTCCAGATGGTATAGTGGCTCGGGCATCTATCGGCATGTTTGGTTAACCGTAACCAATCCTGTTCACATAGCGCATTGGGGTACCACCGTAACAACGCCAAACATCCATGCGGCAGAAGCGGTAGTACGGGTAAGAACGCAGGTAATGAACGAAACATCCACCTCCCAAATGCTTACTGTTACAGCTCATGTAGAAAAGGGTAATCAAAAAGCAGGAAGCAACGTAGTTAAAGTAGAAATGCCTGCCAATAGCTCAAAGGAAATTGACCAGTTAATAGTTGTAAAAGCGCCCCGGCTTTGGAGCCCGGCAACGCCCAACCTGTACAAGGCCATCACAACAATCAACAGCAATGGAAAACCAATAGATACACAAGTCACCCCATTTGGAATAAGAACGCTTGACTTTAGCACCACCCAGGGCTTTTTGCTGAATGGAGAGCCCGTAATACTCAATGGCGAATGTGCCCATCACGATAACGGATTTTTAGGAGCCGCTGCGTATGACCGGGCCGAAGAAAAAAAAGTTGAACTGCTCAAGGCCGGTGGATTTAATGCCGTACGCACTTCGCACAATCCTCCTTCTGAAGCTTTTTTAGATGCCTGCGATCGCCTGGGCCTACTGGTGATGGATGAATCTTTTGACGGATGGCGGGAAAGCAAAACTACTTATGACTATTCCACCCATTTTGACGAATGGTGGCAACGTGATGTAGCGGCCATGATACTGCGTGACCGCAATCATCCATCTATTTTTATGTGGAGCACGGGTAATGAAATTATTGAAAGAAAAAAACCAGGGGCTGTTGAAACGGCCAGGGCGCTCACGAGCTACATAAAGCAGTTGGATTCAACTCGACCTGTCACTTCGGCCATTACTACCTGGGACAAGGATTGGGCCGTAATGGACCCCTTATTTGCTGCCCATGATATTGGAGGATACAACTACCAGTTGCACCGTGCTGCAGATGACCATGCACGGGTACCTTCCCGTATGATGGTACAAACAGAGTCCTTTCCCCGGGATGCTTTTGCCAACTGGAAGCTGGTGACTGATAATAAATATATTTTAGGCGACTTTGTCTGGACCGCCATGGATTACCTGGGCGAATCGGGCATTGGACGTTATTTTTATGAGGGTGAAACAGACGGTCAACATTGGGAAAAAGACATGTTTCCCTGGCATGGTGCTTATTGCGGCGATATTGATCTGACCGGTTGGAGAAAACCCATTTCACACTACCGCGACCTGTTGTACAACGACCATACAATGCTATACCTGGCGGTAAAGGAACCCAATGGCTTTGCCGGGCAGATCCAGGAAACGATGTGGTCTGTTTGGCCCACCTGGGAAAGCTGGACATGGCCGGGTATGGAAGGGAAAGATGTAAAGGTGGAAGTGTACTCGAGGTATCCATCCGTTCGGCTGTATTTAAATAACCAATTGATCGGTGAGCAATCCACCACTGTAACCCAGGAGTTTAAAGCCAGCTTCAATGTGCCTTATGCCACAGGGACAATAAAAGCCGTTGGGGTGAAGAATGGCAAAGAACAGCAAAGCACAACATTACAAACTGCGGGCAAGGCAGCTATGATAAAGCTTACCCCGGACCGGACAAAGATCAAAGCAAACGGCCAGGACCTGAGTTACATAACCATTGAAATAACAGATAAAAATGGCGTGCTGCAGCCGAATGGTGAACATACCCTTTCCTACCAGGTAAAAGGCCCCGGAATGATTGTAGCAGTTGGTAATGCCAATTTGCAGGATACTAACCCGAACGTGGCCACGACTGGCAAAACCTGGAAAGGCCGGGCTACGGTTATCATTAAAGGCGGCTATACTAAAGGTTCCATTATACTGGAGGCCAGTTCGCAAGGTTTGCCCACGGCTTCTGTAATAATTAATGCGGATTGATTCATTTGATGATGATTTCTACTTTGACTGCTTCATTTATGCCCAATATTGCTAAATGATAATTTCGCTTTAACTTAGGCAACTACCTTAATAACTTGCTATGCTTGACAAGAAACAACTGACTGAAAGAGATATCTGCACCAAATACATAACACCCGCCATTGAAAATAGCGGCTGGCATAGACACACTCATTTTTTAGAAGAAGTATTTTTCACCGATGGTAAAATTCATGTGCGTGGAAAATTGAAAGCAAGAGGAGAAAGAAAAAGAGCTGACTATATCCTTTATTACAAGCCAAACATTCCCATTGCCATTATTGAAGCCAAAGACAATAAACATTCTGTTGGAGCTGGTATGCAACAAGCCCTTGACTATGCAAGAATTTTGGATATTCCCTGTGTATTCAGCAGCAATGGAGATGGCTTTCTTTTTCATGACAGAACAATTACGGATGGCAATATTGAAACTGAAATAAGTATGGAAGATTTTCCAACAACAGATCAGTTGTGGGAAAAATACAAAAAGTATAAAGGCATCACAACACCTGAGGCCGAGAAGATAGCAGCACAGGATTACTACTTTGATGGCAGCAACCGCAAGCCTCGATACTACCAGCAAATAGCAGTGAACAGGACTGTTGAAGCTATTGCAAATGGTAAAGACAGGCTGTTACTGGTGATGGCAACCGGCACTGGCAAAACATATACTGCTTTCCAAATTATTCACAGATTATGGAAGAGTGGTACCAAAAAACGCATCTTGTTTTTAGCAGACAGGACTGCCTTGATAGACCAAACGAGGCGTGGCGACTTCAAACACTTCAAGGATAAAATGACGGTGGTAAAAAACAGGCAGGTAGATAAAAGCTATGAAATTTATCTTTCGCTATACCAAGGCCTGTCTGGCTCAGATGATGAAGCAAATATCTACAAACAATTTTCCCCTGACTTTTTTGATTTGATTATAATTGATGAGTGCCACAGGGGAAGTGCAAAAGAAGACAGTGCGTGGCGAGAGATATTAAAGTATTTTAAGAATGCCGCTCACATTGGTTTAACAGCTACACCAAAAGAAACCAAAGAAACAAGCAACACCGAATACTTTGGAGACCCTGTTTATACTTATTCTTTAAAGCAAGGCATTGATGATGGCTTTTTAGCACCTTATCGTGTAATAAGAATTGGGTTGGACATTGATTTAGAAGGATGGAGGCCACCAAAAGGTTTTAAAGACAAGCAGGGCAAAGAAGTAGAAGACAGGATCTATAACAGGAGCGATTTTGACAGGAATATTGTAGTAGAAGAAAGAAGAAAACTGGTAGCACAAAAAGTGACAGAGTTTTTAAAAGGATACGAACGCTTTGCCAAAACAATTATTTTCTGTACCGATATTGAGCAGGCTGAAAACATGACGTCGCTTTTAAGAAATGAAAACAGTGATCTTGCTATGGCGAATTACAAGTACGTAATGCAGATAACAGGCGACAATGAGGAAGGCAAAAGAGAACTGGATAATTTTATCAACCCCGAAGAGCAATACCCGGTGATTGCAATTACATCTGAATTGATGACAACCGGAGTGGATGCTCAAACCTGTAAAGTGATTGTGCTGGATAGTGAAATAAAATCCATGACAAAATTCAAACAGATTATTGGGCGTGGCACAAGAATAAACGAAGACTTTGGTAAATTCTTTTTCACCATTCTCGATTTCAGAAATGTTACAGATCTTTTTGCCGATAAGGATTTTGATGGAGACCCTATAAGAGTGAAGCCGGTAACACAGGATACCGATCTAACCAATATAATTGATGAAGAAGAAAATACTATTGACCCCATTATTGATGAATTAACAGGAGAAGAAATTGAACTGGAACCAGCAACTATACCATTTATGATTTCGGAAGGCCAGGTGCCGCTGGAGAAAAAAGAAAAGATATTTGTGAATGGAATAAATGTGGCAGTATTGGTAAGCAGGGAAATGTATTTTGATAATGATGGTAAACCCATTACCGTAAGTCTGAAAGAATACACTAAGAAAATAATAGAAAATAAATTTACTTCCTTAGATGACTTTTTAAAAAAATGGAATAGTTCCGATAAGAAGGAAGCAATTATAGCTGAATTAAAAGAACAGGGTGTAATGGTGGAAGCCTTATATGATGCTGTTGACAAGCAGGTAGATTTATTTGATTTGATCTGTCATGTTGCTTACGACCAACCACCTTTAACAAGAAAGGAAAGAGCAAATAATGTAAAGAAGCGGAATTACTTTACCAAGTATGGAGAGCAGGCAAAAAAAGTACTGGAAGCCTTGTTAGATAAATATGCTGATGAAGGCATTGACAACATCGAAAGCATTGAAGTATTGAGAGTAAAGCCATTTGATGAAATAGGCTCGCCGGTAGAGATCATTAAAGAATTTGGAAGCAAGGAAAAGTATTTACAAGCCGTAAAAGAATTGGAAACCGAATTGTATAAAACAGCATAATGCCAGGAACATTTTCACAAATTTATATTCAGGTTGTTTTTGCCGTAAAAGGCAGGGATAGTTTAATACAAGCCAGTTGGGAAGAAGAATTGTATAAATACATTTCAGGAATTGTAAGAAACAAAGAGCAAAAAATGCTGGCGATAAACGGAATGCCGGACCATATTCATTTTTTGATAGGAATGAAACCATCCTGTTGTTTATCTGACCTGGTTAGAGAAATCAAAAAATCATCAAACGACTTTATTAAAGAGAAGAAATTTACGAAGTTTAAATTTCAGTGGCAGGAAGGATATGGGGCGTTTTCATATAGCCATTCATCATTGGACAATGTAATTGCATATATCGGCAATCAAAAAGAGCATCATAAGAAACAAACATTCAAAGATGAATACAAAGAGTTTTTGACCAAATTTCAGATTGAACATAAGGATGAATATTTATTTGAATGGATTGAATAACATCAACCTGAAGGGGTGTAATGTTTATAGACAAAGCCGGCATTATCAATACGACCCCTCCGGGGTCGCACAACCGTAGGATGTATTGATTTCTATAAACATGCAATCCCTTCAGGATTATTAAAAAACATACAGCAACTGAATACAAGATTGAAAGGAGAGATGAATATCGAATGGATTGGATAACAAAACCCTGAAAGGGTTAAATGTTTATAGAACAACCAAATACAGTTACATTCGACCCCTCCGGGGTCGCATAACCGTAGGATGTATTGATTTCTATAAACATTCAATCCCTTCAGGATTATTAAAAAAACATACAGCAACTACATACAAGATTGAAAGGAGATATGAATATCGAATGGATTGGATACATCACCCTGAAGGGGTGTAAAGTTTATAGACAAGCCCGGCATTATCAATACGACCCCTTCGGGGTCGCACCATACCGCATAAACTATCTATAAACATGCAATCCCTTCAGGATTATAGAAAAACGTATTGTAATTACGTACAAGATTAATGCAGAGATGAATATCCAACGGCTTGGATAACAAAACCCTGAAAGGGTTAAATGTTTATAGAACAATCGAATACAATTACATTCGACCCCGATGGGGTCGTACAACAGGATGTATAATTTGCTATAAACATTCAATCCCTTCGGGATTATTAAAAACAAAATTGATTTAATCGGTCATGAGCAACATATCCGGCATTTTAAAAAGCATCCAAAACATCATGTGGCAGGATACCGGCCTCAATGGCGATGCCCAACGCATTGAACAATTGGGGTGGATGCTTTTCCTAAAAATATTTTCCGACAAAGACAAAGAGTTAGAGTTATTAGATGATAAATACAAATCTCCCATACCCGATGAATTTCACTGGGTAAAAGAAAAAGGCAACTGGGCTGGCGATGATGAAGGTATGACAGGCGATAAACTATTAGAATTCGTTGACCGGAAATTGTTTCCTGCTTTACGCAATTTAGATTTAAGCACCGGCAACCAACGGGCACTCATTGTAAAGGAAGTATTTGAAGGCAATAACAATTACATGAAAAGCGGCATCAACATACGAAAGGTGCTGAACAAGCTGAACGAAATAGATTTTAATATTGCCAAAGACCGCCATGCTTTTGGCGAACTGTACGAAACCATTTTAAAGGATTTGCAGAGCGCCGGTAAAAGCGGCGAGTTTTATACGCCCCGTGCCATTACACAATTTATAACGGATATCATTAACCCAAAGCTGAGAGAGAAAATACTGGACCCTGCCTGCGGCACCGGCGGTTACCTCACCTGTGTGGTGGAGCATTTAAAAAAACAGGCGAAGAATGTAGAAGACAGAAAAAGCATTGAGAAAAACATTGCAGGATGGGAATATAAACCACTCCCTTATTTGCTGGCCACCACCAACTTAATATTACACGATATTGAAGTACCCAATATAAAATTTGGCGATGCCTTAGACCAGCCACTCAGCAATTTTACAGAAAAGCACCGGGTAAATGCTATACTGGCAAACCCACCCTTTGGCGGCATTGTAGCCAATGGCAACGAAAGCAATTTTCCGCAGACCTACCGCACCAAAGAAAGCGCCGATTTATTTTTGATACTGATGATACACCTGCTGAAACAGGGAGGCCGGGCAGGCATTGTGTTGCCCGATGGCAGCCTCACCGGTGATGGTGTAAAACAAAGGGTACGCCAGCGGCTGCTGGAGGAATGTAACCTGCATACCATTATACGCCTGCCCAATAGTGTGTTTCAACCGTATGCAACCGTGGCTACCAACTTGTTGTTTTTTGATAAAGGAACCCCTACTAAAGACATTTGGTATTACGATCACCGTATGCCCGAAGGATATAAAGCCTACAACAAAACAAGGCCAATACAGGCAAAAGAATTTGACCCCATAAAAAAATGGTGGAACAAACGAAAGGAAAGTGATATAGCCTGGAAAGTAAATATCAAAACCATTATTGAAAGAGGATATGATTTGGATATTAAAAACCCTACGAAGCCAGAAGAAGAAATAGAACATGACAGTGCTGAATTGATGGTATTATTAGCAACGAGTTTTGAAAGAAGCAATAAATTACTAACTCAACTTAAGGAAGCAGTAAAATGAGTTGGAAAAAAGTGAAGCTTGGCGATGTATGCAATATTGAGAAAGGAACAACAGGTATTTTAAAAGCTGTGCCTGGTGAATACCCAATGGTTGTAACAAGTGAAGAAAGAAAATCGCACAATGAATATCAGTTTGATGATGAGGCTGTAATTGTTCCTTTGGTTTCAGGAACGGGACATGGGCACGCAAGTATTAAAAGAATACATTTTCAGAAAGGCAAATTTGCATTGGGGTCAATTCTTTGTGCAATAATACCAAAAGATAAAACGCAATTAAGTGCTGAATACCTATACAGGTTTTTGGATTTAAATAAGGAGAATGAATTGGTGGCAAGAATGAAAGGCATGGCAAATGTTTCTTTGCCTTTAAAAGAGATTCCCCTAATTGAAATTCCACTGCCTTCATTAAAGAAACAGGTTGCATTTGTTGAACAGTATAAAGATTTAGAAAATAAAAGCGATTTACTTTCCACCGAACTCACACACCAACTCGCCTTAGTAAAAAAACTCCGCCAGCAATTATTACAAGATGCAGTACAAGGCAAACTGGTAAAGCAAAACCCTGCTGACGAACCAGCAAGCGAATTGCTGAAAAAGATAAAAGCGGAAAAAGAAAAACTGATTGCAGAAAAGAAATTTAAAGAAGGGAAAGAATTACCACCGATAAAAGCAGAAGAAATACCTTTCGATATTCCTGATAGTTGGGCGTGGTGTAGGTTAGGGCAAATTTTAAAAATTTCATCTGGCGATGGTCTAACTTCAAGTCAAATGGAAAAGAATGGTTCCATACCAGTATATGGAGGAAACGGCATAAACGGTTATCACAATTTCTTTAATATAGCAAGAGAAACCATAGTAATGGGAAGAGTTGGATATTATTGTGGCTGCATTCATTTAACTGAGTCAAAGGCTTGGGTTACCGATAATGCCTTCATAGTTTCCTATTCCGAGGAAAATTTAAATCGTGATTTTTTTATTCAACTTTTGAAGTGGGCAGACTTAGGAAAACAGCAATTCGCAGGCTCTCAGCCAGTCATTTCAGGACAAAGAATTTATCCTAAACTAATTCCATTACCTCCATTGGCAGAACAAAAACGCATCGTTCGAAAATTAGATGAACTTATGCAACACTGCAATGATTTAGAAGCAAGCATCAAACAAAGCCAATCACAAAATGAAAAACTATTGCAGCAGGTTTTAAGAGAGGCGTTGAGAAAGTAAACAAACAATTTAAACCCAAAAAATAATTTATGACAGTAAATCTAATTGGCAGCTTTGTTTTCATTAACCAGGGCTACGGTGTACTAAGCAGTGTTTATCATAACAATATAGATATGGAACCATTTCCCGAAACAGCCAAAAGACAAAGAACCTCACCGCAATCAACTGATTTGTTTGAAGGTGCCTATACCACAATTTGGCTGGAAACTGGATACGTAGAAGACAGGACAGATTTAAAAATCATCAGGCAACCTAACGGCACGTATAAACTAAGATGGTTTGATGCTACGGCAACATGGTTTGATGGCATTGGTTTTTTACACGATGATAAATTGGTTGGTGCTTACTGGCGAGAAGATAATGGCAATAACTAAAATCACTTCAACAAATGAATATTTTCAAATCCCTATCGCAGGGTAACGGCACCATATCAGAAACAAATATTACTTCTTTTTTAAGTTATTTATTAAACAGTACAAATGAACTTGACAATTCATTTTTACTGCTCTTCTTCGATTTGGTTGACAGGAATCTTTCAAACAACAAAATAACAGACTTGTTGCAGCTTGGTAAGGGCAGTTTAAGAGAACGGGTATTTAACTTATCAAAAAACTATTCTATTACAGCAATACCTGAGTATGCTGTTAAGAAGGAAGGCTCAAAACAAATTATAGATGTTTACCTGAAAATTTCCACAAAAAACAAAAAGGAAGAAACAGATATAGCCTATGCTCTGATTGAAAATAAAATTAAGCCTGGTGCTGCAAATAAAGAACAGGCAGGTAAGCAATTTGAATACTTTACAAGCACAGAAGAATATCAAAAAGGGTTGCCGGTATATTCTCTTATTCTTACATCAGATTTTGAAGTCTTTTCTTCCATGCATCAGTATGCAGCATCCTTAAATTCTAATACAGTTTGGCTTAAATGGACAACTCAGCAAAAAAGCGAAAATACCATTGAGTCTGCTTTGAGAAACTTATTAATATTAGAACAACATGCAGAAATTCAACCCATCAATCCCAATTCACAGTTCATTTTAAAATCATTTATAGACTATATAGTTACCGAATTTTCAAACTCATCTACAGGAGAAAGAAATTTTAACTTTAATGGTTCTGATGAAGTAGAGAAAGCTCAAGTAAAAATTGATGATAAACTTTATATCTTAAGGCGATATGAGAATAAAATGATAAGGCTTTTTGATGATGCCGATAATGTTCTGGATATAGAAGTGTTACCCTTATTAAGGAGAATTAATGAGGAGTATCATCTATCAATAGACAGGTTTCATTCAAAAGGTACAAACCCAAAAAATACACAGGTATTCGGTAAAGAAGTTATCAATGCACTAAATAATTTGTTAGAAAATAAATAACCCAGTTCATGGAACTCATTTCAGACAAAATAAAAGTAAAAGATATCCTAGAATGGAAGAAAGGAAACATTCTTCGGGTAAATCCTGAATACCAACGTGGCGCTGTATGGAAAGAAGCACAGCAAAAGAAACTGGTGGACAGTGTAATGAGAGGTTACCCATTACCACTGATATACCTGCACCATAAAAAGCAAACCATCGGCGGCATTACAAGAGAAGATTTTGAAATTATTGATGGGCAGCAAAGAATAAATGCTTTGTATTATTTTGGTGAAGGCGCTATCAAATTATTCGATCCTGTTAAAGATGATAAAGAAGCGAGGTTTCCACAATTTATAAAAGATATGCCTTGCCCCTGGGCCAGTTGTAATTATGATACATTACCCGAAGATTTTAGAGGCAAGTTTGACAACACAGAGATCTTTATAGTAAAAATTACTACACACAACGAAGATGAAGCCCGTGATTTATTCATCCGCTTGCAAGCTGGCCTCCCATTAAATGCACAGGAAAAAAGAGATGCATGGCCGGGAGGTTTTACAGAGTTTGTTTTAAAGTATGGTGGCAAAAGAGAATTGGTAAGATACCCTGGACATGATTTCTTTCGCAAGGTTGTTTTAAACCCCTCCGGCGACAGGGGAGAAATAAGAACACTTTGTGCACAAATAGCCATGTTGTTTTTACAGGAGGCAACGAAAGGCAACTGGATGAATATAGGCACTAAACCAGTGGATGATTATTATTACCAGAATTTAAGTTTTAATATTTATTCAGAAAGCGTAAAACGGTTTGCAAAAGTTCTTGATATAGTTGTATCCCTTTTTAATGGCTACAAAGGCCCCAAATTAAAAGTGCATGAAGCCATTCATGTTGTTTTATTGGTTGACAGCCTTATTGACGAATACACCCCTTCATGGGAAAAAGACTTTATTAATGCTTTTGATACTTTCAGGCACAAATCTGCTATTGATAAAAAAGCAAAAGATGGCGAGTATTGGTTAAAGTACGGTGCTTTAACTATGACGCAGGCCGCAGGTGCCAGTACCATACAGGCAAGGCATGATTTCTTTTCAAGAAAGATGCTGGAAACTTTACAACCAATAAAGAAAGACAGTAACAGGATATATGGCTTGCTTGAAAGAGAGATATTGTATTTCCAGTACCGGAAACAATGTGTGGTTTGTGATGAAGAAATTAACTGGGAAGATTTAGAGATTCATCACATGGATGAACACCAGCATGGCGGGCAAACAACTTTGGAGAACGGTGTACCAGTTCATAAAAAATGTCATCCTAAGGGCCAGGCAGCGATTAATTTTTTAAAAGAATGGAAAGCTGAAAAAGAAAAGGCTTTCACAAATAACAGTACGTTTGCTCCCGATGATTTTACTGTTGAAGGA
>Ga0209097_10001524_pt1 | contig 19678 bp, 18 predicted proteins | sample AD_UKC052_MetaG_FD_184419 | JGI IMG/M metagenome (GOLD analysis project Ga0209097, IMG submission 184419) | Active sludge microbial communities of municipal wastewater-treating anaerobic digesters from USA - AD_UKC052_MetaG (SPAdes) (version 2) | ecosystem: Engineered > Bioreactor > Anaerobic >... | reverse complement strand
ACGCCGTTCAGTTCCACATGGGCTTCGGGACCGGCGAGGGCCACGTTCACTTCGTTGCGCACCAGCGAGCCGTTCAAGGTCGTGGTGTCGATGCTGAAACGTCCCTTCGTGCCGATCGTCACGCCATCGAGACCGATGTGAACGGGACCATTGGCTTCGTTCTGCAGCAGGTGGATCGTGAGGTTCGCGCCCTCGCCGATCACGCTTTCGCGGATGCCGTTGATGAGGGAGGTGGAGGCAGTGCCCTGCGCGACGTGTTCAATGATCACTTCCACCGTAGCGCCTTCGTGCAACATGAAGAGGTCGCGCGGCTGGATCAGCTGCTGGCCACCGTTCGTGATGTGCAGCACATGGATCGGCTTGCTGGTCTTCGTCCCTTTCGTGGCGAGGATGATGAGGCCATCCGTAGGAGCGGCCGTGTTCATTGCCGTGAAGAGGCGGTCGCCGATGGGTGGTATCTGTCCGTAGTGGGCTTTCACCGGGCCGTGTGCCAGGTGGTGCTTCAGGCTGTCGATGACGATGCCCTTGTCTGTCTTCAGGTCATCGCTGAGGTCCGCGCGGAAGTGGCCGTTGACGAAGACGACGCGGGTGGTGTCGAAGGGCAGGCGTGCGGGAAGTGTGACGGTCGCATCACCCCTGGGCGCGGTGTACGGCTGGTTGAACAGCTTGCCCACGCGGGTGTATTTCCACGCCTCGGTCCTGGTGGTGGGGATGGGCAGCGTGTGTACCTGGGCCAGGGCTTCCGTGGCGTTGGGCCAGGTGGAGCCTTCGAGCAGCGGCAGCACGTTGGCCTTGGGGTCGGTGGCGGTCATTGTTGCCATCAGACCATTTCCTTGAGCCAGTCGTAGCCCTTCGCTTCCAGCTCCAGTGCCAGTTCCTTCGGACCGCTCTTGATGATACGGCCATCGGCCATCACGTGCACCACGTCGGGCACGATGTAGTCCAGCAGGCGCTGGTAGTGCGTCACCACGATGAAGGCGTTGTCCTTCGAGCGGAGCTTGTTCACGCCGCCGGCCACGATGCGCAGCGCGTCGATATCCAGCCCGCTGTCGGTCTCGTCGAGGATGCCGAGGGTGGGTTCGAGCATCGCCATCTGGAAGATCTCGTTGCGCTTCTTCTCGCCACCGCTGAAGCCCACGTTCAGGTTGCGGTTCATGAGGTCGGCGTCCATCTCCACCAGCTTGGCACGTTCGCGGACCAGCGTCAGGAAATCCTTGCCGCCGAGCTCCGCGAGACCGTTGGCCTTGCGGGTCTCGTTCAGTGCCGTGCGCAGGAAGTTCATGTTGCTCACACCGGGGATCTCCACCGGGTATTGGAAGGCGAGGAAGATGCCTTTCCAGGCGCGCTCTTCCGGTGCCAGTTCCAGCAGGTCCTCGCCGAGGTAGGTCACGGAGCCTTCGGTGACCTCGTACTCTTCGCGGCCCGCCAGCACATTGGCCAGGGTGCTCTTTCCTGAGCCGTTGGGGCCCATGATGGCGTGGACCTCACCGGGTTTGACCTCGAGGTTTAGTCCCTTGAGAATATCCTTGCCCTCGATGCGGGCGTGCAGGTTTTGAATTTTCAGCATGGTGCGAGAACGACTATTTAGAATCGTTCTAAAGTAGTGGGGTGTGCAAAGGTAGAGAGGCCGTAGGTGCCTTCCAACAGCACTAATAGAACACTCCAACGTAGCAACGGTTCGAGCGTACTCCTTAGCAAGCCTCTTCCAGAAGGATACCTGCCTTGACAAAGCGCTCTTCGAGAATACTCAGATGCTCATCTCGTGCTTGATTCCGGCTTAGACCGATGATACACCAATCGTCGAGATTCAGACCTAACCTTGAGACCACCTGATAGAGGTGTGCTTCGACCGACTGTGCAGTCCTGCTGCTCGATAGAGTTGGCTCAACTAGAACAATTAGCATCTTCTTTCTTCGAGGGTGTATCATCAGATCGGTTATCACACCACGAACTTGCTTTGTTGTTCTTGCCTCAAGCTCAACAACCCAATCGACCCCGAATACGGCGTCGGGAATCACTCGATGTACCTCGAATGACGGGACTCTTGTTTCGGCCTCAATGAACGAGAGCCGGTCCAGGTTCAAAGCACTCAGCAAGCCTTTGAGATATCCCTCGTGAGAGCAAGTGCTCGATTGGGCTGTCATTGCCTCACTAGCAACTGTTGAGAAGAGCCTTGGTCGGTGTTCACCAGTAGCGAATAGGTTCCCGAAGCCTCTTGGCTCAAGTCAACCACTTGAAGGGTCTTGCTGCCATTAGCCATGAACGTTCGGTTCATTACCTGCCTGCCACGACTATCGATAACTAACAGGGATACCATTCCTTGGAGTTCCAGTTCGAGATGGAACAGACCGTCCGCGGGATTGGGGAAGACGCGCACGCCTTGGAGCGGCATGTTGTCCTCATCGCCGATTCCGATGCCAAGAGAAACGCTCGTGCATTGGCCGGTGGAATTCACGCAACCATTCTCATCCACATAGGTATAGATGATGGTATGAGTTCCGACACCTGCTGCTCCCGGATCGAACGACGCACCAGAAACGCCAGGGCCAAGGAAGACGCCGTTGGGAGGGGTTCCGGTCAAGGTCACAGGACCGTCTGTAGTCTCATAGCTCGTATCCAGGCCATCCATGGTTAGCGCTTCCGTCGAAACACAAGGAGGTTGAACTTGACCGTTGAACAAGTTCATCACCTCCTGTTCGGTGAGCCCTCTGTTCCAAAACCCGATATCATCGACTCCACCAGTCACCCACTGGTTATCGGATCCGCCACCGATCTGGAAGTATGGACTGCCTTGGTAGCAATCCGTGAGCGGGCCGCCTACGCCTGAAGCGAGCAGCACACCATCAACATAGAGCCGGGACACATCCACGGAATCAACGATAGCAATGAAGTGCCATGCATTGTTCAGGTTGATGGCCGGATACGAAGGAATGCCTCCTGTGCATTGGGAGTAGAGGTCTAGATTCTGTCCACCGTAGTTGTAGCCATAGGCAAATGTGTGATTGCCGTAGGTGCCGAATTGGAAGTACAGGTCGTAGGGCTGGCCTCCAGCATTTCCTGTGTAGTTCACCCAAGCCGTAAGTGTGGATGATACCATGCTCGAAATCCCTGCAATATTGCCGTCAATATTTTGATTGAGCCCGTTGAGTGTAAAGGCGCTGTTCGGCGTTCCGAAACGATCCTGCGACAACACCGCCCCATTGACTGTGCCATTATTCCCATTCCCGCTCTCGTCATTGGCATTGCCGTTGAATGGCCACCATCCAAGGAGACCGGTCGTTGGCACGTAGCTCGGCACTTGAGCATTTGCGGCGATGCTGAGAGAGACAAAGGCCAAAGAGTAGAGGAGGCGCATGAGCAATGGTGTTTGTTCCGGCAATGTACTGCGCATCATTGAAATGGTCGCAATCATCATTCGCGACGGGTGCGTGAGCGATTGAAGCGAATACCCCGCAGCGACGAAGGAGCGAGGAGTAGCAGCGAAAAGCGCGACCCCGAGGCTTTTGCGAGGGGGCACGCCCAAACTCCTATCCTACAGATCCTTCAAGGCTTACAGCCAACAACTTCTGCGCCTCCACCGCGAACTCCATCGGCAACTGGTTCAGCACTTCCTTGCAATAGCCGTTCACGATCAACGAGACCGCCTTCTCCGTCTCGATACCGCGTTGGTTGAGGTAGAAGATCTGGTCCTCTCCGATCTTGCTCGTAGTGGCTTCGTGCTCCACCATCGCGCTCGGGTTCTCGCTCTCGATGTAGGGGAAGGTGTGCGCGCCGCAGCGATCGCCGAGCAGCAGCGAATCGCACTGGCTGAAGTTGCGTGCGCCTTTCGCACCCTTGCCGATCTTCACCAGGCCGCGGTAGCTGTTGTTGCTGAGGCCCGCGCTGATGCCCTTGCTCACGATGGTGCTCTTCGTGCCCTTGCCGATGTGGACCATCTTGGTGCCGGTGTCGGCCTGCTGGCGGTTGTTGGTGACCGCCACGCTGTAGAACTCGCCGATGCTGTGGTCGCCCTTCAGCACGCAGCTCGGGTACTTCCACGTGATGGCGCTGCCGGTCTCCACCTGCGTCCAACTGATCTTGCTGCGATCGCCCAGGCATATGCCGCGCTTGGTGACGAAGTTGTAGATGCCGCCCTTGCCCTCTTTGTCGCCGGGGTACCAGTTCTGGACGGTGCTGTACTTGATCTCGGCGTCCTTCAACGCCACCAGTTCCACCACGGCGGCGTGCAACTGGTGCTCGTCGCGGATGGGGGCGGTGCAACCTTCGAGGTAGCTCACATACGCGCCCTCATCGGCGATCAGCAGCGTGCGCTCGAACTGGCCGGTCATGGCCTCGTTGATGCGGAAGTAGGTGCTGAGCTCCATGGGGCAGCGCACGCCCGGTGGGATGTAGCAGAAGCTGCCATCGCTGAAAACGGCGCTGTTCAGGGCGGCGAAGTAGTTGTCGGTACGCGGCACCACGCTGCCGAGGTACTTCTTGATCAGGTCCGGGTGGTTGTGCACCGCTTCGCTGAAACTGCAGAAGATGATGCCCTTCTCCTTGAGCGCCGCTTGAAAGGTGGTCTTCACGCTCACGCTGTCGAACACCACATCCACAGCCACGCCCACCAGACGCTTCTGTTCTTCCAGCGAGATGCCCAGCTTCTCGAAGGTCTTCACCAATTCGGGATCGGCCTCGTCCAGGCTGTTCAATTGCGGCTTCTTCTTCGGTGCGCTGTAGTAGTAGCTGTTCTGGTAGTCGATCTTGGGGTAGTGCACATGCGCCCAGTGCGGCTCCTCCATCTTCAGCCACAGGCGGTAGGCCTCCAGCCTCCACTCCAACATCCACTCGGGCTCGTTCTTCTTCGCGCTGATGAAGCGGACGATGTCCTCGTTCAGCCCCTTCGCGGCCTTCTCGCTCTCGATGTCCGTGATGAAGCCGTAGGCGTACTCCTTCTCGGTGACCTCGCGGAGGATATCGTCGGTGTCCTGTGCCATTTCGTTTTCTGTTCGGTTAACCCGGTGGGTCGACGCTACACCGTGGTCAGATCGAAAAACTCTCGCCGCACCCGCAGGTCCGGTTGGCGTTGGGGTTCACGAACTGGAAGCCTTTTCCGTTGAGGCCTCCGCTGAAGTCGAGCGTGGTGCCGAGGAGGTAGAGCAGGCTCTTCTTGTCCACCACCACCTTCACGCCGTTGTCCTCGAAGACCTTGTCGCCGTCCCTCATCTGGTCGTCGAAGTCGAGGTCGTACATCAGGCCGCTACAGCCGCCGCCCTTCACGCCGACACGCACAAAGTGGTCCGGCCCGCGGCCTTCCATACCCAGGAGTTTGGTCACCTCGGACTTGGCGTTCTCAGAGACTTTGATCATGGCATCATTCCTTATTTAGAATCGGTCTAAACAAGAATCCTGTGCAAATGTACGCGCCTTCGCCGGAGTGACCAAGGGTCGTGGTAGGAACACCGGGAGGCGCTGGAGGTTCGTTCAATGACCAGATCGCCGGTCCGACACCACACTTCGGAAGCCACGATGCAAGAACCTGCGCGGCTTGCGACCTTTGCGCCCATGTCCGACAGCCCGTTCCAGGATCCCACCACCCGCACCGAACTTTCCGCCTTGGGCGAATTCGGTCTCATCCACCGCCTGGCCGCCCGTGTGCTGCTCGTGCAGCCATCTTCCATGAAGGGTATCGGCGATGACGCCGCCGTGATCGACCCACAGGGCCTGCACCAGGTGGTGACCACTGACATGCTGGTGGAAGGCGTTCATTTCGACCTGAGCTACATGCCGCTGAAACACTTGGGCTACAAGGCCATCGTGGTGAACCTCAGCGACGTGTACGCCATGAACGCCGAGCCCCGGCAGGTGACCGTGGCGCTGGCATTGAGCAATCGCTTCCCCGTGGAGGCAGTGGATGAGCTATACGAAGGCATGCTGCTGGCCTGCGATCATTATGGTGTGGACCTGGTAGGCGGCGATACGTGCAGCAGCACCAGTGGGCTCATCATCAGCATCACGGCCATCGGTGCGGCCAAGCTGGAGGACATCGTGTACCGCAATGGCGCCAAGGACAACGACCTGCTGGTGGTGAGCGGCGATCTGGGTGGCGCTTATATGGGCCTGCAGATCCTGGAGCGCGAGAAAGCGGTGTTCAAGGAGACCGGTGCGCAGCCCGATCTGGAAGGCCATGATTACATCATCGAACGGCAGTTGAAGCCCGAGGCCCGGCGCGACATCATCGCCTTGTTGAAGACCATGGATGTGAAGCCGACCAGCATGATCGACATCAGCGATGGCCTGGCCAGTGATGCCCTGCATCTCTGTCGGGCATCCGGCCTCGGTGTGCGCATCTACGACGACAAACTGCCGATCGACCCAACGACCTACCAGACGGCCCGCGACTTCAACCTGGACCCTAGCACCTGTGCGCTGAACGGGGGCGAGGATTACGAACTGCTGTTCACCATCGCGCAAAACGATTTCGAGAAGGTGAAGGGCAACCCGAGCTTGAGCATCATCGGGCACATGACGGATGCGGCCAGCGGCTATCACCTGGTGGACAAGCAGGGCGGGCTTCATGTGCTGGCCGCCCAAGGCTGGGATGCCTTCCTCAACAAGGGGTGACGACCTTCACGCGGCCCGAGTGCCACGTTCAGCGCGCTCTTGTACAACCGCCTGAAGTGGCCTGCCCTCCATGCGTGCTTGCACCCAGGACATTGCATCGAACTGTTCCAACGCAGCACGTTCGAACGGGTCCTCGAGCAAAGGGATCAGAGCATCCCTGAACCGCTCCTCGGGCCTCCGGCCCATCTCCGGGGTACTCTTGCACAAGTTCCTTACAAGGTTCATGAGCATCGGCTCGAAACGATGCACACGGTCCCGACTTTGCAGGTAGCGCTCCATATTGCGAAGTGCGTACGGAATGAGGTCGCGCTTGCCGGTCTCGAACAGCAGTACAAGGTACAGGCATCGCCCGGCAACTGCCAGGTCACTGCCGTCATCACTGACGATGCCGTCGAGGAGCGCGTTGTTCCAACGGAGCGCCTGATCATGCTTGCCCATGAGGAAATGGGTATAGGCCAATTGGTATTGGAAGCTGGCGCGTCGCAAGGCACCCAAGCGTGCCCCATAGCGGGATAGGCCTCGATCGATGGACGGAACAAGGGAGAGCGCCAGGTCCGGGCGACCCATCCGGAGATGGATGCCGAGTTCAAGGCTCATGCTGGTAGCGAAGAGCTTCAGGTCCAGGTCCTCGTTCTCGGCCATTTCCCAAACGGCCGGCGCTTGACGGAAGTCCTTCAAGCGATCGAATGCCTCACTGAACCGTCCCAAGGCCGCGCACACATACGCCAGGTTGCCCAGTACGGAAAGCACCAGGTTGGGCTCGTTCAAGAAACGCTCACGCTCCTGGTCGAGCAGGACATGGTTGTGTGCCAGATGGGTGCGGCAACCCTCAAGATCCCCCATGGCAAAGGCTGCAGCGCCTCGTATATGATGGCGCAGGTACCGAGCACGTGCCGTGCGTGACGAACCCGCTTCCTGGAGCAACGGATCGGCCAACACATCGTCCACCGCCTGGCGCATCCGCTGACTGCGCACCTGTCCAGTGCGGTAGAGCGATAGGAACAACCGGCTCTTGATGTCCCAAAGGCCATCCAGCTCCGCCAGGTCCTCGCGCAATGCGGTCGCGATACTGCCCAAGCGCTCAACCTCTGCAAGCCCCACCTGACCATAATTATCCTGCTCGGCAAGTCGCCGTTCCCATTCCAATGCAGCCAACAGTGCATGATGGCGATCATGTTGACGGGCCACGCGGATCGCACTGTGCAGCATCTTGGCTGCATCATCGTACAAGGCCTTATCGTACAGGATCCGCACTTGGTGAAGGATGCGTCCAAGACGAGCATCCACCGAGTGCTCCGCATGGAAGGCGTCCAGGCTGCGCAGGATGGCCTCGTAGAGGCGGCGTTTGGTGATGGCGAAACGATGCGTGAAGGCCTCCTCCTTGAAGCGCGACAAGAGAACCGATTCATCGTACTCCTCTTGTTCCGAGATCGCATCGAACAGCACCTGATGGTTATTGTGGCCTTGATTGGCCGTGCGGGCAATGAAGAGCTTGAAATACCGCTTCTCCTGGCTGGACATCGCCCGGATGAGCCGATGGACGTGATCTTGGCTCTTGTTGGACATGAGGTGCGGGTCTAACCGAGGGATCCGAGAAAAATTCCGAAAGCGCTGAGAAAATAGAGGTCGTTCTTGGAAGCCCGATCCCTGGTGCGAGGAACGGACAAGGATGCCAAGGAAACGGTGCCAGAGAGGCACGAACCCTTTGGCCATTGAGGAGCGATCCTGTTACGACCTTGGACCGAAGGCTACATTCGCAAGGACGCACTTCATGGAAGCAGATGGAACCCAAGCGGGTCGCTTCCCAACGAACATCGACCCTTGATCCACCATGCCGCTTGCAACCGGTCTACTCCTCCATCTCGGCGAACAGCTATCCAGCAGCAGCGGAGCGACCATTTCGATCCTCCATGCCGACCCGCTGTCGGGTGGCTCCATTCACGATACGTTCATCCTGCACACCGACAGAGGCCTGTACTTCCTGAAGACCAATGCTGCTGATCGCACACCCAGCTATTTCGAAGCTGAAGCCGATGGGTTGTCGCGGATCAGGTCCACAGGTGCCGTTCGAACTCCGCGGACCATTGCACAAGGGGAATGGGATGGGACCGGTTATCTGATGCTCGAGCATGTTGCACAAGGACCACACACACGTCCGTTCTGGGAGCGTTTCGGACGCACATTGGCCACGCTCCACCGCAATGGTCATGAACAGTTCGGCCTGGAGCGCGACAATTACATCGGCACGCTGGTCCAAACGAACGGTCAACATGACACGTGGTCCGAATTCATGATACATGAACGACTTGAGCCCCAGCTGAAGCTAGCGCGCGACCGAAAGCGTGTGGAAGCCGGAATGCTCCTCCGATCCGAACGGCTCTTCAACCGCTTGGACAAGCTCTTTCCAATTGAACGACCAGCACTGGTGCATGGCGACCTCTGGCATGGGAACTTCCTGGTCGATACGGAAGGCCAACCCGTGATGATCGACCCTGCGGTCCACTATGGAAATCGGGAGATGGACATCGCCATGGCCCGGTTGTTCGGTGGCTTCGACGATACATTCTTCGCAGCCTACCAGGACGAATGGCCCTTGGAGGTGGGATGGCAGGACCGTATCGCGCTGTGCAACCTCTATCCCTTGCTCGTGTATGCGAACCTCTTCGGCGGAGCATATTTCCACGAAGTGGACACGGTGTTGAGGCGATATGTGTAGTCCGCTCCGGTCACCCTTGTACTGGACCTGGCGGGATGCCGGATACACCACCAGCCTTAGTTTCGCACACCCGCCTAACCATGAACAACATCTTCGACCGCACCACGTGCGACTCCTACATCGCTCGGATCGGCAGGCTTACCGTTGATACCCGCCCACAGTGGGGCAAGATGAACAGTGCTCAGATGCTGGCGCACGTGTGCAAGCCCTATGAAATGGTGTGTGACCCGAACTACTCGGCCACACACAAGCGACCGAACGGGATCGTGCGCTTCCTGTTGAAGCGCTTTTTGAAGCCCATCGTGGTCGGCCCCAAACCCTACGCGAAGAACTCACGCACCGCACCGGAGTTCATCGTGGCGGATGAACGGGTGTTGGAGACGGAACGTAAGCGGCTCTTCGGATACATGGGTCAAGTACAAGCGTGGGGTGCCACACATTTCGAGGGCAAGGACAACCACAGCTTCGGGGTGATGACGGCACCGGAGTGGAACAACCTCTTCGCGAAACACTTGGAACATCATCTGCAACAGTTCGGGGTGTGATCGGCGATGAAGACCATGTTACTCCTGTGTACGCTCCTGATCGCCTGCTCCACGGATACCGTTCCGTCGGAACCCGTCGTGGCTGCGCCAACTCAGGGGTCCGATCGCACCCGTCTGGTCGGAAGCGATCTGCGCATCTGGCCCGCCGTGGATACCGTGGAGGCGTTCAACCGGGAGGCAATCGCTTGTCTGCGGCGCTTTCTAGTGAACAAACTGAACGAAGAAGCCCCTAACGACTATTGGTACGTCCCGGATCTGACCGATCATGGCGGTGTCCATCCGGAGCTGTTGGCCGCAGAATTCAATGAGGTGGGCGAATTGCACAACTGGCCCACGTTGCTCTCCATCGTTCCAGCTGGAAGCAGCGACGAACGCCTGATGACCGTGCGGTGGGCCGCCGAGGATGGTCTCGGCACCGCCACCCACGTACGCTATGTGTTCGACTTCCTGGCGCGACAAACGACTGATGGTGTTCGGCTTTCGTTCCCCATCGGGTACAACACCCGGGATTGGGAACGGAGAAATGAAGGGCAGATACACTATGTGATATCCCCACGGCACCGGTTCTCACCAGAGCAGGCTGCTGAACAACAGCGCGACATCGAACGCTTGTCCCGCTTTTTCGGGATCGAGCCCTTCCCCATCACCTACTACTCCACCGAAAGCCCAACTGGGCTTTTCCGCGCGCAAGGGTACCAACAGCATCCGTTGATGCACGTGTTCCCGACGGGCGGCAAGGCGGACCAAGGGGACAATGTGTATGCCGGCAACGACAAGGACATCTATACGCACGAGATCGTACACCTCTTTGTTCAGAAGCGCTTCGACGCAACACCACACCTGCTCAATGAAGGAGTTGCCACCTTGCTCGGTGGAATGGTGGAGCGGGACTATACCTGGCACCGCGCGAACATGGCCCGTTACCTGAAGGAACACCCGGATCTCGACCTTACCGCGCACCTCAGCACCTACGAACAGGAACTGATCGACGGTGAGACTTCCGTACCTTACATGGTCGGTGCGCTGCTGTGCGAGCAAATCCTGCGTTCGCATGGCAAAGCAGGACTGCTTCAAGCACTGGGAAGTGGGGCTGACATATGGAAGGCGGTGGAGCCGTTCGGGATCGTACAAGCCAATTTCAACGACGTGATCCGTACGACCATCGGGCAACCTTTGGTTCCGCCTTGGTGATGCGATCACGTTCGGTCATCGCGTCCGCCGTTCGGGTTCACCACGTGCTCAACTTCTCCCCCGCCAGCGCGTTCTCCACCTGGGCCATCACTTCAGCGGTCACCAGGTCCTGTGCTTCCACGGCCTTGAGGTTCTCTTCCAGTTGAGCGGTCTTGCTGGCGCCCAACATGACAGTGCTCACGCGCGGGTTCTTCAGGCACCACGCGATGGCGAACACCGGCAGCGATAGGCCCAGATCCTTGGCGATGGTCTTCAACTCCTCCACCTTCTTCAAGCGCGCCTCGTTCAGTTCACGCTCCTTGAGCCATTCAAGACCGGCCATGCGCAAGCGTGAGGATGTGTCGCCATCCAAGGTGTGCTTGCCACTGAGGATACCACTGGCCAACGGGCTCCAGATGGTGGTGCCGAGTCCCACGGTATCGTAGAGCGATGCGAACTCGTTCTCCACCTTCTCTCGATGGAACATGTTGTACTGCGGCTGTTCCATGACCGGCGCGATGAGGTGATGCTTCTCCGCCACGGCATGCGCCTCTTTGATCTCCGCCGCGCTCCATTCGCTGGTACCCCAGTACATCACCTTGCCCTGCATGATCAGCTGATGCATGGTCCAGACGGTCTCGGCGATCGGCGTGTTGGGGTCCGGGCGGTGGCAGAAGTACAGATCGAGGTAGTCCACTTGAAGCCGCTTGAGCGCATCGTGGCAAGCTTCCACCACATGCTTGCGGTGCAGCCCGAGCTGCGTGGGTTGCTTTCCACCTGCCCCGAAGAACACCTTGCTACTCACGGTCCACGTATCACGGGGCCATTCCATCTTCTTCAGGATACGGCCCATGACACGTTCGCTCTCGCCCTTGGAATAGATCTCCGCGTTGTCGAAGAAGTTGACCCCGTGATCGTAGGCGATCCGCATCAATGCTTCGGCGGTGTCGTCCGTGATCTGCTTGCCGAAGGTGAGCCAGGAGCCGAGGGACAGCTCGGAGAGTTGGAGGCCGGAGGTGCCTAGCCGGCGGTATCGCATGTTCATGGGTACAAAGATCGCTCGGTATGACGTGACCACGACCCTTGAACGGCATCCTGATGTCGAACTACCTTCGACACATGTTCCTACGTCGAGTGTTCCATCTCACCATCACCTTGGTCGGTGCGACCCTGTCCAGCGCACAAGACCATGTAACTCCCGATCAATTCGAGCATACGGTCGAATCCGATGTGGTCTATGGCATCGACACGAACTACCTCGGCCTGACGGACACCTTGCTTCTCGACGTTTACACCCCGATCGGAGATCAGGATGATCAACGACCGCTTGCCGTACTGGTCCATGGCGGTAGTTGGTTGGGTGGATGCAAGGATGATCCGAATGGCATCGTCCGATTAGCTGAACAGTTGGTCGGTCGGGGGTATGTGGTAGCCTGCGTGAACTATCGGCTGGGCTGGCATAAGAGCGGCAATGTCCCTGGCCCGGTCGCCGGATACCCGCCCTCCCTCTGGCCCGAGCAATATCGTGCGTTCTATGCATTGGACAGTGCGGAGATCATCCGGGCGATCCATCGTGGAATGCAGGATGTGAAAGGTGCCATTCGGTTCATGAAGGCGCGTGCTGACCAGGACAGTGTGTGCACGGAAAAGGTGTTCGTTGGTGGAGAAAGTGCTGGAGGCTTCATCGCCCTTGCTGTGGCATTCATGGATCGCGCAGCGGAACGCCCGGTCGCCTGTGGAACGCTGCCGTCCGCCCCTCCGCCGGATGAAGAGGTCCTGAACATTACCGGGTTGAACTGCATCGAACGCTCTTTCAACCCAACCGGCAACATGCTCGATCGACCCGATCTCGGCTCGGTGGATGGCGACCTCAACCTGAACGGACACGATGCACGGGTACGAGGGGTTGCGAACTTCTTCGGCGGTCTGCCAAACGAAGCCTTCACCCAGGATTGGCTGCAGGGTGTGGACACCCCACTGGTCCATCTCTACCACCAGAGTTGTGATGGTGTCGTACTCTCCGGCAGTGGGCAGCCTTATACCACGATCAGCACCTACTGCAACCTGGGGGCCACGCCATGGCACGATACGTATCCCTTCATGCACGGAAGCCTTGCGATCGCCGCATATTTCGCAACGCTTGCCAACCCACCTTCATACATCACGGACTTGACCACTTGTCCCGCATTCGATGCGGGCCTGGCCCTGTTCGAATGTGCACGCTATGCCGACAATGGAAGCTACCACTATACAGCCGGCCTGCCACAACGTGCGCAACTCCTTGCCGAACAGTGGGCTTCGATCGCTTCCGATCCATCGATCTGTGGCAGCTTGGACCTGCCGGGAATCTCGGCTGCGACCATTCGCTGGTTCCCTGTGCCCTGCACGGACGTGCTATACATCAAAGGGATCAAGGATGGACCCGTGCTCGTGACCGACATGCTCGGACGATGCGAATTGAAGCGCGATCTTTCCAATGGGCAGGTTGATGTGAAGGATCTGTATCCAGGCTCCTACGTGCTCCGCACTGCGAACCTTGACGGGTCTTTCCGATTCGTCGTGGGGCGTTAGACGGGCAGTATCCGAAGGACCTTCCTAACCGATCACCTTTCCGTCGTCCATCTCGATGATACGATCGGTGCGGGAAGCAAAATCGTTGTCGTGGGTGACCACCAACAAGCTTTGTTCGTGGTGTGCGGAAATGCTCTTGAAGATGTCGAATACGATGCCGCTGTTCCTGCTGTCCAAGTTGCCTGTTGGTTCATCGCCCATGATGATCAGGGGGTCGTTGATGAGCGATCGGGCGATGGCGACTCGTTGTTTCTGACCACCGCTCAATTGGTTCGCACCTTTCAACGCGTGTTCATGCATGTCCAGATCGCGCAACCGTTTCATGGCACGGTGCTCCACCTCCTCGGCACTGTGCTTACCGAGCTTCAGGCCTGGCAGCATCACGTTCTTCAAGACGCTGAATTCAGGCAATAAATAGTGGAACTGGAACACGAAGCCGATCTTCTCGTTGCGGATCCGCGCCAAGCGCTCACCGCTCAACCCGCGCGTCGGTTCCGCGTCGATCATCACCTCACCCTCATAGTCCGTGTCCATGGTGCTGAGAATGTAGAGCAGGGTGCTCTTGCCACAGCCACTCTTGCCCGTGATGCTCACGAACTCACCGCGCTTCACTTCCAAGGACACCTTCTTAAGCACTGGCACCGTCACGGGGTCGTGGAAGGACTTGCTGACGTTGCGAACCTCCAGGATGTTACTTCCTCTGGAGCCCGCAGCGTCCAATGCGGGAGACATGGCAGAGGTCTTGGGGGCCGCAGGGTCCCCTGCGGTGGACCCGTCGGAGTTCGGTGTGATGGGGTCGGTACTGGTCATTTCCCACGGATGATCTCCACTGGATCCACTTGGCTGGCCTTGCGCGCGGGGAACCACCCTGCGATCCAGGTCGTGAGCAGGGCGAAGGTGACCGCTATGATGTAGTACTTGGGGTTGTAGTCCACCGGGAAGGTGGTGACGGTGGGCAAGGCCGCGGTGATGAACGGGATGCTGTCCACAAGGTTCTGCATCAGAAATCCGAAGAGCAGACCGGAAACGCCACCAACCAAGCCGATGACCATACTGAGCAAGAGAAAGATCCTACGCACATCGGCACCGTTGAAACCCGTGGCCTTGAGGATGGCGATGGCATCGAGCTTCTCATAGATCATCATGTTCAGGATGTTGTAGATGCCGAAGCCGGCCACGATGAGCAGCACCACGCCCACAGCGTAGCTGATGATGTTGCGCACGTCACTGCCGGTCTCGAACTGAGCGTTGGCGGTCTGGATGTCCACGGCATCCACGTCGAAGCGGGCGCTGAGCTCCCGCGCCATGGCGGGGGCCTGCAGCAGATCCTTCAGCTTCACGTTGATGTCCGTGTAATAGCTGCCCGGGCGTGTGAGCAGCTTCTGCACGGTCTTGATGTTGGCGTAGCACTGCACCTTGTCATAGTCCGCGATGCCGCTCTGGAAGATGCCCGAGACACGCAACATGGTGCGCTCGCCGGTGGCGGTGGTGACCTGCACCATGTCACCGATGCCGCTCTCCATCATATCCGCCAGGCCCTTGCCCAGCACAATGGTGTTGTTGCCGGTTGCAAGGTCGTGCGGGTCGCCCTGCACCAGGTAGTCCGCGAACCGGTAGTAGCGGATCTCGTCCATCACATCGATGCCGTTGACCTGCCCGTTGAGGTCCACCGTGCCCACATTGAAGAAGACCTGGGCCACCAAGCGGGGGGATACGCTGAGCACGCGGGGGTCGTTCTCCAGTGCCTGCATCACGGCCTCGGCATTGCGGAGGCGCGGCAGTTCGTCCTTGGGTTTCACGGAGCGGATGAAGTGGTGCGCACTATCGGCACCGACCGCTGCGTGCTGTGCCCAGGCATGCTCGATCGGCTGTGTGGGCGAGGCCTGCAGCTCGTTGTAGAGCCGGATGTGCGGGGTTCGGTTCAGGATCAGTCCATCGAGCAGGGTGTTCAGTCCGTTCATGAATCCCAGCAGGGTGACGAACATGGTGATGCTGAACATGACCCCAACGGCCGCCACGATGCTCTGCTTCAGCTTGGCTCGCAGCAGGGTGAGGGCGATGGAGAGCAGGAGCTTCATACGATATCGCTCCCTTACGGTTTGTAAAGGGTGGTGGTGGCGTCGATGCCGGTGAGGATTTCCACCTTCTCCAGGTCACGAGCACCGAGGGTGACGGAGGTGCGCTCTTCCGGTCCGGTTAGGACTTGGTCGCCCTCCAGCAGGTAGCCGGCGGGGATGGTGAGGGCCTGCTCCTTGGTGCGCAGCACGATGCTGGCCTCCGCAGTGAGATTGGGGAAAAGGGTGGGCGGCCGGTCGGTGAAGCGCGCCTCCACCTTGAAGGTGCGCGAACGTTCGTCCATGAGCGGGATGATGCGGGTGACCTCTGCCGCGAAGGCCTGTCCGGCGTAACTGTCCAGCGTGATGAATGCCTTCAGGCCGGGCTTCACCTGGCGGATGTCGTACTCGTCCACCTCCAGCTCCAGGTAGAGTTCGGTGGCACTGCCGATGATCGCCAGGGCCTTCTGGGTGGTGGCCAGCTCACCGGGCTCGATGAGCAGGTCGTAGACGATGCCTTCGATCAGGGAGCGGGGCGTGCGGTCGTCATTGCCCGCAGTGCTGATGGCGGCGTTGTTGCGGGCCACGTCCAGCTCGGTGCGCAGGCGCTGGCGGTTCTCCACCAGAGCTTCGCTGGCGCGATCGTAGGCGGCCTTGCTGGTGGTGTAGGCCAGCTCCCGTTGGTCCAGCTCGTTGCGGCTGCCGATCTGCTGGGCCCACAAGGCCTGCTGGCGTGCATGGTTCAGGCTGTCCACATGGTACCTGTCCCGGGCCTGCTGCACGGCCTGGCGTAGTTGCGACAGCACGGGGCCGGAGTCGCGGGCGTTCTGCTCCAACAAGCGCAGCTGGGCCTCGGCATTGCGGGTGCCCAAGGCACTGTTGCGGTCGTCGATGCTCAGCAGGGCCTGGCCGGCCTTCACGGTATCACCCTCCTGCACCAGCAGCGCGGTGACCGTGCCGCTCACGGTGGGATAGACGGTGTACTGGCCTTGGGCCTTCACCACCCCGCTGGCATAGATGCTTTCGGTGATGGGCCCCACCGTGGGCGTGATGGTCTCGCGCTCTTCACCACAGGCCGCCAATAGGGAAACGAGGGATAGTGCACTGCACGAACGAACTAGCATGGGGCGAAGTTCGCGCATCCATGGGGCGCGCCGACCAGCGTTCGTCAGCTTGGGAGGATCGGCGGAAAGCCGGATCTTCACCGCCGGAGCGCAGGCCGCTCCACCCCCAGCCATGTCCAGCATCTCCAGCAACAAGGCCCCCGAGCCCGTAGGCCACTACCCGCATGCCCGCCGCGTGGGCGAGCTCTTGTTCCTCAGTGGCGTGGGGCCCCGCGAACGGGGTACGAAGAAGATCCCCGGCGTGGAGCTGGATGCCGATGGGAGGATCCTGAGCTACGACATCGAGACCCAGGTGCGCAGCGTGTTCCAGAACGTGAAGTGGATCCTGGAGGACAGCGGAAGCAGCTGGGAGAAGATCGTGGACGTGACAGTGTACCTCACCAACATGAAGGACGATTTCCCGACCTACAACCGGCTATGGAAGGAATACTTCGAGAACGACCCGCCGTGTCGCACCACGCTGGAGATCAACTGCCTGCCCACACCGATCGCCATCGAGCTGAAGGTTGTGGCGACGGTGTGAGGAATATAGCCGCAGATTTCGCGGATGACGCAGATGAAATGCGCTGTACTGCTGCTTCTCGACGCAAGGACCTGTCCCGCCTTAGCGGGATGACACAGATGGAATGCCAGCCTTGCTGCTGATCGACGAAAATTGAACGAACATGGACAAGCCCTGGATCACCGCCGAACTGCAGGAACGGCACCGCGCATTCAACCGGGCCGTGCAGGCCCTACCTGCTGATGTGTTGGTGCGCTCGATGAACGACAAATGGTCAGCGGCGCAGCACTTGGCGCACATCCTGAGCGGGGTGCGGCCCGTGACCCTTTCTCTGGCCGTGCCGACGTGGTTCCTGCGCTGGCGTTTCGGCAAGCTGAACCGCGAACCCCGGAACTATGCCGCGCTGGTGAGTCGCTACCAGGAGAAGCTGGCCGCGGGCGGAAGGGCATCGGGCCGCTTCGTGCCACCGTTGATCACCGCCGAACAAGTGCCTTCGATCGCGGTGCGCATCGATCGCTCCGTGGCAAGGATGTGCACACGCGCACAGCGCTGGTCCGATGCGGACCTCGATAGCGTGCTCCTCCCCCACCCCTTGCTGGGAAAGGTGACGGTGCGCGAAATGCTGTACTTCACCATCCATCACGTGCAGCACCATCATGCCCTGGTGGAGCGTGACAGCCGCTAAGGCCGGGCTGCGGTTCGCCGTTGACGCGGTGGCACCATCGTACAGGCCATAGGGTCACTTCCAGAACGCTCTCGCATGAGTGCATGCCGGGTACTCACCATAGGTCAACTACTTCGGACCGTTGCCCACAGGGCCACCATCGCTGACTTCGGAACGGCGCTCAATGGACCACACCTCATCCAAGCGAGTGCCTCCCTTGGCACCGAAGTCCAGCGTGCGGATCGGGTAGGGAATGCTGATGCCCTCCTTGTCGAAGGCCGCCTTGATGGCCATGATCGCATTGCTGCGCACGTCGTGGAAATGGCGGTTGCTCACCGAGGTGATCCAGAAGCGCACCTCCAGATCGATGCTACTGTCGCCATAGCCTTGGTAGAACACATCCACCTCTTTGTCCAGCAACACATCCGGCACCGGTTTTATGGACGCGATGATGACCTCCTTCACCTGCGCGAGGTCCTCTCCGTAGCTCACTCCCACGGGCAGGTCCACACGCCGGGTGCCGTTGCGCGAATAGTTGATGAGTACGCTCTGGAAGATGTCCTTGTTGGGGATGATGACCTGCAGGCCTTGCATGTTGCGCAGTTCGGTGGTGCGCAACAGGATGCGTTCCACGACGCCCATTTGGCCACTGGTCTCAACCAGTTCACCGCGGCGCAGGGGGCGCTGCGCGGCCATCAGCACCCCTGCAATGAAGTTGCTGGCGATGTCCTGGAACGCAAAGCCCAGCGCGAGGCCGATGATGCCTGCACCGGCGAGCAATGTGGTAACGGTCTTGTCCAGATTGAGGACCGAAAGTGCAGCGAAAGCACCAATGAGCACCGTGGCAACGTAGAGCGCACTGCTCACCAGCTCGTGCAACGTGATGCTGTCCGTGAAACGCCGCATCAATTTCAAGGCGGCAAAGCGTATGAAGCGCGCGGCGAACCAACCGGCCACCACGATGAGCGTCGCCAACATCAGGTTTGGCAACATGGCCACCAATTCCTTCGACCAGCCCAGGATCTTCTCACGGATCAGATCGACTGCCTCGCTCGCTTCCAACATGGGGTTGAAGGTACCCCACCACAGGGCCTCACGATACAGACTCCCCCTTTACCGCCTACGCGCGGGCTACCATCCTTCCGATCGAAAGCCATCGCATATCTTTCGCACTGGCACTCCACAGCCAATAACCACAACACAACATGGCGGACAGTTTCGATCTATTGGACGAGCTAGGGGACGAGAAGAAGGTGAACGAGCTGAAGGCCCGTATTCAGCAGAAGAAGGCGAGCGACGTGATCTCGAAGTTGGACAACATCGAGAGCGAGATCGAGAGCGCTGCCGCCAACAACAAGAGCGCGGAGGACATCGTCTCGGGCATCATCAACGCCAAGTTCGAGAGCCTGAACGGCGATGTGGAGAGCACCGAGAAGGACCTGCAGGAGCTGATGCTGCACCTGCGCGCCATGCTGGACAGCTGTGGGGGCGAATTCGCCAACCTGCAGGAGCTCAACAAGGGCGAGCTGAACCTGGTGGCCAATGCCAAGAGCAAATTGACCAACGCCGAACGCGAGCTCGCCGAGGCCAACGCGATGAGCAACGCGTGGAACATCCTCTTCGGCATGAAGACCAGCCGGGTGAACCAGCGCACCAAGGAACTGGAAGCCGCCGGGCAAGGGGTGAAGCAGGCCGAGCAGGACGCCAACCGCATGTATCGCGAACGCCT
>Ga0209097_10001521_pt1 | contig 19696 bp, 16 predicted proteins | sample AD_UKC052_MetaG_FD_184419 | JGI IMG/M metagenome (GOLD analysis project Ga0209097, IMG submission 184419) | Active sludge microbial communities of municipal wastewater-treating anaerobic digesters from USA - AD_UKC052_MetaG (SPAdes) (version 2) | ecosystem: Engineered > Bioreactor > Anaerobic >... | reverse complement strand
GGACTATTTATCATAGAACCACTATAGAATACTAAGTCCCATAGGACATAAAAGGCAATTATATTTGCTGTTTTTCTATCTGGTATAGTGTAAATAATATTAATAAATAATATTATTAATAATAATGTCGCAGGCCATCCCATTTGAACTATCATAATTCCGATTGAAGAAATCATTGTACCTGGCATTATTCCATAATCTTGAGGTTCAAATATATCAGTGTTTATTTTACCAGTTCTTGAACGGCCAAAACCTAATAAACTCTCTTTAGCTAAAGGTTTATGAAAAGTATTATTTAATATCGCCATTGATGCACCCCATCTACCTTCTGAGTATGAACTCTGCAACTGTTCTTCAGATACTCCAGAATATAAACGAGCGTAATCTACAGCGTATTGAGGATCAAAACTACCCCATAATTTTCTCTCAGGGTTTAAGGTCGGATTCAAACGAAAACCAAAGTAAATTAAAAAAGGGATAATTATAATGAGATACGAAATTCTCCGAAGAGATAAACGAGTTATTTTATCTAACATAAGGAAAATTATTATAACTGGATATATAAACCAGATAGCGCGTTTATTTGAGGCAAGTGGAATCATTAAATAAGAAAGAACAAACCACCAGTCCTTTCCTTTTATATCTTTCCCTTTCATATACCAATAAAGTATAGCTCCCATTATAGCATATCCAATCCCAATACCACCTCCTGTATCTGAGATTGAACCAATAATATTCTCTCTTATACCCATTACAGCTATTTTAACAATAGAGAAAATTACCTGAAACATAATCAACTTAAGAATTAATTTCCCATAATAGGTTGCCTCATTATGATGCATCTGATGTCCGTTGATTGCGAAGAATAAAGCAATTGGAACAAAATATTTATAGTATTGATAAGCTCCCCATAAAAGTGATATTCCATTTATAATATAATTCATAAAAAATAGGATAGTAAATAAAACTGAAAGGAATAAAATCCTAAATTCTCTTCTGTCAAGATTATTGAATTTAGATTTTAGCAGTAGGACCATTGAAAAAAAAATGAACAGTATCTTACTTGGCCTATTTGAAGAATCAATCAGGATTATAAAACCTTGATTAAATAAAAGAAGAATTACTAAAGACAATGTTGTTAGTTTAACCTTCCTTAAAAAAGCCACATAGATAATAAAAATAACCAGATAATATAAAAAAAGCTGATTAGTTGGAATTGGATGAATTGATGTTTTAAATTCAAACATAGCTATATTAATTTCTCTTTATTGCAATAGCCCGTGAGATTTTGCCATTTATGTATTTACATCCATTGAAGATTTCTGATTTTTTTACATAGAAATAGGCACCACCAACAAGAATAGAAAATACAATTGATGTTACTATTGAAATATTGATAACAGCATATATTATGGATATAGAAAGAAGAAATAAAAGCAATAAACAAGTAGGCAATGCATCAATCCGAATATCTGTAAACTTCCTCGTTAATATCCAACTCCAAACAAACTTTATTAATGTTCCACCCAAGAATGCTATTGCTAGGCCTATAATACCAATATATTTATAAAAAGCTAAAAAAAACAAGACAGAAACCACAGAAGCACACAGTTCATAATATGTTTCATATTGTGTTTTTTTGGCAACAGCAGGACCGCAACCGGAGATTTGTCTGATAATTTCAATTAAAGAATCCATCACAACAAATCCGATAATTGGTGCAGCTGAATAATAGGAAGGAGTTGTAAGTATTTGGAGTAATAATCTGCCATTCGTAATAATCAAAAAACAAACAAGCCCTGCTATTCCTAAAAACAAATTATAAATTTTTCTAACTTCACTTTCATAATGGTCATTCTGTAGCAATTCAAAAAGGTGTGGTTGCCAAGACATTTTCAAACCGAATTGAACAAAGCTTAATATTCCAGCAATTTGTATGGCAATAGTGTAATACCCAAGTTCAACTATGCTTAAGTAATTAACTACTAAATATCTTATTAATGGCTTTTGAAAAGATATAATCAACACAGCTGGAACCAGAGGTAGAGAGAAACCCAGAATTGCTTTTAAATCAAATTTACTGAGATACAAACCAAAATACTTTCTTAGCACAAAGCCAAACATTAGAACAGATGAAGTTTCACCTGCAATATGACCTAAAATTACCCCCGTAACACCTAATTTGAATACAGCTACAAAAAGAACTGTTGACAGTATTCTAATCACAAGTTGAATATTGGATAGAGCAAAATACAATTTTGGCTTTTGCTCATAACGCATTACAACAGTCAAATAAGCATATAAGGCAGAAATGGGCGCCCATATAATAGTTAAATAAAAAGCAGTTTTATGTTTAGGTGTATCAAAAAAGAGATTGTATATTCCATTATTAAAAAAAAGAGCTAAAGTAACTATAGTTATACCAAATATTAGAGTAAGCCAAAGTCCTGTTGAAATAAGTTTCTTTTTTTCAATAATATCTTTTTTATCATAAAAGTATCTACCAACTCCAGAATATAACTCTAAATTTATCAAAAATGTTAAGAATATTGCAAGCTGAATCAAAACATCTTGCGCTCCATAATCTTCTGGTGTAAGTACTCTCGTATATAGTGGTAGTAAGATAATGCTGATAAATTTCCCAAAAACAGGAATTAAGCCATAAATAGAAAAAGATTTGATAAAATTCTTCATATTATTATATAACGAATGTACTAATTAATTTTTGCTATATCTTCTAATATATATAAAAAATGATTTTTTACATAATATTCTACAGTATATTCTTTAACAGTGTTAGCAATGGCTTCTGAAGAATATTTATCTAAATTCATTGTTATTTTTCCCAAGCCTTTTGCAAATCCTTCTGGCGAATCTTCTATAATTACTCCATTAATATCAGTAATAATTTTTTTATTTTCGTTTGTTTTAGTGGCTATGGCAGCTAACCCAGATTGTAAATATTCAAATAATTTTGTAACCAACACATTAGTATAATATTTAGTTACAGGGACATAAGCAACACCTATATTACAGTTATCAAAAAAGGGAATTACTTCCTCATCATTTAAAAATCCATGATAATGAACAATATCTTCTAAATTATTATTTATTATTGTAGATATTAGTTTTTCTTCATCCTCTTTATGTCCTCTTCCTATAATATCATAACTTACTATATCATTATTAATATTTGATTTAAGAAATAGTGCAAGACCTTTTACAGTATCTTCAACATTCCTATTATGAAGAGTTCCTATATAAAATAATTTTATTTTTTTAAACTCCTTTTTCTTTTTTGATATTGGTTCAAGAGGTGAAGGAATAACATAGGATATTTTTCTTTTATTTAAATGAAATGCTTTTTTATCATTTTCGGTTGGTATAAAATATATATTATATAATTTACAAACACATTTTGTGTACATATCCCAAATAAATCTTCTATATTTTGATTTTGAGACAGATGTTGTATATAATCTTAATATTAATTTATTATTATGTAATAATAAAGGGTATAAAAATGCAAGTCTATGATCATGAATAATTATTATATCCGCATTTTTCTTTTTTAAAGTTGATACCACCTTTATTACAAATTTAATTTCGTCTATTAATCCATAAAACTTTTTTCTTACGTCGTTTCTCTTACCTAAAATTTCTATATTATGGGTTTCTGTTATTAGCCTATTTATGTTAGGTTCATTATTCAAATAACCCAATAACCAGGAAACCTGATGATATTTAGATAATTCTAAATATAAAGGAAAATTAAATCTGGGAAATCTAATCTTATATTTTACTGTTATAATGTTCATATAATAGTTAATAAGGTATATCAAAAACGAAAGATCCTGATTCTTTATTGCAGTATTCAATAACCTCGTCAGTAAATCTTCCAAAAGCAGGACCACATACACCTTGAATTGCTGGACTTATGCTATAATTAATTTCCATTATTCTAATATTCATATTATCATCTATAAATAAATCATAACTTAATTGCCTATTTATATAATCCTTTTCAGCGATATCAATTGCCAATGATTTAATCTTATCATATAAAGGTAAGTTATAATCATTCATATAAAATGGATATTTAATACCATATTTATCTATACTGTAGTTATTTATTTTACCATCTTTTTTTACTTCAATAAAACTACCGCCGGAAGTTCTATTATCAACGAAAGAACCAAATTTTCCTTTTTTAATTAACATCTGCATAATATATACTTTATTATTATTTACTGATTTGTAAGTTACAACTCTTATAGTATTTATTGATGATGGATTTATATTACTCATAAATTGACATTGACATACTTTTTTCTGAATAATAATATCTTTGTTAAAATTTAAGAATTTAATTAAATCCATACCATCATCTCTATAATAATTTCCACTTTGTAAACATTTTTTAAACAAATATACATCCAAGCCACCCCCTGTCTCTAAAGCTTTTTTAACAACTATCTCATTATCAGAAATAGAATTAATGAATGAATTAATATTATATATGAAATGATATTCCTTATCATAAAATACTCCATTAATTTTTCTAAAAATTGCTTCAGGGAAAAGATCTTTATAATCTGGTAACCTTAATTCATATAAATTTTTATTTTCGAAAAAAGAATGATATATTGCATTATTTAATATTTTCTCAATTTTATAACGATACAAATCATCCGGTACGTAATTTAAATCTATTTCCCCTCTTAAAGATGAATATAATTGGAAATAGATAGAATTGGGTTTTGAGTCTAATTTTCCCCATTTATTTTTATAACTTTTTATTACTTCTTTAGTTATAATATTTTTATCTATACTGATGTTTTTCTTCATTTTATAGGCAAGGGATAAGTGAGCCCTTATAAAATGATGTTTATAAATAAGGATAAATATTTTTATTATCAGTTTTTTAATAAATTTAATCATAATTATTTAAACATTGAGATATATAATGAATATCATTGTTTTTTAACTTGCTATACATTGGCAGAGATAATAATAAATCACCTGCCATTTCAGTATTTGGCAGATATTTATATGTATCTTTATATATAGAAAATTTATGTACTGGAGGATAATGTATACTTGTTTGTATACCGGCAGAATCTAATTTTCTTCTTAAATAATCCCTTTCTTCTTTATTAGCATTTTTTAATATGATTGGGAAAATATAATTTGAAACAAAACCTTTATGAGTGAGAAAGGGAATAATAAATTTAGAATTATCCTTAAGATATTTAATATAGCATTCTCGAACTTGAGCTCTTTTTTCAAGATCCGATCTTAATTTATCCAACTGTACTAAACCAATGGCTGCTCTTATATCATCCATTCTATAATTATAACCTAATCTAACTACATCATAGTCAGTAGAATGACCAGATGCTCGTTGATACGACATTGTTGTCATTCCATGAGATTTTAATAAACAAGCTTCATTATAGTAATCCTCATTATCAGTTACAAGCATTCCACCTTCAGCTGTACTAATATTTTTATTGGAAAAAAAACTAAAACACCCTATATCTCCAATAGTTCCAAGTTTTTTACCATTATATTCTGAAAGGGGACCATGACATGCATCTTCTACAACTCTTAAGTTATACACCTTTGCTATAGACATAATTTCATCCATATGACATGGAAATCCTCCATAGTGCATAACAATAATAGCTTTAGTTTTATCTGTTATCTTTTTTTTGATATCTTCAGGGTCAATAGTTAAATCTTCTAATGAAACTATATCTGCGAATACGGGTGTTGCACCAACATATCTAATAGCATTTGCAGTCGCAACAAAAGTAAGAGAAGGAACAATCACTTCATCACCTTTACCAATTCCAAGAATAATCATAGCAAGATGTAAGGCTGCGGTACAATTACTTACACTGCAAGCAAATCTAATATTTAGCATTGAAGCAAATTTTCCTTCTAATTCTAAACATTTTGGACCAGTAGATATCCAGCCCGAACTTATAACATCATAAGCAGCTTTTGCTTCTTGCTCATCATAATTTAAATCAAACAAAGGAATTTTATAAGGCATATTAAACTCCGTAAATTAAAATAATTAGATATTGTAAATATATGGTTTATATTTAGCTAAATTCAGTGGATTAGTGAACCACTCTATTGTTTTTTCCAGACCCTCTCTTAAGGTATATTGAGGTTCATAGCCAGTTAGTTCTTTTATTTTAGTATTGTCACATCTGAGTCTGAAGACTTCTGAATGTTCGGGTCTTAATCTTTGGTCATCAAGAGTAAGATTTGCATCACTTTTCATAATTTCTTTTATCAGTTCAAATAAGTCTTTTATGGAAATTTCGTAGTTGGAACCAATATTCACTGTTTCTCCAATTGCCTTATCGCATTTGGATAATAATATAAAGCCCCGGCAAATATCTTCTACATAGTTGAAATCACGGGTTGGAGATGTATCTCCTAATTTAATTTCTTTCATTCCACTGGTAATTTGAGTTATTATTGTAGGAATTACTGCTCTGGCAGATTGCCTGGGACCATAAGTATTAAATGGACGCACAATAGTTAAAGGAAGTTTAAAGGCATTATAAAAACTCATCGCTATTGCATCTGCCCCAATTTTACTGGCACTATAAGGTGATTGGGGCTGCAAAGGATGTTTTTCATCAATAGGGACATATTGGGCTGTGCCATAAACCTCACTAGTAGAAGTAACTAAAATTCTTTTCACTCCATTATCTTTAGCTGCCTGGCATATATTTAAAGTCCCTTGGACATTTGTCTCTATATAACTTTCTGGTGCAATATAAGAATAAGGAATTGCTATCAAAGCTGCTAAATGAAAAATAACATCTATGCCTTTGCTTATTTCTCTACAATAATTAGGGTCTCTTACATCACCGCATACAATTTCCAGGTTGGAGCTTGGTTTTATATCCTCCAGCCAACCCCAATAATTGAAAGAATTATATTGAGCTAAAGCTCTTACTTGGAAGCCATCTTTTAGTAATGCTTCAGTAAGATGAGAACCGATAAAACCATCAGCACCGGTAACAAGAACTTTCATATTTTCCTTTCTTCTATCCACAAATATTGTCCACAAATTTTCACAAATTATCACGAATTATTTATTTTATAATTACCAAGTTTATAATATAATTCGCTATTAAAATAACTCAACTCTCTCAACCCTCTAAACTCTCTCTACCTTCTAAACTCTCTCTACCTTTCAAATCTCTCAACCCTCTAAACCCTCTCAACCCTCTCAACCATTTATTTGTGTCAATTCGTGTAAATTCGTGGACTGGACTCTACTGAAAATGTTCTTTATAGATTTCCTGTGCCTTTTCATAATCACCAACTTGTCCAATATCCAGCCAATATTCCTGAATAGGATAATGAGAAATAGGCAAACCTCTGGCAAGCATATTTATAATCAATTTATCCATATTATACATCGTATTATCAGGAATTAATTCCAATATTCCGGGTTTAAATATATAAATACCAGCGAGAATAGTAGTTTTAATATTGGGTTTTTCCTCTATTCCAGTAACAAAATCACCTTCAGTATGAATATTTCCAAACTGGAAAGGAGTATATATATCCTTGGTAGCAATAGTTAATAATGTTTCTTTACTGCAGGCAAAATCATAAAGTTTCCTGTAAGGCAACAAAGTAAGAATATCCCCATTCATCACTAAAAATGGCTCATTATTTAATTGATTCTGCAGAAGTTTTACCGGACCAGCGGTTCCTAATGGCTTTTCTTCTTTACTAATGGTTAATTTGACTCCATATTTATCGCCATTACCGAAGAAATTTTCAATATATTCGGATTTATAGTTCGTGGCTAAAAATATGTGATCAAACCCATTATTTTTTAAATGTTCAATCTGAATTTCTAAAACCGCTTTTTCCCCAATGGGTAAAAGTGGCTTGGGAATTACCTCAGTAAATGGTTTTAACCGAGTACCGAGTCCACCGGATAATATAATTGCTTTCATAAGAGTGAATTAGTGCGGGAGTTCAAAGTTCAAAGTTCTTAGTTGGAGTGTTCAGAGTTTTTGAGGTAGCGGATAAAACCGCCAATTAATCTTTTTATACTATTTAGTTTTAACATTAGTTCATTGTGCTGTTTTACATCTATGTAATGAATATCTAAAGCAACATACAAAAGGGATTCAACTTCAGAAGCAGAACGATAGGAATAACTTAAAAACTGAATAAATGATTTCTTTGAACCACTATCAAAGCCCTCCGCAATATTGGACATAATGGAAACGGATGCTCTTTGAATTTGATCTTTAAAGCCGAAATCCCTTTGTGAATTACCTTCTGAGAATATATGATAGATATTTTCAACAAATAGTCGGGCTTGTTTCCATGCTTCAATATCTGTAAAATTTTCAATCTTCACTATCTAACTCCTGCGCTTTGAACTCCTGCACTTTGAACTCCCGCACTCCAGCACATTAAATCAAGCTTGTTAGTTTTTGATAACCTGGAACTTTTTCCAGAAATTCAGCTTCTACTGCGCTAGCAATTGATATACAACCCAAATTGGCTTCAATTGCTTGTTCGCGGGTTAGGGTATTCAAATCAAGATCGGGTAAAAGTTTCTTTTGAGCTCTCATCACTTTCATCCAAACGGAAGGCCAAGAACTCATTGCTTTTCCTTTTCGTCGATTTTTGGAATTGTACGCATTGATATACTTGTCACAATCCTTTTTGTAATCAGCAGACAAGTTAATCCGACGGGCAAAAGCATAAATTTCTTTGGTAATATTGTAATCGGGTACATAACTAGATTTCCCCTTTCTTTTAGTAATCAACTTATTCAATTTTGAATTGTAGTAGATTACCATATCATCCATATTTCCGGCAAAACCGGGTAAAGCAAGTTTTACTTTTGCTTTCATTTTGTCACTCCCATAATTTTATTAAGGGTCGTGAGTTTTTTTTGACCCTCTACTTATATAGGGGGTGACAAAAGTGGGAAAGTGGCGACAAATATGAGAGAAATTTTTATGATACCAGTATGAATCAGTTAGAATAATTTCCTAACATCCTCATACACATACAGATACAATCATAAATAAAATTACTATTTTTTATCTAACTGTAGCTTTTTTTGAGAGCACCAAAGAAAACCACAATCTGCAAATTAAGCTTCAATATCTTCCGTTTATAGCCAAGTAATATATGGTGCAACTACAGTGGCACAATTAGGAAAAAAGCCAATTAACAGCACCTTATCTCTACGATAGGTTATTATATAAGAATCTGCTTTTTAGATATAAATGCTAAGATAAATTTCTTCTCTTAGAAATACATTATCATCAATATATATAAAAAGTGGTTTTATAATTATCCCAAAAAATGTGGTCTTAAGCAAGTACTGAGATCACAGGATGAAATATTTACTTTCACTTTTGTTATTTTATGGGATATATATTAATGATAAAAATTATATAGACGAGCATAAAATATTTGTTTAACGAATTATCTTCCCTTTATCAAAGCCAATTTTTGTCCTAAAAGGTGTATCAAGTCCCCAGAAAACATCATCCGGGCAATATTTTAATGGCATTGGATCATCCATAAGATATGCAAATATTACAGGAAAGATGTCTTGATTGGTTACTAAAAAATTATCATATTTAGATGCTCTATTAATATCAGGCCATTTAATAGCTACCAATGTACCAACTCTATCCCAAATAAGGTCTTCAGTGATATCTTCTTTTTTCCACTCAGCAAGATTATAACAATCTCCTGTTAGATAAGGACCATGATCTGCTATTGCAATAACAATAGCTTGAGGATCATACTTATCTATAGTCATAAAGTCCTTTTCCATTTGTTTTAAGGCAATATTAAAACGAGAAATCCATCTTTCTGTTTCATCGGGAAGACATTTGCCTGAATTTTGAGAGTGACTTGGGTAAGGATAATGATTAATAATAAAGGTCTTATCAAGTTTGCTTTTTATAAGTTCAAGTTTATGATTTTGAATATCTTCTTCATTAAAGCCCTCTGTTTTTATTAATCCTTCCGTATCAAACCTCATTTCACCTTGAAAGATACCCCTGATTAGAGTAAAGAAGAAATCTGATTGGACAAAACTTAATTTTCGTGGAGGATATAATTCATCATATAGATCCTTATTATAAAGGAATTCCATTCCAACATAATAATTATCTAATAGAAGATGAGTTGAATATTCATTAGCGCGAACAATAAGATTTGTATATGAATTACCAGAATATAAACTTCTCCCTTCCGGTCCTTTCATTTCCTTATTAGTAAAATTTAGTGTCCTGCCCATACTGTTTAAACTTCCTTCTCCAAGGCTATATGTATCTTCATAAGTTTTAAAACCATATTTTTCTAATAGGGTTTGAAGTGGTTGTAAGGGTAAATTTTGGTCTCTAAAGACACGAAAATTAGGTATTCCATCATATACAAATAAATAGATATTGGGCTTTGTAATAAAACGAATAGCTGACATTTCAGCATTAAGTTTTCTTCTTGGATATAAACCTTTTGCTGTATTATTAATAATAGCATAAACAAATGAAATAAAGAAAACAGCAAATAAAATTATCCCAATATGCAAAATCTTTTTTAGAGTAACTCTATTCTTTATTAACAAAGAAATTAACATAGAAATTGCAAAAATTAACCAGAAATCTATATCTACTTTACTGGTAAATTTAAATAGAGAGCGAAAAACCGGTAAAAAAACCAATAATAATAGGAATATTCCTGCACTGATAGCTGCTCTGGATTTTGTAGTATTATGAGAACAAGATATTGCAAGTATAAAGTAAATGAATAAGGCACATCCAATTAACAATAGAAAATATAATATATAAAATATACCTTTCAGATATTCTGTATTAACACTGGCAAAATGTAAGGCAGGTATCCCAATTCCAAGAATAACAAATATTAATCTTTGGATAGTAGATGTGTTTTCAATTCCTTTATACTTTTTCCCAATTAAAGTCCCTATTAATACTGCAACCAAACCTAGTATTAAAGATATAATTGTTACCAGCAAGGGGATTGGTAAATCTAGAGAAACCAGGGAAGATAATTTTATTAGCGATAAACCGGCAATTACAATTATGCTAAATAACATAAGAAACAATGCTGTAATATGCTTAATATCGGGAATAAAACTCTTTAACAATTCTCTCGTTTGGAGAATAAAAAAGCAACTTGCGGCAATGGCAAAAGGGATATATTTTAGAAAACTCGGAAAATATTTAGAACCCGGTAAAGCAATTAACTGCAATACATAAAAGATAAACAAAAGTGCAAAGTAATGTTTGGCAATAATCCATACTTCATTTGGTATAGAAAATGAAACTTTCCACTTTAAAGGCATTTTTGATTTTTCAATTTTCCTTTTAGAAGTCAATTTGGTTATCACTGTTTTTAAGAAGAAAATAACATTATTCATTGTCCAGTATAATAACAAGGAAGATACGGAATTATAAAGCAATACTAAAAACAAAAGAGCTATAAAAACTGCCTGGATCAAGTCCTTCTTACTGAAATTGGGAGTAATAATAGCAGTTATTATATTTATGGCTGTCATAATGATCGGGAGTAAATTAAAGCCAAAGAGAAGAGCATCGGGTTTAGAAAGGTCCTTTATTATGCCAAAACTTATTTCATGAAGAAATTCAGCATTACTAAGCATATAATAAGCTGCAAGTAAAAAAGGTAATTGAATAAGTAGTGGAACAGCAGATCGTAAAGATAAAATCGGATGATATCTATATTTCTTATAGAGAGTAACTATCCTTTTTTGTCTTTTTTCTCCCTTATATGAACTCTTAATTTGTTCTATTTGTGGTTGCAATATAGTTTGAATTTGGGCTTGACGATCGGGATATACTTTTAAGAGTTTATTAAAAAAGTTAATAACAACACTGGTTATAATTGATAATAAGATTAAGGCAATTCCATAGTTATGGGTGAATGAATATAAACACAGGAAAATAAAACGATAGCCAATAATAAGTGGATATAGAATCGTTTTAATCATTATCTCCTTTTAAAGCATAATCGCTAAAATATTCAGCAACAGCTTCTCCTGCTTTTCCATAATTCACTACTGTTTCATTTCTAAAGTTGATAATACGGTTTGGATGAAATTCTTCTATGGCTTTTTCAATAATCCCATTTATATTATATATTGACTCTTTATTTATTATAGGACCGATTTTCTTTTCAGCTTCTTCCATCCATATAGAACTCAAATCATCCCTTTCGTATCCTGGCATTAATTCTGTATTGATTTGTAAAGTTATTACCGGCTTATTAAAAATAAAAGCAAAATCAAATCGTAAGGAGGAGGTATCAGATATTAATATATCAGCTTTTACCATAGATTCAACTGGAGATATTGAGTCATCCCATAAAACATTATGTAAATATTTTGTTTCATTCTTCAATTTTTTTATAAAATCCCTTTCGGAAGTATAGGATTGAGGGTGAGGTCTTATTATTACATTATAGTCATAAGCTACTAACTGTTTTATGAAATCAATTCCATAAACCTTTAAAAGACCTTTATCGCCCCAGGACGAACCAATTAAGATTGTTTTTTGGCTCTCTTTATTCTTGTCATCTTTATTATTAGATTCTGAATATACATCTAAGTATGGCAATCCGACACTTACCAGCTTTTTAAGCTTTAAGTTCCTTTTTGTTTCTAACTCTCTAATTGATTTTTCCTGAAACGGACCCACCATTAATACTGTATCATAGTTATCCAGTGATCCTTTTTTATACATTGCCAAATCATTAATGGAATGGAAAATATGAATAAGGTTTTTTATATCAGGTGATTTTTTGATTGGATATCCTGATACGCCAATATTTGGAGTCGTGCATAGTAAATTGTCTACTTTTAGGATACTGGCTCTGGAAAAGCCCCATTTCTTAAAACCTAAAAAATGGGAATCCATAAGTTCATTATCTATGGTTAAAGCAGGATCATCTATATCCAGAGTGTAATAGGAAAAAGGAATTTTATGCTCTAAGAAAGCATTAATGATAGGTTGAAAAGTAGCACTATACTGTGTACCTTCACTAAGAATACCTATTTGCTTAGTGTTAGCTTGATCTTTTATAGGCGAATTTTTCCCAAATAATCTTAAGATTACATTTTTAAATGAATATAATAGAGCTGCAATGCCTGCTATAATTATATTTACTAAAACTGCTCCTGATCCGGGGTCCAAATAAGCATAAACTGTGGCAGGAGAAAGAAGTAACCAAAGAACAAAAATTAAGATCATAAAATTGATTGTTGGTTAATCAGAAATTGAACTTTCAAGAATAGTTTTCAAGTCATCGGAAGATACTTGAACAATAAAATTACCAAATCTTGAGGGACTATTCATTTCTTCACAGAGAGAAATAACATCTTCCTTTGTTACATACTTTTTTAATTGTTCATTAACCGGTAATTGATTTATTAAATTTACGCCTTTTTGAATGCATTTCTCTGAATCTTTATCTAATACTTGTTTTCCTTGAAGATAATTATAAAGTGAGGGGATAGTAAAGGAACTTGCTAAACCATGAGGCACTTTAAACCTTGATGACAACGGATAAGAAATAGAATGAGCGATAGCAGTTTTCGTCTGATTGATAGCCATCCCGGAAAGGGTGCTTGCTATTTGCATTTTTGTTCTGGATACTATATCCAGTGGATCATTTAAAACAGTAATGAATGCTTGTCTAATATGATCAATTGATTCTTTGGCATACGCTCTACAAACCGGATTATAATTTTTATTCCAAAGTGATTCTATAGAATGGGATATAGCATCAAGCCCTGTGAAAAAAGTTTGTTCCCAATTTAAATTTAAAGTAAGTGAAGGTTCCAGGATAACATATTCAGGTAAAAGGTGGATCGACTCCAAAGAATATTTCTTATGGTAATCATTATCCCAGATAGTTGCAAAATGAGTACATTCAGCTCCTGTTCCTGAAGTTGTGGGAATTGCTATAACTGGAATATGAGTAACAATAGATACTTCTAATCCATCTCTAAATATTTTGGAGAGAAATACCTCTTCTGCTTGTAATAATAATACCGACAGAACTTTTGCAGTATCTATAACACTACCTCCTCCTATTGCAATAATGTAGTTTATTCGTCTCCTAAAATATTCTTTTTTTAGATTATCCAGAAGTCCTATATCCGGATTTATGATATTTTCTGAATAAACCTTAAATTCACAATCCTTAAAAGTATTGATTATTTCAGATACAGTGTTATTTTCAATAAAGATAGGAGCGGTCACAATTAGTACATTTCCATTAATGTGGATATTTTCTAAAGATCCAGTTAATCCATATCCTGATATTATATTAGCACAGGAATTATAGCACCATTTCATTCTTGCTTTCCTAAACTTTTAATGAAAGTTTCCTTATTTTGATAAGGACTTGTTTTGGGTCTTCCTAAATCTGCTCTGGCTCCCTTTTTTACTTTAATTTCAAGCATTACAGGCCCTATACTGTTTGCAAAATCTTTTAGAACATTCGTCAAAGTTTCAGAATTATCAGCACAAAAATAATTCTGGTATCCAACAGCTTTAGCTAAAGATTCAAAATCAAGAATATCAGCTGCAGTCGGTTGCCCTCCAACAGATTCGTGGCAATAGTTATTTAACAAAATATGGTAGAAATTTTTCAATTTTAGTTTACCTATAACAGCTAATGCACCTAAATGCATTAACATTGCCCCATCCCCATCTAAACAAAGTATTTTTTGGGAGGGATATCTTAAAGCTACTCCTGCTGCGATAGAAGAACTATGTCCCATAGATCCTACAGTAAGAAAATCAGATGGTTCTTCACCTCTTTTTATTCTAAGTTCATTAAGCTCCCGAGATGTTTTTCCCGTGGTTGAAATAATGTGAAAATTATTTACTTCATTAAGTATAATTTCTAATGCTTTTTCTCTTGTCATAACAAAATTGTCTTGGTAGTTCACAAGACAAGGTTTATATTCCTCAAAAGTATTCTTTTTTACTACTAATGCTACAGGATTATTTAATTCTATGGTTAAATTAACTGCTTGTTCAATAATAATATCTATATTAATTGAGTTCTCGTCAAGAATAAAATATGGAATTTCCATTACATCTAATAATGCTAATTGAATTCTTCCCTGTTTAATATGTTGTGGTTCATCTTTAACTCCAGGCTCGCCTCTCCAGCCAATTAAAAGGATCATAGGAATACCATAAACCTCTTTATCCGATAAGGATAAAAGAGGATTTGTAGCATTACCTAAACCGGAATTTTGCATATAGACCAAAGGAATTCTTTCGGAAGCAAGATAACTCCCTGCAGCCATAGCAATTGCATTACCTTCATTAGCACAAATTATATGATTTGATTTTTCACAATTTTCATTTATATAAGCACAAAAATGTTTTAACAGGGAATCAGGTACCCCTACAAAGAAATCTATGCCGAAATTATGAAGAGTTTCGAAGAATTCCTTGGGATTGATCATATTTTCTCCGGAATTAGCGTAAGTATTTCTTTAATAGACATTAGGTTTTCTTGTGCTTCAAAAGCTCTACCATAAGTAAGAATTTTTTTTGCCGTATCTACCATAGCAGGGTAAGCGCTACGTAATAATTGGTTAGCATAGATAACTATATTTGCTCCTGCATCAGCCAATTCCGATTCATATATTGTATCATAAGTAGTAGGAATAACAACTATAGGGACTTTTTTCTTAAAACTTTTGGCTCTATTGCAAAATTCTAATATTTCATCAGGTTTACTATCTTTGGAGTGAATCATAATTCCGTCACACCCGGCATCTATATAGGCTTTTGCTCTTTCAATTGCATCCTCAAGCCCGGCTTTTAATATTAAGCTTTCGATACGGGCAATAATCATAAAATCATCAGTTACTTGAGATCTTTTACCTGCTTTGATTTTTGCACAAAAATGTTCAATTGAATCTTGTTGTTGTTCTACATCTGTTCCAAAAAGGGAGTTCTTTTTTAAACCAATTTTATCTTCAATAATAATGGCAGATACTCCTAACCTTTCTAATGTCCTGACCGTGTAAATGAAATGTTCAATTTTTCCACCTGTATCTCCATCAAAGATTATAGGTTTGGTTGTAACTTCCAATAAATCGTTTATATTAGTTAATCTAGTAGTAATATCCACAGCTTCAATATCCGGCTTACCACGAACAGTAGAATCCGTTAAACTGCTTGCCCACATTCCATCAAATTCTCTTAAAGAATTATCAATTTCTACTTTTGTATTTTCTACGATTAAACCTGTTAAACCATTATGCGCTTCAATAATTCTTACTATCGGTTTAGCATATAACAATCGTCTTAAAGCCGCTCTTCTTATATCTGGGGTGGTTCCAATTTCTCTTACAGCATTATTTAATTGGGTTGAAGATATCCCTTTAGTGTACGGAATTTCAATAAGTTGACCTCCCCATTCTGTTATTGTTTCAATAACTTGTTGTCTCGTTTCTTTTTGCACTCCTTCTTTCCAATCATCTCCATGAATAACAAAATCCGGCTTCAGCAATTTCAAGTTAGGACGATAATCTAATGAATCTTGTGGAATGACTTCTTTAACATTTTTTATTGCCTGAACGATTTGTGCTCTTTGCTCATACTTTAAATAGGGTAATCTTTTATAACTTGATATTGCTTTGTCTGTTAGAACACCAACAGTTACTTCCCCATATTTAGCTGCATTCTCAATTATATTCAAGTGCCCTGGATGAATGATATCAGCACTCATTGCTACATATACTTTTTTCATAATTGAACTCCTGTTCCGTTTTCTAAATTGGAAAGAATTGGTTGAAATATTATATTTCCAACGGCAGATTGTGCTTCTGGTAAATAATCAACCTTGTCAAAGGTCTTTTGCATAATATATTCTATATCTAAGGTGTAATGGAAATTATATTGGGCATTTACATCTAATGCGCTAGTGTGTAATATTTTATAAAAATAATCGCTACCCTTTATATTGTTCCTATGAATTTCAGGAGTAGCATTCGGATAATAACCTGAATAACCAATTAAGATTGCAACATTGGAATCAATCAGATTTTTAGTTACAATTGGTGTTGATATACCTGCAATACGAATTCCAAATTCATTTTTTGTAATTGTATTATTTTTTACTTCAGAATTTGATTCATATAATTCAATTCCATATTGATTCAAGCAAGTATAATTATTTCTTACTATTGGATTGGTTTGATCTTTAATTAATAATCCGGTTTTATTATTGATCACAATAGTTTTTTCCAAAATTCCTGATTCTGTAAAAAGAAACTGAATGCCATTATTTGTTATGTTACTTATACCTCTTGATACCATCTTTGATACATAAACTTCATTACAATGTTCAAATAGCAAACCATTTTCTATACTATAAGTTGTGCAGTTTGTTATACAAATAGCTGGATAATTATATAATCTTACACAGGAATAACCAAAACTAAACTTTCCCCATTCAATAGTTGAATTTATTATGTTGGCATTTTGCATTACCTTAAATGACTGATAGCATTCTATATCATCTATTGCTTTTTTCTCGAGATCAAAAATACCATAATTTGTGGTTATCCAAAACATATTCTTTTCTGTTCCTCTTGCAATTAGTTGCCCGTTAATTTCTATTTTTTTACCTTGTGCTATTCTAAGTATTGCATTCGATTCTAATTGCAAACTGCTGTCTGGTAAAAAGTAAGTATCTTCATCAATAACTAAATGATGCCATTCAGAAACAATCACAGAACTATCAATAATAGAACCGCAATGGACCTCGGGATATAATTGAAGGTCATTTGCATTTATGTTATCGAGCCCTAATATGTTATTAGTGCCTGTATTAAGTTCAACATTATAAAAATATCTAAACCCCCATCCTTCCTTCAATATTACGACATTATATGTTCCTGCATTTATAGAAGTTATTTCAAAATTACCATTGCTGTCAGTATTAGTTGTGATGATAGGGTTTTGTAATCTATGATCAAATTCTGTCTCTTGAGATACTTGAATTCCAATAGCAGGATATTCTCTATTGATTCTGGAAATAGTAGTGTCTATTTCAGTTAATTTATAAAGTGCTACAGTAATACCTGAAAAATCTATAGGGTCATTCATTGAATTACCGGTATCATTTACTAAAACTATTCTTCCTGACAAACTTCCTTGTTTTGGTTCTGTAGAAGATGAACATGAATAGATAAGAACACAAAGTAACAAAATAAGCAGAATTAAAAAATGATACCTTATTATTTTAATAGGCATACACCCTCTATTTTAAGGATAGTCCATTTTATTAAGTTAGAAGATTTTTAAGATTTTATTCAATTTATAGCTTCGCCCCGTGGCTTATGCATTCCGGGTTGCATAAGGCGTTAAAAAATATGGCTGGTAGAGTATTATATTTTAAAAAGGAATAGATTTCGCTTCAAGTACGGAATGATGAGAAGCAGGAGCAGTAGGACAAAAAGCTGGTACAGAAGGATAAAAAGCTGGTACAGAAGGATAAAAAGCAGGTACAGAAGGATAAAATGCAGAGCAGAAAAAAAAATTGACTTCTAAATTACCCTGTGATGGGGTAACTGAGAAGTCATATTGATTATGTCTAAAGTTCTTTGCTGTCCTGTATTTTATCGGTATGTTAGCCATAGTTTTATAATACTCTCGTTTATCTTTTTCATAATTGAGTTCATAATTGAAATTGGGGCTGGAGCTGTCAATATATTTTTTGCTAGCGAAACGAGATTTAGAGTGAACAGGGATAGGAGGGAGAAAGATAAGATAAAGTTGGATAAGAGGTTAGTATTGTAGAAAAAAATCTATGCCTCACGCAGATTTCGCTGATTACGCAGATAAAAAAGATGAATGCCTCTCACAGATTACACTGATTTCACAGATAAAGAATGATTGGGATAAAGATCAAAAAAAGGATTTAACTTGACGCAGATTAGGTTAATAAGAAAAAGGTAAAAAAAGGTAATAGCTGGTAAATAAAGAAGATGATATCTATAGTAATAGACAGTAAAGTAAGTCGGTGGACAAGGGAAATAAAATATGTGTTTGGCTTTATGTTCCAGACCCTGGGTTATAACTTTCGTTTTCTGGAAGAGCTGGAAGAGCTGAAAGCAAACGATATTTTGCTGATATATGGTTACACAGAGCCAACTCCTGAAGAATTAAAAGGTCTGGCAAAGCATTATATCACATTTTTCATTCCCTGCGATCCGGATTTTTTTGACAACAAAGCATACAGTGCAGACCGTTTGCGTAGATGTATGCGGGAAATAAAGTTACTGAATATAACGCCTATTGTTTCAGCCCGCAAATTTGAATACCCTGCGGAAAATTATACGGAAAGTGACATTAGCGGAGGAAAAATCAATTTTGACTTAGTCGGAAACCTCTTTTTGCATTTAAGCAATCTGGAAGAAAGCAGTGATGCCGGCTCAATGGAAAAGGGTTTTTATCCTGATAGTGCCAGCGCTTTTTATAACTATCGGGAAACGCCAATTGCGGATAATTTGCTGTGGCTGATGGATTCGCTGATCAAAGAACACTGCCGAGCCAAAAATAATTGCATTGCCCAAAAGTTATTATGGCCC
>Ga0209097_10001519_pt1 | contig 19704 bp, 17 predicted proteins | sample AD_UKC052_MetaG_FD_184419 | JGI IMG/M metagenome (GOLD analysis project Ga0209097, IMG submission 184419) | Active sludge microbial communities of municipal wastewater-treating anaerobic digesters from USA - AD_UKC052_MetaG (SPAdes) (version 2) | ecosystem: Engineered > Bioreactor > Anaerobic >... | reverse complement strand
GTGATGTAGCTCGCGCGGTTTGATGCGAGGTACACCACGGCGTCGGCGATTTCGCTGGGTTCGGCGATGCGGCCGAGGGGGCGTGTGGCTTTGGCGCGCGCTAGGGCTTCTTCCATGCTGATGCCTTGTTGTCGGGCTTCGGCTTGCATGCCTTCTTGCAGGCGCTCGGTGAGCGTGAGGCCGGGGTTGACGGCGTTTACGCGTACGCCTTTGCCTGCGTAGGCGGCGGCGAGGCCGCTGCTGGCGAGCATGAGCGCGGCGTTAGCCGAACCGCCCGCGAGGTGCGTGACGGCGGCGACTTTGCCGCCGGCGCCGATGACGTTCACCACCGCGCCGCGACCGCGTGCGCCCATCTTTTTGATCAGCGGGTTGATGACGTGAATGTAGGTGAAGAACTTCGCCTCCATCGCGTCGTGCCATGCGCCGGTGGTGAGCTCGGCGGCGGGTGTGCGCTTGGCTGCGCCTGCGCTGTTGACGAGCACGTCCACCGCGCCGAAGTCTCGCTCAACGGCGTCGACCATGCGCTCGGCTTCGGCGGCGTTGCGCAAATCAGCGGCGATGATGTTTACCGTCGCGCTCGGCGTGGCGCTTTGCAATTCGCGCTGCGCGGATTGCAATGTTTCGAGCGTGCGCGAGACGAGCGTGACGCGCGCTCCCTCGGCGATGAAGCCGCGGGCACAAGCCAGGCCGATGCCTTTGCTACCGCCGGTGATGAGGACGTGAAGGTTCGTGAGTTCTAGGTTCATAGACGCGCAACTTCTTGTGTTTGTATGAGTCGTGGAATCAACGCAGCGTAGCGCACCGCCGTGGCGCGACGCGGGTGGCGAGTTCAGATCGAGCGCGCTAAGTCCGCGCGTTGACCATCACGACGACTAAATTGCGGTTGGCGGCGTTCTCAAATCGGTGCGGCAATTCGCTGCTGAAATGAAAACTATCGCCCGCAGCGAGCGTCCATTGTTTGTCGCCGACGACTAATTTGAGGCGGCCTTGCAACACATAGCCCGCCTCTTCGCCTTGGTGCGTGTAAAGGTCGTCGCCGGACGAGGCGTGCGGCTCAAAGTCTAGGAGCGTGAAGCTAAACGCACTGCTCGCAGCGCCTCCACTCGCAAGCGCGTGTTTGCGAATTCCGGATTTCCACATTGAAATCGACGAGCGCTCACCCGCGCGCGTGATGACCGGCACCTTGGGTTGTGCGACCGTTGGGCCGCGCACAATCTCCGCGAGGTTGATCTGCATCGCGTCGGCAAGGCTGGTGAGCGCGCGCAAGGTGGGCGACGACAAGCCGCGCTCCATCTGACTTAAAAAGCCAATCGAGAGCCCCGTGCGCGCGGACATTTCGTTGAGACCCAAACCCTTGCTTCGGCGTAGCGCACGAATGCGCGCACCGACCGCTGCGTCGACAATTTCGGCGCTAGCGATTTCTGTTGCCGCAGCGGTTTCGGTTTTGCGTTTCATCTCACGAATATTCGATCATTGAGCGGTCGGGGGAATCGCCTCAGGGTGTAGACTATATTTCACGTACATGAAATTTAACCCAAACAGGGTTGGCGCTTCGAGCCCCGCTAGCGGCTCCAGGAGAATGTTGATGAAATTCAGAAGCATAGCTGCGGCACTTGCGATTCTTTCGGCCGTAATCACGAGCTCTAGCGCGCTCGCGCAGGACAAACCGCTGAAGGTGGGTTCGACGCCAACCGGTGTTCCGTTCACGTTCCTCGACACCAAGACCAATTCGATCCAAGGCATCATGGTCGACATCATTCGTGAAGTCGCCGCCGACGCGGGCTTCAAGGTCGAAGTCGAAGGCATGCCGTTTGCAACGTTGATTCCATCGCTCACCGGCAACAAGATCGACATCATCGCCGCCGCGATGTACATCACGCCACCGCGCCAAGAGGTGGTCGATTTCTCGCGTCCAATCTACACGTACGGCGAAGGCCTCGTTGTGTCGAAAAAAGACACGCGCGAATACGCGAAACTTGAAGACATGAAGGGCTTCACCGTCGGTGCGCAAAAAGGCACGGCGTATGTTGAGCCGCTGCAAAAGTCCGGCCTCTTCGCCGAGGTCAAAATCTACGACAACATCCCAGCGATTTTGTCCGACGTGAACGCGGGCCGCATCCAAGCGGGCTTCGCCGACAAACCGATCGTTGCCTACAACCTGCAACAAGGCATGTTCGCGGACACACGCTTGGTGAAAGGCTACACGTCAACGCTTTCCGGCTCCGTCGGAATCGGCGTTCGCAAAGGCGACGCAGCGCTCCTGAAACGCATCAACACTTCGCTCGAAAAGCTTCAGAAGAACGGCTCGGTCGACAAGATTTTGGCGAAGTGGGGCCAGTAGCCAAGGCTATTCGTTTAAGCGATTTGTAGGCGCGGACTCGGCCGCGCTTCCGGGTGGCAACGAGCGACGCCAAGTCGTCGCCTACCCTTAAGCGGACGGCATTGAATCCTTGGTACACGCATGACATTAACTTACACACAACCTTGATTCGATATGTTTTGGACTGACGCGGCGAACTTCATGCCCATCCTTTTGGAGGGGCTGCGGCTGACGGTGATAGTCACGCTGGGTTCGCTGCTGCTTTCGACATTGCTGGGGCTCGTGTGGGCGCTCATGCGCGTTTCGGGCATCGGGCCGTTGGTGTGGGTCGCCAAGTGCATCGTGAACGTGATTCGCGGCATACCGATCATCGTTCAACTTTTCTACATTTACTTTGTATTGCCGGAATTCGGCATCACGTTGACCGCGCTGCAAGCCTCGGTGATCGGACTCGGCGTGGCGTATTCGGCGTATCAATCGGAAAACTTCCGCGCCGGTATCGAAGCGATTGACCACGGCCAAATTGAGGCCGCGCAGTCGCTCGGGATGGGCTGGGCGATGATGATGCGCCGCGTGATCATTCCGCAGGCCGTGAAAATTGTTCTACCGCCGTACGGCAACACGATGATCATGATGCTCAAGGACTCGTCGCAAGCCTCGACGATTACGGTCGCAGAGCTTGCGATGAAGGGGCAGATGTTGGCGTCATCCACGTTCAAAAATTCCACGGTGTTTACGCTGGTGGCGCTTCTCTATTTAGTCATGAGTGTGCCGCTCATTTTGTTTGTGGGTTGGCTCGAACGTAGGTCTAAAAAATAGTGAGCACGCCGCCCGTCATCGAACTCATCGACGTACACAAGCACTTCGGTACGAACCACGTGCTGCGCGGTATCAGCGCCACGATTTCGCGCGGCGAAGTGGTGTGCATCATCGGGCCTTCGGGCTCTGGAAAATCCACGATTCTTCGCTGCATCAACGGCCTTGAGGCATATGACGGCGGTGAGGTTCGCGTCGATGGTATTCGCGTGGACCGCACATCACCGACCATCGCTTCGATTCGCACGCATGTGTCGATGGTGTTTCAACGATTCAATTTATTTCCGCATCGCACGGCACTCGAAAACGTCATCGAAGGCCCGGTTTTTGTGAAGCGCGAACCGCGCGAGCAGGCCGAAGCGCGCGGGCGAGAACTGCTTGCGCGAGTGGGGCTCGCCGACAAGGCCGACGCGAAGCCGGGGCAACTCTCTGGTGGTCAGATGCAGCGCGTTGCGATTGCGCGCGCGTTGGCGATGCAGCCGGATGCGATTTTGTTTGACGAGCCGACCTCGGCGCTGGACCCAGAACTCGTCGGCGAAGTTTTGTCCGTGATGCGCACGCTGGCCGAAGAAGGCATGACGATGGCCGTGGTGACACACGAGATGGGCTTCGCGCGCGAAGTGGCGGACCGTGTGCTGTTCATCGACGGCGGTGTGATCGTTGAAGGCGGCGAAGCACAGCGTGTGTTGACCGATCCGCAGCACCCACGCACACAAGACTTTTTGCGCCGCGTACTGCGGCCAATTTAGCGCGCTTCTCCGGCGGCGCACGATAACGTCGCCGCCGCTGCGGCGCGACACCCAACACAAGCCACAACGGAGACTTTTCATGACTGCCGCTTTCCCGCTTGAACCCTCACTCTGGGCCGCGACGGCCACTGCCGCGACACCCACGCCACCGCTCGCCGGCGATGTTGATGCGGACGTGTGCATTATTGGCGGCGGTTACGCGGGGCTTTCTACCGCGCTGCATCTCGCTGAGCTTGGCACGAAGGTCGTTTTGCTTGAGGCGCACGAACCAGGTTGGGGCGGCTCAGGACGCAATGGCGGCCAGGTCATTCCGGGATTGAAATACGACCCCGACGAACTCGTCGCGATGTTCCCCGGAGAACGTGGTGAGCGGCTTGCGCAGTTCGCGGGCACCACCGCGAACACGGTTTTTGATCTGATCAAAAAGCACGATATGGCCGTGCCGCACGTTCGCAACGGTTGGATTCAAGGCGCGCACACAGCGGCGGGATTGGATCTGGTCACCAAGCGCGCGGCACAATGGAAGGCGCGTGGCGTCGAGGGAGCGCGCGCATTGTCCGCGAGCGAAGCGGCGGCGCTCCTCGGAACCGACAAGTATGTTGGCGGCTGGCTCGACCCGCGCGGCGGTGGCGTGCAACCGTTGTCGTACGCACGCGAGCTATGCAAGGCAGCGATCAATGCGGGCGCAAAAATTCATGGTCAAAGCGAGGTTACAACGCTCGAGCGCGACGGCACTCGCTGGCATGTGCGGACGGCAAGCGGCGCATCGGTGCGCGCGGAGCGAGTCGTCCTTTGCACCAACGGTTACACCGGTGCGCTGCGGCCGGGGCTCGCGAAATCGGTAATCGCGCCCAACTCGTTCCAAGTGGCGACAGAGCCTTTGTCGGAAGACGTAGCGAAGACGATCTTGCCGCAAGGCCACGTCTCGTCGGACACGCGCCAGCTCCTGTTCTACTTCCGCTTTGATCATCAGCGCCGCTTCATCATGGGCGGACGCGGGCCGTTCCGCGAACCCACGTCGCCAGCCGATTGGGGTCACCTTGAACGCGTAATCGGCCGCATGTTTCCCGCCGCCGCGAAAGCGCCAATCGCGTTTCGCTGGTGCGGTCGCGTGGCGATCACGCGAGACTTCTTGCCACATTTGCACGAGCCACAGCCGGGCCTCCTGATCAACATTGGCTGTATGGGTCGCGGCGTGGGTCTACAAACCTCGATGGGCCGAGCGATGGCCAATTACATCGTGAGCAACAAGGCTGACGCGTTGCCGTTGCCACTCTCGACGATGAAGAGTTTCCCGTTGCATCAGTTCCGCCGGTTGTATCTCTCGGCGATCATCGCTTGGTACCAGATGAACGACGGTGGGTTGGCCTAGAAACGGCGTCGCTTAGTCCGACTGATTGACGGATACAGCTTTTATGCGTCAGTGACTAGTGAGTGGTCGTTTCAGCATGTTTTTTCTTCAAGTCAACTATCGCAATAATCTGCCTTGAAGCGCCGCCCGCTGGTCGTTGGATCCGAAAAGCTGATTCGCGCACACCCGTGTGCATTAGCCGCCGCACCACTCGCTGATCAATCCACGCATTTACATTTAGTTCGGCGCGACGAACCCGCTCTCGCGACTCGCGCGCTTGCCCGCGTCGGTGGCGAGAAATTCTGCGAGACGCGCACCGTTCGGGCGGTCTTTGAGCGCGGCGATTTGGTAGCGCGTGGCGAGCTGATGTGGCGCTGGCAGCGGGCCGACGTAGCGCACGCTGTTGTGTTGCACGATCTCGCTGGATTGGCTCACGCCCAACGCGAACTTTCCTGAACCGACCGCCTCGATCACTTCCACGCCGAAGGGCAGCACCGTGACCTTACCCGCGACGCGATCATGAATGCCCAACGCAACGAGCGTTTTCGCGAAATGCGCGCCCGCCAATGCGCGCCCGCCGTCGCGCCGCGCGCAGGCAGCCAACACCGGTATAGTTCGGCTCATGCTGATGCCTCGCGACCCCACTGTCCTCGCCAACGAGATTCGTTTCGCGCATGTGAGCTCGGGCGCGCGCATCGCGTGGGCGAAGAGCGGGCGCGGACCAGCGCTAGTGCGCGTCGCGCATTGGATGACTAACGTCGAGCACGACACCACGTCACCCATTTGGCGTCCGTGGTTACTTGGATTTGGTCGCCGTTTGCAAACGATTCGCTACGACGAACGCGGCTGTGGTTTGTCAGGCAGCGACGATGTCGAGCTCGGGCTTGAAGCGGCGTTGGAAGAGCTTGAAGCCGTGATCGACGCGACGGGGCTGCAGCGTGTTGCGCTACTTGGGCAATCGGGCGCATCGGCACCGGCCATCGCTTACGCGGTGAAGCACCCGGATCGCGTGTCGCATCTGGTGTTGTTGGGCGGCTACATGGCAGGCATCGCGCACACTGGCGCAAGCGCCGACGATCTCGCGTTTTACGAGGCGAAAGTGCGGCTGGTTGAGTTGGGTTGGGGGCGCAACGATCCGGCGGTGCAACAGTTCTTTTCGACAACGATGCTGCCCGATGCGACACCCGAGCAAATCGTGATGCTCAACGAGCAACAGCGTCAGTCTTGCGATGGCGCGCGTGCCGCAAAAATTATGCGGGCGCGCATCAGGCTTGATGTGCGCGCGCTGGCACCGTTGGTGCGCTGTCCGACCCTAGTGCTTCATTCGGCAGGCGACATGATGGTGCACATTGAACGTGGACGCGCGATGGCCGCCGCAATCCCCGGCGCGCGCTTCGAAACGCTCGCCACGCGCAACCACATTCCGGGGCCTGGCGATGGCGGTTTTGAACGATTCATCGAAGCGGTTTCCGATTTTGTTGCGGGTGAAACGAACCAACTGACGTTGACCCCACGCGAAAAGGACTTGGCGCATGCGGTGGCCGATGGTCTTGACAATTTGCAGCTCGCGGCGCGGTTGGGTATCGCAGAGAAAACGGCGCGCAACGCGTTGTCAGCGCTGTATTCAAAGCTCCGTGTTGAAGGTCGCCCGCAGGCCATCGTGTTACTTCGGGCAGAAGGTTTCGGCGGGCAGAAGCCCCTTCCGTGAAGCCCCAGTCGTACGCGCGGACTTGGCCGCGCACTCCATGCTCCAATCGGGACGTGTGTCCCGCTTAATTCGCCGCGCCACACCCGTTCCGGCCCAAACCGGGACACCTGCCACGTAGACCTCGCGCCTCGCCACTGATGCAAGGGGTCGTCTTGTTTTCGGTGCAAAAACGAGCGGTAGGAACTCCAGCGCTGGCGTGGGGGCGGTCGGCTAAGTCCCTGAAACGCCGGAGCTTTCTGTTCGGTATTTTGCAAGCGCTTGATCGCGTAGATCCAACGTCGTCAGCACGAAAACACTGCCCTGTTGCTCATTGTGGGTGGCGCGGGATGCCGCCGTTCGCTTGGCTGATGGCCTACACCAATGACTTCCGAAGTCAGTAATGGCGTTCGGTTCGCCTCGTTACGCTATATGTTCGTCCCTACGCACACTGGGTGAAATCGACCACGCGTAGACGCGCCAAGACGACCGAAAAACAGTGAACAGGAAGTTCAAGGTAATCAACGAGTTAGCGAGGTAGCTCTACACAACGTCTCGCGCTCCTACCGCTCGTTTTTGCACTGAAAACAAAGGGACCCCGACTGATGATGTTCGCTACGAGCGAATCCTTTCCAGAGCGTCCACTGGTCACACTCTTGTGGACTTACCCTAACGATTGTGCGCTACTTATTGCACGGATGTCGCGATCACCCCCAATGGCTAAGTGTTTTCCCTTGGAGATGTGAAGCGCACCGAAATGCGACGACAGACACTTCATCAGGGCAACTTCTGCCTTGCAACCATGATGGAGATCGCTATGCAGAACTGTCGCAGAATCTTGTGCAGCCTCACTTCAGTCGCTTTGCTCGCCGCACCACTGTCGCAAGCCCAAGCCCAAGCGCAATCGCAGACCGTAATGTACGCCGCCTGTGTGTCGTACTCGGCGCTTCCAGCGGAAATCGGAATCCTTGTGAAGTTGTCCGGTGACAACGAGTGGCGCCCCGTGAATGACAGTTCCCGGCGGGTCCTTATGAGCAGTCCTGATGGTGCTACTGCTCAGGTACTCGTCTTCAAGCGCGTTCCGCGGACCCAGGCTGACTTGACGTTCAGCAATATGCTTGGCTTCACAATCGATCTCACACCGACAAGCAATCCAAAGAGCTGCAGCGGCGGAGCTGCCAACTATCAGGTTCTTTCGGGCGCCGGCGGGTACACCCTTGCTACTTCAAGCGCACCCGCCAAGCGCGACGGCCCTTCAGGGGCCGCCGTGGTTGTGGGTACGGTTGTTGTCTTGGGCTTACTGGCCGCGCTCTTCGGTAGTGGTAACGCGAAAGGTGCCGACTCAACCGATCGCGGCGAAGCCCAGCGGAACCGTGATGACATGGAGCAAAACGCTCAAAACCACCGCGAAGCGCAGACTCGCGCTGAAGCCCAGCGTGATGCTGAGCGGCGCCGCGCCGCGGAAGCATGGGAACGTCTGCAGCGCCCAAACTCCCTGGGGTGGTAACCGTTGATGTGCGGGAAGAAGAGTACGAGCCACGCCCTCACGCTTCACTATCCCCCTACTGGCACCCTTACTTGGTACTGCCCGATGAACCAGGACGAGCTGGGTTCTTCATGCCCATAGCAATCCACTTTGCTCATGCAACTACATTTTGCGCATGGTTGCTTTGGTTGACCCTGCGGTCAGATCTGTCCTATCGACCCTTATGAAAACAATATCTCGCTATCTCTTTGCATTGCTCGCCATTGCGCCGCTGCTCGCAGTAGCAGCAGCGGCAAGCCCTCCGGTGACCGATCCCGTGAATGACCCGTCCACCCAGCTCCGTCAGGCGGTTGTCTCGATTCGAACCTTGGTGGGCGACGGCTCGGCGCCCATCAGCACCGGCTCGGGATTTTTCGTTGGCGCTTCGGGGCGTTTCGTCACCAACCATCATGTGGTGGGCCTGTTCATGCGCAAGCCATTGCAATATCGACTTCAGATTGCGCTGCCTGACGGGGCGACTGCAACAGCCAAGATCGTCGGCTTCAGCTTGGTGGACGACCTTGCCGTTTTGCAGTTGTCGAAACCGATGCCCGCTGGCGTGACCTGGATCGAACTTTCCCGGAGCCTTTCAACACCAAAGGAGGGCTCCTCCATCTACGCAATAGGCGACCCTTCTGGCATGGGCCTTATGTCCACACGAGGCCACTACAGCGGGTTGCGAAACAAGGCGGGCTTCGAGCGCTACCACTTCACAGGCACCTTGAACCCAGGAATGAGCGGGGGGCCAGCCGTCAATCAACTCGGCCAGCTTGTGGGTGTCAATGCTGCGCGAAGGAGAAATGCCGAACAGATGAGCTTTCTGGTGCCAGCGGCTCGTGTGCAGGCCTTGGTCGCAAGTACGGCCCAGAACTTGCCGCTTGATCCACCAGCCGTTGCCGCCGAAATACGTCGGCAATTGGCGGAATTCCACGCGAAAGAGTCGCACATTTCACTCAGCAGTGAGCAGGCCCGCGCACGCTTTGGACCGTATGAGGTGCCGAGCTTTGGTGCGGATCGCCTCAATTGCAGCACCGCCAGCGATATGAGATCAGACGATGGCGATGCGCTGAGACCGGTCGAAGTTCAGGGCGTAGGCTGTCAAATGGAGACCAGTCTTGAGCTCGGTGACGACATCGTTATCGGGCATGTGGAGTACTCGCATCGGAAATATCGCGCGGTGTCTCTCAACAGCTGGCGATTCAACACAGCCATGCACCAATTTCATCGACAAAACATGGTTGAAGGGGCGACCAGGTCAATTGCAGCAGCTCAGTGCGTGGACCGTTTCACGCAAGTGGGGCTGGGCGTCACGCTTCCGATTCGCTTGATCTGGTGCGTCCAGGCCTACCGCGAGTTTGAAGGTTTGTACGACCTGCGCGTCAGTGTTCTCACTCGGGACCGTTCCAACGAGGCATTGGTGTCCAAATTGGTGCTGTACGGAGTGACGTGGGCTCAGGCCGATGCCTACACTCGGCACTTGTTGGGAGGGATCAAATGAACGCCCCATCCGAGAAATCCGGCCTTGCTGTAAGTTCCACGGTGCCTTACACAACGAGTGGCTTGATCGACGAACCTCGCGTTTGGGTTGAAATGCTTGACGCCAATGACCGCCCTATGTCGGGGTTGCAGGCCAGCGGTTTGCCACTGGTATTGAAGCGTTCTCGGTCAGAACACGGTGGCAACGAGAACTTGGAGTCCGACGATACCGCTTTAGCGATCGTTCACATGCGCCAGGGTGTCTTTGCGGCTATCCCTGCCGAGTCGTGCCAAGTGCGCTTCAACGGTGGCCCGTACACCAAGCTCCCCCACGAATTCGACAGCTGGGTGCTCATCGACATACAAGGATCGCGGTTCAGGGTATCGAATGCTGGTTTCCGGTCCAAGAGCCCGTCACTCGGTGTCGACTCTGCTGTGGGTCGGCCACGATGGAGGGTCTTTGTCGACTTCGTCCGATCGTCCGTACTGCGAATACGTCGCCCCGGGCTGATGGCGCTGGGAGCCATGTTGGGGTTGGTCTTGATAGCGCTGGCAGACTGGTTGGCAGAGACTGGTCGAGTCACGTACTGGACGATCCTGATGCGCCAGCAAGGCCGTCTGACGGACCTTCTGGTCTGGTGGGCTGGATGGAGCGCATTGAGCTGGCAAATCACGGGGCAGCTCGTCTGGCTTAAGCACCTGCGCATCGTTGCCTTGGCGACGATGGTCTACGGGGCAGCAAAGCTGTTCGTCCCACCAGCATTTGCGGCGGTTGGTTTGGTGCTTCCGGAGATCATTCGGACCAATGGCTGGCTGATCTTGGCTGCCCTGGTAGGCTGGTCCCATGTGGCAGCTGTGCCCGCCAAACAATCGGTACGTCGAGCGTTAGGGATGTCGGTTGGCGCTGTGCTGGCGCTCATGATCGTGTCTTCGGTTATTGCGCATCTCGACGACGAGGCGGATTCTGTTCCCGCCTTTGCCGCCACTTTGCCAGTGGGCATTGATCAGTCGCGCGAGACGCCGCTGGAGCAAGTGCTTGAGGAGGTTGCAGCCCTTCAGACGGCAGCTGACCGTGCTCGTTTGGATCCGTTCAGATGACCAGATTTTCATGTCAAGGGTATAACCTTGGATGAGGATTCGTGGCAGCCAGCGACAACCAGTAATAGCACCCTACAACCTATTTGGAGCGCCCGTCATGTCAGCAGCAACATCATCCGGTTCAGTCCAATCACACCGTTCACGCAGCGCACTCCTATGGATAGGCGGGGTTTCCCTCGCCCTCGTGACCGTAGCCTACGGCTACATTCCGCCCGCTGAAAACCTGGTCAACGTGGGCTGGGACGCCTGGAAGCCTTCGGCAGGCTACGTTTGGCGCAATGACGGCCAAGTGCGCCAAGGGGTCAAGTGGCAGCCGGGTTTGGCCCACCCGAGCCTGCCACACGTGCTGAGCATTCGCGAAGAACAGTTGTGGGCTCCCGAGCTTGGCTACAAGTGGGTCACATCAACTCCGGAAGATGGTGTGCGCTGGGAGCCCGGGCAGCGCCACTCAGATTACCCAAATGCTGCTGCCGCTGAAACAGAGGGTTATTGGCGACCGGACGCAGGCTACGCTTTCTCGAAACCGGGACAGCTCTCGGCGGCGATTTGGCAGCCTGGGCTAGAGCATCGGGACTTTAAGAACGTGCTGGCAGCAGGCAAAGAAGGTACCTGGTCGCCAAGGCCTGGTTTCAGGTTCGAAACGCCTAGCACCTTGTCGCAGGCGGTCTGGGTGCCCGGTTCGTCTCATCCCGACGTCCCGAATATCCTGGCTGATGCGAAGGTGGGCGAATGGAAGCCAGTGGCTGGATTCGCTTGGGTAAGTGATACACCCAATGATCTGCGAGTGGTTGCATTGCAGTCGGATGCGGTAACAAATACCGAAACGAACGCTGGGACATTCGAAAGTCGTGCTTCACGGTTCTTCGTCGGCCTCATCAAGGCCAAAATTGGCAGCGAATTGCGCGAACCTTCAAAGGATGATGGCTTTGTCACTCGGTACATTGGCCGTCCGATGGCCGAAGAACTGCGCAACGATGGTTTTCGCGACATGGCACGGGCTCTTAGCGGGCGTTGAACGAAAGATGGCCTACAAGATCGACACTCAGCAAATGTAGAGGGAACTTTCCATGACTTCATTACGATGGTTTCGGGTGCTGCTCAGCTCACGCTTTGCAGTGGGCACGCTATTGCTTGGGTCAAGCTTCGCGTTGCCCGCATCGGCGCAGATGCAGCCACAACCTCAGCCGCAGCCGCAGACGCAGACTCGTGACCTTGCCCAGCCCGCGTCGTTGGGGCCGGACGTTCTCGATGCCATGGCCAAGGTGGAGCGAGAGCACGGGCAGCTGTCGGGGCAAGCGGCGAAGGCACTTTTTCCCTTGGTGCAACATCTTCACCAGCAAAGGCGATATGACGAAGCCATTGCGGTCGCCGAACGAATTCTCAAGATCCGTGTAGTTGTTTACGGTCAGGAGCAAGTCGAGGTCGCCGGCGCAATGGTGATGCTTGCTCAACTGCATGAGTCAGCAAGCCGGTTTGCACTGGCGCTACCACTGTTCCAGGGCAGCTTGGCAATATACGAAAGGAAACTCGGCCCCGAGCATGTGGAAGCGGCCGCGACTCTGAACGACCTAGCCGGGCTGCACCGCAACATGGGCCAGTACGCCAAGGCGCTACCGCTGTACCAACGCAGCTTGGCGATATACGAGAAACAACTCGGCCCCGATCACGTGGACGTGGCCGAGAGCTTGGGCAACTTGGCGGAGCTGGCATACAGCATGGATCAATATACCTACGCACTGTCCCTTGGACAAAGAAGCCTAGCGATATGGGAGAAGAATCTTGGCCCTGAGCACACCACCGTCGGCGCCAGCCTAAAAGACTTGGCGGCGACGTACCGCGTATTGGGCAAGGTCGACCAAGCGCTGCAGTTGTACCAACGCAGCCTCGCGATACTCGAGCGGCAGCCGGGTACTGCTCAAGTCGAATTAGCCGCGAGTCTGAATGGCTTGGCGTCGCTTCAACACACCCTGGGTCAGTACGCCGAGGCGCTGCCGTTGTACCAGAGGAGTCTCGCAATCTTAGAGAAGCGACTCGGCCCCCAGCATGTGGACGTGGCACTAAGCGCTAAGAACCTTGCGGGAACGTACCGCATGTTAGGGAAATACGACCAAGCACTTCCGCTGTACCAGCGCAGCCTTGCGATACTTGATGTGCAGCCCGTCGCCTACCCGATAGAACTTTCGAAAAGTTTAAACGGCTTGGCGGCGATATTCGTTGATAGCGGGAAGTACGCCGAGGCGCTACCGCTGTACCGGCGCAGCCTCGCGATAGGAGAGGAGCATCTAGGTCCCGATCATCTGAACCTAGCCCAGACGTTGTCCAACATTGCTCAGCTGTACGTCACCATGGGTGAGTACTCGCAAGCTCTGCCGCTGTACGAACGCAGCCTCACCATACGGGAGAATCGGCTCGGGCCGGAACATGTGGACGTGGCCGCAAGCCTGGACGGCTTGGCTGTGCTGTACGCCAAGATGGGTCAGCACTCCCAGGCGCTGTCTTTGTACAAGCGCGGGCTGGCGATACAGGAGAATCGGCTCGGGCCGGAACATGTGGACATGGCCGCAACCTTAAACGGCTTGGCTGTGCTGTACGCCACCATGGGTCAGCACTCCCAGGCCCTGCCTCTGTCTCAGCGCAGCCTAGCGATTCGCGAGAAGCAACTCGGCCCCGAGCACCCAGAAGTGGCAAAAGCGTTGAGCAATCTGGCGATGATGCATCTTTCCACGGATAGTTACGCTCAGGCGCTCCCGCTGCTTCTGCGTAGCGTCTCGATTGCCGCAGCGAGTGCAGGTGGTGCGGACCTACTGTGGTCCGTCCAGGGCGTTCTAGGTAGGCTACATCTGCGCCAGGGCGAGCCCGAGCTTGCCATCTTCTGGGGCAAACAAGCCGTCAACGGTTTGCAGACGGTGAGGAAAAGCCTCGGCTCCCTCGACCAGGAACTGCAGACCAGCTTGATCAAGAGCCGCACTTGGCCCTATACCCAACTGGCTGAAGTCCTGATCTCCGAAGGCCGCATCCCCGAGGCGCAGCAGGTGCTGCAAATGCTCAAGGAGCGCGAGCTGTACGACGACATGCTGCGCGCCGAGCAGTCAGCGCCAAGCTCTCTCCAAGCGACCTTGGTGGGCGTTGAACGTGCCAAGCACGACCAGTTTTACCGCATGCGCGATCAACAAGTAGCGTTGGCCAACGAGCGCCGTCAGATCCAAGCTGTCCCGGGGCCTGAGCGCAGCCCCCTCGAGAAGCGGCGCCTGGCCGAGATCGACAAGCAGTTCGAGTCAGCGCGCACAGCGATGAACCAGTTCATGGCCAGCCTCCAGCAAGAACTGAAGGGCATGCGCCGCGGAGAAGCCGCCACTGCCCCGGGCGTGGCCACCACGCAGAGCCGACTACGCAACGTTGTAGAAGACATGGCCGCCCCTGGTGCCGAGCCGAACGCGCGTGCCGTGGCGCTTCAGTACGTCGTGACTGACAAGCGGGTGTCCATCATCCTCACCGTGCCCGGTGGCCCTGAAGTTGCCCGCCAGGTCGACATCGACTATGGGCGGCTGGCCAAGCTGATCACCCAGTTCACCGAAGACGTGAAGTCCTCAAAGAAGCCGCTGGAGGGTGACAAGGGTCTACATGCCCAGGCGCGCGAATTGCACCGCCTCCTGATCGAACCCATCTTGCCGGATCTCAAGAAGGCGAACGCACGCACAGTCATGCTCTCCCTGACCGACGTGCTGCGCTTCATGCCCTTTGCCGCGCTGCACGACGGCAAACGCTACCTGATCGAGGACTACACGCTGTCGCTGTTCAACGAAGCCGCAACCAAGCTGGAGTGGCCCAGGCGCGCCAAGTGGCGTGTCGCCGGCTTTGGGCTTAGCGAACCGGTGGGGCGCCTCGCGGCCTTGACCGAAGTGCCTGTCGAACTCAATGCCGTTACCCGTCCCTGGGCCGGAAGCGGCATGTGGCTGAACAACGTTCCCAACAGCCCCTTCACCCTTGACACCTTGCAGTCGGCACTAAGCGGCAGCCACGACGTGCTGCATCTGGCCAGCCACTTCGTGGTGGAGCTAGGTAACACCACAGGCTCGCGGCTGTATCTGGGCGACAAGAGCACGTTGAGCTTGGAGCAGATCAGGGGGCGCGGCATGCGATTCAACCGCATCGACCTGGTCACTCTCTCGGCCTGCGAGACGGCGGTGGGCGGCGGCAGAACTTCGTACGGCCAAGAGATGGAGAGCTTGGGGGCCACTGTCCAGAGGAGCGGTGCGGCAGCGGTGATCGCCACTCTGTGGAAGGTGGCCGACAGAAGCACCGGCAGCTTGATGGCCAAGTTCTACGAGACAAAGAGCCAAGGCGCCAACAAGGCCGAATCGCTCCGCGAAGCGCAATTGGCGCTGCTCAAAGGGCAAGTGCGGCTGAACACCAAGCGAGACTGGTCGCACCCATTCTACTGGGCACCCTTCGTGCTGATGGGCAATTGGCGATGAGTAAACTTTCCCGTCTGTGGCACTGCTCGACGAACCCCCGAGTTTTGCTGGCTCCGCTACAGTGCCAGATCAATATCTCATCAATTGAGTAGGTTGAGTATGAGAAAAAATGTTGACAGACCGAGCATTGATACTCAGGAGTTCATGCGTCTGATGCATTCTGGAAAGCCTGAGGATGCTGCTGATGCGTTCAACGTTATCTATGCGCCAGCAAAGGCGTTGTGCAGAGCCGCCTGTGGCCGAACGGGTGTATTCAATGAAGATGACCAACTGGACTTGTTTCAACAGACCATGCTTGATTTGTTCCGAGTTGGCTGGAGGACCTTCGACAGCAAATGCAGCCTGTCTACCTTTATATATGGAATCGCAGTTCGTCGATGTGCTGACTTCCATCGAAGCAAGGGACGCAACTTGCCGGATTCCTTTGTTAAGCGAGCATCAGTAGACAGTCCGCGAGCCGAAGAAGGTGAAAGCGACCTGGACACGGAGGACTTGCACAGTCGCAAAGACAGTTTCGAACAACGCGTCTGCGCCCAGATGGCGATCCAGGAACTTGAACGGCTCTATCCGCGCGAGGCGCAGGCTCTGCGTGACTACGTTGAGGGAGCACTCTCCCACGATGAGTTGGCACGACTTCTCAAGTTGACCCTAGCCTCTCTCGGGAACCTGATTTCACGCATTCGTCGCGAATTGAAGCGCCTCTGCCATGACCACTGCGGGTCGGCAGACTGTACTGCTGTCGTTACGGGGTAGATCATGGAAGAACTTGACAAAGAAGACATCGACTTTCTCGAAGTGCTGGCGGGTCGCCGCCAAGGAACGCTAGGCGAAACGGCTTTGCGCACCGAGTTGTTGTACCTGGCTCAAGCAATCCGCGAGGGCGATGCTGCTGCGAGGGCTCAACCCAGCCCGGCCGAGATTCGGGAGCGCGATCGGATGCGAGAAGCATTGACCGCAGCCGGCGCTTTACCAACACGGCGGAAGTCGAAGTCATCAGGCGAGCAAGAGGCAAATGGCTTTTTTTCGGGGCTACGCGGTCTATTAGGGAGTGGGAAATCATCGACCGGCATACTGTCCTGGCGAGGACCAGTTGGAGCGCTTGGATGGGTGGCCGTCGGCTGCGTCGCCACTTTCGTCGTACTACCTAAAGTCGGGTACAGCCCCCCGGAAACTGAAGTTTTGCGTGGGACTGGTGACCTGACAATCGCTGCGCCGGACACGGACGAGAAATGCGCTGAACTGGAGAACTCATTGCTGGCTGCAGGGCTGCCGCAGCATCAGGTCATCGTGAGCAAGTCGGCAGATGGCTGCAAAGTAGTCGTGAGTGTGGACGATCCTGTTCTTCAACGCGCAGCGGCCACGATTTTTCGCCAAGCCATCGTGAAGCCTTCAGCGAGGATGGAACTGAGTGTGATCGTAGAAAGATAGGCTCATCGAGCGGTGTTCGCAAATCGGCGTCTCGCTCGTATAAATTACGTTAGGTCGCACAATCACTTTACCTCGATTCGCGTGAGGACTCTGTGAGCTTCTTCTGTTCGTTTCTGGCGCTGTTTGGTGCATGTGACTCTACTACGAGCCCATTCGCAGACAAGTGGACCGCGGAAGAACGCGGGTATCTGACGGCTTTCGATCCGGTATTGACTGCGGCCTGCAACATCGGAAAGACGCGGATGGTTTCCGATGGGATGCAGGTTGTTCCGTCAACGTGCATCAACTCTCAGGGCTACGCTGACACCTGCATGAAGATGGCCCCGAAGTTCAAGCACATAGTGATAGCTTCGCTTGCGGAGTCGAACGTAAAGGCAGTAGACGCTGTCGTCGACATGCAGCGAACAATGGCGCCGGATGGAATGGAGCTGCTGCACGCGCAACTCGTCGGTGCCTTGGAGGCTGAGGTCAAATCACCGAGCCAACTGACGAAGAGCGCATCAGCGGCATGTAGCACGTACGACAGCGTGGCAGCAAACATCCTCAAACGCCCAAAGGCACCGAATGTCAAACGCAGGTTGAAATTGATACAGAAGTGAAACGCAAACGCAGTGAGGAATTGATACACCGATTTATGTGGGAATTGCTTGTTTGACCTCTTCTCGTCGTTGATGCTTTCGCCTGTCCGGGGTTAACCCCGGACAGGCGAAGCGCTCAGCGCGTGTCCTCCTGTTCTCTTGCTTCGGTCTCATGCGGCGCGCGTTTGCGTTTGGCCAGCGTCAAACCGGCCGCAGCAATTACGCCGGCTTTGCGCTTGTCTTTCAAGCGATACGAATCGCCCGAGATCGGTACCACGTGCGCGTGGTGTAACAACCGGTCCAGTAGCGCTGCGGTGAGTGTCGCGTCGTCGGCAAAGGTCTGATCCCATTGCCCGAACGGCAAGTTCGACGTCACAATCAAACTGCCCACTTCGTAGCGCTTGGTAATCACTTGGAAGAGCAGATTGGCCTGCTCCCGATTCATCGGCAAATACCCAAGCTCGTCGATGATCAACAGCCGATAAGGGCGCACGATGCGCTTGATCGCTTGCTCAAGCGTGTTCTGGCGCAATGCCGTGGTCAGTTGCATCAATAAGTCGGCTGCGCTGATGAATCGCGTTCGGATGCCTGCCTGCGTCGCACGGTAGCCCAATGCGATAGCCAGATGCGTTTTACCGACGCCACTGGCACCTAACAACACCACGTTCTCGCTTCGTTCCACGAACGCCAACGAGCCCAACTCCTGCATCAAGGCCTTGGGCACGCCTGCCGCAAACTCGAAATCAAACGCGTCCAAGGTCTTGATCGTCGGAAACCCCGCCACCCGTGTCAACATCGCCCGGGTACGCTCCACCCGCGCCAGAGCTTCGCCCTTGAGCGCGTGCTCCAAGAACTCCAAGAAGCCAAGCTCGCGTTTAACCGCCATCTGGCCCAGATGCGCGAGCTGGTGGGGAAGGTGCAGCAAGTGCAACTGCTCGCAGAGCGCTTGAAGGCGCTCGATTTGCAAACTTTGCACGCTCATGCAGCCGTCCCTGCCGCCACTTCAGGCGTGAACCGAGTACCGGTGCGCTGTAGCAACGCCTCGTAGACCGATAACGGGTGCTGCAGGGGTTGCCAGGCCATCAACGGCACTTCGCGTGTTGTGCGTGTTCTGGCTGGCGATGGTGCAGCAGCAGCCGCCGCCGCCGCGGCCAAGTCGGCCTCGAGCTGGCGAACACTCTTGCCGCTATAGCGTTGCGGTAACGCCAATAGGTGTTCGCGCTCCTGCAGCAATGCCTGTGCAGGAATACACCCCGTGGTGCCGTGTACCCGCGCGTTGGCGACCTCTCGCAGCCAGCGTCGCACTTCGCCATTGGCCGCCGCGGCGTTGAGCTCCTGCCCCTGTTGTTTGTACTTTGCCGCCAGCGGCACCCAGAAACTGCGCCGCAAGTAGCCGTTCATGCGCTCAACCTTGCCTTTGGTCTTAGCGCGATACGGTCGACACACTCGCGGCACAAAGCCGCAGTGGCGCGCAAAATCGGCAAACCCAGGTTGGTACTGGTGTAGGTGCTTGCCGTAGACGTCTCGCTTCAAGATGACCGTCTTCATGTTGTCGTAGAGAATTTCACGCGCTACGCCACCAAACTCTGCAAAGGCTGCGCGATGACATGCCAAGAGCGTTTCAAGCTTCATGTCGGTGACAAATTGCACGTAGCTTGCGCGACTAAATCCAAGCGTGGCAACAAATGCCGCGAGCATGCCGTCCTTGTGCCCAGGTTTCCTAAACTCAATCCAGTCCACTTGCATCTGCTCGCCAGCGCTCGTTTCAAAGCGAACCACCGGATCGGGCCGCGCCACCGGACGCAGCGCTTTGAGCCGAACCTGCAATATCCGAAGACTGCCTCGATAGCCCAGCCCCGTAATCTCTCGGTGCAGGACAGTGGCCGGTATCCAGTCCGGCCGCGCCGCTTCAATACGCTCCCGAAGGTAGCGATCGTAGTCGTCAAGTTGGCTCCCCCTGCGCACCACTATTCGCGCCGCAGGCGGCCCCGCCTTCAGGTACTTCCTGATCGTGTTCACCGCCAACCCCGTCTCTACCGAGATCTCGCGCAGACTCCCTCCGCGCTTTCTTAACACCGAAACTTCCATGTACTCCTCGTTCGTGATCATCTCCGGCTCGCTCTCTGTTAGCTCGCCGAATGTTTAACCGAGGTGTATCAATTTCACTTCGCGTTACTGTGTCATTTTCATGTTGCGCGTGACAC